>WUUC01042870.1_pt1 | contig 10250 bp, 6 predicted proteins | sample 6278441 | NCBI WGS metagenome assembly WUUC01 (sample SAMN13675441, study PRJNA597444) | soil metagenome | isolation source: soil | place: USA: Washington | collected 2017-10 | reverse complement strand
CCAGTTGACCGAGCCGCAGATCCTGCAGATCGTCGACCTGATGATCGCCCGCATCGAAAACCAGCTCAAGGACCGCGACATGAGCCTGGAGCCGACGGCCAACGCCAAGGCGCTGCTGGCCAATCTGGGCTACGACCCCATTTTCGGCGCCCGGCCGCTGCGGCGCACGATCCAGCGCGAGGTCGAGGACTCCCTGTCGGAGAAGATCCTGTTCAACGAGCTACGACCCGGCCAGATCATCGTAGTCGACTGCGAAGGCGACCCCGCGGACATGAAGCACGCGAGGCTCGTGTTCCGCGGTGCCGACAAGCCGGCACTGGTCGTGCCCGACGCCGTACCCACAACCGAGTAGTCGAAGGGTGGCCCGCGATGACCGCCGTCCAAGCACCCACCGTGTCGACGACATTGTCGTTCCGCGGCCCCGGTGAACCCGACCACCTTGACCCGCTGAGCGCGTACACGCTGCGGTCCGGCCAACTCCTGCGGCTGCTCACCCGGCGGCTGTTCGGATACCGGGTCGCCGGTGCTGCCGGTGCTGCCGGTGCGGCGGCTCCGGCGCCCGACGTCGCGCTGCCGGTGCCCGACGTCGCGCTCGCGGTGCCCACAGTGGACAATGGCGGTCTGAGCGAAGATGGCCGCACCTACCGGCTGCGGCTGCGACGCGGCGTCTTCTGGGACGCCCAGGGCGCCCGGGAGATGACCGCCGGTGACTTCGTGCGCGGCCTGAAGCGGGTCGCCCATCCCACCGCCGGGCCGGCGCGGCGGTACCTCACCGACACGATCGCCGGCATGCGGGAGTACTGCGCGGCATACGACGCCGAGTTCGGCGGCCAGCACCCGACCGCGCCAGACTTCGCGCAGTTCCACGTCGCGCACGACGTCGCGGGCCTGCGCGCGCCCGATCCGCAGACGGTGGAGATCCGGCTGGTCGAACCGGCGAACGACTTCCTGCACCTCCTCGCGACCGGGCTCGCGGCGGCGGCGCCCCGGGAGTACGACTACCAGCTTCCCGACAGTCCCGGCTTGCTGCGCAACGCCCCGTCGGCCGGGCCCTACCGGATCGTGCGGGCCCGCTCGCGCGACGGGGACATCGTCCTGGAACCGAACCCGCGCTGGGACCCGCGGACCGATCCGATCCGCGAGCGGGTGGTCGACGGGATCCGGCTCGTCGCGGCGGACGGCGATGGTGCTGGCGGCGCCGGTGACTACGACGTGGCGTGGACGTTCGGCACCGTGTCGTGGGCGCCTTCGGTGGATGGCCGTCCACTCGGGTACGGTCTCGGGCCGTTCCTGGCCGTGAACCTGCGCGAGCCGCGCGGCGGACGCGCGACCGACGACCCGGCGGTCCGCCGGGCCATCGCCCACGCGGTCGACCGGGTCGCGATCCGCGACATCGTGGCCGCGCCCGGACACACCGCCGTTGTCCACCATGGACTGCTGCTCCCCGGGAGCACCGGCCACACGGCCGAGGCACGGCCGGCACCACCGGATTCGCCGCCGGGCGGCGCCATGGCCGCGGGCACCGTGGTCACGCTGGCCATCCGGGACACCGAACGGGACCGGCGGATCGCCGCCGTGCTCCGGGAGAACCTCGCGGGGTACGGCATCGCGCTGGAGGTCCGGCCGGGCGGGCTGGACGCGCAGGGCGGGCTGGACGCGCGGGGCGCGCGCTGGGACCTCGCGCTCGTCGACTGGACCCCCGACTGGTACGGCAACAACGGCCGCACCGCCGTCGAGCCGTTGCTGCGCGGTGGGGCCGAACCGGGTGCGGGCAACTACGGCGGCTACGCCGACCCCACGGTGGACCGGCTGCTGACCGACGCCCTGCGCGAGGCGGACCCCGCACGGGTGGCCGACCGGTGGCGGCGGGTCGAGGAAATCGTGCTGCGCGACCTGCCGGTCATCCCGCTCGTCGCACACGCCTGCGGCCCGTGCGCCGCGGCGACGGACGCCGTGCCGCGGGTGACGTGGACGGGCGTGAGCTGGACCGGCTGACGCGCGCAGCGATCACCACGGCCGACGGCGATCACCCGCGGTCGGCGCCATGTCAGACGGTGGCCGACCACAGGCCGATGTGGTTGCCCTCCGGGTCGCGGACGATCGCGAAGTAGCCGTGTGCGCCACCGATGTCGCCCTTCGGCCGGTGGATGCTGCCGCCGGCCGCGAGCGCCGACTCGATGCCGGCGTCGATGTCGCCGACCTGCAGGTACACGACCGTGGACGCGCCGCCGGGCGGTGTGCGGCCGGCCGTGCGGGCCAGCCCACCGCCGGCGGCGGCACCGCTCCGCGTCGTGATCACCAGGTAGTCGCCGATCGCTGAGTCGGACAGTGGCTCGAACGTCCAGCCGAAGACCTTGCCGTAGAAGGCGGTCGCCCGGTCGAGGTCGGTGACATGGATCTCGAACCACGCTTGCGTGCCGTGACTGTCGGCCACGTCGGCGATGTTGTCGGTCATTGGCGTTCCTCCGGTCGGTCAGGCGTTCCAGGGCATCGTCGGGAACCATCCGTAGTCGAATCTGGCCGGCAGTCTGATGCCCCAGTAGACCACCATGAAGGTACCGAGGATCAACAGCGTCGTGCCGCCGATGAGCGCCGCCCGGGAGGGTTTCGCCAGCCATCGTGCCCCGGCCTCGCCGACGGCCAGCGTCACCACGAGTGCGACCACCGTCACCAGCAGAACGTTGCCGACGGCTTGCAGTACGAGGACGAGTGAGCCGTACCACGGGTTGTGCGACTCGACGGCGTCGACGAGCAGCTTGTTGAAAAGCGGATAGGGGCGGCCGACCAGGAAGCCGCCGATGAGCGCGCCCAGCACGACGAGCCGCATCCGGGGCCGGCCGGCGAACGGGTCGCGGAGCAGTCCGAACGTGACCGCCGCGAGGTAACAGAACGCCAGCCCGATGAGGGTGAACACGACAACCGACTGCAGCAGCCGTACCGGCATGCCGTTGCCGACCGTGGCCGTCGACACCTGCGGCAGCGAGGATCCGATCAGCACCGCGACGAAGCCGTACAGCGCGGCCACCGTGACCAGCCCCGCGCCCAGCCAGCGCATCGCGTCGAGCGTGGCGCGGGCCCGGGCCAGCCGCCCGGCCGACGCACCGGCCATCGCGGGAAGCGCGCCGAACACCGCGATGTTGCAGGCGGTGAAGGTGCCCGCGAATCCCGAGACGAAGGCGAACGCCGCGCCACTCAGCGCGTCGGCGATGGCCATCTCCCGGGCGTCGCCGCCGAGAACGGAGTCGGCGACGGTCATGCCGATCTCGCGGTCGACGAAGCGGGCCGACCAGACCACGGCCAGCGCGATGCCGCCGAAGACGCCGGCTACTACACCGATCGGCGTCTGTGACTGGCCGATCGGACGATGTGTCACGACGGATGGTGACGCCATGTGTCACTCCCTTGCATGATAGCGGCAAACACTATGCAATAGTTAAGAAGAACTGTGCGGTTGAGCCTGTTGAGGAGCCTAAGGTGACCAGGGAACGACGGACCTACGAACAGGAATGCGGTCTGGCCTACGCCCTGGATGTGGTGGGCGAGCGCTGGACGTTGTTGATAATTCGCGAGTTGTTGCCCCGGCCGAAGCGCTACAACGAGCTGCTGGACGCCCTGCCGGGAATCGGCACCAACCTGCTGGCCGACCGGTTGAGCTTCCTCAGCCAGGTGGGGCTCATCCAGGCCATCGATCCCGGGCGCCGCACGGCCGGCTACGAGTTGACCGAGCTTGGCCGCATGTTGCACGAGCCCATCCTGGGGCTGGCCCGCTTCGGCCTGCGGATCGGCGCGGGGCAGCCGGAACGTCCCGACGCGGTGATCCGCGCCTCGTGGGCGGCCCTGGCCATCGAGGCGATGGTGTCGGAGGAGCGCGCACCGGCGACCGATGTGACGTACCAGTTCGAGGTCGACAGCGAGGTCTTCCACGTCCGGGTGACCGACGGTCGGGTCCAGACGCTGCCGGGGCCTGCCGACGAGCCCACGCTGGTCGTGGCGACCGACGCGCCGACCTTCTTCCAGCTCGGCATGGGCCGTCTCGATCCCATCGAGGCCTTGGTGGGCGGCGCGGTCAGGGTGACCGGTGCGGCGTCGGCCGTGCCGGGTTGCCTGCGGCTGCTCGGCCTGCGTGGGCCCGATCCCGGTGCGGCGGTGCCAGCCAAGACAGCCCAAGCCAAGCCGGCCCCGGCTCCGGCCAAGACGGCCCAAGCCAAGCCGGCCCAAGCCAAGCCGGCCCCGGCCAAGACGGCCCCGGCTAGGGCCGCCCCGGCCAAGGCGCCCGGGGTCCCCGCCAAGGCGGCCGCACCCGCCCGGCCGGCCAAGAGCACCGCGCCAGCGAAGAGTGCGGCGTCGGCGAAGGACGGGGCGTCGGCCAAGGCCCCGGCGACCAAGGCCCCGGCGACCAAGGCCGCGTCCGGCAAGAACCCGGCACCGATCAAGATTCCCGCACCGGCCCGGACTCCCGCGGCCAAGGCGGCGGCGTCCGGCAGGAGTCCCGGCGGCACGCGCCGGCGCTGAGCCGCGGTCCGGCGTCATCGCCGCTCACCCGTTGACACGGACACGGGCTGCTCCGGTTGGCCGATCTGGATCGCGATCCGGCCGTGCAGCCCGTGGGCCGCGCTGACCCGGATCAACAGCACGGCGAGCGACTCCAGTTCGTGGCTCGCCGCGATCGGACCGGCGTCGAGGGGGTCGAATCCCAGCCGGCGGGCCAGGGCGAACACGTCCGACTTGGCCGACGGGCAGCCCGCCACCGGCAGCGACACCGGCCGGCCGTACATCTCGCGCGCCCCCAGCAGGTTGGCCGGCACGGTGTTGAACGCCTTGGCGACGGACCAGGTCGGCGCGGCGGCCGCCAGCAGTTCACCGCCGGAGCAGCCGGGCGGTAGCCGCCGGTCCGCGCCGAACCGGGGATTGGTGACGTCGACGAGCGTCCGCCCCCGGCCGAGCCGGCCCGCCTCGCCGGACATCAGGTCGAGCGCGGCGCCGAACGGCAGCGCGAGCACCACCATCCGGGCCCGCCGCCACACGTCGCCCCGCTGCGCGGCCCGGCATCTGGGCGGGATGGCGTCCACCTGGTGGATCCGCCGGCCCTCGGCCACGAGTACCGGCTCGCCGGTCGCGGCGATGGCGCGGGCCAGGGCCAGTCCCATCTGGCCGGCGCCGAAGACGCCCACCGTCATGCCCGTGCCTCCCCGGCGGCCACACCGTAGCCGGCGAGCGCGCGTTGCAGGTCCGCCGGTACCGGCGCCGGCTCCAACCCGTCAGCGCCGCGGCGCATGCAGGCCACCGTCTGCCGACCGCGGGCGAGCAGTTCGGGTGGCCCGGGTTCGGTGCGCAGGTAGTCGAAGGACATGGTGACCCGGTGTCCGCTGACCCGTTCGAGCATCATGCGCACCTCGATGGTGTCCAGGGCATGGCTCTCGGCGTAGAACTCCGCGGCACAGTCCACTGTGACCAGCACCAGCCCGTCGGCGAGCGCGGCGAGCACGCCGGGTGCGTGGTCGGCGAGGAAGGTCTCCCGGCAGTGCCCCTGCCAGTGCATATAGTGCGCGAAGTACACGTTGCCGACGAGGTTCGTCTCGTCGAAGGTCACCCGGTGGCGGTGGACGTAGTGCGCTGGCACGGTTGCTCACCCCAGTCCGATGCAGAAGGCGACGGTTCCGGCCGTGGTGTCGACCGTCGTGCTGTGCAGCAGGTGCCCGCCGCTGACCAGGCGTACCCACCCGGTCGGGCCGGCCTCCTCGACAACGAGCGGGGCGGTGGCCGGCAGGCCGTGCTTGCCGAGCACCTCGCGGCACGTCCAGGCCCGTACGGCCGCCGCCGGCTCGCTCTCCCCGGTCAGGCGGGCCAGTTCCGCGGCGACCGCGGCGTCGGTCGAGTCGAGCATCGGTGCCGCGTCAGCGACCCGTTCCCAGTCGACCGCGACCCGTCCCGGTGCCGACGCGACCAGTACCCAACCGTCCAGGTGGCTCGCCGACACGGTGCCGCCCCGGGCGGCCACCAGGCGGCCGTCCGCCGCGTGTTCCACGCCGGCGCCGACGAGCCAGGTGGCCACCGCCCTCGTCCGGTGCCGCTCGGTGCGGTGGGCCGGCGCGACCGCGCAGTCGACGGTCACCTCCGGCCGCCACCGGCGCAGCCCTCGGGCCAGGTACGGCCCGAGCAGCTCCACCGGCCACTGTGGCGCGTCCACCGGGCCGATCGCCCGCAGCGCGAGTCCGCGCCACTCCTCGACCACCGAACGGCCGGCATCGCTGACCGTCACGTCGAAGACGAAGTGGTCGCCGTCCTCCTCGCGCTGGCGCGCGTCCAGCGTCAGCCGGCCCTGCGGCCGGGCGAACACGCGGATCCGGTCCACCCCGACCGGCAGGACGCGGCGGTCCGGCACGCAGCTCTGCAACACGTGCAGGAACGCGTCACGCGCACCTGGATCGCCGAGTTCCAGCCGCTGGTCGTGGAACGCACCGAACCACCGGGCCTCGCTGTCGGCGGTGATGGCGGCGGTACAGCGGTACGCGCTGAGCCCGTAGTAGCCCCGCACCCGCTGGAAGCGCGGGCCGTGGAAGAACAGCGGTCCGTACAGGTGCTGCGCCGGGACCAGCTCGCCGACCTGGACCGGGTCCGCCGGTGGGTAGTCACCGTCGGCGTGGTTGTACGTGGCCCGGAAGTGGTCGACCGCGTAGCCGGTCTCCGAGCTGCGGGCCACCACCTCGACCTCGCCGTCCTCGCCGGCCAGCGCGGCCACCCGTAGCGTGCGGTTGTCCCGTTCCGGGACCGTGATGGGGCGGGTCAGGGCGACGTCGGAGAACATGGCCGGCAGCCCCTTGGCGCCCAGCGCCACGCAGGACTGTGCCATCGCTTCGAGCCCGAGCACCGCGGGGAGAACAGGGGATCCGTCGATGCGGTGGTCGGCGAGGTACGGGTCGGTGCCGAGGGAGAGGCCGGCCTCCGCGACCAGCTCGATGCCGGGCGTGTGGGCCAGCCTGGACTCCAGGAACCGGGCGCCGACTTCGTCGGTGTCCTCCCAGGTCAGTGTCTGCGTGACCGGCAGCCGGCCGGCGACCACGACGGTCGGCGGGAGGTCCGGCGTGGCCAGCAGCCGCATCAGCGTCGCGACGCCGTCGTCGGTCGGGATGGGGCTCAGGCCCTGCCGCACCAACCCGTCCAGCACGCCGAGGCGTACCCCCATTCCGGTGCCGGCCCAGGCCGACCACTCGATGTTGAGCCAGCGCACGTCCGGCATGCTGGCCGCCAGTTCGGCGCAGCGCCGGGCGAGCCATTCGTTCGCGATCGCGTAGTCCGCCTCGCCGGCCAGGCCCGTGCGGCCGATGACCGATCCGAACGTGACCACCAGCCGCAGTGCGGCCGGATCGAGCGCGTCGAGGACGTTCTCCAGGCCGGCCGCCTTGGGGGCCAGGGTGGCCAGTACCTTGCTGGCGGTCAGGTCGGCGATCGCGCCCGGCTCGTTGCGGCCGGCGGCGTGCAGGACGGCGTGCACCGCCCCGTACCGTTCGCGGATTTCCCCGATGATGGCCGCCACCGCCGCGCGGTCGGTGAGGTCGACGCTGCGGTAGCTCACCGGCGCGCCGGTCGCCGCGACGCGGGCGCGTGCCGCACATACCTCCTCGTCCCCGGCCGGGCTGCGGCCGAGCAGGACGATGTGCGCACCGGTTGCGGCGGCGAGTGCGGCCGCGCACTCCACGCCGATTCCCTTGGCGCCGCCGGTCACCAGGCAGGTGTCGCCGGAACCGAGCGGGATGGCGTCATCGCGCCGGCGCGCCACCTCCATCGGCCGGATCGTCGGCACCGTCCGCAGTCCGCCGCTGCCGTAGACCACTTCGGCGTAGCCCTGCCACGGCCGGTGCGCCTCGGCCGCCGCGAAGGCGATACCGTCGGCGTCCGCCGGCACCTCGACCACGAGGACCGGAACCTCGGGTGTTTCGACCGCGAGGCTACGGCCGACGGCGGCACCGACGCCGCCGTGGTGGAGCACCGCGAGCGGTTGGTGGTCGGCCGCGCAGGCGCGCAATGCCGCCACGATGTCCTCGACGGGGACGCGGTCGAGCCCGGGCGGCAGTGCGAGGAGGCGGGCCGGCCGCCCCGCACCGCCCGGGAACGCCGTGCGCACCTCGCCGGCCAGCGGATGCCCGGCCAGGGCACCGACGATCGACCAGTCCCGGGTCACGGGCGCGTCCGGCGGGGCCGGACGGGGTACCAGATGCGGGCCCAGCACGCGCACCCACGGTGCCACGCCGGCCGCCGGTTGCGCGACGCCGCCCGCGGCCGGCAGCCCGGCGATCGCCTCGGCGAACTCCTCGACCGTGGCGGTGGCCAGCGCCAGTGGCGCGGCGGGTAGCGCGCGTCCCAGATCGGTCGCCACCTCGGCGGCGAGTTGGCTGACCCGCAGCGAGGTCAGGTGCAGGTCGGCGAGGAGCCTGGTCCGCGGCGGGAGCGCGGACTCGTCCAGCTCCACCGCGGCGGCCAAGCGGGCCGTGGTGGCGGCGATCGGATCGGCGGCCGGCTCCGCCGCGCCGGCCGCGTCAGGCGCGGTGGCGGCCGGTTCGGGCGATCCGCCGGCCGGGCCGGACGTGGCGGCCGCCGGGCCGGAAGCGGCGGCTGCGTCGGACGCGGTGGCTGCCGCGTCGGGCGTCACGCCGGCCGGCTCGGCCGCTGTCATGGCCGGATCGACCGTGGCGGCCGGTGCCGCGCCCGACGCGACCGACGCGGGCGGCAGGTCGGCCACTGCCGGCGCCGCCGTCTCGCACGGGTTCGCGATGAACTGGTGGCGCCGCTCCAGGTCGAACCGGCGGGTGAAGCGCCGGCTGAAGTAGGGCTCGGCCGAGTCGACGCAGCCGGCGGCGAAGAGCGCGGCGGTGGCCGTGGCGATGCCGTGCGCGCTGTGCGCACCGGCGTCCATCGACACCGCGTGCGGACCGGCGAGGCCCGTGAGGATGTGTCCCGGCCCGACCTCCACGAGAAGGTCGGTGTCGAGCGCGTCGAGCGCCTCGCTGAAGCGTACGGGCGCGGTCAGTTGCCGCACCAGTACCTCGACCGGGTCCTCGTCCGGCCAGGCGCCACCGGCCACAGTGGACACGAGCCCGGCGCCCGGCGGCTGCCAGTCCACCTGTGCAGCGGCCGCCCGCAGGCGCTCGGCCGCCGGAGCCATGAGCGGCGAGTGGAACGCGTGACCCACGGGCAGCCACGTCGCGGCGATGCCGCGCCGGCCGGCCTCCGCGACGACGCTCGCGACATCGGCGTTCGCGCCGGAGACGACGATCTGGTCCGGGGCGTTCTCGGCCGCGATCACGGCGGCGCTTCGGCGGACCAGGTCGGTCACGGTGGCGCGGTCCGCGCGCAGGCTGGCCATTCCGGCCGGAACCGTACTGGCCGCGGCCATCGCCGCGCCGCGCTCGCTGGCGAGGTGGTGCGCCTCGGCCTCGGTCAGCGCGCCGGCCCAGACCAGCGCGGAGATCTCGCCGAGGCTGTGCCCGGCGGCCTGCTGCGCCCGCACGCCGAGCGTGTCGAGCCACCGCAGCCCGGCCAGGCTGGACCGGACGATGGCCGGTTGGGCGACGGCCGTGTCGGCGGGTCCGGAGTCCGGGATCGGCAACCCGACGGCGTACCCCGCGGGTAGCTCGCCGAGCAGGTCGCCGAGGGCCCCTGCGTCTGGGTAGCACGGCGCGGCCTGTCCGGAGAACAGCAGGCCGACGCGCCAGGGGCGGCCGACGCCGACGAACACGCCCCGGACCCGGTCGACGACGGTCGATGCGTCCGCCGCCAGCCGGTCGAGCGCGTGGTCGGCCGCCCGGGTCAGCGCCGCCGGATCGGCCACCGCGGCGGCGAACCGGGCCCGCGCGTCGCCGCGCTCGCCCGCCGCGAGGGTGGCGGCCAGGTCGGTGAGTTCACCGCGCGACATCTCCCGGGACGCGTCCCGGATCGCGGTGAGCCGCCGGGCCAGTTCCTCCCGGCTGTTCGCGGCGCACACCACGAGTTCGTGGTCCGGATGCGGCGCCGCCAGGCGGCGGTCGTAGCGGCTGAGGTGGCGCCGGCCGGACGGGCTCATGCCGCCCAGTACCGTGTGGACATTGATGCCGCCGAACCCCATGGCGCTGACCGAGGCATACCGTTGCCCGGCGGGCCACGGCCGGGCCTCGTCGAGTACCTCAAGCGTCGCCGACGGGTCGGTGAGCAGCGGGTGCGGCTCGGCGCATCCGGTGGTCGGTGGACGCACGTCGCGGTGCAGCGCCAGCGTTGCC
>WUUC01075376.1_pt1 | contig 10251 bp, 6 predicted proteins | sample 6278441 | NCBI WGS metagenome assembly WUUC01 (sample SAMN13675441, study PRJNA597444) | soil metagenome | isolation source: soil | place: USA: Washington | collected 2017-10 | reverse complement strand
CGGCCGAACATCTCCTTCGAGATCTCGACTTCACTGAGCGACTCGTTCAGGTGGATGTGTACCCCTGTGCCGAGGTCGTCGGCGAGCGCGCGCGCATCGCGGAGGAGCTCTTCGGAGGCCAGCGGCAGCCACTCGATGCCGACGAGCACCTTGACCCTGCCGTCGGCGGCGCCGTTGTGCGCCCGGTAGGCCTCCTCGTTGTCCGCGAGTGTGTCGAGATTGTTCTCGTCGGTCGCAACGTCGTTCGAGAGCACGGCGCGGATGCCGATCTCCTCGGCGGCCTTGGCGAGCGCGCCGAGCTGGCGGTACATGTCGTTGACTGCCGTGACGCCGCACTTGATGGACTCGCTGTAGCTGGCGAGCGCGGCCCAGTACGCCGACTCCGGGTCGAGCGCGCGGATCATCGGATACCAGCACGTCTGGAGGTACTCCCAGAGCGGCAGATGATCGCTCCATCCCTTTCCGAGGGCCGTGTGGTAGTGGAAGTCGACCAGGCCGGGCATGGCGATCCTGTCCGTGCCGTCGATGACTCGGGCGCCGTCTCCGTTCGGGGCCTCCCCGGTCACGATCTCGGTGATCTTGTCGTCCTCGATGACGACCGACGCGCCGAAGTGCACGTCGTTGTCGTCGTTCATCGTGACGACCGTTGCGTCCCTGATGATGACTCGCTCGCTCATGCCGCCTCCGCTCGTCGCCGGGAGAAAGTCGTATATCAGATCTGGTTGGCTGAAAGCGAGTCGCACGCAACTCACCCGGCGCCATTCGATGCGAGGATATCGCGATGCGTACCGTCGATTGGGACGTCTAGGTGGAAGTGGCGTCGCACCGCGGCGAAGAGGAGCTTCCAGCCTGGAGCCTGCCTCGGGACGCAGTTGATCGAATCGCGATTCCTCTGCAGTGGCCCGCCCGCGTCAGCCGCGACTGGGCCCTCGGGCGCTCGACCGGCGAAGGGGCCACCGTCTGCGTCATCGACAGCGGCGTCGAGCCAGATCATCCCCTCGTGGGGCCGCTTCAGGGGGCAGTAGCCGTCACCGTCGGCGAGGACGGGGAGCTCCTCGTCGAGGACGATCAAGAAGGAGATCTCTGCGGGCACGGGACCGCATGTGCCGGAATCCTCCGCGCGCTCGCCCCGCAATGCAACCTCTTCAGCGTCCGAGTGCTAGGGGCAGGCTTCACGGGCAGCGGGCCGGCACTCCTCGGCGGCCTTCGGTGGGCGGTCGAGCAGGGGTTCGACGTGGTCAACATGAGCCTCTCGACCACCAAGCGGCAGTTCGCCGAGACGTTGCACGAGATCGCAGACCGGGCGTACTTCGGCAAGACGATGCTCGTTGCGTCCGCGCACAACCTGCCCGTGGAGAGCTATCCGTGGCGATTCGCCTCCGTGATCTCGGTTGGAAGTCACGAGAATCCGGACGGACTCGAGTTCTTCTACAACCCGACGCCTCCGGTCGAATTCTTCGCGCGCGGCGTGGACGTCGACGTCGCCTGGCTCGGCGGAGGTCAGGTCCGGGTCAGCGGGAACAGCTTCGCAACCCCGCACATCTCGGCGATCTGCGCGCTCATCCTCAGCAAGCATCCGGAGCTGACGCCCTTCCAGCTGAAGAGCGTCCTCTACCTCATCTCAACAAACGTCGGAGGCCCGGGTTGACCGACGCCGACCGACTCGAGGCGGCCACCGCCGTCGGCGTGCTCGCCTCCGAGAAGACTCATCTCGCACTGCTGGGCTCGATCGTCGAGGTGGCTCGGGCCATCTTCAGCGCGCGGGCCTCTTCGATCTTCCTGCTCGACGAGGAGACCGACGAGCTCGTCTTCGAGGCGATCGCCGGAGCGGGCTCGGCCGAGCTAATCGGATCGCGCTTCCCCTCGAGCACCGGGATCGCGGGATGGGTGCTCGCCACGCGCCAACCGCTCGTGCTCGAAGACGTCTCGGAGGATCCGCGGTTCGCGCGCGACGTCGCTGCGGCGACCGGATACGTGCCGCGCGCACTGATGGCAGTGCCGCTCTTGCATGAGGAGCGGGCGCTCGGCGTCCTGGAGGTGCTCGATCGACCAGAACGAGCCCGTTCGCCCCTCGAGGAGATGGATCTCCTTGCGCTCTTCGCCGGCCAGGCTGCGATAGCGCTCGATCTCCTGCTGGCAGCTCGGCGTGCAAAGGCGGGGCTCGCCGGGAGCAGCGTCGAGTTGAGGGCCGTCGCACGGATCGCGGAGGCGCTGGACGGACTCGAAGGAGAGGCTCGCGGCGCCGGACTGCGCCTGCTGGAGGCGCTCGACGAAGTGCTGCGGAAGAATTGAGCTGGAGGCGGGTCCATCCGCCTCCAGCTCGGACGGGCCTAACGCTTGATGTGGCCCTCGACGTCGGGGTCGTCATTCTCGCGACGCATGCCGGCGTCGCCCTCGGCGGGCTCGGCCTCGTCATTCCGTCGCTTCAAATGAGCTTCGACTTCGTCGCCGTCGGTCCCCGCGTCGGGGGTCCGCTCACTCTCCTGCTCTGACATACGCTCTCCTTTCGGTAGCCGCGCGGCAGCGCGTTGTCGCCCTTCTAGACGTGGTACCCGGCCTCCATCTTCCCACTCGGCTTTGAAAAGGCAACAGACGCTGCGAATCTCTGCGGATGAATCAAGCTCTGCGAGCTCTGTTCCTGGAGCCCCTCGTCGCATTCACACAGACCTTCCGGAACCCAAATATCCGCCGGTTGGAGCTTGCCTGGGCGGCTTCCGTGACGGGGGAGTGGTCATCGATCGTCGCGCTGTCCGTTTTCGCGTACAACGCGGGCGGGCCGGCCGCGGTGGGACTCGTCGGCCTCATACGCATGCTCCCGTCCGCGGTAGTAGCCCCTTTCGCAGCCCTTCTCAGCGACCGTTTCAGGCGGGAGCATGTCATGGTCGCAGCGGACCTCATCCGCGCACTCGCCGTGGCCGCCGCGGCAGCCGCCGTCTTCATGGAAGCGCCCGCCGGCGTCGTCTTCGCACTCGCGGGTATCGTCGCCCTCGTCTCGACGGCTTTCCGGCCCGCGCAGGTCGCCCTACTGCCGGCTCTCGCGCGGACACCGGAGGAGCTCACCTCCGCCAATGTCGCCGCCACCACGATCGAGAGCGTCGCCTTTTTCGTCGGCCCCGCGCTCGGTGGGCTGCTCCTCGCGGCCACGAGTACGGGCGTCGTCTTCGCCGCCCAGGCGGGGACGTTCCTGCTGTCAGCAATCCTGGTCGCCCAGATCAAAGCCGAGCGAGCAGGGGCCGAAGCAGAGGCGACTGACAACGCGCGGGGAATCCTCCATGAGGCTTTTGCCGGGTTCCGCGCGATCGCCGCGGATTCTCGGTTGCGGCTTATCGTCGGCCTCTTCGCGGCCCAGACGTTCGTCGCGGGGGCGCTCAACGTCCTTATCGTCGTCATGGCGCTCGAGCTCCTCGACCTCGGCGAGGCGGGGGTCGGCCTGCTCACCTCGGCGGACGGAGTCGGGGGCCTCGTCGGCGCCGCCGCGGCGCTCATCCTGGTCGGAAGGCGCCGAATCGCTTCGAGCTTTGGAATCGGGCTCGTCCTGTGGGGCCTGCCGATTGCGGTGATCGGCGCGTGGCCTACGCCTGCGGCCGCGCTCGTCCTCCTCGCCCTGGTCGGTATCGGGAATACGGTTGCGGATGTCGCTGGGCTCACCCTTCTGCAAAGAGCTGTCCCGGAGGTGGTCCTCGCCCGCGTCTTCGGCGTGCTCGAGAGTGTCGTGCTCGGCTCGATCGCGCTCGGTGCGGTCGTCGCCCCCGTTCTTGTTGCCGCTCTCGGCGTCCAGGGCGCCCTCCTCGCCATCGGGGCGTTTCTGCCGATCCTGACCGCGCTCCTGTGGCGGCCCCTGCGTGCGTTGGACACCGAGACGGCCCCCGCGGGCCTCGAGCTGCTCCGTTCGCAGCCGATCTTCGCTGCGCTGCCCGGTGCCGTTCTCGAGCGGCTAGCGTCGAGTCTGATTCCAGTTTCCGTGACCACCGGTTCCGAGATCTTCCGCCAGGGCGACCGTGGCGACCTCTTCTACCTGGTCGGCCGGGGTGAAGTCGAGGTGCTCGTCGAGGGCCGGCCGGCGACACGCCTCGGCGCCGGAGAGGGCTTTGGCGAGATCGCCCTCCTCCGCGACGTTCCGCGAACGGCGACAGTGGTCGCTACGCGTGATGGAGAGCTCTTGGCGCTCGAACGGAACGAGTTCATTCCCGCCGTGACCGGCCACGCGGCGAGCGCCGAGGCAGCGGACGCGATCATCGCCGTCCGGCTTGGCTCCCTGCGGCCGAGCATCGCCTCGGTATGAGGCAGCGGCCCACAGAACCGTAGTTGGACTTGGGCCGGAACTTCGTTAGCCTCCCTGGCGGATCCATCGAGAAGGGAGACAGGATGCGTGGCGCAGTCCTCGCACTCCTGATGGGGGCGCTCATAGCTGCCGCCGCAGGGGGAGCCAGCGGAGCGGCGACAAAGCACGTCACCAGCGTCGAGCGAAGCTCGAGCGCCACCAGGGTGGACCTCTCGACTCTGGCCGCCGTCAGGCGGCATCTGCGCTTGTTGGGTATCGCCGCGAGCGGCGTTGTCGTCCAGCGAGGCGTCCGCAACTACGCCGGACCCCGTTGCCCGGGCAGGCGGTGGACCTGCACGGAGAGCGGCAAGGTGGTGCAGATCGCGCACGCCGGGGGCAAGAACCGGTTCCAGTGCACGAACGGCAGTGACAGCGCCGCCGGGACCAACCAGGCGTGCATGGTCGTCCAGGTCGGTCCGGCCGAGAATGTCGCCCGCTGCATCGAGCGCACGCGAAACCCGGACTCGGTGCAGACCTGCACCATCGTGCAGTCGAACGTGACCAAACGTAACCGCGCATTCGTGTTCCAGCTCAGCAACCAGGAGGCGGCGGCAGGAACGCAGGACGGCCTCCAGACCGCGAAGGTGACGCAGACGAACGCCACCGGCGCAAACCACGTCGAGATCACGCAGAAGATCCTGCAGAAGCTCCGGCAGGCTGGAGGAGGCGAGGCAATCAGCCAGATCCAGGACGGCCATCTGTGGCTTGCAGTGCGCCAGACGACCGAGACCGGGGCCAACCGATCGACGTTCCGTCAGGTGCAGAGGCAAGGGGCGCGGGCGGTTGGTGCTCCATCTGTTACGCAGCTTCAGAACAGCGACGCCCTCGACAACTCGGAGATCTGCCCCCTCGTTACGGATTCGCTGGCCAATGCGTGCGCTCAAGTCGTGCAGGAGTCGGATAGCGGCAAGATCCGCTCCTGGGGGAGCCAGTTCTTCCGTCAGCGCCAGACGGCGCAAGACACCGAGACGGGTGCGCAGATGCAGGGTCTGGTGGATCCGACCCGGGGCGGCGGCGACCACTTCTTCCGGCAGAGGAGCAGCGGGGTCTCGCACGCCTTCTCGCGCCAGGTCGAGCGCCTGCGTCAGATCGCGAGGAACACCGGCGATCTCACGAAAACCCAGCATGGGCCATTTCGGAAGGGATCCGATTCGAGCCAGTCGGGGAATCCAGCCGACCGGATCAAGATCCAGCAGCGGTCGACGCTCCTCTCGGCGGCGGATGCGATCCAGACCGACCTGCTCCTAGGGGGGTTCGTGACCAGCGGCCACGGCACCGTTCGCCAGCGGGCCAGCATCCAGGGTCAGGTCACGACCAACTTCTGCGAAGGGCAGGCATGCCAAGCGGAGATCGCGTGCGGCGATCTGAGCCCGCCGCCCGAAGAGGATCTGACCTACCCCTACGAGGAAGAACCACCCTGCGTGGCGACGAGCGAGAGCGACGGGGAGCGGGTGGCGCTCGGAAGCCGCTAGGCGTTCAGGTGGACACCCGGCTCTCGGTCAATCCGGGCTCCTCGCCGAGTGCGGCCAGGCGCCGGTCGATATCGGCAAGGGCACCGCAAGCGTCGGTTTGCGCGAAGGTTTCGCGCGCAGCTCTCAGGGCTTTTCGCGCAGCTTCGGCGTCGCCGAGCCCTTCGAGCGCGCGCGCAAAGCCGAGCCGTGCCTCGCCGACGTCGATCACCAGGTGCTGATCCTCGAGCAGTTCGAGCGCCTGCCGGTAGCAGCGTTCCATCTCGTCTTGCCGACCCGTTCCCGCGGCGAGCGTCGCCCGGGCGAGGAGCAGCGCGGCATGGGCATACGGGTCCTCGTCGGGTAAATCTTTGTAAGCCTGCTCTGCCAGCGCATCGGCATCGATGAGCCGGCCCTGCCGGACCAGAGCGTCTACGAGCAGGCGGTTGATCTCCACCACAAGCCAACCGCCGGCTTCGAGCGCGAGCGGGAGCGCCTCCCGCAGCCACCGCTCGGCTTGCCTGGGATCGTTGTCTGCCAGGGCGTAGAGGGCGAGCGCGCGAAGATTCTGCAGCTGGAAGTACGTGTCAGCTGTTCGCCCGAGCCACTCATGCGCCTGGAGCGAGAGTCGTTCGGCCTCCTCCCGCTCTCCCCGGTAGTACTTGACGATCCCGAGCCAGCAGATTGCGCGCGCCTCGTCCCGGCGGCTTCCCATCTCGCCCGCCAGCGAGGAGCAGCGCAGGAGCTCTTGCTCGGCAAGTGCGAACGCCCCGACATTCAGGAGCAACGTGCCAATTCGGAGATGGCCCTCGATTCTGAGGGCTAGATCCTCGACATCCTCCGCGATCAGCACCGCGCGGCGCAGGTTCTCTTCAGCGCTTGCGAACGATCCTTCGAAATCCGCCTGCAGGCCCTGAAATCCGAAGATCGCTTTGACTTCCAGGCAGCGGTCTGCAGTTCGGGCTGCGATCGCTTGCGCCTCGATCAGACGGTCACGTGCGTCGGCGGCTCGCCCCTGCCACTGGTCAATGTCCCCGAGGGTGACGAGGGCTGCGCCACGCAGGTCGAGGCGTTCGAGTGCAAGTGAGTCCTCGGCGACCCGCGCGAGCGTTTCGTCCGCTGCGCCCATCTCGCCGAGCGCCGCGAGCACCTGCCCACGCCGCAGCCGGAGCTCGGCCGCCGCCGTTTCGTGCTCGTCGTCAACGAGAGCGAGTGCGCGGGTGTAGTAACGGTCGGCTTCCCGCAGCCCCTCTCGGCGTTCCGCTTTCTCGCCCGCGCGGGAAAGAGCCTCGATGGCCCGCCCGGCCGGTGGCTCGACTGGGCTGTGGGCTACCTCGCGCACGAGGCGGCATGCCTGCTCGAGGTGGTACGCGATGATCTCGATGAGCTCGTCCTGCCGTGAGGGCAGCTCCGCCGTCCAGTCGGCGAATCTCATGTGGAGGTCCGCACGGCGGGACTTCGGCAGTCGCGCGTATGCGACGTCGCGAACGAGGGCGTGCTTGAAGGAGTACTCACGCTCGCCGGCTAGCGTGGAGACGTCCTTGGAAGAGATGAAGTCGCGCCGCTCCAGGGCCGCGAGTCCGTCGTCGAGATCCTTGTCCGCCCCGTTCTCGCTGCCGATCCTGGCGAGTGCGCCAGGCCAGAATACGTGGCCTACTACCGACGCGAGCTGCGCGAGGCGCTTCTCTTCCGCGGGAAGCCGGTCGAGACGCGAGCCGATCAGCGCCTGGAGCGTTCCTGGCACCGGTAGCGCCTCGAGCTCCGCATGCACCTCTGTACTGCCGGGCCGTAGGACGCCCTCCTCAAGCAGCATCTGCACGGTCTCCTCGAGGAACAGTGGATTGCCTCCCGCGTTACGAAGTAAGGGAGCACCGACGATGTCGACCGGGAGGCGGCCAGCCCCGACGAGCTCGTGGAGGAGCTCCGTGCTCTCTACCTCGTTCAGTCCAGGGAGTGAGAGGACGAGCCCGTGCCGTTTCTCGCCGAGGATTCCCGGTGTTGCCTCGGTCAATTCCGGGCGGGCGGAGGCGAGGACCAGGATGGGAGCGGTGGCGTCGCTGGCGATCGACTCGACGAGTTCGAGGAGCGTCGGCTCGGCCCAGTGGAGGTCTTCGAAGACGAGCACGAGCGGTCGCTGGGCGGCGCGAAGCTCGAGCACCCGCCGGATGCCCCAATGGAGCTCCGCCTGCGTGATCTCTGCTGCAGAGTAGGTGCCTTCCGGAGTGGTCGGAGCGCCGATCAGGTTCGCGAGCGCGGTGGCCATCGTCCGCAACTGGTCGAAGTCGTCGCACCCGAGTTGGAACAGGAGCTCTCCGAACTTCAGGGAGACGGCTGCATCGTCGTCGTCGTGGCGGATCCCGGCGGCGTCTTTCAGAATCTCGATCACGGGCCAGTACGTGATGCCTTCGCCGTAGGAAAGACAGCGCCCCCAGTGAACGGCGGCGCCCTCGACGCCCCTCACGAACTCCTCGAGCAGACGTGTTTTCCCGATCCCGGGGAGCCCGAGGAGAACCGCACTGGCGGAGGCCTTCGTATCTTGCACCTCCTCCCAGAGCCTCCAAAGCTGCTCGAGCTCCGCGCTGCGCCCGACCAGCCGCACCTCAGAAGTGGGCCGACGCGTTCCTACCCGCTTGAGACCGATCACCTCCCAGACCGGCACCGGATGCGCCTTACCCTTGGCTTCGATCGGATCCCGCTCGCGGTACTCGATTCCCTTCCTCGTCTCGCGGTAAGTCTCCTCACCGACGAGGATTCCGTCCACGGCGGCAGCCGACTGAAGGCGGGCGGCCGTGTTCACAACGTCCCCAGCTGCCATCCCCTCGCCCTCGCTTGGCCGGGCATCGAGCTTCACGAGCGCCTCGCCCGTGTTGATGCCCGTACGGATGTGGAGATCGAGCCACGAGTCGCCTGCGTTCAACTCCGCGATCGCGTCGCGGATCGCCAAGGCGGCTCGAACGGCTCGCTCGGGATCGTCCTCGTGTGCGACCGGCGCGCCGAACAGGGCCATCACCGCATCCCCGATGAACTTCTCGACCGTTCCTCCGAAGCGCTCGAGCTCGGCCCTGAGCAGATCGTGATACGGATCAAGCATGGCTCGCACGTCTTCGGGATCCAGCTGCTCTGCACGAGCTGTCGATCCCACGAGATCTGTGAAGACGACGGTCACGAGCTTCCGCTCCTGCTCGCGAACCTGCGGAGCAGCGAGCGGCTTGCCGCACGAAAGGCAGAAGCGGGCGATGTCCGGATTTTCCTGCCCGCATTTCGCGCAAGTGCCCATCGCACGAGTATGAGCCTCCGTCAGACAAGGCGAAAGCGCGTCCGGCCCTACGCGGTCGGTTCTAGGGCGCGCGAAACCCACGGTCCGGTCAATACGGTCGTACGCTTCACCAATGCTCGCGTGCCCGAGTTGCGGCGAAGAGAGCCCTGACGGCTTTCGCTTCTGCGGCGGCTGTGGCGCGGTTCTGGGAGCCCAGCGGCGTCGGGAGGTACGCAAGACCGTCACCGTTCTCTTCGCCGACATCACTGGCTCCACGGCTCTCGGAGAGCGCCTCGACCCGGAGTCGCTTCGCCACGTCATGGGCCGCTACCTCGAGGAAATGAAGGGTGTACTCGAGCATCACGGAGGAACGGTCGAGAAGTTCATCGGCGATGCGGTAATGGCCGTCTTCGGCATCCCGACCCTGCACGAGGACGACGCCCGCCGCGCCCTACACGCCGCGTCGGGGATGCGCGAGCAGCTCGCTTCCCTGAATGACGACCTCGAACGTGAATTCGGAGTTCGCCTCGAAGCTCGAATCGGCGTCAACACGGGCGAGGTCGTGACGGGTGAGTCCGCGTCCGAAGAGCGTCTGGCGACCGGCGACGCGGTCAACGTCGCTGCTCGCCTCGAGCAGGCGGCCGCCCCGGGCCAAATCCTGCTCGGCGAGCAGACGCTGAGACTCGCCCGCGAGGCGATCGAAGTCGAGCCGGTTGCGCCGCTCTCGCTCAAGGGAAAGGTGAGCTCCGTAGCGGCGTACCGGCTGCTTCGCATAGTCGAGGGTGCGCCGGCCTTCGCACGGCGGCTCGATGCGCCGCTCGTAGGCCGGCTCGACGAGCTCGCTCGCCTCCGGAGGGCCTTCGAACAGGCGGTCTCGGAACGTCGCTGCCGGCTCGTCACCGTTCTCGGCCCGCCGGGGATCGGTAAGTCACGGCTCGCACTCGAGTTCGCAGCGGATCTGCGCGACGCGGCGGTAGTGCTGTTCGGCCGCTGCCTACCCTACGGCGAGGGCATTACGTACTGGCCGCTGCGTGAGATCTTCGTGGCCGCGGACGCCGAGGACGACCTCGAGACCGCGCTCGCGGCGGGAGCGCCGGAGGAGATCTTCTGGGCGGTTCGCAAGGCGCTAGAGCAGCGCGCCCGGCTGCGGCCGCTCGTCCTCATCGTCGAGGACATCCACTGGGCCGAGCCGACCCTCCTCGACTTGATCGAGCACCTCGCCGACT
>WUUC01051881.1_pt1 | contig 10251 bp, 2 predicted proteins | sample 6278441 | NCBI WGS metagenome assembly WUUC01 (sample SAMN13675441, study PRJNA597444) | soil metagenome | isolation source: soil | place: USA: Washington | collected 2017-10 | reverse complement strand
TTGAACCTCCAGCTAAAATCCTGCCAGAAAGTTCTACTTTTCGCTTGCCTCTTAAAGGGGGAAGCTTACGCATCCGTGCCCGGTTGAATTGGGGGCTATTACACTAGGGAACAAGCTTGCCCAGCTATGACTTATTTGAATTAAGGTACTACGGAAGCGAATTCACCGGTCAGATTCTTGATCTGTGGGCGTATCACAACAAAAACTGGGGCCGGTCACTCTATGAAATCAGACGCGATCTACTGCCTCTTTTAAGTTAGGCATAACTCCAATCCTATCATTAGCGGGATTTGTTGATGCTGTGTTAAAAGTGGGGTCTGCAAGAATTGCCCGCATACGATCTGGCGTTAACAAACTGCCGCGGGCTTTGGCGATTCCCTGAAGACTTATTGCTGCCCCTGCGATGATCGCACTTGCTCCTGAGGTGCCTCCAAATCCCGGAACTCCTCCGAGGCCCATATATAACCCAAACGGTCCCAATACAGAGGAGGTAGTAACGATAGATTCACCCCATGCATGACAGTCAACTCGGCTCCCAAAACATGAGAGTCCGAATCTTTTTCGTGTAAACGCCTCCCTCGCACCCACCATAATGGCACCAGAGTCAAAAAAATTGAACATTGCTCTATCAAGACTCGTTCCATCACCACGTAGAATGAGATCTAGATCGTGCCCACCATTTCCCGCAGGTTCAATGACGATGATTCCTAAAAGGGTTAGCGTTTTAATGAGCATTGCTCGGTGTGCATCCATCTCAACCGGCCTAAGATCCTCAGCTTGCTCTTCGATCAAAAGCACATCACCCGCCTCAAGAAATCCGACGGTCGTTAGAAACGCATCTTCCAATCTGGGTTGAAGTGAACTTATAATCGCTCCACGCACACGGGGAGTAACGCCAACGATACCTCGATCATTATCTTGTGCTAAAACTATACCCAAACAGGCTGTTGAATGAAATTCATTACCAGGTGAACTTGCGTTCAACTCGACAATGCTTGCCCCGACCAAATCTTCGTGGTCGAGCTTCCAGCCTCTTTCTATATCTGCAAACCTCACGCCAGAACCATCTCCTCCTGGAAGACTCCAGGCAAATATTGCTTCTATTCCAAAAGGGGCTACCCCTATATAATTTTGCAGCGGAACCAATGGATCATCCGAAGGATCGACCATGGCAGGTACAAGAGGTGACTCTTTGTATGCAAACTCCACAAAGGGTAAAGCTCTAATAACCGTCAACAACTTGTCCATGTCAATAATGCCTTCTATGTCAATAGCCATTAGACTAATGAGATTTGGTGGTTCTTGACCACTTCGGCTGCGAGCCAAGTTCAGCAGATTATTCAGTTGTTCTGCGGTCTGAGTTGTTAGGAGTCTATTTAGAGACAAAACTACATTAGGAAATGCTTCTACCAAATTTTTCCACGCCATAGCGGCAAGACCTGTTAACGCCAAATGAGCAGAATCTTGATATGGAATTGTGATCAGATCGGACTTTAGTTTAATGATTACTCTCGGATCAGATTTCTCCGTTTCCCTATCATCAAATTTTGTCTGTCTAGTTTTTGGCATGGATTCCGAAATCAAAGCAGCATCAATTGTAATAGTTTCGGCATACACAAGACGGCGAGGAGCAGAGCCGGTAATTCTAGAATCAATTGTTAAATCAGAAGGTAACGCAGGGTTAGTGGTGCCATCTGAATTGACAGTATAGTCAGCAGAAATATATTCATATTCTCGTATTAGCAATCTAAATTGATCCGGTGCCGGTGATTGGGTGAATTCAACCGCACCTGTCCAGAGTATCGAACTATCCAACGGCAGAAGACTCCCTTCCCGAACAGTAACAAGGTGTGCCGCAACAGGTTGCCATGCCAGATCACCAGTGAGCGTGTCATCGCGCTGCTGAACTTCGACTTCAATCTTGGTAGGCGCAGCAACAAGGATGGTTGGAATGGGGGAAACCTGCGGTAGCGGACCGCTGGGTTTTATGCCGGAGATGGTAACCTGCAAGCGGCGGGGATGGTACGGGTCGGCAGTAACCATTGCGGCGCGATCGCTAGTCAATTGAGCAAAGTCAGCTAATACTATCCGCGATAGTTTGGCATCCGCTAATGCGTAGGGCTGGTAGCGCACCAGCGCCAGCCGTACAAAGGGAGAATAAGTGAATGACGCATCGATGGTGAGGTCGCAGTACCATTTCTGACGTTCTGCATCAAAAGCAACAGGATAGCCCACAACGTTAACTCGCTTGCTAGCATCTTCCTCCAGACTAAGGAATTCTTCGAAAGCAACGGCATCGGGAAAACTATGTTTTCCAGGCAGTGACGATAAGTATTCGGTTTGCCAAATCGGATCCTTGCCCCATTGCGTAATAAACGGTTTCCAGCGGTCACGCACTTCGGGATTGGAGATATTTTCGCCGCTAAAGTTATAAAGAGTGACCCCTAACAATTCACCTGCACCGGATGAAAACCAAGGGCGTTCCAGATAGATGCGTAAGCCGCCGCCAAAGCGAATACTGCGTTTCAGGTTGGTTTGCGTTTGCCGTTGCCAGCCGAACGTTGGAATCACATACGCGATTTGCGGGGCCACCGGCCGTGCAGAAGCAGGCACGTCAACCGCAATCGGTGCGCTGGCGCGAGTGAAATCCAGATTACCACTTTGCGGAAAATACTCGCGGTAACGAGAAGTTGAACGAGCCGTGTAACGGATGCGGTGGTGCTTGGTGTCATTAATATGATGAAGAGGCGCGGCGGTTATTCCGATGCGAATACCATCTTTGTCGGGATAGGTTCGCGGATCCTTTTGCTTGCTTGTATCTATGACCTTTTGATCGATTAACTCACCAATAACGTAGTCTGTTAAATCACCTAAATTGCCCAGCCTGTCGCCTTGACGGACAAAACAAAGCAAATCATGTACAGCATCATAATAGCCAAGGGCGCGGTCTGACGTGAATGCTTCAGTGGAAGTCAACGGTACACCATGATTGTCCAAGCGATTAATGGGAACTTCATCGACAGGCGCAGCATAGTGTTGATTCAGTTCTTCAATGTCTACAAATTGCAAATGTTCAACACTGAGATCATCAATAGGATCATCCCATTCAGCCAGAATATCCACTTTTGAGGTGCTAGCAGCATGAATAAGCAAACCACCCAAAAGATAAGCATCGGTCGAACCAAGCGTTCGCCATGCAGTGATGGGATTCAGCTCGGTAGGATTAGTCTCGATGCTGAAAGCGCGGCGTGGGGGTATTACAATTGCGGCTTCAGGCGCGGTTTGCAGCGTGGCCGGATCGGGCCGCACTTCATCGTAAGGCTCGTGTTGCACCGAAAGTGCAGTAAATTTAGGCGTACCGATGGGCTGCTGCACTGCGTGAACCAGGTTGAGTAAGCGTGGTGGTGTCAGCATCCAATGTCCGCCTTCAACTACCCGTTGCAAAATATGGGCAATTTTGTCCACATCCTGCCTCGGATCGAAAGCAATTCTGTCGGGGGATACAGTGGTTTTTTGTTCAATGTATTCCCGCAGCCACTGCCAAATACCCATTAGTCTTAGATCGTCTGGCTGGATGTAGCTGGTGAGAGGCACCGCCGCACTGGTGCCTTTGGGCAGAGAAATGGTCAGCACGCGGTTTCCGGCATCCCAGGTTGGCGCTGCATTGCCATCACCTAATGCCAGACGAAACGGCTGTATGGTCTGCCAGTCGCCGTCACCGCCAAAACTGATTAGCGTTGCCGAACCGGGACGCGGGCTGGGATCGTCCAGAAGATTGTAAGTAACCGAAGTTTCCGGGTCTATACCGGGCTGAACATAACCGATGCTGTAATTGGGCGTGCCGGGCAAATCACGCAACGCGGCGCCTTTTGCCAGCACGTCGGGGATATAGGGCAGGGTGTCGATGCGGTCAGCTGTTTCCAATGGAAACTTCTGTTTGGGATTTCCAGCAACCGGTATTTCTATTTGATTAAGCTCTGCGCCGTCCTTTGCCGCCAGTAAATTATATACGGCAGGGCCGGGATTGAGTTTACCTGAGGCATCGTCCAGCATCCCTAAGCGTTCGGCGAGTTCGACACTGGCGCGCGGCGGGAAAATATGCCGGTCGTTGGCGGTTAAATCGGCAGGAATGTTGTCTAGGCTGAGATTACTGTTAAACGTGCGAATCACGAGCCGGTCGACTTGCGAGCCGGGTTCGGTAACGCCTTTTTCATCGCGCAAAACTACCAGCGGGGAAATGACCGGCTCGTAGCGCAAATAGGCAAAACCTTCCTGATCTTGAGGCAAAGCCAGTCTGGCCGATATTTGCTCAAGCTGGGGATTATCAAGCGCCATGCTGTTGCCGCAAATGTCTACAACCCGGGCCCTGACGCGGTAACGCCGCCCGAAGCGCAAGCTGGGTAACGAGCCACTAACCACTTTGAATTGGGTGGTCATTTTAAACGGTGTGGCGGGAGCATTTTGATCGGTACTGGATTCATCCAGCGCCTTGGCGGGGTCGGGGTCGCTAGATAGCACCTTGCCGGGGAAGGGTACGCTCAAACTCCATCCCGCCCAGCGGGCGATGGATTCGTGTACATACAGGTCTTTTGCCGGTGGGTTGTTAGGGTTATCGGCGGGTTGGGCGGCGGCAAGCTGGGTAAAACCTTCGGCATCGGTTATGGTCAGCGCTTTATCTTCAATGCTATAGATTGCGTCACGGCGATGCAGCGAGTGCCATTGACCAGTGTGGCTGTCCCAAATGTCTAGCCGGTAGCCATGAACAAGGTCTTCTGCAAAGAGGGGGGACAACTGTGCCTGTTGGCGGTTGGCAACTTGAAAATCTTTTGATCTTTTGAAAGAGCGAAGTAATTTTTCGCCGCGTTCATCGGCGTACAATGAAAACCCACCCGAACGCAATGACGGCAAGGTGGCCTGCGGATCGAATACCTCTGGATGAGGGGCTGCCGGCGGGCTAATGAGGTTACCTTTTTCATCCTGTTTGGTCTGCACTGTTTCCGCCAGCATGATTGTTTTATGCATACCCCCATCAATATCCACCTGTGCTAGACCAAAGCGCGGCGGGTCTGAGGACCTAAGCGGGGCGAGCTGCAACAAGCCAAAGGCCTCGTTAATTTCGGGATTAGGTAACGAAAAAAAAGCACTCACATCGGCTTCAGTCGTAATGTAACCGTAGAAAGTTTCCAGCGGAGTAATGGTGGTAGCCACCTGCCATTCCCAGTTGGGGGTGGCGGCAATCACGCTCAAGGTGCCGGACGCTGTGAAGGGGACAAACTCCAACGGTAATTCAACATCTATTACCAATCCCAGCGCACGCAACAGCTCAGGATAAGAATTCAGCGAGCTCAAGACTTGATGAAAATCAAGCAGGCTATCGAAATCGGTTGGATTATCTTCAAGCGGTTGGCCGTGAGGGATGTGATGAGCCACAGCAAATTCTTTAACTACGCCTTCTCGTGCCTTGGCAATTTGCTGATTTTCAATCAGCGTGGTTTGAAATAATCCGTCTAGTTTTCCCTGCGTTTGCTTTTGCATTATTGATTGCAATTGACGCAGAGAATGCTTGCCGCCATCCCGGTAAAAGTCTCTTTGGTTGTCCTCCCAGTTCACCTCAAATCCTTTGACTAATTCCCTGAGTCGCTCATAGCTGTTCAATTGTTCGCGCGGTCGGCGATTGGCTGGGTCCGGCAATGCCAATTCAACACTCGCTTCCTGGTACAAACCTTTTAGTAACGATAGAGCGTTGCGATTGGAATACGACACGATAGCGTGATCGGAATAATCATCGAAGGTGTGCGAACGCACTAAGGTATCTTCTTTAAAAATGGCTTCCCATAACTCCGGCTGTAATGCTTTTATCGCCACCGGCGCTGTAAAATCTGCCCCATTACAGCGAAACGTCAGGCTCAGGCCATCTTCTTTTAACCGGCGCGTCCAGTGTAACCAATCGGGGAATTCATTCAGAGTGGTTTCTCCGTTATCGCCAAACAGGCGCGGCGATACATATATCGATACCGGAAGAGTTACGGGATCAATGCTGATACTGCGCGGCATTACGGTAAACAAAATCGTTTGATTAGCCATTATCGGATTCTCCTAAGTCTTGCACCTACAAGTATTCATCCACGATTGTGTCTGCCTATGCAAAAGCGCGAGCATAGTCACTCCAAATGCTCGGGGCGTCCCAAACATCAATAAAAGCAGGATCGCCACTTTGTCCGCCAAATTTTTTCTCGACGGTAATGACAACGGATTTACTTAAGAACAGAACTTCTACTTTTACGGTTAACTTAGCCATGCCCGTGGCTTTTTCTGTTTCAGTTTCGTAGGTAAAGCTCAACATGAACTCTAGTGAAATCGAGATTAACCCGAGCACCGAGAGTTCGCCGCCCATACGGAAAAACCCCGATAAAGTGGCGTAATCTTTGCCTTGCTTTACCTCAAGTTTGAAATATATTCCAGCCATGATATAGACGCCGCCACTGGCAACGCCTAGGTTAACGGATGCCGAAGCGCCGAATTCAAAGCTGGCTTCTACAACTCGGATCGCCTGGGTATCGAGTTGCAAGTGAAAGAAGCCGCCGCCACCGAAAAATGCAATCGTCAAATTAAACGGGTGTTGCCGTTCAGAGACGTTAAAGTCGAATAGAGGGCTACCGTTTAAAAAAGGCAGGGTTAATGCAGCCGCCAGACTGACATCTTTAAGCGCAAATACGCCGACTGCCACAGGTGGCAAGCCGATGGCAAATCCAGCGCGGATAGCTGGCTCAGGGGTTATTTCGAGGCTGGGGCCATCGCCGAACAGTCCGGGGGGAATAATTTTTTTGAGCTCATTAACAAATTCCAGATCGCCCAGAAACGTAAGGGCATCGTCCCCCTTTAATTGGACATTGACTTCAGTTTTTTTGTCTGTTTCCGAAGTAAAGCTGAAGGCAGTGAAGTTTAGCTTTACGACATCAAGAAATTCCAGTGAGAAGCCGGTCAGGTTGCCGGTGAACTTTGATTTACCGGCATTGCCATCTGTAGGTTGTTCAATTATCCCTTCAATTTTTAGTACACTACTGGGCTCGCGTTTAAACACAAAGAATCCCGCATTAACCGGCTTTTTTTCAATACTGGGCTGCCAGTCCAGCTTGAGCGAGGGTGGCAGCGTTTGCGGCAGGAATTGAATGGTGGGAGCATTGCTGAAATCGCCGGCTGAAATTAGATCTGTCAGCTTTACTTTGCCGAACAATGTGGCAGAATCTGCCACATCCGCAAAGAAATTCTTGGGGTCGAAGTTATTGGCGGCGGCTTTAGTGAGATCGCCCGAAATAGCGCCAAGTTTCCGTGTCACCCCTTGAATTGACAGGTTGGGAGTGGCAATACCGCCGGCTTTATCTGCCGAAAACGCAGATTGCAATTTGGTCAGCAGTTCGGCAAAAACCTCGTTACCGCTATCAAAGTTATTATTTACGTAATTCGCGAAGTATCTTATCTCCGTTGCCGCTGTTGTTCCTATCAGTTGCTCGACAGCTGTTAAGTTGACTGCCGCTTTGTCAAGTTTGGGCAAAAAAACCGTTTTAACACCATCATCAGTATCGAAAAAGAGCGAGCGTGTAGTCAGCGTGGTGTTATCGCTAGCATCGCCGTTGCGCTCGGCGTAGGTAATGGGCTGTCCGGGTACTAGGCAAGCTCTTCGATCTCCTGATCCTTTGTAGGTAGGTCGAATAACGGTTTGAATTTTTAGTTTATCATTGTCACTATAGGGCACGAAAATCAACGCAGCCGTAAAATCAATCGTATGTTTTGCGCTGTCTTGTCCAACAGCATGGAATTTGAAATCCTCTTCGCCAACACGGACCCAGAACGAGTATCCAATCAGCGGCGTGGGTAAATCGATGTCGGGTGTGATCAGCGTGGTCAATCGTAGCTGTTTAAACGGCATGGCTCGCCCTGCGTTCGGCAAGGCATCTTGAGTTTCATCCTCATGCATGTAGTCTTTAAACGGTTGCCGCACAACGATAAACATTCGCTGTGCCAGATAGGCGACAGGTGAGCCTTTGATATCATTGAATTTTCGCTCCGTAACCTTAACCAGTGCCGCACGATGCCCAAAAGGGTAAAGATAACCTTCATAGACAATCCGCACATAATGATCCCGCCCCTGGGTGGCCCCATGCACCCATTCTGAAATATTGAGAGCTTCACCAGTTTCGCCAATTCTAATCAGCGGAAAAACAGGAAGGCGGTCGCGTAGGGCGGGGTCAAGTAACGCGGCGAATTCTTCCAGAAGAGGATTTTGGTTAACCGCCATCGGCTCGGCATTTTCAAGGCTGCGCGGGTTACGTTCAATTTGTAACCGGATAACGGGTATTGGCTCGATTACTTTTTGATTGATTATCCATTCAATGGGCGGGTCCCAGTAGCCTCGCGATTTCAGCCATCCTCCCAAAGCCGACAGAATTACTTGCTCAGCTTGAATTGGTTCAGGTTTAAAGGTGGCGAAATCGCTTTTTGATTTAACGAACCCTTTGAATCCTGAAGTTAGAATGACCAACTCATGGCGATCGCGGGCGTTCATTGCGGTCAGCACATCTTGGCCGCCCCAACTGTCGGCTTTGCCCAGTTCCGGCCAACTCGGTTCAGGCTTGAAGGCCCTTGCGACATAATCGGGTGACCAAATCGCTCGAAGCGGCACTGGATTGGCTTTCGAGGAATCAATTACGCTGCCGTCATCGGTCCGGTGAGCCAACCGGGTATGCCAGAGTTCTGTACGCCCGTTATGGTTTTTCGGGGCAACGGCGTGCCCCCAGGTGACACTGCGATTGGGCGATAAAATCAGACGATAAGGCACTTCGATCGCTGTTTCTGTAGGGCTGGGAGCGGTGATCGGAGGCGCATTTACCCGTTGTTCGTCGGAGGGCGTGGCGGGGATAGCCCCGATGGGCGTAACGCTTAATTCCAACTCCGTCCAATCCAACAAGCCTTCAATGCTATAAGAAATACGCGGATTGCTATTTGGGGGTAATTGAAATACCAAGCGTGTCGGTTGCCCGAGCCTTGCCCGTGCATTTCCGGGCATTCCAGAACCTGAAAGTACTTCCGGAGGTTGATTGTAGGGTTTGGATCGATCCTCGGGCGGAGGTCGGGTTTCAGATGTCTCAAAGTGCGCTTCTTCCGCGATGATTTGCGGTGGAAAATGCACAATGAGATAAGCAATCTGGGCGGCATCCTCCGGCACCAGCACCGGATTAACAGGATCGCTTTTGTCGAGGGTTAAGTTTCTGCACTCAATTTTCAAATTGAGTAAATCATCAGAGCGAATTAAATCAATTTTGAGTGCCATCGTCTGTTCTCCAAACATCTAATCGTCGGTTGCTAACTTCTTTATAGTTGCTATATGCCGCTTTAGCTACCTGCATAAAGGAGTTTTGCATGAAGACGAAACGATTCAGTGCGGAGCAAGATTGTTGGTACTGAAGGAATTTTTCTGGGTCTGTTGCAGATTCACCAAGTTGTTTAGCGTCCACGCCACATGCGTAAATAGCTCTGCGGGTTCTGGTCTCTTCCCCCTCGGTGGCGGCGACCCAGGTTTATGTGGCCCCAATTCCATCTCTCTTTAGGTCTAGCCCTAGTGATAGACCGTTTAATCCCCTTAACCTCTCTATAGACACTAATCTGATTTATGATCGATGCTCTATCACAGCATTAATAAACCGTGTGAGAGCAAATGATCGTTGGCTACGTCAGAACATCAACGATTGACCAAACTGCGGGTTTCGAGGCACAGCTCAAAACTTAAAGGGGTTAAGTGCGAAAATTTTTCCGGGAACAGACATATCGGGTGCCGTTCGGGCACAGCTTGAAGCAGCGCTGGAGTTCGTCCGGGAAAGTGATGTTCTCGTGGTTACCAAATTTGACTGGCTTGCCAGATCTGTCGCTGATCTTATGAGAATCATTCACGCCCTGGAACGAAAGGGGGCTGGCCTGCGGGGTTCTTAACCTCGGGGATGGATACGAGCACACCCACCGGAAAACCGATGTTGACTGTATTAGGAGGCATTGCCCAGTTTAAGAAGGAAATGATGCTGGAGAGGCAGAGGGAAGGCGTCATCAAAGCCCATGCGGCGGGAAAATACAAGGGACGAAAACCGGTAGCGGAAGCAATCAGGCAGGAGGTAGTCCGTCTTGCAGGAGAAAGGATGACGAAGACTGCTATTGCTGGTCAACTAAACATTGGGGAAGCCACCGTATACCGGATTCTGGCAC
>WUUC01065495.1_pt1 | contig 10252 bp, 11 predicted proteins | sample 6278441 | NCBI WGS metagenome assembly WUUC01 (sample SAMN13675441, study PRJNA597444) | soil metagenome | isolation source: soil | place: USA: Washington | collected 2017-10 | reverse complement strand
CAACTGCAACTGTCTTTCTTCGTCGCAAGCGTGGGTTGTGATTTGCTTTCAACAAACGATCTTTGACAACGGGAGTTATCCAGATCTGCGCGCATCCACTGTTGTGATTTGCTTTCAACAAACGATCTTTGACAACTCTTCGTTCTTAACACCGGCACAGTCCAAAGTTGTGATTTGCTTTCAACAAACGATCTTTGACAACCACGATAACAAGGGCGCTGCAAGTTGGGACGTTGTGATTTGCTTTCAACAAACGATCTTTGACAACTCTGTAACATTTGTAGCGGTGCGCTCTCAGGTTGTGATTTGCTTTCAACAAACGATCTTTGACAACAGAAGACAGGGAGTCAATGATCACGCACGGTTGTGATTTGCTTTCAACAAACGATCTTTGACAACGGACCGCCTGATCACTCGCGTCCGTGAATTGTTGTGATTTGCTTTCAACAAACGATCTTTGACAACACAAATTAGCTGGCATCTATGGCGTGCGTGTTGTGATTTGCTTTCAACAAACGATCTTTGACAACAACGATTCGCCGGCAGGCACGGTTGATTCAGTTGTGATTTGCTTTCAACAAACGATCTTTGACAACCCTTTGTATTGCCAGCTGGTAGAAGCTTTGGTTGTGATTTGCTTTCAACAAACGATCTTTGACAACTCATAGTGTAAAGTCGTCTTTGATTGCTGGTTGTGATTTGCTTTCAACAAACGATCTTTGACAACAAAAAGTTTCTTGATCGTTTTCATTATCCTGTTGTGATTTGCTTTCAACAAACGATCTTTGACAACGTGGTCAAAGTAAAAATGTCTTAAATGCCGGTTGTGATTTGCTTTCAACAAACGATCTTTGACAACTTGACAGGCATGTTGGCTTAACAGCATACTAGTTGTGATTTGCTTTCAACAAACGATCTTTGACAACCTGGCTTTACTGTCCCAGTAGTCAGCGAGTTGTGATTTGCTTTCAACAAACGATCTTTGACAACATAGATCCGGATGAACATGCTTGCATTGCGGTTGTGATTTGCTTTCAACAAACGATCTTTGACAACCCTTCTCCAACCATTCAGTTGCTTTATCCGTTGTGATTTGCTTTCAACAAACGATCTTTGACAACCAAGCAATCTTTAGTCCTGACCGGATAGCAGTTGTGATTTGCTTTCAACAAACGATCTTTGACAACCTACCTCCTTCTGTTCGCCTTTGATGTATTGTTGTGATTTGCTTTCAACAAACGATCTTTGACAACCTCAGCTCGCGGTTGGTCATGCCCTGCCTGTTGTGATTTGCTTTCAACAAACGATCTTTGACAACTGGTTACAAGCATGGGAGAGTGGTGGGTTAGTTGTGATTTGCTTTCAACAAACGATCTTTGACAACCCCGGACATTGAAGCCCGGATTTGCTACAGGTTGTGATTTGCTTTCAACAAACGATCTTTGACAACGTGGAGCTGACAGTGACCTATATGTTTCTTGTTGTGATTTGCTTTCAACAAACGATCTTTGACAACGTAAAGAATTCTGAGTTCCTGTAACTTTTCGTTGTGATTTGCTTTCAACAAACGATCTTTGACAACAGAATGACTTTTGCAGTCATCGCAGACCAGGTTGTGATTTGCTTTCAACAAACGATCTTTGACAACTGCGCGTCTTGTTGATGGAACTAACGCGGGTTGTGATTTGCTTTCAACAAACGATCTTTGACAACGATGCCTGTATTACCCGCCTCTTCGATCCTGTTGTGATTTGCTTTCAACAAACGATCTTTGACAACTGCAAAGGTTGTCAGGATTGTGGTCACGCTGTTGTGATTTGCTTTCAACAAACGATCTTTGACAACAAAGAGAGACTAGCACCCCAACGATAACTGTTGTGATTTGCTTTCAACAAACGATCTTTGACAACCGGATCTTCCTATACACGATCGAGCGTGAAGTTGTGATTTGCTTTCAACAAACGATCTTTGACAACTCGTAGAGTTGTTGTGCTGAATCCATCGGTGTTGTGATTTGCTTTCAACAAACGATCTTTGACAACTACGAATATCAGTGTTGACACGCTTTATATGTTGTGATTTGCTTTCAACAAACGATCTTTGACAACTGTGAACTTCGTTACGTCCGTGCAGCTATCGTTGTGATTTGCTTTCAACAAACGATCTTTGACAACCCGATTTTACATACCCTGAACAGGCGTTCAGTTGTGATTTGCTTTCAACAAACGATCTTTGACAACGCGAACAGACAATTGCCGTTAGTGGCCGTAGTTGTGATTTGCTTTCAACAAACGATCTTTGACAACAGCATTCTTTGATGCTCATCTGTTATCGTTGTTGTGATTTGCTTTCAACAAACGATCTTTGACAACAAATGGATAGAGAGATACAAGCCGAACGGGGTTGTGATTTGCTTTCAACAAACGATCTTTGACAACGCGAAGTATATCGAGTCGGCTCACTTCGGGTTGTGATTTGCTTTCAACAAACGATCTTTGACAACATGGATCTCATTGAAGAGAAAGATCACTTGTTGTGATTTGCTTTCAACAAACGATCTTTGACAACCCAGGTCCGCCGGCAATCGCCCAATGTTGTGTTGTGATTTGCTTTCAACAAACGATCTTTGACAACCGTTTCGGAGCGAACTCCGCGTTGCATGGGTTGTGATTTGCTTTCAACAAACGATCTTTGACAACGTTTGAGCGTTCTGGTAAACCTCTGCCCCGTTGTGATTTGCTTTCAACAAACGATCTTTGACAACATCAAGCAGGCCAACGTGATCAACAGTTCAGTTGTGATTTGCTTTCAACAAACGATCTTTGACAACCGGGACACCACCGGCTTCATTTACATATAGTTGTGATTTGCTTTCAACAAACGATCTTTGACAACATATCCTGCTGTTCCCCCGTTAGACACTATGTTGTGATTTGCTTTCAACAAACGATCTTTGACAACACTGTAGTATTGGGCTCACTTGCCAACGCAGTTGTGATTTGCTTTCAACAAACGATCTTTGACAACATGTAAACTTATGACGATGTCTGTGTTGAAGTTGTGATTTGCTTTCAACAAACGATCTTTGACAACATTGCGTCTTATGCGTTGATCTCCAGTTTCGTTGTGATTTGCTTTCAACAAACGATCTTTGACAACTGTGGTAAGTGTTCCTTTGATTCAAAACAGTTGTGATTTGCTTTCAACAAACGATCTTTGACAACCCATCCTTCGCGTGATCCCCGGAGGAACTGGTTGTGATTTGCTTTCAACAAACGATCTTTGACAACACGCAAAGATTGAGGGCGCTGATGAGACAGTTGTGATTTGCTTTCAACAAACGATCTTTGACAACTTGACATTTTTATTAAACCTGCTCGCTGTAGTTGTGATTTGCTTTCAACAAACGATCTTTGACAACTGTGATGAACCCTACCGATATCCTTCGCAGTTGTGATTTGCTTTCAACAAACGATCTTTGACAACTGGCGACTTCCATTTGAAGCTGTTCGTTGGGTTGTGATTTGCTTTCAACAAACGATCTTTGACAACTTTCGAGGCCTTCACCCTTCCGTACAACTTGTTGTGATTTGCTTTCAACAAACGATCTTTGACAACGAAGCGAGACCGGTTCCCCCGTACAAATAAGTTGTGATTTGCTTTCAACAAACGATCTTTGACAACTTTTATGTGTTTCATAACCTGTTTTTGAGTGTTGTGATTTGCTTTCAACAAACGATCTTTGACAACTCAGTTGGATCTCACCGGAATTAATGCTGGGTTGTGATTTGCTTTCAACAAACGATCTTTGACAACTAGGTAATGCTCAACTAATGAGGTTCATTCAGTTGTGATTTGCTTTCAACAAACGATCTTTGACAACCAGAGTCTTTCAGGGCCTCGCGTATTGCCTGTTGTGATTTGCTTTCAACAAACGATCTTTGACAACTGCGATGAGCGAGCAACTACCATTCGCCGTGTTGTGATTTGCTTTCAACAAACGATCTTTGACAACAAAGTCACAGTGCGCTTTCATGCTTGCCGAGTTGTGATTTGCTTTCAACAAACGATCTTTGACAACTATCCGCAAGCACACGATACCGTCGATCCAGTTGTGATTTGCTTTCAACAAACGATCTTTGACAACCTAACAGGCTCAAATACGCGGCCTCTGTTAGTTGTGATTTGCTTTCAACAAACGATCTTTGACAACAGATAGCTGATTCTGGTTTCGACCTGCTGTGTTGTGATTTGCTTTCAACAAACGATCTTTGACAACAACATTTCGGCTGACAAGCGAGGCATGCCAGTTGTGATTTGCTTTCAACAAACGATCTTTGACAACTTCAAGTGTGCTATTGCCATCGATCGTGTTGTTGTGATTTGCTTTCAACAAACGATCTTTGACAACTTGCACAGTGGTTGATAACTCACCTTGATCGTTGTGATTTGCTTTCAACAAACGATCTTTGACAACTTCTCGCGGCTTGGCTCATCACAGTTCCGTGTTGTGATTTGCTTTCAACAAACGATCTTTGACAACATTATAAAGGCTTTCTCCATAGGTCTCACTGTTGTGATTTGCTTTCAACAAACGATCTTTGACAACAAGAAAGGCATTAAAAAGACCTATTGTAAGTTGTGATTTGCTTTCAACAAACGATCTTTGACAACAAGTTATTTGGAAGACCCTTACTTGGCCGGGTTGTGATTTGCTTTCAACAAACGATCTTTGACAACGGGACCATAAGTTAAACGCCACAAGCTGCGGTTGTGATTTGCTTTCAACAAACGATCTTTGACAACGCCATTGGCTTTTTTACCCTTAGTTGTCTGGTTGTGATTTGCTTTCAACAAACGATCTTTGACAACTGGATCGTTTTAATACCCCCTCCGCTGCCCGTTGTGATTTGCTTTCAACAAACGATCTTTGACAACGAACACCTGCATCCCCATCGTTATTAACAAGTTGTGATTTGCTTTCAACAAACGATCTTTGACAACAGGTTATTTCATTTCCTTCTGTTCCAGTAAGTTGTGATTTGCTTTCAACAAACGATCTTTGACAACTAAAGCTAATAGTTTCACCATTGTTTATCAGTTGTGATTTGCTTTCAACAAACGATCTTTGACAACCAACATGCACCTCACAGCGGGCCAATGGAAGTTGTGATTTGCTTTCAACAAACGATCTTTGACAACCACATTGGTATCGACTCGTCCATGAACCACGTTGTGATTTGCTTTCAACAAACGATCTTTGACAACGAATAGGGATGTGGTGTACCTGGTACAGAAGTTGTGATTTGCTTTCAACAAACGATCTTTGACAACTGTGCAAGTAGTTTAATGTTCATTTGTGGTGTTGTGATTTGCTTTCAACAAACGATCTTTGACAACTGGCCGTCTTCGATATACCCATAGCCAGCAGTTGTGATTTGCTTTCAACAAACGATCTTTGACAACTGTAGTACCCGACATACTTGTGCGTTTCCTGTTGTGATTTGCTTTCAACAAACGATCTTTGACAACTGGTGATGGTGATACCCGGTGGTAGTTTCCGTTGTGATTTGCTTTCAACAAACGATCTTTGACAACTGTCCAGCTACGCCCAGCATTCCTTGCGTGTTGTGATTTGCTTTCAACAAACGATCTTTGACAACCAAGCAAGATGAAACCACATGAAGTAGCAAGTTGTGATTTGCTTTCAACAAACGATCTTTGACAACATAGGCGGTAAGACTATAAACCATTTCAGTGTTGTGATTTGCTTTCAACAAACGATCTTTGACAACTTAACATGGAAACACTCACACAGTTTATTAGTTGTGATTTGCTTTCAACAAACGATCTTTGACAACTGATGTAACACCTGATCCAGTCCCCTTTGAGTTGTGATTTGCTTTCAACAAACGATCTTTGACAACGGTGATTGTCATCACTTTCGCAAAGTGTGAGTTGTGATTTGCTTTCAACAAACGATCTTTGACAACCGAGAAAATGCGACGATATGACAATCCTTGTTGTGATTTGCTTTCAACAAACGATCTTTGACAACATGTATGACTGAGATAGCAACATTCATAGTGTTGTGATTTGCTTTCAACAAACGATCTTTGACAACATCGACCAGCCTGCTAAGCTGAGGTAACAGGTTGTGATTTGCTTTCAACAAACGATCTTTGACAACACATGCATCTGTGATAACTCTGTGCGCGTAGTTGTGATTTGCTTTCAACAAACGATCTTTGACAACTCGACGGCCTCGTTTCCGAGGACCATGAGTGTTGTGATTTGCTTTCAACAAACGATCTTTGACAACACCAGGGCAACAGGATCCGTGTGATCACCGGGTTGTGATTTGCTTTCAACAAACGATCTTTGACAACTCCAGTCGTTGTATACCTCGAGAGGATCCGGTTGTGATTTGCTTTCAACAAACGATCTTTGACAACTGAAAGAGAAGAGCACAACCGAACTGAAGGGTTGTGATTTGCTTTCAACAAACGATCTTTGACAACGAATACTTTGGCCGGCACACCGAGTTTAGCGTTGTGATTTGCTTTCAACAAACGATCTTTGACAACACACGCGCCAGTTTCAATGCTGCCTTCAGTGTTGTGATTTGCTTTCAACAAACGATCTTTGACAACCAGTCGGCTTGCCGGTGTGTGGATCGCGGTGTTGTGATTTGCTTTCAACAAACGATCTTTGACAACTAGCATAACCGATGCGAATATGTGATACGGGTTGTGATTTGCTTTCAACAAACGATCTTTGACAACTACTATAAATTATATAACAAAGTTATATTTGTTGTGATTTGCTTTCAACAAACGATCTTTGACAACGATGACGGTAAAGCTTTACGCCATTTTTAAGTTGTGATTTGCTTTCAACAAACGATCTTTGACAACCACCGCCGTAGATTTCAAGCAACCAAGCCAGTTGTGATTTGCTTTCAACAAACGATCTTTGACAACGTAAAACGTGCGAAAGATTCCAAGCCTCCTGTTGTGATTTGCTTTCAACAAACGATCTTTGACAACGTCAGAACCTTTTTGTGTTTGTCTTTCCGGGTTGTGATTTGCTTTCAACAAACGATCTTTGACAACTCAGCTTCCAACCAAAGGCGTTCAAACTCAGTTGTGATTTGCTTTCAACAAACGATCTTTGACAACTCAGACCTGCTGCGGTATGAATCCCGTATAGTTGTGATTTGCTTTCAACAAACGATCTTTGACAACAAACCGTTTCAAGATAGCGACCGAATTCCAGTTGTGATTTGCTTTCAACAAACGATCTTTGACAACTTTTCAGCATCAATTACCGCCTGGGTCTTTGTTGTGATTTGCTTTCAACAAACGATCTTTGACAACAAAAGAAATCCGGACCGTTTGCGACACAAAGTTGTGATTTGCTTTCAACAAACGATCTTTGACAACCAATCAATGTATAGGCACCACCGGCAACAGGTTGTGATTTGCTTTCAACAAACGATCTTTGACAACTCTGAAGGCGTAACTCTTTCTGCTGAGTTTGTTGTGATTTGCTTTCAACAAACGATCTTTGACAACAGGTGTAGCCGGGGTAGTCGGTGTTTCTGAGTTGTGATTTGCTTTCAACAAACGATCTTTGACAACCTCGATCAATGTCGATATCATGAATTTGTAGTTGTGATTTGCTTTCAACAAACGATCTTTGACAACCCACAACTCGTTTGGAATTGGGTCGATCAGTTGTGATTTGCTTTCAACAAACGATCTTTGACAACTGATTTTGCTTCTTTCCGCTGTAAATCAGCGAGTTAGAAGCAACTTCAGAGTCAAAAACACAACAAAACGTTGTCAAAACAAGCCCCCGGAACCTCAAAATAGCTCTAGCTGTTGGGGGATCGGGGGCTTTTCTTTTTCCTCCCGGCCATAGAAGATCTGCATCATGCCGAATTGTTTATCGGTAATGGTGAGGATGCCGACGTGACCTCTTGGCGGGAGACTTTTCTTCACCCGGCCCACATGCACGTCTGCGTTCTCACGGCTGGGACAATGACGGAGGTACGCACTAAACTGGAACATATTGAAGCCATCCTTTAGCATCTTTTTCCTGAAATCAGTGTAATTCTTTCTGTCTTGCTTGGTTTCTACCGGAAGATCGAAAAGAATCATCACCCACATGATGCGGTATTCATTGAGACGCATACACTACGACGGCAATTCGGGATAAAGAAGCTTCTTTTCCAACCCTTCGAAGCATTTCGCCAGGGAGGCGGTAGTACGTTGGGCCGCAACCATTAACGGACTTCTTTCGCGGTCCATGATCACATCGACCGACGCAATACCAAGCAGTTGTCTTTTTACGGAAGGATCCAGTTCCGTTGGATTTTCTCCATTCCTGATAATCTCACAAACCAATGCATCAGCAAATGGCCTGTAAGGTTCCATGATGTCGTCGGCCAGGCAATAATGATTGTACTGGTTCCGGTGGTGGATTCCAAACGTGGGCAGAAGACCCGATCCGACGAGGCTGCGTGCGATAACGGCGCGAAGAATGGCGTAAGTGTAATTTAAAAGGTTGTTTGGCGCTATTCCCTCGCGCTCGCGCCGGAAATCTTTGATCTGCGGAAAAAGATTTTTCCAGTAGTAAGCCGCTGCCCGGGCTTCAAGGTTTTCCGGGTCGCCGGATTTTACGTCGCGCGCCCATTTCATCAGGTTATTCGATTCTATACCAAAACGCCTGAGCAGCAGCGCCTGGTTGATAATTTTGGCCTTAATTGTTTGTTGCCAAAGTTGTTTGATCAACGGCTGACTTGCCGCTAGTTGCATTTTGAAGCGAGCGGATTGCAGTTTGTTCCCGGCCAGGTTAAGCATGAGACCGGTGGGGTGGTGGGTTTTGTCGCACGTAATTAAAGCGACATTGTTTTCGATCAGAGCATCGATCAGGTTATGGGTGATCATCAAACGTTGTTCGTCAAGAATTACCACACCGATATCTTCGATTGGAATCGTGGCTTGCGCTTCTTTCTTGAATAATTGTGGAAGTGTATCATTCTTCTCAACTTCAGGCAAACGCACTATCAACTGATCGTTCTTCCGGCTCAAGTAGGCGGGATTACCGAAGTACAGGGTGCGTTTGATCATCGTCTTTTGGCGTTAGGTTACTAAATCCTTCTGCAGTTTCACTCAAGTCGGTAGTGTGGCGAGGTGTTTGATCAGTAGGAAATCAATGTTTTAACTCTCCCAGATTACTAATTACTACTTTCTTAGGGCACAGTTTTTCAAAGGCTCCAATGCTTTGGATGTTGTAAAACTTCTTTGAAACCTTAGCGTCACTTGCATCATCTAGTTCAGTTTCAAGATGATGACGGAACCATATATCGATTTGCCCATTCCCTTTTAATGACAATTTTTGGACTCTGTAGAGATACTTACTTATTAAAGTATTTTCTTTGGACTTAATTGCTTGATCAATTTCAACATTGCTGCAACCAAGAATGAACATTTCATTTTGTTGGAGGCTTTCATTGAACGTCCATTTGTCGTTTGGTAGTTTTCCCAGAAAACTTTGCGAGTATTTATTTTTTTCTTCGAGTACTTTATCCCAAATTTCTTTTGGCTGCTTGATTATAACATTTAGACCGTATTTCGTTCGTTCAACAGCGTGCCAAAAAGTACAGGCATGTACGTGTTTGCCCCCATTTTCGTCAACATAAAAAGCCAAATGGTGATTGTTTCCGGGTTTTACAAACCCAATATCCTTTCCGGTTTCATCTTTTTTCACTGGCTCAACTGACGATAGTCTGGTCACGATCCTTACCGTCTTTATTTCGATCTTCTTCGCCTCATTAAAATATACGGGGTTATTGTCTAAATCTTTGAATGCTTCTTTATCATTGTTGTTGAACATCTCTAATCTTCCTTTAATGATTGCAGCAACTTTCTTATCGACTATATAGGGAATGTCTTTCGCTTTTATTGACGCGATTGGATATTTAATAACGGCTTCGTTTTTGAAACAGGTACCATATTGAAGTACATGGGTTTTCTTTCCATCGAGGTAGATAGGATCTTCTTTGAGTTCAGTAATAGCTTTTTTGACATCACCCTTATGCCGATCTAGCCGCTCGTGAACAAGCGCTTTTATATATGGTTTAAAAATCAACGAAGGATTTTCAAAAAGGTGTTTCAGGGGCATTTCTTTTTCAATAATGTTGATTCTACCGTAAACGCTTTCTTCGCTTAGTGGACCGCGCGGT
>WUUC01046840.1_pt1 | contig 10252 bp, 14 predicted proteins | sample 6278441 | NCBI WGS metagenome assembly WUUC01 (sample SAMN13675441, study PRJNA597444) | soil metagenome | isolation source: soil | place: USA: Washington | collected 2017-10 | reverse complement strand
GAGGAACTCGCGTGCACGCAGCATCGCGAGATCGACAACACGCCGCCGCCGGAGGTGGTTGCGAACCTGCGGACCACCGCGGCACGGATGGAAGAGGTCCGTCGGCTGCTGGGCGACCGGGTGATCTCGGTTTCCAGCGGCTACCGCTGCGCGAGGCTGAACCGGATCGTAGGCGGAGCGCGGACGTCCGCGCACCTCACGGGTCACGCGGTGGACTTCAACTGCCATGGCTTTGGCCCGCCCAAGGCGATCTGCCGGGCGCTCGCCGGGTCGGCCATCGCCTTTGACCAACTGATTGAGGAGGGGACCTGGGCGCACCTCTCCTTCGACCCCCGGATGCGCCGTCAGGTGCTCACCCGGACGGCGAGCGGCGGCTACGTGCCGGGCCTCGCCGACACCACGCCCACCCGCCGAAAGGAGACCGCGACATGAAGAAGAACCCCCTCAAATCCAAGACTCTCTGGGGCATCGCCACCATGGTGGCGTCGAGCTTCGGGCCTCTGATCCTGGCCAAGGCCGGAGTGGTCGACCCGGCCGCTCAGAGCGACGTGATCTCTGCGATCGGCACGTTGGCCGGCGCCGCCCTCGGCGTCTATGGGCGCGTCAAGGCCGGATAGTCCTCGATAGATCGAAGGCCCCCCGGGACAGTCGCTCGGGGGGCCGTCGGAATCGACGGAAGAAAGATGGTGCCACGGCAGGATTCGAACCCTGGACCTCAGCCTTCCCAAGCCGGTCCAAGCCTTTTCCGATTGCACGATATTGTACGATTATATGAGCAAATACATTTATTTAGAGAAACATGCACGAGACTGTAGCTATAATTTTGCCCCTGGCGCTTACCATGCGCTTACCATGCGCTTACCAGCCGGGCTTGGTAAGCGGCGCCGCAGTGAAGGTCAGCCTGATGTCGGACAAGCGCCAGAAGCTCACCCGCAAGACCGTGGAGAGTATTGTCCCCGCATCCCGAGCCCATGGGTCGCCCTGACGGTGGAGACGGCCCGTCGCCGCGCCACGGTGCTGCAGGGGCTGTTGGCCGCCGGCGAGGATCCGGAGGAGGCCAAGCAGGGTTCGCGGAAGGAACTGACCGTCGCTCAGCTGTGCGATCTATATCTCGCCGAAGGTTTGGCGACACCATCGACCCGCCCGCTCCGACACCGAAAATCACATCAAGCCGCTCATCGGGACCAAGCGGGCGAGCCTGGTGACCCGCCAGGACGTGGACCAACTGCTGGCGGCCGTCGCGGCGGGCAAGACCGGCGCACCTCGAAGACCGGCAAGAAGCGTGGGCTTTCGCGGATGATGTGCGTCTCCACGATCTAAGGCACGCATTCGCGAGCCTGGGCGCGACGACCGGCGACAGCTTGCTGGTGATCGGCGCGCTGCTGGGCCACCGCAGCGCCAAGACGACGCATCGCTATGCCCACCTAGCGGAACATCCGGTGAAGGACGCAGCCGACCCAATCTTCCAAGGCGAGGCTCTCGGTCGGGCCGGTTCTCGCCTGCGTGCTGGACTTCATGATCTCCAGGCCCCAGCGGGTGCGCACGTCGTCTTCGCTGGCGACGGCATTGCTCGGGACCCAAAGGTCATAATCTCGCAATGGGCGTCGGCCGCAGTGAAGAGCAGATGTCGGCTGCGATGCCGGTCGGGATCAGAAGGCGGACGCCCAGCTTGGGGAGCAGCCCGGGCAGGTTCGTGCTGTAGAAACCCGAGAACTGCCGCTTGATCACGAAGTAGTCGTTGTCGCGGGCGCGATCCTCCCGACCAGCTCGTGGCCGGGACTGTCGTCCGCACCGCAGGCCTCGACGATCTTTCGACTTGTCCGAATGCTACTAGCCGTACTTGTCGTTGACGTAGATCACCGCGACCTTGAGACGGTCGGCGTCTTCGCGCAGGGCGAGGATTACCTCGGCGATGCCCTCGGCCTTGGGGCGCACGCGTCGCCGGCGGGGAAATCCAGGTCGTTGATCATGTCGATGGCCACGACGGCGACGCCGCCGGGGACTTCGGCGTCGATTGTCGCGGCGAGCTCGGTCATGGGCGGGACCTATTCAGGCCCCTCTCAACTCGGCACCGGCCGATGAGTTCAGCCAGACCGCGAGGTGTGTGAAACCGGCGGCGTTCTCCTGAGTTAAAGGCGCCGGAGCGACACGGAGGGATGCGATGGCCAACCTGACGACGAAAGCCCGGAAGAAGCTTCCCGCGAAGGACTTCGCTGAACCGGAAAAGCGGGCCTATCCCATCGAGGACAAGCCGCATGCGCGGAACGCCAAGGCGCGGGCCAGTCAGCAGGTGATAGCCGGAAAGATGTCGAAGGCCGAAGAGGCCAAGATCGACAAGAAGGCCGACGCCGTGCTGAAGAAATAGCGTCTGCTTCCGGTGTGACGGTGGGCTTTTGGTGAGCGACGGAACATCGGGGCTCCCCACGGCTTTCGCGCGGCATGTCCCTGTCCCCGAAAGAGCTCTCCGACAGCCCGGCTGTGCTGGCCCATGCCCAGGCGGGCAGCGGGCCGGATGTGATCCTGATCCACGGCGCCATGACGTGCCTGGACGACATGGCGATGGCGCTGTTCCCGGCCCTGCGCGACGAGTTCAGGGTCACGGCCTTCGACCGCCCGGGCCATGGCGCCAATCCGGACTCGGTGTTGACCGGGACACCTTGGCAGCAGGCCGAAGCGGTGCGTGCGGCCGCGCAGGCCCTGGGCATCGAAAGGCCCGTCGTCGTCGGCCATTCCTTCGGGGGCGCTGTCGCTCTCGCCTACGCGCTGCGCTACCCCGACGCCTGCAAGGGTGTGGTGGCCCTCTCGCCGATCGCGTTCCCCGAAGGGCGGCTGGAGCACTTGGTGTTTGCCCCCCGGGCGTTCCCCGGGCCTGTCGGGTTCTGGACGCGCTCCGCGGCGATGGTGACCGATCCGGTCATGCTGCCCATCCTCTGGCGGGCGATGTTCCTACCGCAGGCCATGCCGCAAGTCTTCGCCGAGACCTTTCCGTTCGCGCGGGCCGGGCGGCCGGCGCAGACCTTGGCCGAGGGGCACGACGCGGCGCTCCTCGGGCCCGGCCTCTGCTGGAACGCCGCCGGCTACGGCGCCTGCCAGGTTCCCGTCCATGTGCTGACGGGCGATCGCGACCTGGTGGTCAATCCCGCGCTGCATGCGGCCGCGGTCGCGCAGGTGCTGCCCAAGGGGCGGCTGACCCGACTGCCGGGGCTGGGCCACATGATCCACCACTTCGCGCAGCCGGCGATCGCCGGCGCGGTCTGCGAGATGCACGCCGCGGCCTGAGACCGCCCGCGCCCTCAGGCGGCAAGCCGCGCCTTCAGGCGAAACGCGTCATGCGCGGCGGCGCCACCGATGTCGTTGTCGAAATAGGCGAAGACGTCGCGTCGCGCGACGCGCCAGTCCGGGATGTTCACGCATACCCAAGCGGTCCGGACCGGGCTGGTTCCCCGTCGGCGCGTTCGAGGAGGCTCGCATCGAATGAGGGTCTCAGGAACGCGGGCGGCGAGTCGCGGTTGGATATTGTGAACCGGAGGCCAGATGAGCAAGACACCCCCTCGCAACGTCCAGTCCGGCGTGCCGGTGGCCGAACGCACCGGCGGAAATGCCGAGGTCGTCCGCGCCGATGTCCGCGACGGCGCCCAATACGAGACGGACCCGGACCAGATCGTAAAGGTGGTCCATCAGGTGAAGCCGGCAGCCTTGCCGGTACAGGGACCGGTAGACTATGGCCGCCGCGGCGGGCCGCAGACGGAAGTCTCCACCGACGTGGCCGTCACGCCGGAGACGGCCTCGGTGCGGGACGCCTACCCCGTCGACGAGGAGGCGGAGACCGGGCCCGATCCCGACTGAGCGGGCGCTCCCGGTCATGGGCATTACCATCTCGAATGCCGACACGACGCTGTGGCCGGACGCCAACGACGGCAAACCGGTCACCAAGCTGGAGCTAGCCCAATACTACGAGGCGCTAGGCGAGTGGATGCTACCGCATGTGAAGGGGCCGCCCTGTTCGATGATCCGCATGCCGGATGGTATCAACGGCGCCCAGAACTTCTTCCAGCGTCACTCGTCGAAGGGTCAGTCCTCCCTGATCACCGAGGTGGAAGTTTGGGGCGACCGCAAGCCCTACATCCAGTTCGATTGGGTGGAGGCCCTGGTCGCGGCCGCCCCGACCGGCGCCCTGGAGTTCCACCCCCGGAACTCCGAACCCTTCGTGCCGGAGTAGCCGGGGCGGCTGGTCTTCGAGCTCGATCCCGCCCCGGACGTGCCGTTCGAGATGGTGGTCGAGGGCGCCCGCGAGGTTCGCGACCAAGGGCTTCGCCCGTGACGTCTGCAAGGTCACGGCGGCAGAGTCTCCTGACGCTACCTCATCAACATGGCTAAGAAGGAGCGGACCGGCCGCATCTTCCTGGACTATCTGCGCAACGATCGCATGGCGACGGCGGTGGCGCCGCTCTCGCCCCGCGGACGGCCAGGCGGGCCGGTGTCGATGCCGATCAACTGGAGCCAGGTGAAGAGGGGCCTGGACCGGCGAAATACACTTGCGCGCCGGCCCGGCTCTGCTCGCAAAGAGCACCGCCGGGAGGGCTACTGCGACGGTGAGCGTCCCTTGGCGGCTGCGATCAAGCGCCTCGGCAAGTCTGAGAACGACATCGCAAGTGCGGATCGCCACCTTCAACATCAACAATATCAACAGAGGCTGCAGAACCTCCTGGCCTGGCTGTCGGAGCCCCTGCCCGAGGTCGTCTGTCTTCAGGAGCTGAAGGCCGAGGATCGCGCCTTTCCGCTCGCGGCCATTCAGGGCGGCCGGATAAGGCGCAGTCTGGCGCGGACAGCGGACTTGGAACGGCGTGGCGATCCTGGCTCAGGGGGGCGACGCCGGTAATCACGCGACGCGCGCTCCCAGGTGACCCCTCTGATGATCAGGCCCGATACATCGAAGCTGCTGTAAGCGGCGTGCTCATAGGCTCGATCTACCTGCCAAACGGCAATCCGCAGCCGGGTCCGAAATTCGCCTACAAGCTGGCGTGGTTCGACCGCCTTCTCGCCCACGCGAGTGACTTGGTGGCCGCCGGCGTCCCTGTCGTACTGGCTGGCGACTACAATGTCGTGCCCACCGAAGCTGACATCTGGCCAGGCCACCACGAGCAGGCGAATGCTCTGCTGCAGCCAGAAAGCCGGGCCGCGTTCCACCGCTTGCTCGACCAAGGCTGGACGGACGCGCTGCGCACCCGGCAGCCGGAAGGACCGCTCTGGACCTTCTGGGGTTACCTGCGAAACCGCTGGCCCAATGACAAAGGCATGCGTCTGGACCACCTCCTCCTGAGTCCCGACCTAGCGCCGACCCGCAGATCAGCAGGCGTCGACCGAGTGACCCGGGGTCAAGAAAGCGCCAGCGATCACGCCCCGACCTGGGTTGAGATCGCAGTTGGAACGAGACGCGCCGCCCACCCGTCCCCAGGCGCGACCGGGGCGCGCCGCTCCGTTCGCTCTCCGCCACGCCGGAAGATATTGTGAGCGACTATCCCATCACCCCGGACGGCCGCTATTTCGTGGTGCGCGGACGGTTGTGGCGTATGGCCAATCCCGGCCGGCAAACAAGCTTCTAGCCGTGCTTGCCGGACCAGATGCTGACGCCGCTCGCATCGCGCATTGTGGCGTGGATAGCCGCGCCCTCTCGCAGCACATCCTTGATCTGCTGGATCGCCACTTCCTGCCCCTCATGGCAGGCAAGGGTCCGAACGCCCCCGGCGGCCATCGTATATTCCACCTGATATGTCATGCGTTCTGATAGGTCTTCCAAGGCTGGAGCGCCATACTTGCCGAGACCCGGGCGAACCTAGACGCTCGCTGGGGTGGGCCCTTGCCATGGAGGCGCGGGCTCCATCCATTGGTGGTCCAGCAGCCTTGGTTCCTCTACCAATCGGACAGAGTTTGTCTCTGCGGAAGGCTGTCGGCTGACGCCGCGCGATGGAATGTCCGCCCGTGGCCTTTGTTGCCCGCGAGACCATCCAACGTCCTTAGCGATCGCCGATAGCCGAAGATGGAAATCCCGGCGTTATTGATAAATAATCGGGTGAACTATCCGCGCCTCACATCCTCGAAATCTATCACATGTTGTGTTGGGAAAATATTTATACCCGATGCGTCAATGCGACCTTATGTATTTAGTAACCGATATTCCTACGCTGGTGTAGCATAGCGCACGGCAGGCCCTTTGGGTCAGGGGGCGCCTGTGAAGCCATCCGACCCATTGGAAGTGAAAGCCGCGCCGCCGTTTCTTGCCGGCGGCGGCGAAATGGGCGAGCTCATCCGTGCCTACAACTGGAGCGCCACACCGCTTGGCCCGCCTGGCGCCTGGCCACAGGGGCTGAAAACCGCCGTCCGCCTCCTGCTTTCCACCCAACATCCCATGTTCATCTGGTGGGGCTCCGAGTTGCGCCAGTTTTACAATGACGCCTATCGGCGTTCGATCGGGCCTGAGCGCCACCCGACGGCACTGGGAGACCGGGGACGCGACTGCTGGGCCGAGATCTGGCCGATCATAGGTCCGCAAATCGAACAGGTGATGCGCGGCGAGGGCTCGACCTGGAACGAGAACCACCTCGTGCCGATTACCCGCAACGGCCGCCGTGAGGATGTCTACTGGACTTATAGCTACAACCCGATTGACGACCCGTCAGCGGACTCCGGCGTGGGTGGCGTGTTGGTCGTTTGTTGCGAAACGACGGACACGGTCGTCGCTGAGCGTCGCTTAGCTGGACAATCCCATCGCCTTGAGCAGCTGTTCCAATCGGCTCCCAGTTTCATGGCGTTGCTAAGCGGCCCAGACCATGTCTTCGAACTGCAGAACGACGCCTACACCCGGCACGTCGGCGGCCGCGCGCTCATCGGCCAACCTGTAAGGCTCGCCCTTCCGGATCTCGCCGGGCAGGGGTTTCATGAGCTGCTTGATGAAGTCTACGTCACCGGCAAAACCTACACGTCCCGACGCGCGAAGGTACAGCTCTCGGTAGGGCCGGGCGGCGCCTTGGAAGACCGTCATGTGGACTTCGTCTACCAGCCCGTCCGCGACAATAGCGGCGCGGTGACAGGCGTTTTCGTGGAGGGTATCGACGTAACCGATCAGGTGCAGGTCGAGGATGCTCTGCGCGCAAGCGAGGCGCGGTTCCAAGCCATAGTGGACTGCATCGACCAGATGATCTGGTCGACCCGGCCCGATGGGTTTCACGACTACTATAACCAGCGCTGGTACGACTTCACAGGTATGCCGCAAGGCTCGACCGACGGTGACGGTTGGAACGGAATGTTCCACCCGGACGATCAGGAGCGAGCGTGGCGCGACTGCCTGGCGACGGGCGCGACCTACCACATCGAATACCGGCTGCGTGACCGCGCGGGGGACTACCGGTGGGTCTTGGGTCGCGCGCAGCCTTTGCGCGATGACGACGGCAAGATCGTCCGCTGGTATGGCACCTGCACAGACATTCAGGAGATCGTTGAGGCGCGCGAAATTCTCACGCGCTCACGGTCGGATCTCCAGCGGGAGATCGAGGCCCGCACAATCGAGCGCGACCAACTGTGGCGCAACTCCCGCGATCTGCTGGTGGTTACCGATCCCCAAGGCGTGTTCCAGTCCGCTAGCCCGGCTTGGCAAAAACTTCTTGGGTGGGCTCCGCATGAAGTCGCAGGCCGAAGTCACCTGTTCTTCGTCCACCCGGAAGATCAGCCGGGCAGCGCGAGCGCCCTCGAAACGCCTCTCACGGGGAAATGCCCACCTTTGAGAACCGGGTCCTACACAAGGACGGCAGTTATCGCTGGATTTCGTGGGTCGCATCTCCCGAAGGAGATCGCGTCTACGCCGCAGGGCGACACGTGACAGAGGAGAAGCAGGCGGCGGCCGACCTAGCCTCCGCTCAGGAAGCCCTACGGCAATCGCAGAAGATGGAGGCCATCGGCCAACTGACCGGCGGGGTGGCCCACGACTTCAACAACCTGCTCACGGTGATCCGATCGTCAGCCGACCTCCTGCGGCGGCGTGACTTGGATGAAACGCGGCGGCGCCGGTACGTGGACGCCATTTCAGATACCGCCGACCGCGCTGCCAAACTCACAGGCCAGCTGCTCGCCTTTGCCCGACGCCAGAGCTTGACTCCGCGGGTGTTCGACGTGGCCGCCACGTTGGACAGCGTCGTCGATATGCTCCGCACGGTGCTGGGCTCGCGGGTCGAGCTCGTGCTGAACGTCAGCCTGCGGCCGGCCGTCGTAGAAGCCGACCTGAGCCAGTTTGAAACCGCCCTCGTCAATTTGGTCGCCAACGCCCGCGACGCCATGGACGGCGAGGGTCGGTTGTCGCTGAGTGTCTCGCAGGCCGATCCGCCCGAAGGCCGTCCAGGCGCACTGGAGAGCTTCGTCCTGATTGCCGTGGCCGATTCCGGTTGCGGCATTCCACCGGACCGGATCGGCCAGATTTTCGAGCCCTTCTTCACCACAAAGGACGTTGGCCGCGGCACCGGCCTGGGCTTGTCCCAGGTCTACGGTTTCGTAAGGCAATCGGGCGGGGACGTCGCCGTGGAGAGCGAGCTTGGTATCGGCACGACTTTGAAGATTTATCTTCCTCGAACCAACAAGCCGGTTGAGCGAACGCCCGCTGCCTCCTGGCAGGCAGGCGAAGCTCGGCAGCACGGGCTTGTGCTGGTGGTGGAAGACAATGCCGAGGTGGGCAAGTTCTCGGCCCAACTTCTCAAAGACCTCGGCTACCAGACAATGTTCGCACAAAATGCGGCAGCGGCGCTCGAACTGTTGGAAGCAAACCCTGGGCGTTTCGACCTTGTCTTCAGCGACGTTGTCATGCCCGGCATGGATGGGGTCGCGCTGGGCCAGGAGGTACAGCGACGCTACCCGGCCTTGCCCTTCGTTTTGACGAGTGGCTACAGCGAAGTGATCGCCCGACAGGGAACGCACGGGTTCGAGCTGCTGCAAAAACCCTATTCAGTGGAAAGCCTGTCCCATGTCCTGCGGAAGGCCTTGGCGTCGAACAGAGCGGATGGCGCGGAAAGCCGTCCGGGCTCGGGCCGGCCGGAAGGACGCGACGATCCTCAGGGATGCACTTGAGGTGGCCGTCGCGTGGATGCCCGCCAACTGATAATGAAGGGGAGATATTATCGGAGTCTCCGGTGTAGTCGGTCAGCGCTCCGTTGTCCGAACGACCCCTCAACACGACCCCTTAGAGAGACGATATGTCCAGGCTCGCCGTGGTCTAGTGGCTTTCCTGTCCTCATCGGCGAAGGCGAGGGCGGCCTCGATGCCTAGCCCCTTCAGGTGCTTCTACAGCCGCGAGTCGATGCCCCAAATCTCATCGGTTTGCATCTGCCCCAGGAGACGCCGGCGCTCGGCTTCCGTGTCGATCACCCACGCGCCATCGGCCGTCCGGTGCTTGGCGTAGCGGTTCGCGGCCTTGGCCCGCGTCTTGGTTGCGCCGATACCACGGAGACCGGGATGCCGGTGTGGCGCGTCACGATCTCCCCTACCTCCCGCGCGTACCTCCAAAGGTCGAGGCCGGGCATGCGGTCGAGGTCGAGGAAGGCCCTCGTCGATCGAATAGACACCCACATCCGGGCCAGGCTGCGCAGCGTCTCCATCACGCGGCCGGACATGTCTCCATAGAGCTCGTAGTTCGACGAGAAGGCCACGACGCCGTTGGCTTGGCAAAGCGACCTGACCTTGAAGAACGGCGTGCCCATGACGACGCCGAGCGCCTTGGCCTCACGGCTGAGGGCGATGACGCAGCCGTCGTTGGCCGAGAGGACGACAACGGGAACCTTCGCAAGCTCGGGCCGGAAGGCGCGCTCGCAACTCGCGTAGAAGCTGTTGCAGTGATGGACATCAGGGCAGCGGGGTGTCCCCGCAACGCCCCTACATGGAGAGACCAGCCAGCGGGCGGGCTCGGTCCCGCCCCGTGCCGCGGCTCCTACGGGTCCGCCCCTGCGGGCGCCGGTGCGCGCCGCCGGTCGCTCGACGGCGCGTCCCGCCGTGCAGCGTCCCCCCGGTGGTCGGGTCGCGCAGGCTCCTTGCAGCCTCACATGGCGATTTTAGTGTCGACGCGACTAGGTCGTCGGGACGATTTAGGATTCCCATGAATCGCGGGTGCTGATTCAAGGCTGCTTTTTGGAGGCGGTCTTGGAGGGGGATCCTCGGGCCTGGCCAGCAGAACGACATGGCGCCCGCCTGCGATCTGATCGAGGGTGTGGCCGCCGAG
>WUUC01202218.1_pt1 | contig 10253 bp, 7 predicted proteins | sample 6278441 | NCBI WGS metagenome assembly WUUC01 (sample SAMN13675441, study PRJNA597444) | soil metagenome | isolation source: soil | place: USA: Washington | collected 2017-10 | reverse complement strand
CCGCGCTGGGTTTGTGGCCCAACCGGAAGTGCGGCAGCCGGTCCAGCCACGGGCCGGGTACGCCGCCCTGTTCGGTCACCGCTGTCACCGACTCGCCGGCCAGCATGTGGACCGGGGCCTCGGCTGTCTTGAACGGCAGGGTCACCTCGTCCAGGCTCTTCACCCACACCTGCGCGGGGCCGGCCCAGTCGGTGAACACGCTCACGCTGTAGCCGCTCGCGAACACCATGTCCAACTCGGCGACCACCGACTCCCACGGCACGTCGACGTAAACCTGTTGGCGTACCTCGAAAGTCGGCCGCACGTCGAGTGTCACGGCGGTCACGATCCCCAGCGCGCCCAGTGCCACCACGCTGCCCGCGAACTCCGGGTCGCCACGCCACACCCTGCGCAGGCCACCGGACGCGGTCACCAGCTCCAGCCCGGCCACCGACGTCGACAGGCAGCCGTTGGCGTCGCCGGAGCCGTGCGTGGCCGTCGCGACCGCGCCGGCCACCGAGATGTGCGGCAGCGACGCCATGTTCGGCAGCGCCAACCCTTGTGACTGCAGGAACTCCGCCAGTACGCCGTACCGGGTCGCGGCCGGCACGGTGACCTGGGTGCCGTCGACGGTGATGTCCGCCGGCAACTCCTCCAGGGACACCAGCGTGCCTGGTCCGTCGGCCACCTCGTTGAACGAGTGCCGCGACCCGATCGCCCGCACCCGGTCCCGCCCGGCCACCAGCGACCGCAACGCCTCCATCGTCCTCGGGCGTGTCACTTCCCTTGCCTGGTAAGCGACATTGCCGGCCCAGTTGTGCTCCACCTACCGGTGCTCCTGTCTGTGCGCCAGTGCCGCCGCCTGGATCCGGCTCCTCAACCCGAGTTTGCGCAGGATGTTGGAGACGTGCACGCTTGCTGTTTTCGTACTGATGAACAACTCCGCCGCGATCTCGGCGTTCGTCCTGCCCTGTCCGACGAGCGCGAAGATCTCCGCCTCGCGCGCGGTCAGCCCGAGCACGGACGTGGTGCCCGCCGGTGTCAGCCGTGCCCTTTCGCTGACCGAGGCGACGAGCGCGGCCAGTGGCGCCGCGCCGAGCTTCTGGGCCGTCGTCGCCGCGAACGCCAGCAGCTCGGCCGCCCTGGCACGGGATCCCTTGGCGGACAACAAAGCCTCCGCCTCACGGTACCGCGCGTACGCGGCGAGGTACGGGTCCGGTCCGCCGTCCACTTCGGACCACGCGGCCGGGTCCCCGGCCCGTTCCGCCTCGGCGAGTGCCACGGCCCGCCGGGTTCTGGGCAGCGGGACCGCGTCCGGCAACGCGGCCCGGTGCGTGCGGCCCGCCGCAAGCAGCTCGTCCGCCTCGGCCGGGTCGGTGGCCAGTGCGACGCCCGTGGCCACGAGGCGGGCCACCAGCCACAGGTCCTGTGCGCGCAGCGCCAGCTCGAGGCCCTCCCGCACCGCCGCGTGCGCGTCGTCCGGCCGGCCCTCGGCGGCGGCCAGCCGGGCACGCAGGTGCGCCAGCTCCGAGCCGTACTGCGCGTCGTCCTGGCCGTCGAGCACCGTGCCGATCCGCTTCAGCAGCTCCGCCGCGTCGGTCAACTCCCCGCGCCGCAACAGGACCTCCGCTCTCGGGAGGTCCACGAAGATCCAGTTGAACGGGTCGGCGGCCGGGTCGTCCGGGTCGTTCGACGTGTCGAGGGCCTCGTCCCAGCGGCCCAGCTCCGCCAGTGCCCGCACGGCGTTGCCGACCAGCGGCAGCAGGTAGATGTCGAAGCCCAGCTCGCTCGCCCGCGTGCGTCCCTCCCGCGCGAGCGCGAGTGCCTCGGTGTGGCGGTCGGCCCAGATCAGGCTCTCCGACGCGTTCACGTAGCCGACGCCGATGAACCGGGGCACTCCCGAGCGCCCGGCGAACTCGCGGTGCTGCTCCAGGTACGTGACGCCGTCGGCCACGTGTCCGAGCATCACGTTGCCGGCGCCGAGCACGGTCAGCGCGCGGTTGCGTGCCACGCCCGTCGCCCCGGGCAGGAGACGGCTCGCGTGCCGCACCGCGTCCAGGTGCCGCGCCCCCAACATGTCCAGCATCATCCGCCACGACTCGAGTGTCGGACGGGCCGGTGAGCCCGCCGGCAGCAACCGTACGGTCTCCGCCGCGGCGTGCCGCGCCAGCTCCCAGTTGCCGGCGCTGCGTGCCTGGTAGGACAGCTGCTCGTACACGCATCCCACGCGTTCCGGGTCGCGGAGCACGGTGAGCCGCTGCTGCGTCAGCTCCACCGCGCGCTGGTTGTGGCCGGCGAGGCTCGCCGCCTCCGCCGCCTGCTCCAGCAGCGTGTCGTGGTCGAGGCCGGCGACCGTGTCCGGCTCCGCCACGTCCGGCCACCGGCGCAGCGCCCGCTCGTAGTGGGCGTGCGCGGCGGCGGGCGCGAGCCCTTCCGTCGCGACCGCCGCCGCACGCACAGACGCGGCGAGTGCCGGTGCCGCCTCGCCTGCGGCGTCCCAGTGGTGCGCCAGCTCCGCGGCGGGCGCCATCGCCAGCTCGGGGCGTTCGGCCAGGCAGCGGGCGACCGTCGCGTGTGCCTGCCGCCGCTCACCCGGCAGCAGCTCCCGGTACAGCGCCTCGTGGATCAACGCGTGCCGGAACGCGTAGGAGTCCGGCTCGACGATCACCAGGTGGCCGTGGTCGACGAGGACCCGGACCGTCCGGTCGAGATCCTCGTCCCGCGCGAGCGCGGCGAGCAGGTCGTGCGGCACCGTCCTGCCCACCACCGACGCGAGCCGCGCCAGCCGCTGCGCCGGTTCCGGCAGCCGGGCCAGGCGGGTCACGATGATCTCCCGCACGGTGCTGGGCACGGTGTCGCCGGCGGCCAGCAGCTCCTCGGTGAAGAACGGGTTGCCCTCGGCGCGGGTGACGAGCGTGTCGACCAGGTCGTTCGACGGGGGGCGCCCAGCACCGCCGTGGCCAGCGCGGCGACCCCGTCCCGGTCCAGCGGCGTGAGGCTGAGCCGGTGCGTGTGCCGGGACCGGGACAGCTCGGCGAGCAGCCTCGCGACCGGGTGGTGGGCGGGCACCTCGTCGGTCCGGCAGGTGACGATCACCAGCACGGGGGCGGCCGCGAGTGCCCGGTGCAGGTACAGCAGCAGGTCGCGGGTCGCCGCGTCCGCCCAGTGCACGTCCTCGACGACCAGCACCACCCGCTCGCCCGCGGCCCGGATCCCGTCGGCGACACGCCGGTACTCCGTGGCCCGGTCGCCGGTCGCCGCGTCCGTGAACAGGTGCGGCAGCGCCTCGACGAACGGCGCGAACGGGATGTCGGCCTCCAGCTGCAGGCAACCGCCGGTCAGAACGGTCGCCCCGGTCCGGGCCGTGAACGCGTTGACCAGGCGAGTCTTGCCGACACCGGCGTCGCCGTCGACCAGCACCAGGTGCGTGTCGCGTGCCGACTCAGCCGCGAGCAGGACGGCGAGCTCGGCTCGCCGCCCGATGAGCTCCGGGACCGACACCCGCGCCACGCGGTGAAGTATGTCCTAGTTCACAGTTGCGCCATAGCCTCGGTCCATGGACGTGCGCCAGCTGCGGTATTTCCTCGCCATCGTCGACCACGGCAGCGTGCACCGGGCGGCGCAGGAGCTGTTCGTGGCGCAGCCGTCCGTGTCGCAGGCGCTGCGGGCACTCGAGCGGGACCTCGGCGCCGACCTGTTCCACCGCACCGGCCGCAAGCTCGTGCTCACCCCGGCCGGCGAGCGGCTCATCGACCCGGCCCGCGAGGTGCTGCGGGGCGTCGAGCTGGCGCGGGCGACCGTCGAGGCGGTGCACGGCCTGCGGGCGGGGCGGCTGGTGATCGCGTCCATGCCGTCGCAGGCCGTCAGCCCGCTCGCGCCGATGGTGAGCCGGTTCAGCGCCGCCTACCCGCTGGTCGAGGTGTCGGTGCGGGCCGCCGCGACACCGCCGGACGTGATCGCGGCCATCCGCGTCGGCAGCGCCGAGCTGGGCATGCTCGGCACGCCGACCGTCGGGCCGGAGCTGGCCGGGCTCACCGTGTACCCGCTGGAGACGCAGGCGTTCGTGCTGGTCGCGGCGGCCGACGCGGACCTGCCGGCCGGCGAGCCGGTGCCCATGGACGCGCTCGCGGGACGCAGGCTGATCGTCGGCCAGCACGGCACCGGGATGCGGCGCGTCGCCGACGACGTCCTCCGCAGGTCGCCGGGTGCGCGGATCGCGGTGGAGGTCGAGCACCGGGAGGCCGTGCTGCCGCTGGTGCTCGCCCGTGTGGGGGTGGCGGTGCTGAGCGAGTCGTGGCGGGAGCTGGCGCGGTCGGCGGGCGCGGTCGTGCGTGACCTCGCCTCGGACGAGGTGCTGCGGGTGTGTCTGGTGCACCGGGACGGCCGCCTGAGCCCGGCGGCCACCGCTTTCCTCCCGCGATAGGCGGCGCCTATCAGTGCCCGTGGCACCTGGTCCTGGACGCGCGGTGGTCCGGCCCGGTGGACTGGCCGTCATGACCAGTTACCGCATCGCCCTCATCCCCGGCGACGGCATCGGCACCGAGGTGCTGCCACCCGCGCGTGCCGTGCTCGACCGCGCGGGCGCCCGGCACGGCATCACGTTCTCCTACGACGAGTTCAACTGGTCGTGCACCCGCTACCGGGCGGTGGGCGCCATGATGCCGGCGGATGGCCTCGCCCGGATCCGCGACCACGACGCGATCCTGCTCGGCGCGGTCGGCTGGCCGGGGGTGCCGGACCACGTGTCGCTGTGGGGCCTGCTCATCCCGATCCGCCGGCAGTTCCGCCAGTACGTGAACCTGCGGCCCATCAAGGTGCTGCCCGGCGTGCCGAGCCCGGTCCGCACCGCGAGCACCGAAGTGGACTTCGTGGTGGTGCGGGAGAACGTCGAGGGCGAGTACTCGGAGATCGGCGGCCGGCTCAACCGCGGGTTCCCCGACGAGATGGCCGTGCAGGAGTCGATCTTCACCCGGGCCGGCGTGACGCGGATCCTGGACTACGCGTTCATGCTCGCGGAGGAGCGGCGCGGGCACGTCACGTCGGCCACCAAGTCGAACGGGATCATCCACACGATGCCGTTCTGGGACGAGCTGGTGGTCGAGGCCGGTGCGCGGCACCCGACCGTGACGTGGACGCAGGAGCACATCGACGCCCTGGCCGCGAAGATCGTGCTCGACCCGGGGCGTTTCGACGTGATCGTCGGCTCCAACCTGTTCGGCGACATTCTTTCCGACCTCGCCGCCGCGGTGGCCGGCAGCATCGGCGTGGCGCCGTCCGCGAACCTCAACCCGGAGCGGGACTTCCCGTCGATGTTCGAGCCGGTGCACGGGTCGGCGCCGGACATCGCGGGGCAGGGCGTGGCGAACCCGTTGGGCGCCATCTGGTCGGCGGCCATGATGCTCGACCACCTCGGCCACCCGGAGGCCGCCGCGTCGGTGTTCGCCGCGGCGACCGGCACGTCCGTGCGGACCCGGGACCTGGGCGGCACCGCGTCCACCGACGAGTACACCAAGGCCGTGCTTGACGCGCTGGACGCGTAGGGCGGGGCTAGTGTCGATCTCGTGGCGGAGGAGAAGTCCGAGAGTACTGTGACCGTTCTGGTCGCTTTGGGCGCGAACTTCGCGATCGCGGTCATGAAGCTCGTCGCCGGCCTGGTCACCGGGTCGGCGGCGATGCTCGCGGAGGCGGCGCACTCCGTCGCCGACACGTTCACCGAGGCGTTGCTGCTGACCGCGTTGCGGCGGTCGGCGAGGCCCGCGGACCGCAGACATCCGTTCGGGTACGGCAAGGAGCGGTACTTCTGGTCGCTGATGGCCGCCGTGTCGATCTTCACCTCGGGCGCGGTGTTCGCGTTCTACGAAGGCTTCCGCACGGTCTTCAGCGACGACCACTCGCAGTCGAACCCTCTCGTGGGCTACATCGTGCTGGGCCTGGCGTTCGTGCTGGAGAGCGTGTCGTGGCTGCGGGCGGTCCGCCAGGTGCGGGCGGAGGCGGCCGAGACCGGGCGCCCGCTGCGCCGCTACCTGCGGCTGAGCGACGACCCGACGGTCAAGACGGTGTTCTTCGAGGACACGGCGGCGCTGGTGGGCATCGTGCTGGCGTTCGCGGGCCTGGCCCTGCACGACGTCACGGGCTCGGCGGTGTGGGACGGCCTGGCGTCGGTGCTGATCGGCGTGCTGCTGGCGGGCGTCGCGTACCTGTTGGGCCGCACCAACCAGGGCCTGCTCATCGGCCGCCAGGCGGACCCGACGGTGGTTCGGGGCGCCCGTGAACTCCTGCGCTCGGCAGCGGAGGTGGAGGTGGTGGTGGACCTGCTGACGATGGTCACCGGCACCGACCGCATCCTCCTGTGCGCCCGCCTGGACTTCCGCGAGGACCTGACCTCGACCGACCTGGAACTGGCCTGCGTCCGGATAGCGGCGGAACTACACGACCGCTACCCGGACCTGGACGAGATCTTCCTGGAACCCGTCCCCCGCACCGACCCGGAGCTCCGCGCCCGAGTCCTGGCCCGCTACGGCAAGTAACCCCCGCGTGTCCAACCCCAGAGACCCGCGTGTCCAACGCGCCAGACCCGCGAGTTCGACAAACCCGCTGACCGAGCGGTAAGCAGGTTTGTCGAACTCGGCGGTCCGGGTGGTTGGACACGCGGGTTCTGGGTGTTGGACACGCGGGACGTGTGTCAGGTGTGGCGCAGTAGTACGCCGACGCCGTCCGTGACCGGGACGTCCGTCGCGCTCACCAGGTCGGCGTCGACCAGCAGGGCGGCGGCCGGCAGGGCCTCGTCGGCCCGGGCCGGGGTCGTGTCGGTGGCGCCGGAGGCACGGAGCTCGTCCTCGGTGAGTGCCACCGACCTCGGCTCGGCGCTGGTCCAGACCGTGGTGTCGGTCAGCTCGCCCAGCACGACCGCGGCCGCGTTGCCTTCCCGCAGCGCCGCCGTGGCCTGGGTAAGGCCCTGCACGGCCAGGCCGCCGGCGGTCGCCAGCTCGGCGCGGAACCGGTCGACGACCGCGTCCCGCTCGGCCCGGCCCCGCTCGGCGGCGAGGTTCTCGACGATCCGGTCGAACTCGTCGTCGGCCTCCCGGCGGCCGGGCGACTCGGTGAGGATGGCCCGGCAGCGGGGCGGCAGCGCGTCCTTCAGCTCCGCCACCACCTGCTCCTCGCCTGCGACGGCCAGGAGGCGGGCGTGCACGGTGTCCACGAGCCTGGCCAGCTCCTCGGCGACCTTGAGCACGTTGCGGTGCACGGTTTCCTCGACGTTGTGCTGGATGTGCAGGTGGGACCAGCCGCCGCCGCGGACCTTGTGCACGGGGTGGGTCTCGCCCTCGGTGGTGTGCTCGGTCCGCACCACCCCGTCGGCGTCCACCGCGCGCACGTCGGCGCCGACCTTGTTGACCAGCGCCGCGACGTACGGCACCTGTCCCGCGTCCAGCTCGACCAGCGGCAGCAGGTAGGGCAGGGCACCCACGCGGGTGACCGGCGTTGGCGGTGGCTCCGGCAGCCAGCGGTCCAGCAGCACCTCTCCGCCGGCCGCGACCAGCAACCGGCCGGCCCTACCGACAGCGGGCTCCTGGACGGCCTCGTCGAGCGCGGCCAGGGTGTCCTCCCCGGCCCCCTTGGCGGCCAGCTCGTCCCGAGCCGCCCGCCAGCGCAGCTCCTGCTCGTGCGCGGCGCTCTCGGTGTCGTGCGAGGCGTCGACGTGCACGGTCGCGAACGGGCCGGGATGGTCCAGTATCCGGCGCAGGTCGCCGGTGTTCATGGCAAGCCTCCTCATGATCGCGTACGTCCCGGTTACCCAGCCGGTGCGGCAGGTACTCACGGACGGGTGCCGGCACCCGTCGCCACTTCCTTGGCGCGGTTGGCCACGGTGTCCTCCGCCAGTGGGGGCGTCGGGCCGCTGGCGCCTTCGCGCAGGGCGGACAGGAACTCCGACAGGGTGTCCGCGGCGTCGTGGGCCGGGGTCCAGCCCAGTTCGGTGCGGGCGCGGGACGCGTCCATCAGCGGGAGGCGCAGCACCGCGTCGAACAGGTCCGGGTCCGCCGGGGCCAGGTGCAGGTGCCACGCCAGGGAGAGGGGGCCGCGCAGTGCCCACCTCGGCAGCTTGACCACGCGGGCGTCCAGCAGCTCCGACAGGAGGCCGGCGTCCACGACCGGGTCGGCGGCCAGGTTGTAGGCGCCCGACGCGTTCTCGTTCATGGCCGCCAGGGCGAACGCGGACGCCGCGTCGTCGGTGTGGACGGCCTGCACGCGAAGCCCTGCCACGTCCGGTACCACCGGGATCAGGTCGGGGCGGACCAGGGCGTTCGGGAACAGCGGGCCCGCGAACAGCCTGCGCTGCTCGGTCGCCGACGCGGCCTTGAACAGGAACGCCGGGCGCATCCGCACGACCCGCACGTCCGGGTGCCGGGTCTCGAAGCCGTCCAGCACCCGTTCCAGGTAGGCCTTCTCCCTGGTGTAGGCGGCGGTCGGCCAGCCGTGCGTCGGCCAGTCCTCCGTGACGAACCCATCCTGCGGGCCCGGCGAGTACGCACCGACCGACGACGAGTACACCAGCGCCGGCACCCCGACCCTGGCCACCGCCTCGAACACCCGCATGCTGCCGAGCACGTTGGTCTCCCACGTCGTCAGCGGGTCCCGGGCCGGCTGGAACAGCCACGCCAGGTGGACGACGGCGTCCGCACCGGCCAGCACGTGGTCGATCTCCTCGTCCTGGCCGAGGTCCGCCGTCACCCACTCCAGCTTGTCCACGGTCCACTGTGGACGACGACGCGCCACGCCGACGATCGTCCCGACCTCCGGGTCCCGCGACAGTGCTCTGACCAGGCTCGTCCCGACGTTCCCGCTCGCGCCGGTCACCACGACGCGACGACTCTTACTGGTGGTCATAGAACCCACCCCCTTGCGCTAGGTACCCGGTGCCTACCCGGCACGCGGCCGGCTAACCCTGGACGCGTCCCGATCGTGTGTGGCAGCGTTGCCACACATGCGGCTGGCCGACGGTGTCCACCTGTTCCGCGACACCTGCAACGTCTACGTGCTCGTGCGGGACCGCGAGGCGGTGCTGATCGACTTCGGGGACGGCGCGGTGCTCGACCACCTGGCCGACTTCGGCGCCGACCGGGTCACCGACGTGCTCGTCACCCACCACCACCGCGACCAGGTTCAGGGGCTGCACAAGGCGACGGGTGTCCGCATCTGGGTGCCGCCGGTCGAGCGCGACCTGTTCGACGCGGTCGACGCGCACTGGCAGCAACGCCCCCTCTACAACTACTACGACCTGCGGCAGGACCGGTTCTCGCTGCTGGAGCCGGTGCCGGTGTCGGGCACGGTGCCCGAGTACCGCACCCGCCGGTTCGGCGGCTTCGACATCACCACGATCCCGACTCCCGGTCACACCAACGGTTCGGTGTCGTACCTGGTCGACGTCGGCGGCCGGCGGCTCGCGTTCACCGGCGACCTGATCCACAGTCCCGGCAAGGTGTGGTCGCTCGCCGCCACCCAGTGGTCCTACACCGCGCTGGAAGGCGTCAAGGCGACCGTGCTGTCGCTGTACGACCTCGCCGCCCGGCGGCCCGACCTCGTCCTGCCATCGCACGGTGACCCGATCGCCGAGCCGCGGCAGGCGTTCGACCTGCTGGAGAAGCGGCTGCGGGCCTACCACGACTCGCGGCACGACACGCCCTGGGACGCCCGGGCGCAGTGGAAGCACCCTTTCGAGCAACTGAGCCCGCATCTTCTGCGCAATGTTTCCAGTTTCGCGACCAGTTACGTGTTGCTGTCCGACACCGGCAACGCGCTGCTGGTCGACTTCGGGCTGGACATGATCGTCAACCTGCCGACGGGGGACGACCGGTCGTCGCGGCGGCCGTGGCTGCCCTCGCTCGGGCCGCTGCGCGGGGACTTCGGCGTCGACCGGGTCGAGGTGGCGGTGCCCACGCACTACCACGACGACCACGTGGCCGGGTTCAACCTGCTGCGTGACGTCGAGGGCACACAGGTGTGGTCGGCGGCCTCGGTGGCGGATGTGCTCACCACGCCGGCCCGGTACGACCTGCCCTGCCTCTGGTACGACCCGATCCCGGTGGACCGGGTGCTGGCGACCGGGGAACCGGTGCGCTGGCACGAGTACGAGCTGACGCTGTACCCGCTGCCCGGCCACACCTTGTACGCGGTGGCCATCGTGTTCGAAGTGGACGGTCAGCGCGTGGTGGCGACCGGCGACCAGCAGACCACGACGTGGCAGCCGGGGGAGCGGGCCGAGGTGCTGAACCTCC
>WUUC01128554.1_pt1 | contig 10254 bp, 12 predicted proteins | sample 6278441 | NCBI WGS metagenome assembly WUUC01 (sample SAMN13675441, study PRJNA597444) | soil metagenome | isolation source: soil | place: USA: Washington | collected 2017-10 | reverse complement strand
AAATATTTAGAGAGTAGAAAGACTATAAATTTAACCAAAATCCCATTCTTAGCTAGGGTCGCTAGTGGGGTTTGAAGCTCAATGGGACGAAAACGTACGCTAAGGAATTTCATCCAATGATTGGTTTAATGGTTGGAGTGCCTCATGTGTTACGTTTTCAGCTTCTGATTGTGATCCAAATGGAAGAAGCATGCTAGTTGCGCTTGGCTCATGAGGAAACTGACCATATTTTGCTTTTTGCTCTACTGTCAAAAAATTGACAGGCATTGCCTAAGTAAGGGAAAGCGAATTCAGCCATAAAAATTAGTCATGGGCAGGGTGGAAATCCATTTCCACACCACAACTTTTAAGAGCATGCATAATTGTTGAAAATCTAGGTTTCCCCTTTTGAGACAGACTTTTATAAAAACTCTCTCGCCCAACATCCATTTTTGAAGATATTTCGGATATTCCGCCTTGTGCTTCGACAACATTACGCAAAGCTAATTGAAATATACTGAACTCATTAGTTTCTACCGCTTCATCAAGACTTGCTTTTAAATAAGCTGAAGCCTCCTCAGGATCTTTGAGGCTTTCGATTAAATATTCTTGATACTTTCTATATCTTCTCATTTTTACCTCTTTTATTACCACCAAAGAGCAAAATCAAAAAAGTATCGTTTTTAAATCCAAAGTAAACTCTATAACCGGGTCCAAAATCAAATTTCAATTCAAAAATACCGTCCCCAACAGGTTCATGAATTCCAAGATTATTAGTCTCTTGAATTCTCGTAAGCCGCGCCTTTATCCTTGCTCGTACAGTTCTGTCAAGACTGTCAAGCCACTCAACATAGGGCTCTTTTCCATTGGCGGTTTTATAGATGTTTATTTCGTACATTCGATATCTTTTCTCTATAATTTATATTGTATCCGAATAGATACATTTATGTAAACAAAAGAATTTCTTGCTTCACCAATCCACTCAGTTGAATCAGGATTCAAGGAATAGATAGTCTACTATGTTACAAATTGATAGAAATCTCGTAATAAAGAGAATAGGTGGGTGGAAGCAACTGTGCAAGCATTAGCTGATAGTGAAATCTGACAATTCTTGTTTAAGAAATTTCCCCAAAACAGACTGTTTAAATCCTTAGCGTACGTTTTCATTCCATTGGGCTTCAAACCTCCTAGTCTAAGAGGTGGATTTTGGTTGACCCAAATTAGATCATTCTATTTTTAATGTGTTGATTTAACCAAATGAGTGTTGGTAGAAAAAAAGCCCATATTCCTCCAATCACTAAACAGGCTATCGGAAGAGGTTTCATCAACTGAGCTCCTCCCATGCGAATCGCTGACAAATAACTGACAGGTCCTCCAAAAGCACCAAATAAAGTGGCAAGGATCCATCGTTTTTTCAACCAAGAAAATAAATTGAGATTTGCAGCAAATAATCCCCATAAAAAGAAAATCCAAATAGGTGGTAAACTAGAGATTGTTTGTGGATGATTATATTTTAAAATTCCAAGTTGAGAATAGAGAGTGTCTGATAAAGGTCCAATTAAAGTGACTAAAAAAAGGATGAGACTATCTGCTTTGCGATAAGCTGAGCGGTAAAGATGATAAAGAATAATCAGCAAGATCACAAAAAGACCATAAAAAGAATTTTCTTCAGCGGCCTCTTTTAAACACAAAAACCAACCGCCATAAAATAAACTTGTATTAAAAACTCGGTTTAACAATCGTTTCCACACAGGACCTCCCTATTAACAAAATTTTCTTTAGAACCTGATACATCAGATAGCCAATGAATAATCCTATACCTGTGTAACATAATTCTTCAAGATTGAAAGTGATTCCAGGCTGAAAAGAATACAAAGTGGCTTTTGCAATATCATAATTTAATTGGGTTACAAAAATATACGGTCGTGACCAAACAGAGCTTTCTTGTAAAAGATTGAAGATATGAGTGAGTTCATGCCAGCGGGTGACAACACCTTGCATAAATTCTCCTTGGCGAGAAAAATCAGAGTCTGTCTGGATTAAGAATTTATGAATATATTGATCCAAACTTTTATTAGAAAATTTAGCCAATGCCGTGAGATTTTCAATCATTCGATTCAATTCCTCAACATGACCAGACAAACGATAGGTATACTGATTCATGTATTCAGGAATCTGGCTACCCAAAAAAGCTCCAATCACGACAAGTAAACGATCCAATAAGTGTCCAAGAAAATGGATCATTGACATGCTTTAGAACCTCCTTAATGATCATTTTCGTAAAAAGGCTCTATATGAACCGTCACATCCTGTACAGCAGGCCAAGTTTGTTGAATCTCAGCTCTTACTTTTTGACTAATTCGATGGGCGATATCTACTGTCAATTGAGGTTCTACTTCAATATCAATATCCACATGAGCATCAGGTCCATACGTTTGAATTCTAATCTTTTCGGTTCCTTTTACTCCTTCTACTCGTTCTGCTGCTTCTTTAACTTTTTTAAAAAAACGCTCTTCTGGTACTTTATCCATTAATTGATGAAAATTAGCCCGTGACGCATAAATTCCTAATCCAATCATAAATAAGGCAATCAAAATCGCCCCTATATGGTCAGCTAACTCACTCCAAGCAGGCCATATCCAGGCAACAAGCAAAGCGAAGGTTGCTAGTAAACTTGTAATTCCATCAATTCGATAATGATAGGCATCAACAGCAAGTGCAGGACTATGTTCTTTTTTAGCTGTATAAATCATAAATCGATAGATGATTTCAAGCAAAATCACTGCAATGAAAGGAAATACCCAACCAAAAGGAGCGATTGTTTGATGACTTGGCTTGTGCAAAAATTCCTGTTGGACAAGCATAAGACCCCCTGTTACAATCAACAAAACTCCTAAAATAAACCCGCCCAGGGGTTCATATCGCCCATGTCCAAAGGGATGATCGTCATCTGGTGGTCTCTGAGCGAGCTTCATGCAAAAAATTAAAAAAAAAGAAGAAAAAACATCTACGAAACTAGCCAATGCATCCATCAATAAAGCGATACTATTGATCCATATCACCCCTGTTAATTCAAAAGCGATAATAATTAATCGAAGAAAGATTCCCCATTTAGCAGAACGAACAACCTCTTTTTGGCGCTGTAAACGAGCTGTGTAAACCTTAGTTGGTAAATGAATGGGAGCGGGAAATTGTGATGACATAAAAATTTAAAGTTGTATTGTTTCGCTCAATCTAGATGTAACAGGGCCAAATAAAGATTGGATTTGTTCATTGGAAAGTTTTTCTCCCACCAACACCAGAATATCATTCGCGAGCAGTAAACTATCTGGAGAAGGATTGGTCAATAACTTGTCTCCCCGCTTAATTAATAAAACTGTTGATCCATAGATTTTGCGAAAACCCGCTTCTGACAAGCTTTTTCCTACCAGGAAAGAACTTTCATGAATTCTAAATGAACGCATCTCTACATTATAAAGACTCATTTTGATATCTGAAAGCATCGTGGGTAGCTTATGCTCATTGCGAAGAAGATCATATCCATCTGCACGGATTTCATCGATAAAATGATCAATTTCTTCAGAAGGAATGTGATACTGTTTTAAAACTCTAGTAAATACTTCAATAGAAGTCCCAAATTCATCAGGAATGGCTTCATCCGCTCCTAATTTAATCATCAAAGACATTTCTTGAACATAACGCGTTCGAACAATAATATAAAGAGTTGGATTGGCTTCTCTCGCCAGCTTGACAATTCGTCTTGCAGCGAGAGGATCACTGACTAGAATTGCAATCGCTTGAGCTTGATAAATATTGAGATGTTCTAAAACATTTAAATGCGTGGCATCTCCAAAAAGAATAGGCTCACCTAAACGTCTTTGCTCTTGAACAGTATCAGGGTTCATTTCTAAAATGATATAACGAATCCCTGCCAGCTTGCATGAGCGGGCCAAATTCTTGCCACTCACACCAAACCCTATGATCATGACATGATTTTCTAGGTGATTCTCCAGTTTATTTGAATTAGAATAACGTCCCACTTTTAGTTGATCTGGCCAAGGAAGCGTTGTTACCCACTGCGAAAATTGCGGAGAAAAGTTGACCAAAATAGGATTAATGGCCATTGTTAACAAAGCCACAGCTAAAAAGAGTTGATACAAGTAATCGGAACCTAATCCATTAGAAAGGCCTGTTTGAGCTAATACAAAAGAAAACTCTCCAATCTGGCTCAATAAAACTCCAGTCAATATGGCAATTCGAATAGGCATTCCCAAAATGACTGTTGTTAAACCCGCTGTGACAGTTTTTAAAATTAGAATTCCTAAGGTGAGAAACAAAATGGTAAAGGGTTGTTGCAAAACAAATTCAATGTTTAATAACATGCCAACTGAAACAAAAAAGATACTAATAAAAAGAGCTTGGAAAGGAAAAATATGACCAATGGCTTCACTGCTATACTCAGATTCAGAAATAATTAAACCCGCTAAAAAAGCACCAATTGTCAAAGACAGTCCAATACTTGAGGCAAGTCCTGCAACTCCAAAGCACAGTCCTAAAACAGTTAACAAAAAGAGTTCCTTGCTTCTTGTTCTTGTCACAAGCAAAAGAATACGCGGAACAATTCTTCCTGCACTAAAAAAGACGACCAATAAAATAACCATTCCTTTTGCAAGCAACCATAAAAATTCATAATCAAAAGGAGCTCCCTCTTTCATTGCTAATAAAGGAGTTAAAAGAATGATTGGAATTGCGACCATATCTTGAAAAATTAAAATGGATATGGATAATCGACCTTGTGGACTTGTTGTTTCTCCTTTTTGTTCAAGAAGTCTTAATACAATCGCAGTACTACTCATCGCTAATAAACATCCTAAAAAAAAAGACTCTCCCCATGGTCGATTAAATAATCGACCAAGCATTAAACCTGCCAAGATAGTCAACCCAACTTGTAAAGTTCCTCCCAACAAAAACTGCCGCTTCATTTGTATAAGCTTTTTAAAGGAAAACTCCATTCCAATTCCAAACAGGAGCAAAATAATCCCTATTTCAGCAAACGTTTCTACGTCAGTCGTTCGTTGAATGAGACCTAAGCCTTCAGGACCGATCAAAACCCCCGTGAGTAAAAAACTCACGATAGGAGGAATATAGAGACGATGCCCAAGGAGTAAAACAAAAATGGAGACAATAAAGATAATTAAAATATCTTTAAAAAACAATAATTCCATATAACCTTTTATTCGGTAGGAGAACCCACCTTTTGACGATTAGAAGGATTTTTCTCAAGTAGTTTAGAGACTGTCTCATTAATGGTTTCAATATAAGTTTTATAGCCACATTGTAAATCTTCTTCTGTTAGCTGATAGAGAATGTCTGGGGTTACCCCTAAATTTTCAATGGGCAGTTGATTGCTCCGTTCAGCTATTGAACCCGTATAGCTAAAAGCAAAGATTCCATTCATGCTTGGAATTTTAAATAGACTCACATATCCTCCCGCTCCAGCTGTTCTGGAACCAAATACAGTTGCACATTGATTATCTTGCATAATCGCTGGAAAAAAATCTCCACCCGAGAAATCTAATGCGTTCGTAATTAATAGCTTGGGTTTTGTATACTGATACTTAACATGAGGATTAATATGATCGACTCCTTCGATATAAATAGGATCTGTCAATAAATTCCCCTTTTCCCATTCAGACAAAATAAATCGGTAATAGTCCTTGATAAACAATAAACGTTGATAGTTAAGAAATAAGTTTTCATCAAATAAGTCGCCTAATAACTCTTCGAGATTTAAGTTGTCAATGTCTATTTTATCCAAAATAGACAACATTAAACGAGCTTCTAAAATATCTTCTTGATTAATTTTAACTCGGTGCCGAGGCGTAATAAGCGGTTTGTTTGTTAACATAGAAGCCAATTCATACAAGACCCACACATGTCCACCAGGATTATCCACTTGATCAATGACAAGCGCATCTGTTTGTTTTTCAAAAAATTGCATCAAGCGTCCAAAGTCTTCAATCTCTGCTAAGTCTTTATGGTAATCTGATATCCGCACGTAACCAATCGATTGGTTATGAGCATTGACATAAATGTAAGCAAAAAAAGGAAGAGATTTGTCCATCCACACAGGTTCCCCTAAAAGGGGGATGTAGCTTTGATAAGCACCTATTCGTCGATTGGACTTTGTAACGGGATCAATACAAAACTCGCAAACCGGATTCCACATTTCGCGTGACTGAAGCTTTTTGAGATAGTGATAGGGATGCCACACATTTTTTCTAGACCTATCAATTGTGCTTTCTCCTCTATTTGTGATGTATTCAGGGCAATATTCCCACATAAGTTGATAGCTTTTAATGGACTGATTTACTGATCTAAATTCTACAGTTAAAGAACCCTTGGGAACGAGATCTCCTCGATCTCCACGTCGCAATGTTAATCTCAGCTCTGCTAAAGCTTGTTCTGTTTCAGGATTCGTATGCCTTTCTATTTCTCCTTTGAGCCTTGTCACAACTTCATGAACTGGTTCTCCACCAAAGGTTAATAGTTCATCTCCTAACCCAATAGAAAATGATTGAGACGGCAACCTTTTTTGATCAATCCAATTGACAAAATATCTTCCATTGCTACTCACAACTGTAAAGGGTAAGCTAGCTGATTCTGTTGATAAAAAAAAGACATTGAGATGGTAGTCTTGAAATGATTCAAAAAAAGACTTAACAATTTTTTGAAATTTTTTTGTTGTTAAGTGGCTCTCATTGAAAATACGCATTTTTGCTTTTTCAATTTCTTCCTCTAAATTCCAATTTAAATGACCTTGTTTCCATTCTAGAGGGGCATAATGGCTTTCTAAAACATGCTTGATCATTTCTAATTCCCCTAACATGTTTTGTTTAACTTGTTGATCTGTTAATCCTTCAAGAATAGAAAAACCCAGTAAACCAAGACTGCAAACTCCAGCTTTAATCCAATTTTTCATCATCTGTTTTATCCCATTAGTTAAGGAAAATTTTTCAGAATGTTCAATTATTTTTTTTGTTAAAAATTTACTATAAAAGGATTGGAATTTATTGACTAGCTCTCTATCCCATTAGTTGGGATTAAAAAGCTTCTTCTCAAAAATAGGAATAGAATTTTAAAATGATTTGGCTTCTAGGTTTGACATCTTACGATAAAAGTTTAAGAGATCAATAGATTCCTGAGTTGTTTCTAGAGGCTCTTCTAATTGATTGAAAGAAGGAATAGAATCTGGATGTGCAAAATCTTTTAAGATATGTTGATAGGGATCACTGATCAAGTGATTAAACGCAAGGATAGATGGATACTGTTTCTCTTGAGCCATTTTCCACAGATGCTTTCCTCCAAATAAGAGAAAATAAAGATCCCTAGGTGTGAAAGAAATATCTTGTTCTCCTAAAGCATCTTTGCATGCTTCTTGCATCAGCTTGACTCGTTTATATTGTGCTTGCCAAGACTCTTCATCGATACGTGAATATTCACGAGCACTTGTATGATAATGCTGAATTAAAGAAAGAAAACTTGGATGTGACATCAAGATTAAAGCGGCTCGATCAAAAGGCTGGTCACTTTGTGGAAGGCCTAGAATCCACATCCGACATAAAATAAGAGACTCAGTTATTCCTAAAGCTAAAGAATCGCTCAATTCACTTAATCGATTATAAGGGAGAAGAATCTCTTCCAGGTCCACTTCAACTATCGCTTTTACAGAGTTTTCTTGTAATTGTAAGATGTAATTGCTCATATGCCCAGCACTGATCCCCTTAAAAAATCCACTTAGCGCTAAGGCATGCACATGGATTTTGGGAATCGCTTTTAACAGATCAGCTCCTTCAGGGTCGTAAAAATCGACTCCAGCTTTAGAGGAATGGATAAATTCTTGGATGATTCCATTCACGATCTCATTATCTTGATTTTGAAAACGAACTGCTAAAGTAGTTGGTGTATGATTGAATCCAAACAGCTGATCTTGTTCAAATCCGATTAACTCGTGCTCCCAAACAGGAGCGCTCAAAGGCATATTTGGAAGATGTTGTTTAAAAGAAGAATAAAATTCTGGATTCGATTGTTTTAAAATGGCAAAAGGTTGTTTCGTCTTTTGATCTATCAGAAAAAAAGAAGGGCTATGACCATAAGAGTCTCGAAGCTGAATGTCATAGTTCTCGCCAAGAATTTTTTGATAAAACTGTTGAGTTTTTTCTTTTAATTGAGAGGATTCTCCTTTTAGGTGAGTCAACGTTAATTTTACATACCATCCTAAATACTCTCGAATCGATGAAGCTTCGTAAGAGCCTTCTATTAACTCGTTTATAAACGATTGAAAGTGAAGATCTCCAGCTAATTCTGTCGCTTTTACTAGTTCTTTTAAAGGAGGAATCTCCTTGTCTTTAGATAGAGTGTCTTCTAAACTTTCTAGTGTAACCAAAAGCGACCTAGGAATCAGTCGCTTTTCTTTTTTGAGACTTTTGATTTCATGATGAGGAAGAGCTATTTGAAGAATTTTAATGTTAAATTGATTTTGGAAATCTAAAGAAGGAAGCTCTAAGGCTTCATGATAAGAGGTCGTGGTTGCAGCCCCTAGGCTGATCGTCATCATACTCATCATAATAAATGCAAACATAAAGGATAATAATTTAATTAATATTTTATTAAATTGAAAAAAAATTATACGAGTTTATTTAATTTATTTCAATAAGAATTTAAAATTTTAATTAAAATTTTAATTAAAACAAATTAGAAATTGGGATTTAAGAAATTAATTAGTGACTTGGTAGGTTAATACTTTCCATTGACCATCAGATTCTAATCTCAAGGTGATAAGTTCTCCTGAATCTGATGAGTGCTCAAAAGAGGTGTTATAATAAATAACCATATAAGGGCCTTTAGGAAGATTGGGAGGATCCATGGAAGGTTTTTGAGACTCCATTTCACGAAATTTTACTTTTCCTAAAGGCTTCCTTGTGTTTTCTAGATTTTTAATCCAATAACGACTTCGCAGTCTTAGTTTTGTAATCACAGAAGTTTGATTCCAACTATCCTCATAGTTTTCCTGATCAATAGCCTTTAAAAAGACTTCACTTGCTTTCGTCCCTTCCACCATCCAGTTTGCCCATTGATTGGCTACTAATTGAGCTTCCTCTGTGAGCAAGGCTCCGGTAGGTGTTTGATCTTGGCTAGAATCTGGTAATTCAGCAGCCAATAAGGAGGCACTTGTAAAAATCAAAACTAAGTAGCGAGTTGTTTTCATGAGTTCCCCAGATCATTGCTGACGATGAAATAATTCTTTAAATCGATTTTCAAATTCATCTTTAGTGCTATAAATTGCCAATTTCTCTTTCCAACGTTTATGATTTGTTTCCGAGATAAGTTGAGCCAGCTCTTCAATTTTGGGATCAGATTTTTCAATGTGGTGTTTAATTTTGTCTTTTAAAAGTTCATACCAGGCTTCATCTGCTAACTCCAATAAGTTTAAACATCCTTCTCCTTGATGTTGTTTACAGCAAGACGTACAATGACATCCGCACGAACCATGTTGTGAATGGCAGTGACAATGGCAATGGTTGGAAGATAATAAGCTTCCATGAGAGTGACATCCGGAAGAATGACAATGATCAGACATACCTGCCTCCTTAAAATAAAGAATGGATTTAATTTCAGACTAGAATGAAATCTGAAAAAACTCAAGCTACTTTTTTATAAAAAAGCTTGTCATGAGTGGAACATATAGAAGAGCAAAGAGTGTACTTAGGAGAACTGTTGCCGCTGCCTTTTCAGGTTGACAATTCATCAAAGATGATAAAACGACTAAATTAACAGCTAATGGAACAATAGATAATAAAATTAAGGCTTGATGGGAGACGGGATCATATAATCCAAAAAAATGCAAATCCAGTGTGATCAAGGTGAGAATTAATAGAGGCCAAATCAAAAATTTGGCTAAAAAAGTCATTCCAATGAATTTAAAATCGAGTTTAAAGTCATTTAAATTAGATAATCCAAGTCCGATAATCATCATCCCCAACACCATATAAACGCCCTTAATGGGAGTCATGAAATCTTTAAAGACATCTGGAACTGGCAACTGAAACACATTGATTAATAAACCTCCAATAAATGCATATAAAGTTGGAAGACGTAATAATTTTTTCATGCATTCAGAAGGAGTATAAGTCCCCTTAACGGTAATATAATAGCCTAAAGAATTATCATAGAGTGTCACCCCTAAAAGAGTCATGATGTAAACTCCTTCTGCTT
>WUUC01073861.1_pt1 | contig 10254 bp, 7 predicted proteins | sample 6278441 | NCBI WGS metagenome assembly WUUC01 (sample SAMN13675441, study PRJNA597444) | soil metagenome | isolation source: soil | place: USA: Washington | collected 2017-10 | reverse complement strand
CCATGACGGAACTGCTCCGCGCGGGCGCCACAATCGCCGTGAAGGCGCACGGCGGCTACCAACTGATGGTCAACGCAGCCGACAACGCAGCCGTTGGGCGTCTGCGGGCCCGAAAAGAGCGCGGCGGCAAGCCTTTCGCCGTTCTCGCCGGTGATGTGGAGACCTTGCGCGAGCACGCCCACGTCTCTGCCGCCGAGGCGGAACTGCTCCAGTCTGCCGCTCGACCCATCGTGCTGCTGACCAGGCGGCGGCCGAGCGGCCTCGCCGAGCAGGTCGCGCCCGCACTCGGCACTCTCGGTGCGATGCTCCCCTCGACGCCGATGCAGCACTTGCTGCTCGCAGCGGGATTCCCCGTCCTGGTGGCGACGAGCGGCAACGCGCCTGGCGAGCCGATGGCGATCACAGCCGAGCAGGCTCGCCGCGACCTGAGCTCGGTCTGCGACGCCTTCCTGGAACACAACAGGGCCATCCACGCTCGCGTCGACGACTCGATCGGCCGGGTGCTACCGCTGGTCACGGGTCCGCGGAAACAGGTCATCCGGCGTGCACGAGGTTATGTGCCACAACCGATCACTCCCCCGTTCCCGGTGCCTGCCGTGCTGGCAGTCGGGCCGGAGTTGAAGAACACCGCGTGCCTCGGATCAGGCGAGCGGCTGATCATCGGCCAGCACATCGGTGACCTGAAATCCGAGGGCAACCGGCGTTTCCTCGCCGAGAGCGTCGAGCACCTGCGGCACCTGTCCGGGATCACGCCGGCCGTGGTCGCGCACGACCTGCACCCGGACTTCTACAGCACCAAGTACGCGGGATGCCTTGACCTGCCGAAGATCGGCGTGCAGCATCACCACGCGCACATGGCCTCGTGCATGCTGGACAACCGGCTCGACGAACCCGTGCTCGGCGTGATCTTCGACGGCACCGGTCTTGGCACGGACGGCACGATCTGGGGCGGGGAGTTCCTGGCCGGGGACTACCGGGAGTTCTCGAGGCTCGGGCATCTGCGGCCGTTCCGGCTGCCCGGCGGTGACCGGGCCGTGCTGGAGACCGACCGGGTGGCGTTGTCGTTGCTGTCGGATGCCTTCGGCCCGGAGGCAAGGGATCTGGATCTCGCTGTCGTGGCCGGCCGTCCTCCGGAGGAGCGAGATCTGTTGCTCACGATGTGTGCCCGGGGCGTCAACGCGCCGGTGACCTCAAGCGCGGGCCGCCTGTTCGACGGCGTGTCGGCGCTGCTGGGTGTGTGCACCAGGATCAGCTACGAGGCCGAGGCCGCGATCCTGCTGGAGGAGTTGCTCGCTGGCCGGCACACTCCCGCTTCGCCATGGCCGGTCCACGTGTCTCAAGTAGACGGACGATACGTCGTGGACACCAGGCCGTGGGTCAGGGCCGTGGCACAGCAGGTCACCAACGTGTCCGCGCAGGAGCTGAGCAGGCGTTTCCACGAGAGCCTCGCGACGGCCGTCGTGGAGGTCTGCGGCCGGATGCGCCGTGACACCGGGCTCGCGACCGTGGTCTGCAGCGGAGGCGTGTTCCTCAACCGGTATCTGTCCGTGCGCGCCACGGAACTGTTGACAGCGGAGGGTTTCCGGGTACTCCACCACAGCCGGATCCCTCCGACCGACGGCGGTGTCTCGGCGGGCCAGGCGATGGTCGCCGCGGCACGCCTGCGCGCCGGGCACCAGGTTTCGCAAACACACAGTGTGGACGTCCGTCCTACGTGACGGGCCGACCCGGAAGGACGGATTGTCATGCGGGTGTTGTTCTCGTCCCTCGCCGGGATCAGCCATGTGCTCCCCCTCGCGCCGATCGCGTGGGCGTTCCGTGCCGCGGGGCACGAAGTGTTGCTCACCTTCGCCGAACACACCGAGCGGGCCTCGCTGACCGGGCTGCAGGTCGTCGACGTGGCGCCCGGGTACGACGGCATGGGGATCCTGGAGAAGGCGCTGGAGAGCAACCCCGAGTTCGCCGAGAAGTGGTGGTCCGAGACCCTCACCGACGACCCCGCGCCGTGGGCCCTGCTGTTCGCCGAGCTCAACCGGCCGTTCGTGGAACGGACCATGGCACTGGCCGACGACTGGAAACCCGATCTGGTGGTGTACGAACAGTCGGCGACCGTCGGCCTGATGGCGGCGGCGCGGCTGGGGATTCCGGCCGTGCAACGCAACCTCGGGATCGTGCGGACCGGCGGCGTGCACGAGGCCACCGCGGCGCACATGCAGGACCTCTGCGACCAGTACGGGATCACGTCCGTGCCGAAACCCACGGTGACGCTGGAGTTCATGCCGCCGAGCATGTTGCCGTTCGCCCAGCCCGAGGGGTGGTTCGTGCGGCACCTGACCTACACCGGCGGCGCGGTGCTCGGCGAGAGACTGGAGAAGCGGCCGGACCGGCCACGGATCGCCGTCACCATGGGCACCGCGCGACCGGGTTACTACGGTCTGCAGGCCGTAGAACCGATCGTCGCCGCGGCCGCGGACGTCGATGCGGAGTTCGTACTCGCGTTGGGTGACATCGACGCGAGCGAACTCGGGACGCTGCCGCCGAACGTGCGGTTGATCGGGTGGACGCCGATGGACGCGCTGCTGCGGACGTGTTCCGGGATCGTGCACCACGGTGGGGGCGGGACCACGATGGCCGCGATCGACGCGGGGGTCCCGCAACTGCTGGCCCTCGACCCACTCGACCGCGGCAACGAGACGACCGGGCCGGCCGTGCGCAAACGCGGCGTCGGCATCGTGACCACGTATGACCGGGTGGAGGCCGAGACGTTGAACCGGCTGCTGACCGACACGGCGCTGCGCACCGCGACCGCCGAGGTGCAGGCCGAGATCGCCGAGCTGCCGACACCGGCCGAGCTGGTGCCGCGGCTGCTGGAACTCAGGTGAGCCATGGCCGACGACCACGGGTTCTACACACCGCTGGGCCGCACCGGCCTGAAGATCAGCAGACTCTGCCTGGGGACGGTGAACTTCGGCGGGCGCGTCGAGGAGGACGGCGCCGTGCGGCTGATGGACCACGCACTGGCGCAGGGCATCAACTTCCTTGACACAGCGGACATCTACGGCTGGCGCGTCCACAAAGGATACACCGAGGAACTGTTGGGGCGGTGGCTCGCGAGCCGCCGTGAGGAGGTCGTGCTCGCCACGAAGGTCGGCAACCAGATGGGCGACCGGCCCAACGACTACGGCTTGTCCGCGCGTCACATCATCGCCGCGTGTGAGGCCTCGCTGCGCAGGCTCGACACCGACTGGATCGACCTGTACCAGATGCACACCGTGGATCGTTCAGTGCCGCGTGACGAGATCTGGCAGGCCATGGAGACCTTGGTGAGCCAGGGCAAGGTCCGGTACGTCGGCTCGTCGAACTTCGCCGGGTGGGACCTGGCCGCGATGCAGGAGGCCTCGGCTCGTCGCGGCGGGCCCGGCCTCGCCGCCGAGCAGTGCGTGCTGAATCTCGTCACGCGCCACACCGAACTGGAGGTCATCCCCGCCGCACAGGCGTACGGGATCGGCGTGCTGGTGTGGTCTCCCTTGCACGGCGGCCTTCTCGGTGGCGTCCTGCGCAAACTCGCCGAGGGAACCGCCGTCAAGTCCGCGCAGGGCCGCGCAGCGGCCGCCCTGCACCACCACCGCCACACGATCGCCGCGTACGAGCAGTTCAGCGCGGAGTGCGGGCGTCACCCCGCCGAGATGGCCATGGCATGGGCGCTGTCGAGGCCAGGTGTGACCGGCCTGGTCATCGGTCCACGCACCACCTCCCAGCTCGACGGCGCGATCAACGCACTGGACACCGCACTGACCGAGGACGAACTTGCAAGGCTGGACACGCTTTTCCCACCGATCGGCGTGGGTGGCCCCGCACCGGACGCGTGGATGAGCTGAAAGGATCGGCACAATGCGTGTGCTGTTCACGGCACTGTCCGGGATCGGCGACCTGTTCCCGCTCGTGCCCATCGCGTGGGCCATGCGCACCGCGGGACACGAAGTCCTGGTCGCGACCGGCGAGGTGACGCAGGCCGCTGCCGACGCGGGGCTGCCCGTCGTCGATGTCGCGCCTGGGTACACCCTCTCCGCCCAGACATTCGAGAACAATCCCGAACTGATGGCGATGATGACCTCCGGAGAGGTCGTCGACGACACGACACTGCGGCAACTCGTCCTCGGCGAGCTGAACCGGCCGTTCGTGCGGCGCACACTGGAACTGGCCGACCAGTGGCAACCAGATCTGGTGGTGTACCAGCAGTTCGCGACGTTCGGCCTGGTCGCCGCGGCCGCCCGCGGTGTTCCCGCGGTGCAGCGCAACACGATCACGATCCGTACGACGTGGAGCCACCAGGTCGTGGCCGACCACATGAACATCGGCGCGCCGCAGTTGCCCAAGCCGGCAGCCGTCATCGAAGGCGTGCCGCCAAGCCTGCTCGACCCGTCACAGTACGAAGGCTGGTTCATGCGCGACATCCCGTACGCGGGCGGCGCCGTGCTGGGCGACAGCCTGCCGCAACGGCCCTCGCGGCCACGGATCGCGGTCACGCTGGGCTCGACTTTGCCGCGCTTCAAGGGAATGGGCTTGCTCGATCCGGTCATCGCGGCGGCAGGTGACGTCGACGCGGACTTCCTGCTCGCCATCGGCGGCAGCGACCCAGCCTCGTTGGGCGCCCTGCCGCCCAATGTCTCGTCGATCGGCTTCACGCCGTTCGACCAGCTGCTGCGCACCTGCCATGCCGTCGTCCACAAGGGAGCAAGTACGACCATGGCCGCGATCGACGCGGGCCTCCCCCAACTGGTCTTCGACCTCGATCCCCTCGTCCACGGCCCGTCCGCGGCGGAAGCCCTGGCCACCCGAGGCACAGCCCTCGTCATCGCCCCCGAGAAGATCGACGCCGACGCCTTCCAGCGCCTGCTGACCGATCCGGGCCTGCGCACCGCCGCCGAGGAACTCCGCGCCGAGAACGCGGCCCTTCCCTCCCCTGCCGCAACCGCCGAACGCCTGTCCACCTTGGTCGGCTAGAAAGGGACTGCGCGGGAAGGACAGTCGCCCTGTCGTCGCGGTGACGACAGAGCGACTGTCCACAGTGCACTTACTTCAGTGGGCTCTTACTTCAGTGGGCTCTTACTTGTTGTTCTTGTTCTGCACACGCATGGTCAGCGGGGCGAAGATCAGCAGCAGGATCGCGCACGCGAGGAGCAGCCAGCCGATCTGGGCGCCGGTGACTGTGCCGTGCATGAGGCCGCGGACGGCGGTGACCACGTGGGTGACGGGGTTGATGTCGACGAAGGCCCGCAGCCAGCCGGGCATGGTGGCCGGGTCGACGAAGATGTTGCTGAGGAAGGCCAACGGCTGCAACAGGAGCATGGCGATGTTCAGCAACGAGTCGGGAGTCTTGAGCACGAAGGCCAGCGCCGTCCAGATCCAGCTCAGGCTGAACGCGAAAGCCAGCAGCACGATCACGCCCAGCACCACACCGGACACACCACCGGCGGGCGAGAAACCCAGGATCAGGCCGAGCACCACCACGACCACCGACGCCAGCGTGTAGCGGACGGCGTCGGCGACCAGCGGTCCCACCAGTGCGGCCGGGCGCCACACCGACATCGACCGGATCCGGTCGTAGATCCCCTTGGTCACGTCCGCGCCGAGTGTGTACCCGGTCGTCACGGTCTGCAGCAGCACGGTCATCACCAGGATGCCGGGCAGCAGGGTCTGGATGTAGTTGTCAGCCGACCCGGCCAGCGCGCCGCCGAACAGGAACGTGAAGATCAGCGTCAGCAGGATCGGCAGCATGACCGCGTCGAACAGCTGGAACGGGTTGTTCTTGATCTTCAGCAGGGCGCGCCACGCGAACGTCCGGACCGCCGAGACCGGACTGGGGCGCGGCGGGCGCGTCCCGCTCGACAGAATCGTTCCCAGATTCTCGTCGAGAACGGGACGGTCCGGCTTGGTCGTTGTCATCGACTCCTCCTCGATGGCTCCTCGATGGCTCCGCGGTCCGGCGGAACGATTCACTTCTTCGCGCTGTACAGACGCAGGGCCAACGGAGCGAAAACGGCCAGCAGCACCCCGCACGCCACCAGCAACCAGACGATCTGGCCGGCGGTGACCGTGCCGTGGACGAGGCCCCGCACCGCGGTCACCACATGCGTCACCGGGTTGACGTTCACGAACGCCCGCAACCAGCCCGGCATCGAGGCCGGATCCACGAAGATGTTGCTCAGGAACGCCAGCGGCTGCATCACCAGCATCGCGACGTTGACCACGGCCTCGGGCTTGCTCACCATGAGCCCGACCACCATCCAGATCCAGGTGACGCTCAGTGCGAACAGCAGCAGCACCAGGATCGCCAGCACGACGCCGACGAAGCCGCCCTCGGGCCGGAAACCCAGCACCAGCCCCAGAAGCACGACGACGACGGGCGCCAGCGTGTACCGCACCGCGTCGGCGACCAGCGGCCCGACCAACGCGGCCGGCCGCCACACCGACGCCGCCCTGATCCGGTCGAACATCCCGGTCGAGACGTCGGCGCCGAGCGCGTACCCGGTCGTCATGGTCTGCAGCAGCACGGCCATCACCAGGATCCCTGGGATCAACGTCTGCGTGTAGCCGCTCATCGAGCCCGCGATCGCGCCACCGAAGAGGAAGCCGAACATCAGCGTCATCAGGATCGGCAACGCGACCGCGTTGAACAGCTGCCACGGGTCGTGCTTGACCTTCAGCATCGCGCGCCAGCCGAACGTCCGGATCGCCGCGACCGCACCGGGCCGTGGCGGGGCCTCCCGGGACGACAGCACGGACTGCAGGCGTGCGTCCGCCTGGTCCAGGACGGACGTCCCCGGCGCGTTCATGCCGCTTCTTCTTCCTTTTTCTCACCCGGCTCTTCGGCCGGGCGCCCGGTCAGCGCCATGAAGACCTCGTCGAGGCTGGGCTGCCCGAGGGAGAAGTCAGTGACCTTGATGCCGTTGCGGGCCAGCTCGGTCAGTGCGGGCGCGACCTTGTCGGTGTCGGTGACACGGGCGGACAGGGCCACCGGCTCGGAGTCCGCCAGCACCTCCACGCCGAGTGCCGCGGCGAGCAGCCGCTCGGCCTCAGGGCGCTGACCGGAGTCGGCCAGCCGCACGTGCAGCGCACCGGACCCGACCGAGGACTTCAGCTCGCCCGGCGTTCCCTCCGCGATGACCTTTCCGTGGTCGATCACGGCGATGCGGTCGGCGAGCTGGTCGGCCTCGTCCAGGTACTGGGTGGTCAGCAGCACGGTCGTGCCGATGCCGACGAGCGCGCGGACGATCTCCCAGACCTGGAATCGGCTGCGCGGGTCGAGGCCCGCGGTCGGTTCGTCCAGGAACAGCAGGTCCGGGGCGACCACGATGCTCGCCGCGATGTCCATCCTGCGGCGCATACCGCCGGAGTAGGTGCTGACCTGCCGGCCGGCCGCGTCGGCCAGCCCGAATCCCTCGATCAGCTCCCCGGCACGTTTCCTGGCGGCCGAAGGCGAGTAGCCGAGCAGCCGGGCCACGAAGATGAGGTTCTCCAGCCCACTGAGCTCATCGTCGACCGAGGCGAGCTGGCCGGTCAGGCTGACGCGCCTGCGCACGGCGTCCGCCTCGCGCACCACGTCGTGCCCGAAGACGGCGGCTGAGCCGCTGTCCGGTCGCAGCAACGTGGCCAGCATGCGGATGGTCGTGGTCTTGCCGGCGCCGTTGGGCCCCAACACCCCGTACACGGTGCCGGGCGCGACAGCGAGGTCCAGGCCGTCGACGGCACGGGTCTCGCCGAAGGCCTTGACCAGCCCACGGACCTCGACGGCGAGAGTGCCTGCGGTGTCGGCCATCAGGTCACTCCCCGGATTCGCCCGGCAGGTGGGACTCCGTGAGCGGCTTCCAGTCCGCGCCGAGCTCGTGCATGCGCTTGAGCTCCGCGATGCCCTTCAGCCAGCCGGCCTCGTGCTGCGCGGCGTTGTCCTTCTCGTCCTCGGTGAAACCGGTCTGGACGAACGTGAGCCTGGTGTGACCGTCGGATCCTTCGAGCTCCCAGCAGGTGATCATTTCGGAATCCCCGTAGACCAGTAGTTTTCCCGGCTCGAACTGGCTGATCCTGCCCTCGGCACCGAGGGTCATCTTGCCGCCGACCCTGGGCTCCACCTCCGCGGGCCAGCCGAACCAGCCCTCGATGCGCGCCGGGTCGGTCAGCGACTCGAACACCGCCTCCGGTGTCCCCGCGACGGTCACCTGGACGCGGATCTCGTTGGCGCGTTCACTGCTGAAGTCCACGCGCGGGGTGAGCTCGCGGCCTTCCACGTATTCGCCGAGCTGTTCCAGCGCCAGGCTCCAGAACGTGTGCATGGTGTGCAGGCCGTCGCGGCTGCCGGTGTTCGACATCATCTCGTCGAGCGTCGGCAGGCGGTCCTGCGTCTGGGCGACCTTCGTCCCGTCGCCGTCGGACTCGAGGCGGATCTCGACAGTGGAGGCCTTGCCGTCGAGTGTCCATTCGAACCTCAGCAGCTCACCTGGCTTCGCGGTGAGCAGCTTCTGCCTGCCCCGCTCGCCCTGCGGGGTGTAGCGGCCCCAGAACTCGTAGACCCCGTCGGCCAAAGAGACCTCGGCGTGTTCGCTCAACCAGGTGCGCAGCGCCTCGGAGTCGGTCAACGCCTGGAAGACCTTCGCGGGCGGCGCGTTCAGCCGCGCGGTGGCGGTGAAGACGTCATTCACCGGATTTCTCCTATCGGGTGTGGTCGAAACGACTGCGCCACCGACAGAGCTCCGGCGGCCAGGAGTTCACACGGACACACGGAGCAGCCGGGACCAGCCCGGCGGTCGATGACAAGCCGGGCACGAACGGCTCTGGCCGAAGCAGGCAGACCACCTGCTCGACGCGGCTCAGGCACGACACGTCCCTTCATCTCGAACGAAGATTAGTACGTAAAGGAACTCTTTGTCAATGACTTTGCGTAGTCATACCACCGCCCTGCGAGTACGCCACGCTATGGAGTACCCTCTCCCTGATACTTTAAAGACAGTTACCGAGGAAGACCGTGCGATCATCCACATCGATACGCCATGGCCTGCTCGAATCGCGAATCGCACCTCCGGCGATCGACACTCAGCACAGCGAAGCTTTATAATCAATTACGGATTGTCTCGCCCTCGATCACCCAGGAGGGGGCCATGACACCGCCGGCCACCAGTACGTGACCACACGGAACCCTCCTTGCCCAACCCGACCAAGACAGTGAAATCCGGGGAGGCGGAACTGTCATGACCGTACGATCCGTGCCCACCACGCCGTCCGAGCTGTTCGAGTGGTTCACCCGGATGCGGACCGACGAACCGGTGAGCTACGACGAGAGCACCCAGATGTGGCACGTGTTCCGCTACTCCGACGTGCTGGCCACCCTCACCGACTCCTCGGTGTACTCCAGTGAGCCGAGCGAGGCGTTGCAGCCCGGCGACGAGTTCGCGCCGATCCAGCGCGGCAACTTCATGTTCCTCGACCCGCCCCGGCACGGGCAGTTACGCGGCCTCGCGAGCCAGGCGTTCACACCCCGGTTCGCCGCCGGCATGGAACCCCGGGTCCGTCAGCTCACGGCGGCGCTGCTCGACCAAGTACGGGACGAGGACCGGTTCGACCTCATCGCCGAACTCGCGTATCCCTTGCACGTCGCCGTCATCGCCGAGGCGCTCGGGATCCCGAGCGGGGATCTTCCCCTTTTCCGCCAGTGGGTGGACGCGATGCTGGGCAACATGCGCATGGACGACTTCGACGAGTCGGGCATCGACGCGCTGGCGCCGACCGTGCGCGAGATGCGCGACTACCTCCTTGACCATATCCGGCGACACCGCGCGCACCCGTCCGACGGCCTGATCTCGCGGCTGATCAGCGCCGAGGCCGACGGCAAGGCCCTCACCGACGACGAGATCGTGGGCTTCGCGGGCATCCTGCTGGTCGCGGGCATCATCTCCACGACTGCCACGCTCGGCAGCGTGGTGCAGTGCCTGGGTGAGAACCCCGGCATCGCCGCCGAGGTCCGTGCCGGCGAATCCCTCGTTCCCGGCTTGATCGAGGAGACCCTGCGCTACGCGACACCGCTGTTGTGGTTGCCGCGCAAGACAACCCGCCCGGTCACCCTCGGCGGGCACGACCTGCCGGAAGGCGCCATGATCAGTTCGTGGATCGCGTCGGCCAACCGCGACCCGGACGTGTTCGCCGAGCCCGAGCGGTTCGACCTGCGCCGCGACCCCAACCCGCACCTCGCCTTCGGCCGGGGGC
>WUUC01019552.1_pt1 | contig 10255 bp, 23 predicted proteins | sample 6278441 | NCBI WGS metagenome assembly WUUC01 (sample SAMN13675441, study PRJNA597444) | soil metagenome | isolation source: soil | place: USA: Washington | collected 2017-10 | reverse complement strand
GCCCATCCGGCGTGATCGGCGGCGCTCAAGGTCTCTTGTTCCGCGACGATCGGTCTCATGGGTCGGGTCTCCCGATGGGTTGAGGGTTACTGGGCGCATCCTGAAGCCGGCGCAGGATGCGCCCGGGGCGGTGTCTAGGATGCGAGCGCGGCGAGCCACGGGGCGATGGAGCGCCAAATGCGCCACTCGGTCCAGTCGTCGAAGCGGAACCTCAGGACGTCGGGGTAGCGGGTCCCGTCCGGCTCCATGCCGAAGTGGGCGCGGGCGGCATCGATCTGGCAATGGAGGTTGGCGCGGTCGGCCGGATCGGCGATGCCGCAGCAGGACCACACTCGGGGCCATTGATCGGCGGAAGGGGCGAGCACGGTGCCGCGGGAGACGTTCAGGACGCCGTCATCGTCGGGGTCGGTCCAGAAGTCAACGACTCTGGCGTAGCCGTAGCGATCCCAGTCGCGGGCGTCGTAGAAGAAGCCGCCGTGGTCGATGGGGTCGGAGTCGCCGGAGTAGGAGCAGCCGAAGTGATCGGCGACGGCCCATCCGGTGAGGGAGGCGATGCGTTGGAACGTGGCTTTCTCGGACGCGGTGACCATGGTCGTGCTCCTGTTCGGTCGGGGTTGGGGGACGGTTCAGTCGCGGTTGCCGATCAGGGGAGGTTGGCGCCGGCGCGGATGGTGTCGAACCCGAGCCAGTCGGCCCGAGTCGCGTGAAACAAGGCGGTGTCGTTAATCAGGATGAGCACGCGGTTGTGGGCCCGGGTGAACAGGTCGCACGGGGCCGGGTAGTGGTCCGGGTTGAGGCCGGGTCCTTGCTCAATGGCGCCGCAGGGGGGATGGACGCAGTGCCAGTCACACGGACGCATCCTGTCGCTCCTCTCAAGGCTCGCTGTCGGGGATGCTGCGCCGGGACTCTCCCGGCGTCTCGATGAGGGGAGGGGCCGGCAAAGGACCCCTCTAGGCCGCTTGGCCCCTCTTTAGATGATGCCGCCCCGCTTGACCCGCCGGTAAGCAGCCCTGGCAAACCGGGCCGTGGCGCGGTCCCCGGTGCGGCGCCCCGTCGTGTAACTGAGGCACAGCGCCCCCAGCGTCGCCCCCCGCAGCCCCGCGGCCTCCAGGTTGATCGCCAGTTGCATCCACCCCGTCGCCGTCTTCATGGTCGTGCTCCCGTCCGCCCGACCGCCGGCCCGGCACCACGCCGGACCCATGAGGGGGGAGGGGCCTCGAACCCCTCCGGTCGCCATGCCCCTCACTCCCCGTCCAGTTCGGCCGCCAGCCGATCCCGCATCCCGTACAGCCCCGCCAGGGCCCTCTGACGATCGGCCTTGCCCGTCCCCTCCGGTGCCGTCGCCAACTCCCGCACCAGCGCCCCGATCCGCTCGTTCACCCGGTCCCGGTCCGCGATGATCGCCTCAACCGTGCGTGCCATGGTCGGCCTCCCGTCTACCCCCGGCCCACTCGCACCGCCGTCACCAAGACGACGGTCGTTCAGGCCGGCTCACTCGTCTCGTCCTACACCAACAGTCTAACGGCCACTTGGCGCCAGTCAACCCAGGACCGTCCAAGTGGGCCGGAATCCGTACAGTGTTCAGCACTGAACATCGACGTAAGACCATGGCCTGCATGGCGTAGAAACTTTGGGCGCGGCAGCAAGTGTACGGGGTTTGACACCCGTGGGCGGCGGGACTGGCCCCTCGGCTTGGCCCCTTCTCCGCGTGCGCAGGCGGAGGCGTCCCGTCTGAGGGGCCTGGCAGCCCCATGGTGGCGTCGGCGGGCCTGGGCTGGCGGATCGGACGTCCCGAGGCCATCGGCCCGTCCTGGGGCCTCCCAGGGCCTTGGGACAGGCACACCAACGCCCGATGGCCAGTCTGTACCGGGCAGGGCAGGCCGGAGGGCCCTCGTGCGAGTGCCTGTGCGTGTCGCGTGCATGCATGGGACCCGGGGCCGGGCGGGGTGGGGGTGGCGGGGGGCAGCTATCGTTCTCCCGGTCCAGCGAAAAGAACCGGGTTGGAAGAATTCTTGGAAGAATGTTTGGAAGAATTAAATTGACAGGCCATGGGCCATGAATTAAATTCTTCCTGGAAGAAAGAAAATATCTCCGGAGGCCATTCGGGATGGGGCACATCAATCCGCGGCGGGTGCTGAAGAAAGGTCCGGCCCAGGAGAAGGGGAAGGAGGGGGTGCCGGCGGTCAGTCGGGAGGATGCAGCGGCGCCCGAATCCCCGGGGCCGAAGCGGAGGGGGAGGCCGAAATCAGCCCGGGATCCGGAGGGGCAGAAGGAGAAGGTGGGGCTCTGGATCGACCGGGTCGTGGTCGAGAAGTTGCGGTCCCGGGCCGAGGAGTCGCACCGGACCATGGGAGACGTGGTGGAGTCGGCCTTGCGGGAATACTTAGCTTGAGGAGAGGGACCATGAACGTCGAGCAGGTGTTGCAGCAGGTGCGGGACGCCATCTCCGAGTCGGACCGTTCCATCTCGGAGAAGGATCTGTATGAGGCCCTGGTGGCAGAGGCCGAGGGTTGGAAGATGAGGCTGGAGGAACTGGAGGCCGAGGAGGAGATGGCCGACTGGCCGGATTCCGACGAGACGGAGGACTCGTGATGTGGGATTACCTTAAAGAGGACGTTTTGATGACGTCGTCAGTTGCGCAATGCAAGGTCTGGCGGCGGATGGTGCTGACCAGGGATGGGGTGCCGATGGCGTACCTGGCGCCGGCTTCTGGACCCGACATCGACCCGGAGGTTTCCTGGGCGGTCTGCCTGGACATGGCCGCCAAGCTGGCCCAGAAGATGAACGCGGCGGAAGCAGGGCCGTCGCGGACTTCCTGAGAGCGGGCCGATGGGCGCATCCTGCGTGCGGCGCAGGATAGACCGGGCGCAACCACGAAAGGACGATCAATGAGATTCGCGGGGCGGGATATCGAGGAGGGGACGAGGGTCAGGGTCACCGGGACTTCGGGGTCCGGGGCCCGGCAGTCCGGCTTGGCCGGGACTGTGGGGGCGGCGTGCCCGGCCAGGGGCGGGGAGCCGGCGGCGATCAAGGTCTGGCCCGACCCCGATTCCGCCCTGACGGACGACGAACTCTTCGTCGGGAAAATCTTGTTCTCCGAACCCCAGGTCGAGTCCCTGGAAGTCCTCCCCGACGACTGACCCGGGTGAAACCACGAAAGGACGATCCATGCCCACCGTCGAAGTCTTGATCGGGATGATCGGGAGCGGCAAGAGCACTTATGCGCGGGGTCGGGCAAGGGATGGTGCGCTGATTATCAGCCACGACGACCTGACGGCCATGCTGCACGCCGAGTACCGCTACGAGCCGGGCCTGCGGGAGTGTTACCGCCGCATGGAGGAGTCCCTGGCCTGGGCGGCGCTGACCGCGGGCCGCGACCTGGTCATCGACCGGACGCACCTCACCCGGGAGTCGCGCCGGCGCTGGGTCACCTGGGCCCCCACTTATGGCCCGACCGCTCCCGTGATTGCCGTCCTGTTCCCCCGCTTCAATGCCGAGTGGCACGCCCGCCGTCGCTTCCGCGCCGATCCCCGCGGCCGGACACTGGACGACTGGGTCAAAGTAGCCCGGCATCACGAGGAACAGGCCGACGCCGAGCCCCTGGACTGGGAGGCCGAAGGCTTCTCCCGCCGGCTGGTCATCACCCCGGAGACCTCCCCATGACCGAAGTCAGGACCGACCTGGGGATGCTGTTCCGGGCCGATGCCTTCCAATGGCTCCGGTTGGAAGGTACGGATTCGGCGGCGGCCATCTTCGCCGACCCGCCCTTCAACGTCGGCAAGGACTACGGCGCCGGGGTCTCCGACTCCTTCTCCCCGGCCGATTACCTCTGCTGGTGCCGCAACTGGCTGGCCCAGTGCATCCGAGTCCTCATGCCCGGGGGCTCGCTGTTCCTGCACAACTTGCCGCGGCACAACGTCCCGCTGGGGGCGTGGCTGCTGGAGCAGGGCCTCGACTGGTGCTCATGGATCGCCGTGAAGGAGTGCCGCATCCCCGGCGTGAAGGGCCGGCTCTATCCCGACCACATGAGCGTCCTGTGGCTCTCCAAGGGCCGGCGCCGTGTCTTCAACAGGCCACGCATCCCCGTCGAACTGTGCCGCCACTGCAAGGGGGAGGTCCGCGATTACGGGGGCAAGCGGAAACTCATCCACCCCGACGGCGTGCTCCTGGGGGAGGTCTGGACCGACTGCAAGGGCGTGTTCCACGCCTCCGGCAAGGACCCGTCCCGCGTGGGCGGCCAGGCCGTGCTGCCCGACGGTTCCCGCAGCCGCATGCCCTCGCGCCGGGGCAACCAGCTTCCCCTCGTCATCCCCGAGCGGTGCATCCTCATGGCCACCGACCCGGGGGACCTCGTCATCGACCCCTTCATGGGGTCCGGCACCACCGCCCATGCCTGCGAACTCCACGGCCGCCGCTGGCGGGGCTGCGACCTGGGCGACTGCTCCGCGGCCGTCCGCCGCATCTGGGCGTTGCCCCATTGACGCCCGGTTAATTGTACGGTAAGATACGTTACCATGAGCGAGCAGAGGCGATCATCGTCGTGGCGGTTGAGCGGGACGTGCCTGTCGCTCCTCAAGGGGCTCTCGGGCCATCTCGGCATCAGCCAGGCGGCCGTCATCGAGACCGAGGTCCGGCGGCGGGCGAAGGAGGAGGGCATCTGGGATGGACGGCAGACTGACGTACTTGGACATGGAGCGACTGGTGGTCCGGGCCAGGATCAACGGCCAGGAGGGGATCGCGTTCCATCTGGCAATGGCCCGTGACGTCCTCTTGAAGGAGGAGTTCGGCTCTTGCCTGGAGGGGCGGCCCGAAGTGATCGAATCGGTCGTCCGAGAGGAACTGGACCCAAACGACAGGCTGCGGGCCATCAAAGAGGGACGGTGATGAATACCGGCGAGAAGCAGTGCCCCGACTGCGGGGGCCCTGAGATCGAGTGTTTCGGCGAGCGCGCCTACAGCCCGGAGACCCTCCTGGTCTACCCGTTGTCCATCTGCCCGGCCTGCCACCCGGATCATCCGCTGCTCCTGCGGACCGATCCGCTGGCCTGCGGGGTCCCCTACGACCACCCGTACCTCCGGAAGGACCACCGGGACCAGCCCAGTTGGTTCTCGGACCTCCTGGAGAAGTTCCCCGGGGTAGCCCAGGCCCTCCGCGATTGCGGCTACATGACCCCGTCTGCCCCCGATCAGGAATCGGGCGCATCTTGAGATCGGCGCAGGATGCGCCCAGCACCGAGGAGTCCACATGAAGGGTGCGATCAACGGGGAGATGGGCCTGAAGTACGGCGAGAAGCACCCGATCGGCGTCCTGTCCCGTTACCTGTGGCTGGAGTGGTTCGGCGACGACCTAGTCGAGGCGGCGGCCCGGATGCTGGCCATGGGGATTGATCCCGGATCGGCCCTCGGGGAGGCCCTGTCCCTGGTCAATCGCGCCCTGGAGATCCGGCGCCGGCGCGATTCGCTGGTGTCCGCCATGGCACGGCGGGCGGTCCTGGGGCTAGCGGTCCCATTCGAGTGGTCGCTTGAGGTCAAGATTCTCGACCTGGAACTCTTGAGGTCTCCATGAAGATCACGCTCATTGATTCCAGGAACTACGAACAATACCTTGAGAGCCTGACCTCCGAACTCAGGTCCCAGTGGCTCTCCTGGTATCAAGGCCGCCCGCCCGAGATCCAGGAACTCATCCGGAGGTTCCCTCCCGGTTCCGCGATGTTGATCCGCGGCCAAGTGTCCTACGTCGTCAGTTACCAGGAGACCGAAGGCGGCGCCGGCATTCCCGGCATCAACTTATCCCACACCCACCCGGGCCTCGATTACGATCGGGCCATGGCGACCCGGTTCTTCGTCTGCGGTTCCCACCTCCCCGAATGAGGAGTCCCCATGAAAGTCACGTTCGAGGGCAATACCATCCTGGACCTGCGGCGTGAGTGCCGGAAGTTCCTGGACCAGACGCCTGCGGGGGAGACCTGCCCGCATTGCGGCTGGGATCTCCATTCCGTGGTGGTGACCGACACTAACGATTACGGCGCGTCCAGCAGGCTGATCCAGCCCAGGACCGTGATCCTGGCCTGCGAGAACCCCCGGTGCCCGTCCCGCAATCCGGCCGGCTCGGAGTCGGGGGTCTGACATCCGCAGTGTCGTCGCCCACGTTCAGCTTGTCCGCGCCCGCCATTCTCCCCAGGATTCCCCCATGAAGCGTTCCGTGGCCTACCAGGTCTTGAAGGCCGCCGAGATCGAGGAACAGGACGTCAAGATGCACGACGACGTCCGGCCTTCCGGCCTGGTCCAGGACGACGAGGGTTACTCCCTGAGTTTCAAAGTCCTGTCGGGCCTCATCGCTTCCGTCGGCCGGGCCTGCATCGAGTCCTACGACGCCGACGCCCTGATCGCCGCCCTTGCCGGCGTGCAACAGTCCACTCACGGCGACCGCCACCTGATCTACTGAGGTCCCGATGGGCACCGTCACCCAGCCGATCAAGATTCACGGGGGCAAGCACTACCTCGCCTCCCGCATCGTGGCCCTGATGCCCAAACACATCCACTACGTCGAACCATACTTTGGCGGTGGTTCGGTGCTGCTGGCCAAGGATCCCGAGGGCGTCTCCGAGGTGGTCAACGACATCGACGGGGACCTGATGACCTTCTGGAGGGTGCTCCAGGCGGCCGACACCTTCCGGGACTTCGCCAGGATCGTGGAGGCCATGCCGTTCTCGCAGGCGGAATTCGATCAGTCCCTCAAGGATCGCGTCTTCGGTTCCGAGGTGGATCGGGCGGTCAGTTTCTTCGTCCGGTGTCGTCAGTCGCTCGCCGGCCGCATGAAGGACTTCGCCCCCCTGTCCCGGACCCGCACCCGCCGCGGCATGAACGAGCAGGCGTCGGCCTGGCTGACCGCGGTGGAGGGCCTGCCCGCGGTCCACGAACGCCTGAAGCGTGTCGTCATCCTGAACCGGGACGCCCTGGATGTCATCCGGCAGCAGGACGGGGAGGCGACCCTCTTCTACCTCGATTCGCCGTACCTGGACCAGACCCGTTCCTCGCCCGACGTCTACGCCCACGAGATGACCCCAGAGCAGCATGCCGACCTTTTGAAACTCATCAACGGGGACTCCATGAAGTCCTACTTCATGCTCTCGGGCTATCGTTCCCCGATGTACGACGAGGCCCTCCGGCACTGGCGCCGTCACGACTTCAGCCTGCCCAACAGCGCGGCCGGCGGGAAGACCAAGCGGATCATGACCGAGTCCATCTGGTGCAACTTCTGAGGTGATCGATGGCCCGCCAGTGCGAATCTCCTGAACTGGTCATTGAGTTCGAGGTCAGGATGAAGGTCAAGTTCCTGGCATCGATCCGGATCAGTCTGGAGGCCGTCCGCCGGGACCTGGAGATCGTCCCGGGGAGCAAGGTCATCAAGCTGGAACCTTCGGGCAGGGAGTGAGCCGGTCCATGGAAATCAGGCCGTGCCGGGTCTATCGGGCGAAGGTGCCGTGCAAGATCGCGGCGGGCTATTACAACGACCGTCAGGTCATCCACGTCAACGATAGTTTCGTATGTTACATCGGCCCGTCCGTCCCGGCGGGGTCTCATCGGAAGTGCCTCCTCCAAAACTTCCGGTCCTGGGCCGGCGAGGACGTGACGGACCGGATGCCCCAGGCCGGTTGGATGCGCTGGGGTTCGGACTCAACAAAGAAGGTGGCCACATGAGTGGGGGCAAGGAACGGACCATGAACGGCTACTTCGGGGACCTCCAGGAGCCCGAGTTCCCGATGATCGCGGCCCTGTGCCCCCTGAAGACCCAGGAGGTCATGGAGGCGGTCGGGCAGGCCGCCGCGGGGGGTACGGCCTCGGTGATCGTGGCCATCCGGATGGACCGCGACCCTGCGGGCAGGGACACCTATCATGACGTCCCCGTTGCCGTGATCCTGGGGGCCGAGGACTTCCGGAGCCTAGCCCGCAAGGATCGGGCGGTCGGGGCACAAGCCCCCGTTCCCGCGCCGGCCCTTCCGTGGCCCCTGGGCCTCTCTCCGGCCTTCGACAAGGCCGCCCAGGAACACGGCATGGGCCACTGGTCCTGCCTGGGGGTTGGGGGTAACTCCCACTGGATCCGCAGGGACGGGATCTATGGCTATCTCCACGATCGAGAGCAGTTGGACCGGGAGGTCCCCATGGGCGAATTCGTCTTCGGGACGGGATCGACCCGGGGATGGTTGAAGGACCCTGCGCCTACCATGGATCCCGGACCTTCCGCCGCCGAAGCGACCGATGACCTGATCTCCCGGGTCCTTGAGGACACCCGCCGATCCCTGTCGGTCTACCAGGAGCGGCGGAACAAGGAACTCCAGATGCGCCTGTTGCTGGCCCGCATCCTGGAGTGGTTCGACGCACAGGAGCAGTCTCATGAGCGGTGAGGAAGATCGGGTCCAATTTCCCACCGGCGCCGTGCGGGGCACGGACACTTCCGGCCTCCGCTACGACCTCGTCCCCCAGGTGGGCCTCCGGCGCGTGGCCGAGGCCATGGCCGAAGGGGCTTCCAAGTACCCGCCCGGCAACTGGCTCAAGGGCATCCCCTCGTCGGTCCACTTGAACCACGCGGCGGTCCACCTCAACCGCTACTTCGACGGCGACCGATCGGAGGATCACCTGGGCCATGCGATCGCCGACCTGATGATGGCCTGCCACAACGAGGAACGCCGGCCAGACATGCACGACATGGACGCGCTCCGGCAGTTGGTCCCCGACCCTCCGGATGCCCTGGATCAGTTCTCGGCTGGGCACGCAGGCCAGTCCATGGCTCCCAGGGGTTCCGATCTCGCGCGGGACCTTCACATCGCCACCACACTCGCCGCCATCCTCGATCGCCTCAACAAAATGAGTACCCTCCCCCTCTGGGGTAATCCCGAGGTCATCATCAATCCTCCGGGGACCACCGAAGGTAGCGCCTTCTGTGCTGACTGCGGCTTCCAGATGCAGCCCATGGAATCCGGGCCGATCGCGTGCTCCAACTCATCCTGCCCCGGGCGCATCCTGCGGCCGTCGCAGGATGCGCCCGTCATCACTTTCGGGGAGAAGGTCCGGCGCTGTCTGGCCTCAACCAAATTCGGCTTCGGAGATATCGACCCGGGCGGTAGGAAGAGGTCGGTCCTGGTCATCATCGATGGGGAAATGTACGAGATCGACGATTCCCCATTGGCCCATCCCGCGGGGCCGGTCCGATCGTGGTATTCCGGATCCGTATTGGGCCAAGCCGAGAAGATCCGCGTGGCCCTGGAGTCGGAAGGGTTGTGGTCCGGAGAAGTCACGCCGCAGCCCGATGAGTTCGAGAAGGTATCGGTCATGGTCTCCGGGAACTTCTCCGGGCGGATCATGGCGGCTCTCCAGAAGGCCGCCATCCCGTTCCGCGACTTCGACGCCATCAATGAGGGTCGCGTGAGATTCTTCGTGGGGGACATCCCGTACACGGCCTGGATGAATCCGCCGGTCCGGGGATTTGGTCATCGGGTCTGCGTCGGGAGCGGTTACTTCCCTGCCACTCCCTTCGCCAAGGAGTTGGAGTCCCGGCTCCAGAAGGCCGGGGCCTGGGACATCCCGGAGGCCGCGCCGTGAATGATCTGACGGCAGAGAATGCTCGACGTGCGGTGGAGCATGCGATCCGGATGGGGTCTCGGGATCTCATGTTCCTCTGCTCCCCCCAGATGGAGCCCATGGTCTTCCGCGAGGTCATCTTGACCATGATGGAGATCAACAAGATGCTCTGGACCGGCAGCGAGGTCCGGATCATCATCAATCGAGGCATCATGACCTGGGTCCACATCTTCTTCTGAGGACGCCGTGCAGTACATCGTCAAGGCCCGCGAGATCGTGAAGGCTATGAGGCCCACCGGGACCTTCCGGCTCTCCGTCGAGACCGACGAGGACGGCACCGTCCCCCGGCCGCTCTGCGATTGCGTCGGCGGCCACGAATCCATGGCCGCCGCGCGGAAATGTCCGAAGGCCCTCGACGCCATGCGGAACCTCACCCCCGAGACCTTCCTGGCGGGTCTCATGGAGGAACTTACCGCCCCCTCGCCGAGGAAACGCTGATGGTCCGGCCGATCATCACCCCGGCCCAGCGGCAGGCCCAGGCGGCGCTGGAATATATCGCACGGCTCCAGCGTGCGGAAATGGAGACACTGTACGATTGGTATGGTGGGGACTGCCCCTGCGGTCCATCTATGCCCCTGGGAGATTGCCGGATCCATCCCAGGGCCAGGCTGAATCAG
>WUUC01181953.1_pt1 | contig 10257 bp, 6 predicted proteins | sample 6278441 | NCBI WGS metagenome assembly WUUC01 (sample SAMN13675441, study PRJNA597444) | soil metagenome | isolation source: soil | place: USA: Washington | collected 2017-10 | reverse complement strand
GGGCCCGCGGCTGTGACCTGGTCGACGAGAATCACGAGCCAGCGCTCCGCGGCATTGAAGATTGCGCGCACGTGCGCCTCGCGCCGCCGAATGATCCGGATGCGCGCATCGTTGTCCACGACGATAACGTCGCCGTCTTGTGCGGCAATCCGATTGCCTTGCGGGACCGTGCCTGCGGGGCGTTGTGCGTCAGCGGCAGCCAGCGTCAGAAACAACGCAGTGATTGGGAGTGAAGCAGCGCGTCGTCCAATCATGACGGACACCTCGGTCGAATTGTACGACCAAAATGCTGCCAGACCGAAACGTGGCGCGCTGAGATTTCGCGATGATTAGAACGGGAATACCTCGCCGGATAAGTTGGGTGTCGTTGTTGGTCGAGTTCGGGCACGCATCGCCTGCTCAAAGACGTAGGCCACCCGAATCAATCGTGGTTCCGAGAAGGGACGGCCAAGCAACTCGAGCGCGATCGGCAGACGTTCATGATTGACGCCCGCGGGAACCACGATGGCTGGGAGCCCCGTTATCGCGCTGATGTTGTTGTCCCTAGGTCCATCGTCAGAGGTTCCGATGAGCGGCGCACCCAGCGACTTGACAGGATAGAGGAGGGCGTCAACGCCGTGGCGGTCCATCAGGTCGATCAGCATCTGCCTCAGCTGCCGCTGCGTTTGCAGACGCGACAAATATTCCTTGTTCGTCGCGGGATCACCGGCCCCCAGCGTTTCGCGAAAACGGGTTTCCAGCGTTCCGCCAGTCGGATACTTGCGAGTCGCGACGAGCTCGGCAAATGTTTTCACCGGACTTCCGGGCCCGCGGCGCCGTAAATACGCATCGAACGCGCTCTGCAGCTCGTAACTATTCAGCCGGAGCGTCGGCATCATAGCCACGAGGTCGGTGCCGCTCTGTAATCCGTCGACGATGACCGCGCGGCTGCTGACGTTTTGGATCTGCCCTTCGATAACGCTGTGCGCGTCATCGAATTGCGCCCCCTTCCGAAACAGATCGCGCAAGACTCCGATCCGTGGCTTGCCAGTGTCGGTCGCCAAATCCGTGTACGAGGGAGTTCGCGATTGACCCAGACTGTCGGCCGTTGATAAGTCATCAGCGTCGAAACCCGCGAGGAACGTGAGCAGAAGCGCGGCGTCGGTCACCGATCTGGCGTGCACTCCGACTCGGTCCTGGGTAAACGAAATCGGGATCACCCCTGCGCGGCTGATAAGGCCGCGCGTGGGTGCGATCCCGACGATGGCATTGTTGCTTGCCGGACTACGAATGGAAAACCCAGTCTCGGTCGCGACGCCGAGCATCGCAAAGCCGACGTTGACCGCAACCGCCGTGCCGCCGCTCGACCCACCCGGATTCCGCGTTAAGTCGTAGGGATTTCGGATTTGGCCGCCGACCGAACTCAGCCCACGCGAACCAAGAGCGAGTTCATCCATGTTCGTCTTGACCAGAATAATTGCGCCGGCTTGACGAAGTCGGCGAACAACGGTGGCGTCGTGAGCTGGATAGCTGCCGGCAAACACCGTGCTGCCACCGGTCGTTGGCATTTCCGTGACATCGATGTTGTCCTTGACAGCGATCGGTATGCCGTGGAGCGCACTTCGTATTCCTTTAGTGCGGCGCTCCTCATCAAGGCTGCGCGCGGCGGAAATTGCGTGTGGGTTGATGGCGATGACGGCTCTGAGCGTCGGTCCCTGTTTGTCGTAGGCCGCAATCCGATTCAGGTACAACTGCACCAGCCGTTCGTAGGTGAGAGCACCGGACTCGACCGCCGCCTGCACATCAGCGATGGTTGCTTCCTGTAAATGGAACGTTCGACGCTGCGAGGTGAGGCCTGGCACAACGGCCACCGCCAACGCGCAGACGCAGATTGCGGCAGCTGCACGGAATCGGCGGTCGCGCTGCACCTTATTGTCCGGCGGGCGCCAAGACAAGCGTCGCAACCGTCTTCGCCTCTATTGCGCCTCGCGTATACAGCAACGGGAAGAACTCGTTGCGCGCCCACATCTCGAGCAGGTTGCGATAGAACCGACTGCCTGGCTGACCCGACATGCCCGGCCCGATCGTGACCATTGATTTGTCGGGCTCCCTGAAATCGGTAATCAGTCGGTATACGGAACCGACAGCATTGACTGTGCCGGCGCCACCATGGCGTTCGACCGCCGGAATGTCGTAGGCGGCAACCACTGAATGCGGAAACTCGCTGCGGTTGATGCGGCCCCATCGCCAAGCGCTCCAATCCGAGCCTTGCGACTTTGTCAGGCTGGTAATCGCCTGCGCCAGCGCGTTCTCCACCGCAGCGCGCGATTTCGCGCGCACGGCGGTCATATCAGCCGCACGCTGCCAGGCACTGTAGAGGGCGGCTGCCGCACTGTCCTTGTGCATCACCGCGTCCCACGCCTCAATCATCGCGCGTGCACGCTCTACGTCGGCACGATCGCTCTTCCAACCGCGAAAGTACACCTGATGTTCCGCAGCCTCCGTATTACGGGAGTCGCGCAACCAGCGCATCATGTCCTCGGTGGTAAAGCTCTTCGCGTTTTCGATCAATTCGACGATACGTTCGTGGCGACGGTAGCGGCGGCCGGCGCTGACGTAAGCGTAAGGAGGGGTGAACCCACGCGGCTGCGTGTCGTTGTTCGCGGTCGCGATATAACCGCGGTCCGGGTTGTACTCCGACGGAAGGTCGACACGCCGATCACGACCCCATTCGAACCGGCCTGTCCCGGGTACTGGCAATCGTCCGTTCCAGCCACTTCGAGCCGGTGCGAAGATCGCGATGCGAAACGAGATATTTCCGGCAGCGTCCGCACACACCAGATTGGTCGGCGGTGTCGGCATGAAGTTCGCGGCCGTGAGGCAATCGCGCGCCGACGTCCCCTGATCGAGCCGCAGGCCGCCGAGGTATTCGGCCGTGCCGGGCGCCTGAAGCTGCGAACGGATGGCATACGCGCGGTGGCGCGCACGGTCTTCGAAAAAGATGGGACCGTGACGGCTGAATTTCATCTCGACGCGCTGCGCCGGTGCATTACGAACGCTGATTTCCTCGGTGATGATCCTCAGTGGCTCCCATTTCCCGTTCCACATCACTTCGTTGGCGTTCGCGGCATTGACGGTTTCCACGTACACGTCAGCTTGATCGGTCTCGGTCGCCGTACGGCCCCAGGCGAGGCGCCCGTTGTGTCCGCGAATAACGCCGGGCAGCGGCGCTTCCGTCGCGCCCGCGACATTCCATCCTGGCGCGTTGAGATGAATCAGGTAGCGATGGGCGGGATTCGATACCTGGCGATGTGGGTCGTCCACCATCACTGCCGTCCCAGTACCGGTGAGCTTGCTGCTGATTGCCCAGTTGTTGCTGCCGGGAGAGGTCTCGAGCGCACCCATGTCGAGTGACATCGCGGCCTGCGGCATCCCGCGGTATTGCGGCAGAATCTCGGGCTGCGGCAACGCCGCGTACATGTCGCCGTCGAGCGCGTTGATCACATCCTCGCTGATGATCGACACGTCGAGACCGTCGGGCACCTTCAGTTGATCAGGAGGTTCGGTCGGCGCACGCCGGCTCGCCTCCTCCAACCCCAATTTGGCGACGCTCTGCGCCAACCTCAGTTCAGCACGCGCGTCGGCGATCGCGTCGCTGAGACGGGCGCGCAGGACGAGTTGCTCTGGCGTCCACGGCTCCGGTTTGGTTCCGGTCAACTTGAACTCGACAGGCAAGTTGTTGCCGACCGAGTGAATGAAGGCGTTCACCCCTGCGGCATAGGCGCTGAATATCCGTTTGCCATCGGGGTGATAGCTCGCCCACTCGGAGTCGTCGAACGGACCGCGATACTTCATCAAACGGACCAGGCGATCGTGACGCAGGCCGGCAGGTCCAACCAGTTCCGCTGTTCGGCCCTCAGCCGTACGGCGCCAGATTTCCATCTGCCACAGCCGGTCCTGAGCCACGACAAATCCCTGGGCGAAAAAGAGGTCGTCCACATTCTGCGCAAACAGGTGGGGCACACCCCATTCATCACGCAGGACGCGCACTTCCGCCTTCAGCCCAGCGAGGCGAACAGTTCCATCGATTTGGGCCAACGATTCCTTGGCGAGTTGATCAAAGGTCGGCACCTGGGTCTCCGCCGTACGAGCGCACGCGGAGAGGAAACAACCCGAAGTGAGCAGGGTGAGGAGCACTGGTAGACGCATGGTGATGGTCCGTTCAGGGAGACAAGTGCGCGCCAGTATACAGGCACGCCGCCGGGCCATTTGCTTGACGTCACGGGTGTGAACCACGATGCTTCAGATGGTTCCGACGAAAGATTCGGCAAGCCCTCAGATATTCGACTTGAAAACATTTCTCATTGTGATCGTCCTAGGGCTGCTGGTCTCGTCAATGACGGCGGCCCAACCCATGTATCAGCATCTGCGGCTCATTGCGCCCGCCGCTCCTGGCGGCGGGTGGGATCAGACCGCGCGGGTGATGCAACAAGTCCTTCAGCGCGCCGGCATCGTCCACTCTTCGTCGGTCGAAAACATTCCGGGCGCCGCGGGAACGATTGGGCTTGCTCGGTTCGTCGGGTCAGAACGTGGCAACGGCGACGTCACCATGCTGTCAGGTTTGATCATGCTGGCGGCGGTCGTGACTCACCGGTCCGCAGTCACACTAGACGAGGTCACGCCGATAGCGCGATTGATTGGCGAGTACGAAGTCATCGTGGTTCCGTCGGGGTCGCCCTTCCGCTCGCTACATGATTTGCTGCGCCTCTTCAAAGAGAACCCAGAGTCAATCTCGTGGGGCGGCGGGTCCGCCGGCGGGACCGACCAGATTCTCGTCGGACTCGTGGCCAACGCGATTGGTGTGCCGCCCAGACGCGTCAACTACATCGCGTTCTCGGGCGGTGGTGAATCGATGTCGGCGATCCTCGGCGGCCAGGTTTCGGCAGGCGTCAATGGCCTTGCGGAGTTTGCGCCTCAAATAGAAGCCGGAACCGTCCGCGTGCTGGCAATTTCCAGTGCCGAGCGGCTGCCGAACTTCGATGTGCCGACACTGCGCGAACAAGGCGTCGATGTCGTACTGGAAAACTGGCGGTCGCTGGTGGCGCCGCCAGGGATCAGCGAACCGGATCGTCAGCGGTTGGAATCCGCGATCGCGACGATGGTTCGCTCGCAACCGTGGCAGGAGGCGCTGGCCCGCTACCGGTGGAACGATCGATATTTGTCGGGCGAGGCATTCGCCACCTTCGTTCGTGACGAAAAAGTACGGGTCGAGAGCATCCTCCGCGACCTCGGCACCGGCGGGAGCGCCGAAGCGTCGTTCGGCTCCGTCGGTACCTACCCGATGCTCGTCCTCGCCGGTCTGGTGGTCAGTGCAATGGCGTTTGCCATTGGGGTTGTGCGTTCGACGACCAGCGCTGAACCACCAGGCGCGGGATTCCGTGCGTTAGCGCTTATCGCCGTCGGCATTGTGGTCGACATTCTTCTCATCGACCGACTCGGCTTCGTGCTCGCCTCGGCGGCACTTTTTTGGCTGACCGCACGCGCGTTCGATCGCGGCCATGCCATCCGTGATGCTGTGTTCGCGGTGGCGGTGTCTGTGGCCGCCTACGTCGTGTTCGCACACCTGCTGCAACTGTCACTGCCGGCCGGCCTGCTCGCGGGTTGGATATAGCGGCGGGATCACACGCCGATGGACACGTTGCACGCGCTCGGTCAGGGATTTGCCAACGCTGTCACAATCCCGCATTTGCTCTGGGCCCTCGCTGGCGTCACATTGGGAACGGCCGTGGGCGTCCTGCCCGGTATTGGTCCGGCGTTAACCGTGGCGGTGCTGCTGCCGATCACGTTCAGCCTCGATCCGATCAGCGCCTTCATCATGTTTGGCGGAATCTATTACGGCGCGATGTACGGCGGATCGACGACGAGCATTCTGATCAATTCGCCGGGCGAGACAGCGTCAATTGTTACGGCCATAGACGGCCACAAGATGGCGCGGCGCGGCCGAGCGTCAGCGGCGCTGATGACCGCGGCAGTTGGTTCCTTTGTCGCCGGCACGCTCGGAACGCTCGCGCTGACCTTCTCGGCTCCGGCGCTGGCGTCGGTCGCGCTGCGATTCGGGCCTGCGGAGTACTTTGCGCTCACCATGCTCGCGTTTTGTACCGTGACCGCGCTGCTTGGGAATTCACTGACGCGCGGCCTCCTCAGTCTCTCGCTCGGCCTGACGCTCGGGCTGATCGGGATCGATCAGCTCACTGGCAATGCGCGATTCTCGTTCGGCATTCCGCAGTTGCTCGATGGCATCGACGTCATGATCCTGGTCATTGGTCTTTTTGCTGTCGGCGAAACGCTGTATCAGGCATGGCGTCACGGACGCGACGAAGAACAGGTGATTCGCCTGCACGAGTTCACGGGCATGACCGCCGAGGACTGGAGGAGATCGTGGAAACCATGGCTGCGGGGCACCGCGATTGGATTTCCTCTCGGCGTGCTGCCGTGCGGCGGCTCGGTCATCCCGACGTTTGTGTCCTACATGATCGAAAAGAGACTCAGCGCGCACCCAGAGGAGTTCGGCCAAGGCGCTATCGAGGGCGTCGCCGGCCCTGAGGCGGCGAACAATGCGGCGGCGGCGGGCGTGCTCGTGCCATTGCTTACACTAGGGTTGCCTTCATCGGCCACGGCCGCGGTGTTGCTCACGGCCTTTCAGCAGTACGGCTTGCAACCGGGTCCCCTGCTGTTCTCGGCACGCGCTGACCTGGTGTGGACATTGATCGCAAGCCTCTACATCGGTAACGTGATGTTGCTCGTGCTGAACCTTCCGCTGGCCCCGCTTTGGGCGCGCGTGATGCTCATCCCGCGTTCATTGCTGTTTGGCGGCATCCTGGTACTGGCGTCTGTCGGCGCCTACAGCCTGAACCGCTCAGTGCTCGACCTGGTGCTGTTGTACGGCGTCGGCGCCGTCGGCTGCATGATGCGTATCTACGACGTGCCACTCGTACCGGCGGTGCTTGGTTTAATCCTGGGCCCGCTCTCCGAGCAGCAATTCCGCCGCGCTATGGCAATCAGCGAAAGCGACGTATCGGTATTCGTCACGCGACCGATCTCCGCCACGCTGTTGCTTGCCGCTCTGATCGCGCTCGTTGCTCCGCTGCTCTGGCGCCAACGATTGGTCGCCACCATTCCAGACGAAGCCCCCCGGTGAGCATGGGCTCGTCCATCGATCTCGCCGCTTACGACGTTGTCGTGATCGGTGGCGGCAACGCCGGACTGTGTGCGGCGCTGACGGCCCGTGAAGCTGGCGCTCGCGTGCTGGTACTGGAAAGTGCGCCGCGGGAGTTCCGGGGCGGTAACAGCCGGCACACGCGCAACCTTCGCGCCGTGCATGCGGCGCCTGGTGCGCACCTTCAGGATGTCTATCTCGAGGACGAATTCTTCACCGATCTACTCAAGGTGACCGGTAGTACCGACGAGACGCTGGCGCGGATCATCATCAGGCAATCGGGTGAATGTCCAGGATGGATGCAGGGCCATGGCGCCAGATTCCAGACCGCCTTACGCGGTACGTTGCATCTGGCGCGCACCAATGCTTTTTTTCTCGGTGGCGGTAAGGCGCTGATGAACAGTTACTACGCCGCAGCACAGCGGATGGGGATCGATGTGCTCTACAACGCCGAAGTCGTCGGCCTCGACATCAATAACGGACGCTTCCATGCAGCGACGGTGCAAGTAGAGGGACAAGCGCGCCAAGTGCGTGCACGTGCGGCTGTGCTCGCTTCCGGAGGGTTCGAAGCCAACATCGACTGGTTGCGCGAGATATGGGGAGATGCGGCTGACAACTTCATCATTCGAGGGACGCCCTATAACAAAGGACGGGTCCTGCGGTTGATGCTGGACGCAGGTGCCGAATCGGTTGGCGACCCAACCGCCTGCCATGCCATTGCCGTCGATGCGCGTGCGCCCCAATTCGACGGCGGGATCGTGACCAGGCTTGATTGCGTCTCGCTTGGGATTGTGGTGAACAGAGACGGCGAGCGCTTTTACGACGAAGGCGAAGACTTTTGGCCACGACGATACGCCATCTGGGGTGGTCTGATCGCGCGTCAGCCCGGACAGATTGCGTTCTCGATCATTGACGCCAAGGCGGTCGGCCGGTTCATGCCGTCGGTCTACCCGCCGGTCGTCGCGCAGACGATTGGCGAGCTCGCGCAGGCGTTGAACGTCCCCGCTACAGCACTACAGAACACGGTCGCCGCGTTCAACGGGGCCGTGAGACCCGGAACGTTCGATCATTCCGAGTTGGATGACTGTCGCACCGAGGGGCTCGCGCCGAACAAAACGCATTGGGCACAGCGCCTCGATACGCCGCCGTTTTGGGGATATCCACTGCGCCCCGGAATCACTTTCACTTATCTCGGCTTGAGAGTGAACGCGCGCGCGCGTGTGCTCATGGCGGGCGGCCGGCCCGCCGACAACATTTACGCCGCCGGCGAAATCATGGCCGGTAACGTGCTGCGCAAGGGGTATATCGCGGGCGTGGGGATGACGATCGGAACGGTCATTGGCAGAATCGCGGGAGCCGAGGCGGCCTTGCATGCAGCTCACTGACCTGATTCGCCAGGGGCAGCACACCATGACGGTGTGCAACTCATGTCGCTATTGCGAGCAGTTCTGCCCGGTATTCCCGGCAATGGAACGCCGGCTCACGTTTGCTCCAGCCGACGTCTCGTATCTCGCAAACCTGTGTCACAACTGTGGTGAATGTCTGTACGCGTGTCAGTACGCGCCGCCGCACGCGTTTGGCATCGACGTTCCCAGGACACTGGCACAAGTTCGTCTCGCGTCCTATGAGGAGTATTGCTGGCCGCGGCCGCTCGGCGCCGCGTTTCGGCAGCAGGGCGTGCTCACGGTCAGCACGCTCGCCGCGGCCTTGACCGTAGTAATGCTCGCGGCCGTCTGGCTGTTCGGGCGACGGAACTTGTTTCAGCCCGGACTGCAAGGCGATTTCTACTCAGTGATGCCGCACGGCACGATGGTGACGCTGTTCGGTGCGGTGGGCGTGTTCGTGCTGCTTGCGATTGCGATTGGGGTGGTCAGATTCTGGCGCGACGTGAGCGGTCCCGCAACAGAACGAGTCGGTGCTGCCGCAATCGCACGCGCAATCCTGGATGCGTTGACGCTGAAACATCTCCACTCGAGCGGCGTACCGTGCACGACCCAGGAAGAGGTCCGAACACCCTGGCGGAGAGTGTTCCACCACTGCACCTTCTACGGCTTTGCGCTCTGTTTTGCGTCCACCACGACCGCCGCGATCTATCACACGTTGTTTGGGTGGTACGCGCCGTATGCTTATTCGAGTCTCCCGGTCGTCTTCGGGACGGTTGGCGGACTCGGGTTGCTCGTCGGGCCAGCGGGCTTGTTATGGCTACGCCGCACGCGCGACCCGGCACTCACTGACCCGGCGCAAATCGGCCTGGACGAATCGTTTATCACCATGTTGTTCTTCAGCAGCCTCACCGGCCTCCTGCTCTTGGTTTTGCGTGACTCCGCAGTGATGGGCCTATTGCTGATTGTTCATCTGGCCGTGGTTCTGGCGTTGTTCCTGACGCTTCCGTACGGCAAGTTCATGCACGGCTTTTACAGGACCGCCGCGCTCGTCAAATACGCGACCGAAGGTGACACCATGTCGAAGACGAGATCCGCATGACCCGATTTCTTGTTGCTGCAACACTTGCGGCGTCCGTGGTCGCGGTCGGCTCCGCCACACACTGGCAACAGCCGACATTTCGGGGCACGACTGACGCAATCCGCGTGTTTGTGACGGTCACGGATCGGGACGGACGGCTTGTCACCACCCTGACGCGCGATGAATTCGAGGTGCGCGACGAGGGCAAGGTGCAACCGATTACGCTCTTCGACAACAGTCCGCAACCGATTCGCCTCATCCTGATGCTCGATGTCTCAGGCAGCATGGAGGGCAACCTGCCATTGCTGCGCGCCGCCGCGCAGCAGCTGTTCGCTCGCTTGCAGCCGCGTGATAGCGCGCGAGTCGGAAACTTCGGTCAGGACGTCAGTATCAGCCCGACCTTCACCAGCGATCGGGGCGCGCTCATGGCGGCCCTTCCCTCAGTGATTGCTCCTGACGCGCCAACGCCGTTGTGGAGCGCAGTCGATCAGGCCATTCGTGCGTTCGGAGATGAGGGCGAAGAACGTCGCGTCGTGCTTGTGCTCAGCGACGGAAAGGACAGTGGGCCAATCGGGTTTCGCTCCCGCTATGTCAGTCCG
>WUUC01177240.1_pt1 | contig 10257 bp, 14 predicted proteins | sample 6278441 | NCBI WGS metagenome assembly WUUC01 (sample SAMN13675441, study PRJNA597444) | soil metagenome | isolation source: soil | place: USA: Washington | collected 2017-10 | reverse complement strand
GCAGGAATCGAACCTGCGACCAACGGTTTAGGAAACCGCTGCTCTATCCCCTGAGCTACGAGGGCAAAATATCAGTAATTATAGGCTATTTGTTGAGTTCCCGGGCGGTCGAAAATCAGCGGTGACACCATCTAGTTGACACCAAGTCGCCCGCACCGATAGCATTGTCAGGGTGCGGAGGGCGCACGACGGCGGCTACCGTTTAACGCCCATCGCCCCCTAGACTGTGACGCCAAAGGGAGCGACAGATGGCCAATTCTAGCAGCGCACCGAATCGCCGAAAGGTTCGCAGCCGGTCTACCACAGGGCTCCAAGCAGCCAAGCCGTTCGCCGATTTCCCGCTGTTCGTCCACAAGAGCGGTCGTTGGGCCAAGAAGATTACGGTCGATGGCAAGGCCAAGCTGCACTACTTCGGGAAGGTCGCAGACGGCTGGGAAGCCGCTCTTCAACGTTACGATGCCCAGAAGGTGGATCTCGCCGCCGGCAGGACCCCCGCTGACACCAAATCAGATGGTGTCACCCTCCTGACGCTCTGCAACGAGTTCATCCACCAGAAGGTCCGTAAAGCTGGCAGGGGGAAGATGACTTGGCGTTCGGTCAATGAGTACAAGGCTAGTCTAGAAATCTTGCTGGATACAGTTGGGCGCCAGGTACTCGTTGAGAAGCTGCGGCCCATCGATTTTGACAGCTACGAAGATGAAGTCTGCAAGCGGTTCGGCGCTGTCTCTCAAAAGAACCACCTACTGAGAGTGCGTTCGCTGTTCAAGTTCGCATTGAAAGAGCAACGCATCGAGAAACCTGTCAACTTCGGTGAGCGACTCGAACTACCCAGTAAGCGGGACATCCTCCTAGCCCGGGCAACGAAGGGAGAGATGGTCTTTGAGGCGCGAGAGATTCGCCGTCTTCTGAAACACCGTCTTCGCCATCGCTTAGCCGACCCCGTGCAACTCCGCGCTATGATGCTCTTGGCAATTAACTGCGGACTAGGCAACGATGACTGCGGGAGGTTGCTGCTGTCGTCCCTCGACTTGCAGGGCGGTTGGTGCAATGCCCACCGCAATAAAACGGGGGTACCTCGACGGGCAAAGCTATGGCCCGAGACGCTCGTAGCGTTGCAAATGGCTATTGCGAAGCGACCAGCGCCGAAAGATTCCGCCGACGACGGCCTCGTATTCATCACGAAGTACGGCGGTCGGTGGTCGAAGGAGCAATCTCTGGAGCGTAAGTCGACCGACAATCCAATCTCGGCGCAATTTGGGAAGCTTGCCAAGGCCGCCGGCGTGGACGGGAAGGGGAGGGGATTCTACTGTCTACGCCACACGTTCTTCACTGAAGCCTCGAACAGCGGCGACCAAGTAGCGGCATCACACGTCATGGGACATGCGGACAGCAGTATCGCCGCGAACTATCGCCACCGGATTGATGACGCCCGCCTCGTCGCAGTATCAACAGCCGTGCGTCGATGGCTCTTTAGACGTAGTACTAATGCCCTGTGGAAGCCGCTTAGAAGTTAGGGACATCGCTCGCCTTTCGCTTCTGACGCTTAACCTGAGCCTTCTGTGTGCCCACATGTCGACGCTCTTCAAACGCGGCAATGTCTTCGATGGCGAGGAAGAGTCGAGGGCGCTTCGCCGTGGCGGAGCGTAGGTCGATCGCCGGCAGTTCGCCAGCTTCTATCCAGCCTATCGCCGTCCGCTTTGAAATCCCGCGCTCCCGGCAGAACTCCGGCAGGCTGATTCGTGTTCGACGCGGCTCGCTCATGCCGTCGAGTTTACGCGCAACTCAGCTGCCAACGGCAGAGGTGCATCGTTGAATTGACTCGCCGAGTTGCCGAAACCCCGAAGCCGTCCGCTCGTGCCGCCATATTCCGCTCGGGGGGCCAGGAGTATTTAAGAGGCATTTGCGCAACTCGCCTCAATTGGCGTCTGAGGAGTCGAGTATTCGGAGTAGTGAGCTAACTTTACGACGGTGCATGCGCATGTCTCTGGCTGTGAGAGTCATTTCAAACATCGGAATGGTTTAAGGGGCGGCCAGGTGCAGGCACTCGTCATCTGCGGCGGAGCGAGACCTATACGGCAGCCATCGGCTCGGTCTGCCAGTAGATTTCGGCACAAATGCCGGATTTGCGAGACGACCTTACCCAACCTTCCCAATGTACGGCCCGTGGCAGAAATGCCACGGCGCTACGCAAGGGGCTGGCAATCCTGACAGTTGCGACGGTCACTGAAAATGAGACCAAAACGAGGGCGTCAGTTCCAAGCTCTTCACGGTGAATACGTCGGTGAAAAGCCGCAAGGCTCAATACACGGCGTGAGGTAACAACGTGGTCAGCCCACTGAGTGAGGCTCATTCCATGAAATCAGAGGCGAAGAATAGGGCGTATATCACCAGTGCGACGGCAAGGATTACGATCCACTCAACCCATGTGGGTCGGAGTAGGAAGTTTTGGTGGTTCGACACTGAGAGGGCCTTGTTTACTGGCTACCCATCGACGATTGCATTCGCGCGGCGGCGATTAGAATGCGGGAATGGCGAGCAACGTTGGATAGATGCCAGGAATGATCTCTTGGTATTGGTCCGCGGTTTAGGTCCTACGAAGGGCATCGTATCGGAGTGAAATCCAATTGGGTCCGGGGCCGTCCAGTGGTCATTGCTGAGATACTGGAGCCCCGGACGGTGATCTGTGATTACTTGTTGGCGCGGCTTAAGTAGGGAGACCCCACTTTAGGAAGAATGCAAAGAATGGGTCCGTGATATGTCATTTTTGTTCCTCTTTATCCCAATCTAGAACTGGCACGGATGACTCGTCAGTGGCGGATATGCCAGCCATTTTGTCTATCACCCGAGACACTTGAGACATTCCCGGTGCCTCGCCCGCAAGTATCTCGCGCAGCTTTGATCTTAGGTCCTCATATTGAATCGACGCCATGCCCGGTTTAGTCAGTGAGATGGCGCGCAATACAGCCACGTAGATATCACCTGTTGTCCCATCGACGAAACGGTGCTGCTTCCGATCGGTTCTCTGCCGAGGCCCGCGCGATAGCCTGTCGAATACGGCCTTGCTGGTTGATTGCGACACTAGCCGAAAGAGATGGAGCAAATTTAGGTCGTCACCGACTGGCGTAGGCGAATCGAACGATTCTTCCACCGAAGATGCTTCACAAAAATGGCGGCAGAAATCTTGCATTAAGTGAGGGCTTCCCAGCGCCTCATCGGAGAATTGGTTCGCAATGGATGGCTGGACAATCGCGTTGAGCAGCCTAAATCCAACGGTTGGAATTCCCTCTAATTCTCCGCGCTCCCAAGCTGGGATTTGTATCTGCTCAACACGTCCGGTCATCTCCTTCTCGACACGAACTGAGTCAAATCTGCGGTGTGGTATCGCAAGGACAATAACCGGGCATCCGTCAAATATCAGTCCTTTAAGGGCCCTGACGACTTCTCCTTGCTGACCTCTGCCGAGATAGTGAAAATCATCAATCACAAGTGGTCGCTTCGATTCTCGCAACAGGCGGACAGCTACGCCCTTGGACGTGTCGTCACGCTCCATTCCGGCTCCGCTGGTGCGGCTGGTGGCAAAGCTTGGCATGAGCCCACCTTCCGCTGAAGCGAAAAAAGGGAGTTTCAACTGAGCTTTGGCCTCAGCCTGAATTCCGGCAGTCGTGCCACTTTCGTGGACGTTAGAATGTCGCGTGAAGCCACCCATTTGGCTCACAATCTCCGACCAAATCTCGTCGCCTGTGGAGACGGCGCCGCCATCGATCCAGACGGCTTCGTTGCGGGGGAATACTCTTTGAGTCAGAACTGATTTGCCCGACTTTGTTGGCCCCGTAATTGTGACTAGCTTGCACAGATTGTCAGTTACAGACCGCAGACGCTCTTCGAGACGAAAGCCCTCGCGTGCAACGTAAGTGTGGTGTGGCAATCCACCAGGAACAAAAACCTCACGCATTCTGATTTTGGGCATGCGATCACCGGAAGCACCGTTAGCGGAAGTGATTTACCACCCTCAAGTTACGTCTAGAACGCTCTCAATAATACCGGAAGCCCCGGCGTGTGCGAGTCCTTGGGTAGTTGCGGCGCGCTAAAGCAGTTCTCGCAACCACAGGCACTTCGGTCGTCTAGCCTCAATAGTGAGGCGTCGTTGTTCCTGATTTATCCCAGACCGGCGAGCGTTCAGAATCTGGGCCGGTGCACGATTGTATGTTGCCCCCAACCACTATATTGAGGGTCGTGGAACCGCTGCTTGCCGTCCTGTGCCCAGACCCTATCGTAGTCGTTCTCGTGAACTCCGTCCCTTGGCTGGTGTTCGGCGCTGGGCTCGTGGTCGCTTTTCTAGTCGTACGACCAGCGCTAAAGCGGAAGAAAAAATCTTAGCAGCGCACCGCGGAGGATGAGGACGTATGAACAATCGCAACTACGCCTGCCGCCGTTGCGGAAAAATGCGACGCGCTGCAGCGTCTGGATTCCCCGATTCGCCAGCGCCTCCAGAATGCTGTGGTGAAGCGATGCAAGTGCTATGGCACGAACAGACTGTCGCCGCGACTCAATTGTCCGATGCGGAGAGGGTCGAGTGGCTACGGGACGGAGGCCAAGTTGTCCATCGTGGCGGCAAACGACCCTGGAAAAAATCTTCGTAGCAACGCGCTGTTTGGACGGTACCGTCATCCTCGTGCGTCGGTCAGCTTTCGGCTCGGTAGTGTTCGATCTCCTCTTATTGCAATTACAGCTGGTCCGCTGCGCACGAACTCGTCCCCTCTCGCTGCATATGTCGCGCTGGGAGTGGCCAGTAACATCGGCGGCATCGTCGTCGTCGTCGTCCAGCGCACCGCGTATTCCACGTCTTTGGCGGTTACGCTCTCGCGCCCCAACTCCAGGGCACGCTTAGTCGTTGCGTCCATCAAGTGTGCCCGCACACTGATGGCGCGCACGCGCGACCGAATGCTCACCTATCGGCGAGCACTGGTGCCAACTTGTCGCCTCATTTACCCAAACTGCCTGTTGTACGGTCGGTGGTGTTTCTGCCACGGGCTGGTTGATGGCTTTCGGCGTCATTGCAGCGCTGGCCGATTCGAGATCCCAGCGCACGATCCGGCCGCGGCGTCATTGCCTCGGTGGACACTCGGAGAAAAGGAAGCAACTTGGCGACCGTAAACGTGCTTCTTTGAGACCAAAAGGGCACGTTTATGACGTGTTGGCGCGCACGCAGAGCCCGCGCGATAGCGTCCAACTTAAAGGAGACGGCGGGCATTCTCCGAAGCCTCGCGCCATACACTCTGCCACCGAAACGTCGATGACGCATCTCAATCCGCCGTCACCTCTGCCGCGCATACCGATCTTCCGCTAGAACAGAACGAAAGCCATTAAACACCTGCGAAAGGTCTGAAAATGTCTATCCGCGAATCGAGATGGATGACTCCGAAGGAACTCGCGGCCATTATTCGCGTATCCGAGGACAAGGCCCGGAGCTTGATTGCTTCTGGCGCGATTGAGGGTGCCGACGTGAGGCGAAAGGGAGCACGCCGCGCGAGCTATATCGTCAGTGAAGCGGCGGCAGAGGCGTTCATCATCCAACTGGGCGTCGGTAAGCCCATGGCGACGACCGGACGTATGTGACAGCACGCAAGTTCACTTAAAACCGGCAGTTGCAGCAATAGGGCGAAACGTTAAGGAAACGTCTGTGAAGAGAAGCGCAGCAGCGAGTATGGTGAGCAACGACGGCCCAGAAGCGGGGCATGCCCCACTTCTGCAAATCTACCCCTCGCCGGAGAACGACAAGCTCTATCGGCCTATCGATGACAGTGATCCCGCGCTCGTCGCCTTATCCGAGTCCATCGGCGAACGCGGGATCCTTGAGCCGTTGGTACTCTCAGCCGAACCACATCGAATTGATCGGCGAGAAGAACACCGTTGCCTCATTTCTCAGGCCGGTCGCCGCTGAATACACGATTCCTATGACGACAGGACGTGGATACTGCTCCTTACCGCCGCGTTACGAGATGGCCCAAAGGTATAAGGCCAGCGGGAAGGAAAAACTGATTCTTCTCCTAGTTAGCGACTTCGATCCAGATGGCGAGGAGATTGCCGCTAGCTTTGCCCGTTTCATGCGTGACGACTTCGGCGTCGCCGACATTCACCCGAACAAGGTGGCGCTGAAAGCTGAACATGTCGAGCGCTTTAATCTGCCGCCGGGAATGAAGGCGAAAAAGGGGTCGTCGACCTACCAGCGGTTCGTCGATGCCCACGGTCAGAACGTCTTCGAGTTGGAAGCGCTGCCCCCCGAGACGCTACAGCAACTTGTCCGCGAGGCCATCGAGGGCGTTCTCGATCGAGATGCGTTTGCAGCCGAGATTGAAGCCGAACGCAATGATGCTGTTTTCTTGGCCAATGCTCGACAACTGACTCTCGATGCACTGCCGGAACTGCATCTGGACGACAGCGAGTAAGGTAACTAATGATTTCTTCGCCAGAATGGATCAACTCATCTACTTACAGATAATGGCATCCAACATTTGACGGCTTATTCAGGCGAAACACTACTTCATAGTACGGTACATGCGTATACTTATAGTAAGGGCAGCGAATGCCTGACTCCTCCTCGAACGACCGCATTGGAGACCTGACAATGATTGACTCGAAACCGCGACGCTTGCTCGTGTCGCGTACCGAAGCGCGAGAACTGCTCGGATGCTCACTCGCCCTACTGCGAGGATTGGAGCGCCGTGGTGATCTCACGCCGATTCGTTTGGGAGAGGGCGGCAAGGGGCTGCGATACCGCGTTGCTGAAATCGACGCTCTGATTGGCAAGGACGGTGCCGGCGACAACGCACCGATTCATGCTGTCAGTCAAATCTAGCTAGATTCAACAAAAAGAAGCTCGCTGAGCGACCAACTCAGCGAGCCTCGTGTGCACTTTCGCTGCCCCTTCCGTTGCGCGTTCGGGGCGGCAAACAACGACGAGAACCACCAAGCCGTTGCTATGACCATTGTAGCGAAAACTCCAGCATATCCAAGACCCGTTTGGGATTTGGTTCGCGAATTAGTCGACAATGAACTCTCGATAATCCCATTGCGCGGCAAGTCCCCATTTCGTCAGTGGAAAGGCGCGCAGTGGTACAGAGCCGACCACTCGACGGTTACACGCTGGATTGACCAGGGATTCGGCCTTGGAGTTGTTCACGGGAAGGTCTCAGGAGGGCTTGTCAGCCGCGACTGGGACGAGCCTTGTTCCTATCAGAAGTGGGCAGCGGACTATCCAAACCTTGCTGCGACGCTGCCGACCGTCGAGACGTCGCGTGGATTTCACACCTACGCTAGAACTAGCGAAGGGAATTTGACCGACATCCGCAAGGCGCTCCATAAGCCGTATAGCACAGGTGCCATCGTCCTAGGTGATGGAGAGCTGCGTTGTGGCACTGGCTGCTATAACGTTATTCCGCCGTCCGTTCACCCTTCAGGAGTTCGCTATCGGTGGGCCGTCCCGATCCCCAGCAGCGGCTTTCCCGAAGTCGACCTCTTCGACACGGGTTTCTTCGACTTGCCAGCCCTCGGAGTAACGGGTGTTACACATGATGTATTGGCTCCCGTATTAGCGCCTTTGGCATCTGGAGAGTCACTCTCCGAGAGGATTGAAGAGGCGATAAGACGAACTCAGCCATCGGCATTCGGTCAACGCAACCGGCGATTATTCGACCTCGCCCGCCTACTTCGCGGAATTCCCGCTCTCGCTCTCGCCGGTGCCAGTGACCTGAACTACGTCGTCGACCGCTGGCATAGCATCGCACTTCCCTACATACGGACGAAGCCGTTCAAGGTCAGCATGGACAGCTTCACGCATGCATGGAACTCCGTGCGCTTCCCGCCGGGCTGTTCGATGGCGCTAGTTCTCGCTAGGGCACGCGCAAGTCCAGTCATCGGTATGTTAGGGCCGTTCGGCGTCGGCGTTCTGGCTGCCGTCTGCCGGGGACTGCAGCACGACTCAGGTCCTGAACCGTTCTACCTGGCATGTCGAAAGGCGGGCGATTTGCTTGAAGTTTCGCACATGACGGCAAACCGGTGGCTGCGCCAGTTGACCTCGGCCGGCGTCATAGAAGTCATCGTCAAAGGCACGAAGAATACCATGCAAGCCACGACCTTTCGGTACGTCGAATGAGTCTGCGCCCATGCTACCAGTCCCCATCTATAGCCGTACCTAATACCTCTTAAGGCCATTCTAATCTGCCATGAAAAACCTGCATCGCGTCCAAACGAGCAAGCCCACCGTTCCACGCGAGTTTCGCCGACTCGCGCTGAAGAACTCGATCGTCAAAGAGATTGCAAGCGAGTTCGAGGCTGGACGCTATCCCGACTGGACGACGGCGCTGTCGGCAGCGGCATTTGCGCTGGTTGCTGAGAACGAACGCCTCCAAAACACGAAAGCCGCATAATGAAACCCACGATTGCTAACAACTCTTCACCATTGTCGCTCACCGACGCTGCCCGCCTTTCTGAGTGCGAGAGCGTCGTCGAGAGAGGCTCCGCCGTGTTCCTTGAGGTGGGGCGTGCCTTGATGGCGATTCGTGACGGCAACCTCTACCGAGGTACGCACCGCACCTTCGCCGAGTACTGCTCAGCGCGATGGGGCTTCGAGAAGTCGCACGCCCACCGCCTCATCCAGTCAGCGCTGATAGCTGAGAGCATTCCCCCAATGGGGGACGTTTGCGTGAACGAACGGCAACTGCGACCGCTGGCACTAGTGCCAGCGGAGAACCGTGGCGAGGTGTGGGCGCAAGCGGTGCTGACTGCACCTCGCACTTCTGACGATCGACCGTTAGTGACCGGTACGCACGTCCTGGAGACGGTAGAGGCTTGGAAGGCGTCGTCGGCGTCGGCCCAGAGCGCAATTAGCGGCGGCACTTCGTTCGACGTGACCGAGATTGAAGCCTTCAAGCCGCGCGAAACAATGATCAAGAACGGCTCGCCGTTAGTCTCGACCAAAGACCGCAAGGAAGCGGTGAAGAACGTCGACGCGTTGAGCCGGTCACTGGAGAAGCTGGGACTCTATGAGAAGTACGTCCAGCCGCTGAGTCAGATTCGCGAGGATCTGACCACGACCAACGGCGAGCGAAGAGCAGCGTGAGATGGGAAATCGTTGCCCGTCTCTGCAGCACAAACAATCTGCATCATCCCTTAAACGCTCAGCAACGCACGTCGTCTCGCCAGTTGTCGCGGTTGTGACACACTGGTGGCGGCGAGAACCGCATAAGTAACTGTGAGGCAAGGGCTTAAGTATGGATAGTGGATCGGATAGTCATGATATTGAGCAGCTTGCTCGCAAGCAGATCGCCGGAAAATCAGCCACTTCCGTCAACAAAGCCCCCCCGCCGTGGGGGGCGGAGACAAACGAAGAGTTATTCAGTTCGCAACTGCGAAATTGGTGAATCTATTGCGGGATAAGGGGTCGAGGGGGACCCATGGCCCTCCAGAATCTTGATCAGTCCCCCCCGCAAACCTAGGTTGTGGACAGTATTTAGTTAGCATCTCGCCCTATAGCGAAATCGGTTCTCTCTCTTCCCACATGCCCTGTTCTATGAAGCTCGCAACCTATAACGTCAATGGCGTCAATGGACGCCTGCCGGTCGTGCTTCGCTGGCTGGAGCTATCAGAACCAGACGTCGTTTGCCTGCAGGAGTTGAAAGCGCCCGAAGACAAATTTCCGGCCGCTGCGATTGAGAAAGCAGGCTACGGCGCAATCTGGCACGGCCAGAAGAGCTGGAATGGCGTCGCCATTTTGGCTCGCGGACGCAAGCCAAAAGAGACTCGGCGAGAATTGCCCGGCGATCCCGATGATAGTCACAGCCGGTATATCGAGGCGGAAATTGACGGCGTCCTGATCGGCTGCCTCTATCTTCCCAACGGCAATCCCGCGCCTGGGCCAAAGTTTGATTACAAGCTTCAGTGGTTCACGCGTCTTACGAAATATGCCAAAGGCCTCGTCGGGCTCGACAGGGCTGTCATACTTGCCGGGGACTATAACGTCATCCCCACGGAACTGGACGCCTATCAGCCGGAGCGGTGGGTCAAGGATGCGCTGTTCTTTCCTGAGTCGCGCGCTGCTTATCAAAAGCTCCTTGCGCAAGGATGGACCGACGCTATCAGAAAGCTTTACTCGGATCAGGCGATGTACACTTTCGGGGATTATTTCCGGTATGCGTACGCTCGCAATGCGGGCATTCGCATCGACCATTTCTTGCTCAACGATCGCGCGGCCAAGATGCT
>WUUC01128255.1_pt1 | contig 10257 bp, 9 predicted proteins | sample 6278441 | NCBI WGS metagenome assembly WUUC01 (sample SAMN13675441, study PRJNA597444) | soil metagenome | isolation source: soil | place: USA: Washington | collected 2017-10 | reverse complement strand
CGGATAGAAGCTGAAGGCGGCAGCTCGCCCTCCAGCGCCGGCCCGGACGCCCTCGCGGGTTGCCCCGTGGGCCTGGCAGGCATCCTCGATGATGTCCAGACCGCGCGCTGCGGCAACCAGGTCGAGGGTGCGCAGATCGGCGAGCTGGCCGAAGAGGTGTACCGGCATGAGGGCGCGCGTGCGCGGGGTGACGGCCGCCTCGGCGGCGCCCGGGTCGATGCAGTAGTCGGTCTCCGAGATATCGACGGGCACCGGACGGCCGCCCGCCTGGGTCACGGCCTCGAACGTCGCGACGAAGGTCTGCGCGGGGACGACCACCTCGTCTCCGGGCTCGAGGTCTGCGGCAAGGAGCGCGATCCGGAGCGCGTCAAGTCCGCTTGCCATGCCCACGCACTGCCGCACGCCGCAGAAGTCGGCGAAACTGCGCTCGAACTCGCGCACGTCCTCTCCGTTGACGAACGAGCCGTCGTCGATGAGATCGGCGATGGCGAGCAGGACCGGGGCCTTGAGGGGCTCGTGGACGGGCGCGAGATCGAGAAACGGAACGCGGACGAGCGCTTCGGAGAGGCGCGCGGGCTGCATGCCAGGCCTCACGCCCCGACCGACACCGGCGAGGAATCCGGTCACAGGGTCAGGCTGCTCGCCCACGACGCGCTCAGAGAACCTGCGGCCAAGGGATCGGGACGATGAACTTCCCGCCGCGCCGGCGATACTCCCTCTGCTGGCGCAGGACTTCGTCCCGGTAGTTCCAGGAGAGGAGCAGGACGTAGTCCGGCCTCTCCTCGAGGAGCTTCTCGGGCGCGAAAATCGGGACGTGCACGCCGGGCATGAAGAGACCGTGCTTGTGCACGTTCCGGTCGACGACGAAGTCAAGGAGCTCCGGACCGATGCCGACGTAGTTGAGGAGGGTGCTGCCCTTCGCGGCCGCGCCGTAGGCGGCGATCGACTTCCCCTGCCGCCGGAGGTCGCGCAGCAGCGCCGTGAGCTCGCGCTTGATGCCCTCGACACGCGCCCCGAACTCCCGGTAGTAGCCGAAGCTCGTGAGCCGCTCGGCCCGCTCCGCCTCGAGATAAGCCCGGGCCGAGGGCTCGACGGCGTCCCGGGCGCCGATGCGCCAGCGGAGCGTCCCGCCCTGGAGGGCGGGGAAGTGCTCGACCGCGTTCAGGAAGAGACCGTGGCGACGAACGAGCGCGTCGACGGCGCTGCACGAGAAGTAGGAGAAGTGCTCGTGGTAGATCGTGTCGAACTCGCAGTGGTCGATCAGATCCTTGACGTACGTGTTCTCGATCGTTACGACGCCGTCGTCCGCGAGCAGGATGCGCAGGCCCTCGACGAAGCTGTTCAGCGTAGGCGTATGGGCCATCACGTTGTTCGCGACGATGACGTCCGCGCGCTTGCCCTCCGCACGAAGTCGAGCAGCGAGCTCAGCGTCGAAGAACTCCGGGAGCGTCGGCACGCCTGATTCCTCCGCGGCACTCGCCTGCGCCGGCGCCGGGTCGATTCCAAGTACCGGGATCCCCCGCTCGGCAAAGTTCCGAAGCATGTAGCCGTCGTTCGAGGCGATCTCGACGACGAGGCTCGAGGGGCCGAGCCGTCGCTCCTCGACGAGACGGCTCGCGTGTTCGCGCGAGTGGCGGAGGAGGCTCTCGGAGAACGAGGAGAAGTAGAGGTAGTTGTCGACGAAGAGCTGCTCCGGTGGAACCTCCTCGAGAATCTGGACGAGCGAGCAGTCGGGGCAGAACGCGACGTCGAGCGGGAAGCGGGGCTCGGGACGCTGGAGCTCCTCTGCGCGCAAGAGCGCGTCGGGAAGCGGCATGTTCCCGAGCGAGAGGAAGACCTCCAGCCGTTCGCTCCTGCAGGCGCGGCACGGCGCTTCCGTCGTCATGACGTCTCGACCAGCGACGTCCGAGGAGGGCGCCGTGGCGCTAGACAAGCGTCGGCTCCAGGTCGAGCCGCCTGAGACTCTCGTCGAGCACGCCCTCTGCCTGCAGCTCGGTGACGTGCTTGATGCGAAGGAAGCGCCGCGAGAGGAAGTCCTCGAGGTCGAGGCCGTTGCGCATGAAGGCGTCGTAGAGCTGCTCGACTCCTCGCCGAACCGTCCAGCGGGGCTCGTACTCGGAAACGAGCGAAATGAGCTTGTCGCAGCTCACGCGGTAGTTCCGGATGTCGGGGGCCGCCTCGTTGGCGTAGGTCACCCTGCTCCCCGGCACGACCTCCTCGACGATCGCCGCGACGTCTCGGACGCGGTAGTTCTCGCTCGTCTGACCGACGTTGAACGCCTCGTCGTGGACGACGTCGCGCGGAGCGTGGAGCAGGGCGACGAAGGCGCGGCTGATGTCCTCGATATGGACGAGCGGGCGCCACGGCATGCCGTCGCTCTTGATCAGCACCTCGCCCGTCGTGAACGCGTAGCCGACGAGGTTGTTCACGACGAGATCGCCACGTAGTCGGGCTGAGAGCCCGTATGCGGTGGCATTGCGGAGGTACGTCGGGCTGAAGTCGTCGTCGGCGAGGAGGCGCATGTCGTCTTCGGCCAGGATCTTCGAGTGGCCGTAGGGCGTCACCGGGGAGAACGGCGCGTTCTCGTCCAGGAACTCGTCTCCCGCGGCGCCGTAGAGGCTGCACGACGAGGAGAAGAGGAAGCGGCGAACGCCTGCCTTCTTCGCGAGTCGCGCGAGGCGCGATGCCGCCCGGTGGTTGATGTCGTACGTCGTGTCCGCGTTGAGGTCGCCGACCGGATCGTTCGATATTGCGGCGAGGTGGATGACCGCATCGAAACCGTCGAGTTCGGAGACCTCGACGTCCCGTACGTCCTTACGAAGCGCGGGGATGTCGTCCCCTTCGTGGCCGAAGGTGCAGTCGCCATAGAGGTAGTTGTCGAGACCGACGACCTCGTGCCCCGCTTCGGACAGGAGCGGTATGAGGGCGCAGCCGATGTAGCCGTTGTGGCCGGTGACCAAGACTCGCATGGGGCTCCTTAGCTCCAGGTTCTCCAGGGGGCGCCGTTCTGCCAGAGCTCTTCGAGGAGCTTCTTGTCCCGAAGCGTGTCCATGCACTGCCAGAAGGCGTCGTGCTTGTACGCCATCAGCTGTCGGTCGCGTGCCAGCTGCCCGAGTGGCTCGCGCTCCCACTGGGTCGCGTCGCCGTCGATGTAATCGAAGACGCCGGGCTCGAGCACGAAGAACGCACCGTTGATCCATCCTTCGCCGAGCTGCGGCTTCTCCGAGAACTCCGTCACGACGCCCTCGTTGAGGTCGAGATGACCGAACCGCGCGGGCGGCCGCACGGCCGTCAGCGTGGCCAGCTTGCCGTGCGAGCGATGGAAGGTGAGAAGCCGATCGAGGTCGACGTTCGAGACTCCGTCCCCCCAGGTGAGCATGAACGTCGAGTCGCCGACGTACGGCGCGAGCCGCTTGATACGCCCGCCCGTCGCCGTGTCCTGACCCGTGTCGATCAGCTCCACCGTCCAATCGTCCGGCTCAGAGCCGTTGCTCCCGTTTCGCGTAAGAACCTTGCCGTCCCGCAGCGCCACGGTCAGGTCGCTCTGGATCGAGGCGTACTCGAGCATGTACCGCTTGATGACCTCGCCCTTGTACCCGAGTGCGATGACGAACTCGCCGAACCCGTGGTGCGCGTAGTGCTTCATGATGTGCCAGAGGACCGGCCGGCCGCCGATCTCGACCATCGGCTTCGGCTTGACCTCCGTCTCCTCGGAGATCCGACTGCCCACGCCGCCCGCCAGGATCGCGACCTTCACGCCGCCGGCCCCGTGGAAGCCCAGCTGCCGCCGGCGATGCCGCATTCCGACCGCGCAGAAAAGTTGTCAGATCTGGTGGTGATGCGTCCTCCGATTGAGCGCGTGCACTTGGCCGTGCGGCCTCAACCGATGCTAGTACCGAGCCCTGCGGCAGTCTGCTCCTCGTTCGGATAGTCCTGGGGCGAGCATGGACGCCGGTCGGGCGGCGGCGGCGGGCCTACAGAAAGCAACCCTCCGGACGCGACAGCTTAGGTACACGACAGCGACTCCGGAACGCCCCGGCGCTCGTTTCATCCTCCCCTCACCGAACGGCTAGGTCGCCCCGGGCGATTCTGTCCGAACGGACCGTCGAAGCGGCGGACGCGCGCGGATACCGTCCGTACGGCGATGTGCGGGATCTGCGGTGTCATCCAGGTCGGCGGCGAGCCTCGGGAGGTCCTCCCACCCGAGACGCTCGACCGCATGACCGACGCGATGACGCATCGAGGCCCGGACGACCGCGGGACGCAGCACGGCGACGGGGTCGCGCTCGGCGTCAGGCGCCTGAGCATCGTCGACGTCGACGGGGGCCACCAGCCGGTCACGAACGAGACCGGCGACGTCTGGGCGATCCAGAACGGAGAGCTCTACAACCACGTCGACCTCAGGCGCGAGCTCACCTCCGACGGGCACGTCCTCCGCACCCGCTGCGACACGGAGATCCTCCCGCATCTCTACGAGCGGCACGGCCCCGGAGTCGCGCAGCACCTGCGCGGAAAGTTCGCCGTCGCCGTCTGGGACGGCCGCCGGCGCCGAGCCGTCCTCGCACGCGACCGCCTCGGTGTCAAGCCCCTGTACTGGGCTCGGGCCGGCGATCTCCTCGTCTTCGCCTCGGAGCTCAAGAGCCTGCTCGCGTCGGAGCTCGTCAGCACGGAGCTCGACTACGAGGCGATCGACGCCTACCTAACCTTCGGCTTCTTCGCCGGCCCGCAGACACCGCTTGCCAACGTGTCCAAGCTCTTGCCCGGCCACCAGCTGATCGTGGACGAGAGCGGGGTCGCCGCCGAAGCGTACTGGTCGTATCCGCGTCCGCAGCCCGTGGGCGGCCGTGCGCTGGAGGACTGGACGGACGAGCTCCTCGCCGAGCTCGAGGATGCGGTGCGCTCCCGCCTCATGAGCGACGTCCCGCTCGGCGCCATGCTGAGCGGCGGCATCGACTCGAGCCTCGTCGTCGCGCTCATGGCGCGGAACATGACGGAGCCCGTCAAGACCTTCTCCGTCGGCTTCGCCGAGGACGGCGAGAACAACGAGCTCGCGGACGCCCGTCTCGTGGCGAACGCGGTGGGCGCGGACCACCACGAGCTCGAGCTCTCCGTGTCGGAGAGCGCGGTCGACCTCGAGACGCTGGTCTGGCAGCTCGACGAGCCGCTCGCGGATCTCTCGTCGCTCGGCTTCTCCGCACTGTCCGAGCTCGCCTCGAGACACGTGACGGTGGCGCTCTCCGGCCAGGGGGCCGACGAGCTCCTCGGCGGGTACACGAAGCACAAGGCGGCGGCCGCCGCGGCGGCCTGGAGGAAGGTGCCGGTCCCCGCGCGCGCGGTCGCAACGGCGCTTGCACGCCGCGGCCCCAGTCGCGTCGCACGTGCAGCGCGGACACTCGCCGCTCCCGATTCCGTCGAGCGCCTCCTCGCCATGAGCGGGCGGCTCGACGGGAGCCTGCGGGCGCGCCTGCTTCGGGGGCCACTCGCCGAGCTCGACGGCCAGGCGGCCAGGCGCGCTGTCGCCGCCCGCCTCGACGGCGTCCCCGACGACCCGCTGCCCACGACGCTCTACATCGACGCGCAGCTTGCGCTCGTCGACGACATGCTCCACTACTTCGACCGGAACTCGATGGCGCACTCTCTCGAGGTGCGAGTCCCGTTCCTCGACCACCACCTCGTCGAGTACTGCGCGAAGATTCCGGCCGACCTCAAGGTTCGACGCCTGACGACGAAGTACGTCCTCAAGCGGGCGGCGCGGGGCCTCATCCCCGACCGTGTGATCGACAAGCCGAAGATCGGCTTCTTCGCCGCCTCGGTCGATCGCTGGTTCACGGCGCAGACCCGCGGCGCTATCGCCGACCACCTCTTGGCACCCGCGCCGCGCTACGCCGACTTTCTCGATCGAGCCACCGTCTGCGAGCTCGTCGAGAGGCACGCGGACGGCACCGACAGGACGCACGGGCGGCTCCTCCTCTCGATTCTGATGCTCGAGCTTTGGCTCTCCTCATACCTTCCGCGCGCCTGCGGAACGCCTGCCCGAGCGACGGCCCCCGTGGCGGTCAGCTGAGGTGCCGACGCTGAAGCTGCGCTATGCGGTAATCACCCCGGCTCAGAACGAGGCGTCGAACATCGCGCGCCTGGCAGGGAGCCTCGCCGACCAGACGGTGCTTCCCCTCCGATGGACCGTCGTCGACACCGGTTCGACCGACGACACGGTCGAGGTAGTCCGGTCGCTCGCCCGCGAGCATCCTTTCGTGCGGCTCGTCGAGGCTCCAGAGGCCGAGGGCTCGCAGCGCGGAGCGCCGATCGTCCGCGGCTTCCATCACGGCGTCGCAGCCCTGGACGCGACCGCCGACGTGATCGTCAAGGTCGACGCGGACATCTCCTTCGAGCCGGACCACTTCGACCGGCTGCTCGCCGCCTTCGCGGCCGACGAGACGCTCGGCATCGCAAGCGGAACCGCGCAGGAGCTCGAGGGCGGCGCCTGGCGCACGCGCTACAACACCGGCTCGAGCGTCTGGGGTGCTGCCAGGGCGTACCGTCGCGCGTGCCTCGACGAGGTCCTTCCGCTCGAAGAGAGCATGGGCTGGGACGGAATTGACGAGCTCAAGGCGCAGCTTGCGGGGTGGCGAACCCGGACGCTCGTGGAGCTTCCGTTCCGCCACCACCGGCCCGAGGGAGCGCGCGACGGAAGCCGCCGGCAGGCCTGGGCCGCGCGCGGCCGGGCGGCGCACTACATGGGTTATCGCTCCTGGTACCTGCTTCTGCGGACTCTCCACCACGCCGGTAGCGAGCCAGCCGCCCTTGCAATGCTGGCGGGGTACGCCGCCGCCCTCCTCCGAAGGCGGCCCGTCTGCCCGGATGCGACCGTGCGCGCGCAGCTCCGGCGCCAACAGAGCATCCGCAGCCTCCGCGCGCGCCGCCGGGACGCGCTGGGAGCTTCGAGATGACAGCGCCGACCTACGAGCGTCCGGTCGACATCCTGCTCGTGTGCACCGGCGGCGGACACCTGCTCCAGCTGTGGTCGCTGCGGCAGGCATGGGCCGGGTACTCGCACGCCTGGGTCGTCGGAAGCCACGCGGGCACCGACGTCGAGTCGCTCCTGGGAGAGGAGCGGGTCTACCTCGCGCACTCCCCCGCAGCGCGGAGCCTCGGGAATCTCGTGCGGAATCTCGTACTCGCACGGCGCCTACTCGGGCGCCTGCGGCCCGCGGTGCTCGTGTCGACCGGCGCAGCCGTCGCCGTTCCGTTCGCGTGGCTCGCGCGGCTTCGCGGCGTTCGCGTGGTCTGGGTGGAGAGCCTCGCCCGCGCCGAACGTCCCTCGCTGAGCTGCCGCCTCGTCGCCCCGGTGGCCGACCGCGTCTACGTCCAGTGGCCCGAGCTGCTCGGCGCGCTGCCGAACGCACGATACGCGGGGCCGGTGTTCGCGGAACGATGATCCTCGTCGCCGTCGGAGCCAGCCAGTTCCCGTTCGACCGGCTGCTGCACGCCGTGGAGGGCCTGCCGACGCGAGAGCCGTTGGTCGTGCAGCACGGACCGTCCGAAGTCCGCCCGGCCGGAGCCCGGTGTCTGTCCTTCGTTCCGCTCGAGACGCTGACCGAGCTCGTCCGGGAAGCGCGCGTCGTCGTGACGCACGCCGGCGTCGGCTCGATCCTCCTGGCGCTCGCCAACGGGAAGCGGCCCTACGTCGTCCCGCGACTGAGCGCATTCGGGGAGACCGTGGACGACCACCAGCTCGAGTCCGCCCGCAGGTTCGAGGCGGCGGGCCTCGTCAGGCTCGTCGAGGATCCGGGCACGATCGGGGCCGCCATCGCCGCGGCAAACGGAGACGTCGCACCGGCACCGAGCGGAGACGTGCCGCTCGTCCGCGACCTTCGCGCCTACCTCGAAACCGCCGTCCGCCGTCCGCGAAGCTCCGTGCCGCGATGATCGCCGTCGTCGTCCTCACGCACAACCGCCTGCATCTGCTCGAGCGCTGCGTCGAGAGCGTCCTAGGCCGCACCTCGGAGCTGACGACGGAGGTCGTGATCTGGAACAACGGCTCGACGGACGGGACGAGCGAGTACCTCGACTCGCTCACCGACCCGCGCGTGCGTGTCGTCCACCATCCGGAGAACATCGGCCAGAACGCCTACGCAGACGCGGTCGCGCTCACGAGTGCCGAGTACCTGGTCGAAATGGACGACGACATGATCGACGCCCCGCCCGACTGGGATCGCTCGCTGCTCGAGGCGTTCCGCAAGCTTCCGCACATCGGGTTCCTCGCCGCCAACCTCGTCGACAACCCGCACGATCAGGCCGCCAGGGTGATGTACCGGGAGCGGCCGCATGAGTACACGACCGTCGAGATCGAAGGCGTCAAGCTCGTTCGCGGCCCCGTCGGAGGTGGTTGCGCCATCACCTCGCGGGAGCTGCTCGACCGCGTCGGCGGATTCCGGCAGAAGCGGAACCAGGTCTTCTGGCTCGAGGACGAGGCTTACATCAAGGACATCGAGAAGCTCGGCTTCGAGGCGGCGTACCTCGCCGACCTGAAGCTGTTGCACGCCGGCGGCGGCTACTACGCGCACGAGAGCGAAGCCAAGCACGCCTACTGGCGGGCGTACTGGGTGAGCGAGATCCGGAAGAACCGGGTGAAGCGGCTTCTTCTCCGGATTCCGTTCGTCCGGCCGCTGAACGAGCGGCACGGATGGTTCCGAGTGTCCGAGACGCCCGAGCTGTAGCTCGGCGACGCGGTCGTCGGGCTACCGGCGGAATCTCCGCTCGTCCGAGCCGGCGTCACAACGGCGCTGCATCGGCCTGCGCTGCCGGTCGACATCCCGCGGACACCCTCCGGCCACCGACCTCGGGACGAGATTGTGAGCGGCGGTCCTGCGCGGGCGCAGGTGGAAGTTCAACCTCGGGCCGCTCACGCGGGTGACGTACGGAAACGCGTTGCCGCCGATCGTGTCGGTCTTCGCGCACTTGCCTCGACGCCAGGCAGTGCTCCACAGGTTGAAGCCGTACTTCACGCGGGAATCGCACGACCCGGGATACATCAGGAGATTCCCGGTGACGCGGACGTTCTCGAAGACGCAGCTCCGGTTGTCGTCCAGCTCAAGGCCCGTGTTCCGTTGGAACGAGTTGAACCGGACGAGGACATTGCGGTACCCCTCCGGCGAGTTCTGGCACCACGCGAGCGAGACTGCAGTCGGTCGAGCCCGCGCTCCACCGCCCAGGGTTTCGGTCCAGGGAGTGTCGAACCAGTTGTTCTCGATCCTCAGGTTCCGATGCCCCGTGCGCGCTGCATCCGGGCCGGAGATCGTGGCGAAGATGTCGTACAGGGCGCAGTTGTAGAACTTGGACCGCTTGATCGACACGTTCCTGCCTCCGTTGACGTACAGGCACTCCCAGTGGCAGTCCGCTCCGGAGGTGAAGCAGGATTCGTCGAAGCGGTAGTCGTGAAAGCGGGCGCCCTCGATCGTCACGTTCGTGGAGACATCGATCTTCGAGTTGCCGCAGACGTTCGGCGAACCCGAGACAGCGTGACACGGCCCGTAGTCTCCGCCGCGGATGAGCACGTGATCGGCGAACCAAAGATGCACGCTGCCCGCGTTGATGTTCCGCAGGGTGACGTACCTCGAGCCTGGGCCGACGAAGACGCCGTCTTGGTTGCGGGCGCCGGGCTCGGACGACCTGACGCTCATTCTGAAGCCCTGCACTCTGATGTGATCAGGTCCCGTCCCCCGGTCGCCACCGGCGCCGAAGTCCAGTCCGCGAAGTACCACGCTCGCCCTGCGGGCCGGTCGGAAGACCACTTTCGGCCCCCTCCTCCCCGAAACGGCGCGGATCGTCTGGCTCGGGTAGCGGCCAGCGGCCACCTCGACGACCTGTCCCGGCCGCGCCACGCGGTACGCCCGGTTGAACGTCGCGCAGGCGGCCCTCCTCCTCTTGCACGAATTGCTATCGGACCCGTTCGGCGCTACGAAGACGGTTGGCGGGGCGGCAAAAGCGTCGTCCACGACGCCGACCCGAGCGTGTCCTGTGGCGAGCGCCGCTAACGCGACGGCACCGGCGACGAGGATGCCTCGACGCGTCAAACGCTGGTCCAGCCAAGCGCCGGCGATCCGGGGGGAGGCATCGTAACCGAGTGTAACGAGATGCCGCGCTACTTTCGGGCCAGATCGCTCGACTCTTACAAACGCCTTACGGTAGGGGTCACTGCGACTCGGCCCGCTCGACCTACCTAAACGGTCAGGAGATCGCCTAGCTGTCCGTTCATTG
>WUUC01109304.1_pt1 | contig 10257 bp, 7 predicted proteins | sample 6278441 | NCBI WGS metagenome assembly WUUC01 (sample SAMN13675441, study PRJNA597444) | soil metagenome | isolation source: soil | place: USA: Washington | collected 2017-10 | reverse complement strand
TCGGCGGAATATTTTTGGAGTAGCCCGAATGAGCCAAACCTCTCACATTGATAGGCTGATAGACGAAATCAGCGAGCTTCGCAGGCTTGTTCTTATGGCTCAGCCCCGCTTGGCACGGGTGAAGGAGTACAAGGAGGGCAAGCTACGAGTCCTATACGAAGGGAGTGGCCAGCAAGGGGGGCAGGGCGGCCAATCGGGCTCAGGCAGTGGTGGGGGTACGGGCGGAGCGGGAGGCGGCTCTACGGGCTCCGGAAGCGGTTCTGGAGGGGGTACAGGGGGCGGCAGCCAGCAAGAGAAGGAATGGACTTCGCCTTGGCTCTATCCTGGCGAAAATCACGTTGGGCATGTTCGCGAGGATACTCCCTATAAAGACGGGCAACTTGTTTGGGTGTGGACACCCAATGGCGATCCGAACCAAGCCATGGTTATGCCTGGGCCGCCCTCGAAGGAACACAAGCTCCCGGATCACAGAGACGACAAGAAGAGAACGCGACAGGTTGGTGACTACAAGGAAAGCCTGACGACGGACGGTAAGACGTATAAGCGCTGGCAGACAAAGCCCAAGCAGCAAGGGCAGCAGAGTGGGCAGCAGTCTGGGCAGGCGAGTCAGACGACGCAGCAGCAAAAAGAGGATAAGCCAAAGGATATCCTGAATTATTTTGAGCTTGATTCCGAGGGTGGCTTGACTGTTAAATCTCAGAAAGCTTTCACCATTAAGATCAATGACGATCCCGATAATGAGCAGAACGAAATGCTTCTTAAGATAGAGCCGAGTAAAATTCGAATGAAAGCGAAGGACGGCTCAGAATGGACAATGGAGAAGGAAAAGATCGAGCAGGTCGCGGATAAGGACGGACAAAAGTATGAGTGGAAGAAAGAGGAGACGGACATAACTAAGGGTAAGGTCAGTCATAACAACCAAAACATTGGCGGCGGCCACAGGCATAAGTTTACGCAGTCAGGCTCTGGCTTCTCCGGCCCGACAGAGGATAAGACGTAGACATATGCCAACTTTTCGGCAATAGAGTTAGGGTGATCTTCGGCTTGGAGTTTAACATAATGCCGCGTCCGTCTCAGATTCGTGCTGCTCGCGAAGCTGCTAACCGTCCACCTCCCCAGATAAAGCGCTACCGGATTATTGACCCGAATGCGACTGATTTTGTTTACAAACTCCCACAAGAGCCGAAAGGAAGGACGCATTATCTTCCTTCCGACGATCCTCGGCGCACTGATGGGATTGAGATGACTGAGGCTGAGGCGGCTTACTATCTCGACATTGGCGCATTGGCCGAGTGGGATTTTGAGCCAAAGTCTGCCAGAGGCAAGCTTGCTCGTGCGCTGGCTGAGGGTGAGAATCCAGCCAATCAGGAAAGCAAGGGGCACAAATCCAAGTAACCCACCTGATTTACTTGTTTGAGGGTGGGCAATGGCCCCTTTCGTTGTCAAGCGTTCAAGTACAATTCCGGTTGGGTTTACTTATAACTCTGCCTTGACGGGGGCTGCCTCGTTCTGGACGCAGCCTTTAGAGGTTAGTGGACAGCTATCAGTAGTGAACGGTGGCACTGGTGCTGATAATGCTACCGCTGCTAGGACCGCGCTTGAGGCTGCGGCGGCTATTCACGGTCATGCGATTGCGGATGTCACCAATCTGCAAACGACGCTCAATGGTAAGGCTCCAACGTCGCACAGTCATGCGATTTCGGACATTACTGCGCTTCAGGCAGCTTTGGATGCTAAGGCACCCTCAACTCACCTCCATGCGATTGCTGATGTAACAAACCTTCAGACGACACTAAATGGTAAGGCGGCAACTGTACACGCTCATGCGATTTCTGACATTACTGGTTTACAGGCTGCGCTTGATAGCAAAGAACCGCTTGCGCGGACGCTAAACAACCAGACTGGTACGAGCTACACGCTTGTTCTTTCTGACGCTTCCAGCATTGTTACAATGGGGAGCGCGTCTGCGAATGCGATTACTATTCCTCCGAATTCGTCTGTTGCCTTCCCCCTTGGCTCCAAGATTCCGGTTCTGACGCTTGGTGCTGGCCAGACGACAATCCTTCAGGGTTCAGGTGTAACGCTCAATCCCCCAACGAAGCACAAGCTTACGGGGCAGTTTTCGGCTGCCAGCCTCATTAAGACTGCTACAAATACGTGGTTACTAGAGGGTGATATTGCCCTCACTAATCCTGGGGGAGATACGACGCCGCCTAGCATTACGTCTTCAAACAGTGCCTCTGTGGCTGAGAACGCCCAGCTAGCTCATGCTCTGACAGCCAACGAAACGGTTACGTGGTCCATAGTCGGCGGAGCAGATCAGGCTCGGTTTGAGTTGAGTGGTTCAACCCTTCGCTGGATAGGAAACGGAACGAAGAACTTCGAAGCACCTGACGATGCAGACACTAACAACACGTACGTTGTGACTGTGCGCGCTACGGATGCGGCAAATAATACGGTCGATCAGACGATCACTGTTACCGTTACGAGCGTTAATGAGGCACCTACTGTCGTGAATCCCCTTGTTGACCAGAGCGCGACGCAGGGACAGGCGTTCTCATATCAGTTTGCCAATAATACATTTACAGACGCTGATGCTGGCACGACGCTGAATTATACAGCTAGCTTGAGCCCGAGTGGTGCTCTGCCCTCTTGGCTTTCGTTTAATGCTGCTACGCGTACGTTTAGCGGTACTCCTGATAATGACACTGATCTGACTGTCAGGGTTACAGCTTCTGATGGTTCGCTTACAGCATTTGATGATTTCGCGATTACAGTAACTGCCATTGGGGGCATTGCAGCTCCAACAGTGATGTGGATTGCAGGGCCAAGTCTGCAGATTGATTATCCCGAAGAAGCGACTTCGCTTAATCTTCAGATTTCGACTGACAACACTTTCGCAACCACGGCTTACGATGAAGACATTGCTGTCAGCTCTCTTGTTCTGACGGTCTCTGGTGTTCTAGCGGGGTTGCCGAGCGGTGCTTATTACGCGCGGGTGAGTGCTACGGATGGTGGGCAAACTTCGGCTTGGAGCGCTACGGCTGGGCCGCAAACTATCGTGAACGCTGGAACCTGGGTTGAGAACTACTTCGGTTCGGCAGTCATTGCGGATTGGACGGCGGATGATGTTGTGCAGTCTGGCGGAACGATCTCGCGCCTTACGGATCAGAGCGGCAATGGACTGCACGCGGATGCAGTGAATGAGCCGGCGTACAGCGCAACGGGGTTTAATGGGTTGCCGTGCGCGGTGCTCGACAACACAGGAAGCGATCACCTTCTCACAGCAGTGATTAGCCCACCAATTACCGTGTCCAAGTTGTTTGTGTTCGTGGTGGGTGAGTTTGACTCGACCGGCCCCGCTTGGGAAGGATTCGTGACTTGCTACGACAGCGCTCAGGCGAACGATTACAACACGATTAATGCGGTGGGTATTTGCCGATACCTGTCAACGGATACATGGGTTGGCCTGCGCAATGGTGTGTATGCGTTTGGTGCTGCGAACGTGCCAACGATTATGGGTATGATTTTTGATGGTACGAGTGTGATCGGCTCGCATGACGGAACGCAGTCAACTGTTGGAGAGAGTTCTGGGGCGTTCAACATTGATCGCATTGTGATCGGTGCTCGATGGGAGGGGAGCGCGCATAGCTCATTCCTGAAGGGCAAAATTCGCCGCGTTGTTCTGATCGATGCAACCTCAGTTGCTGCGGGTGATGACGAAAAGCTAGAGGGCTATCTGGCCCACGATAGTGATCTAGAGGGGCTGCTTCCTGCGGCCCACCCGCACAAAGCGAGTCCGCCTTAATGCCCAATCGTCTCCAGATTAATTTGGCCAATCCAAGTCAACCGGGTGAGTATCCGTTCATGGATCTCACGAAGGGGAGCCAACTATGGGGCAAGCTTAGCGCGAATGTGGCCTTTCCGCCCGATGAGCTTGATGAGAACGGCTATCCGAACTCGGCAGGGTTAGCCACGGATCACGGCGTCTCGGCGTGCTGGGTTCCGTCGCAAACGCACCGATCCGGTCGTTATGTCTTGCGCGCCTACGGCGTCGATGGGAGTCAGGTCGGTGTAGGTCTGGTGCAGGGCGACCCGAGCGGGAGCTATACGGTTGTGGATGGCGTAGCCCGCTATGAGTTCCAGCCAGAACTGGGAGATGGGCCGATCAACGCGCCCCTTTATATCAACATGGGGGCAGGGCGGCACATTACGAAGTATCAGCTTTTCCATATTGATGATGAGGACGATATAGACGAGGGTCTAGTATTCAGCACTGCGTTTAAGAATAGGATCATTGAGGGTGGTGTAAAGCGCGTGCGCTGTATGGACTGGTGGAATACGAACGGCACGAACATCACTGAATTTAGCGAGATGTCGCCGGTTGACGCGTACTCTTACACGGGCCTTTTGATGCTTCCGGGGACGTGGGCGGGAGAGACTACAAACGTTGGCGACGTGTACAGCGCGGCGTTGCCCGGCTTTGTTCTGGTCGACAAGGCAAAGGTAGCGGTGCGCTGGGGTGCAGACGCTGCGTCTGATACGATCTTTCTGAATGTTAACAATACGGGCAACGTGCCAATCCGGACGAAGGAGGGCGTAAAGCCGGCCTTGAACCCGCCTTTCTTCGTGTTCGAATGGCCGGAAGCGGGGCGGTACGGGACGTTTGTCTATGACGCTGCGCTTGGTGCGTTTGTTGGTGATACGAACACGGGGGCGCCGGGCTTTGGGCGCGGTGTTCCCCCGCCGCTGGTTGTTCAGCTCTGCAATGAGCTGGGCGTCGATCCATGGGTCAATATCCCTTATTTGGCTGTTGATCCCATGACGAATTTTACTTTTGATCTCGCGACTTACCTTAAGAACAACCTCACTACGCCAGGGGCTAAGCCGGTCTACGAGGTTGTTAATGAAATCTGGAATAATTTTCTCGGTTTCCCGCATACCAGGTACGGTCGGGAGAAGGAAAAGCTTCGCAATGGTGGTGCAGACTTTGATGAACATCAATGGTACGGGCGCGCGCTCTCGAAGGTGGGGCAGGTCGTCAGCGACGTGTACGATAACGACAGGACCAAGTACGACGTGGTTTGCGGGTTCCAGCTGACTTACGTTCCGGCCTCGGCGTCGACGGCGCGGCTGACATGCCCACGCTATGTCACTGAAACAGGTAACGCTAGTGATGCGGCCCACAACTGGGTGACGGCGTTTTCTCCGTCCAGTTATTGGGACATCGGCTACTCACAGCATGATTCCCTGGCGGAGCGGCAGGCTACGGTGGCGGCCTGGCTGGCTGAAACCGACGAAGCCGCGAAGTTGGCGATCCTGCAATCGGTGGCGGCGGACGACACGCTCGATGTCCCGACGGTCGGCAACTTCGCGCGGTTTGATGACTACGCTGCCCTGTGCGCGACCTACGGGATTACGCGGTTCTTGCCTTATGAGGGCGCGATGAGCACGGACGCGTTTTTCTTTAGTGCGGATGGCATTGAGTTCTGCCGTGCGCTCAAGGGTGTGCTCTTGAACGAGGTCGTGGGCAGAACGCTCAAGGCTTACCATAAAATCGTCAGCCTGGGCGGAGGAATGCCTTCGGTCTTTCCGATGGCGGTCGAGAACGATCCGCGCTGGCCCGCGATGCGGACCGTCTATCAGACTGACGTTACGAGCGAGTGGGAAGCCATTAAGCTGTTTAAGGCCGGTAAGCTCCGACTTATAGTGAAGTGATTCGGCTGACCCTATCCGTTTCTTGGCAGGGTTTTAAAATAGGGGTGTGTTCTAGCTGCCTCATTCTCGGTAAAGTACTAGGTGTGCACTAGGGTGAGCAGATGCCTATATTTGACCCGCCTATTTTTGAGCCTGAGATATTCGAGTTTGGGGAAGGGGCGCTGCCAATTCCGCCCTCAGGGCGATATGATTATTGGGGGGATATTTGGCCTGGGTACAATCGTCCCGCTCCCATTATTCCAGTCCGCGTTGGCGTTGATCGCAAGACGTGGCGTCCGATCTTTGGCTTTAATCACGTTTTTATGTCCATGACGGCTCTTTTCGAAACGCGCTATCATGAACGTGTCTTGCGTCGTTGGGTGGGTTCCCTTGTGCCCCATTTGCTGGGAGAGCTTGCGACTATCCAGAACATTACCCGCTTTTATTTTGCGTTTGGAACGTCGCTTGACTTATTCGAGCCTGGATTTCAGATACGGCGGGTTTATGTTCGCAAAGCGCCTCAGGACAATCCCGAGGCTGAACCGCTAGCTCTGAACACTGTTAACAAGCTAAGGGCGGGCGCGATCCGGTTTCAGCATGACGGCGTATTTATGCCACGCGGGCACTTAGGCGATCCAACGCCTGCTGATAGACGCCATGTCAATTTGCTGCAGCGTGAGGGGCGCTGGGAGGTTCAGCCGTGACACGCTACGCGCCAGTTGATCCGGTTTGGTTCCCAGAAATTACGTTGGTTGAAATACCGGATGAAGATACGATTCTTAGCGAGCGTCTTGCTAAGTTCAAGGAACGTTGGATTGCCCACGATCCACCCCTTGGTGCTGAATATGACGTTGAGACGCTAGAGTTTGATCCGGTTGTAATTAACCAAGAGGTGAACACGGCTTTTGAGATCGTCGCGCTCTCGCGCATGAATGCATTTGCGAGAGCAACAACCCTTGCCTTTGCTTGGGGGAATAACCTTGATGCAATTGCCTCGCGATATCCAGGTGGAGTGCCTAGACTCCCCTCAGAAACTTATGATCCGGCGACGGCCTCCGTTCTCGAAATCACGCGCAAGGACAATGCTTATAGGCGGCGCATTTGGCTCGCTCCCAACACGCTTGCAGCCGCTGGAACACCGGAGAGCTATGAATACTGGGCCAGAACTGTCGACGGAGACCTAGCGGATTGCACGGTTATCAATCCTCGGGAGAGTCTGCCGAGCTATGCTGGCTACGAGCCTGGAACGGTTCTTATTACCATGATGGCGAATGGTGATGATCCGATTCCGAGTGCCAGTCGGATCATAGCTGTTCGTAATTTCTTACTTCGCGAAGAAATCAAGCCTCGAACAGATATCCCGCAGCTTGTTCCCCCGTCTATCATAGAGGCACCTTATAAGGTTCGTGTATGGTCTTATAACAATGTTCCTCGCCCGCTTGTTATGGAGCTGACGCAGGCTCGTCTGGCAACTTTGATAGAGAATCAGCGGGCACTCGGTCACGATCACATGAGGGCTGCAATTTCTGCCGCTGTGCTAACTGGTGGAGTTTCTGATATTGAGATTATCCAGCCAGCTCAGAACGTGAGTGCGCGTCCGAATGAGTTGGTTCGCGTGCCGTCTGTTTCGGTCGAGTTTGCTGGAGTTAAGGAATAGCCATGGAGGAATTCTTCGGCACACAGGTACTTTACCAAAATGCTGAGGGTGGCGAGCGCGCTATGGCAGACGTTGATATTCAACGTCTGCTGTCCATTCGCGCTGAACTGATCATTGAGAATTGGAATCCTCAACTTGTCCAAACAAAGAACATTCCGTTTCTGGCATTTTCCCTAGGGGTAACGCTTTGGGAGCCGGACTATTGGACAGAGGCCATACAGCGTCAATGGCTTGCTGATCAATGGGAGTTTAAGGCACGTCGCGGAACTAAGCGCGGCGAAAAGATGGCGCTGGAGATTAATGGCTTTGATCTCGTTCAGGAGGTTACACCCCCACAGGGTTATTTCTTGAACGATGATACTGGCAGCGTCGGTACGGTTGATTTTCTAACGTCCTCTTTCATTGGCATTGATCGAGTTGGTTTCCCTCCGTTCACCGTTTATAGTCTAGTTGATCTGAACGCGACAACGCTGGGCTTTACGGGGTTTTTTATCGACGCGAGTTTTGTCGAAGTTGACTTTATAGACAATGATGATCTTTCTCATGTTGAGAGGGGAAATCGGGCCATAGGTGCGGCGAAGGCGCTTCGGGATGAGAACTTTTCGGATTATGCGCCTTTGCGGCAGTTAACCGCTTCGGACGTATTAATCCCTAGTATGAATGTAGGCGACTGGGTTCCTAAGGACTTCTAGGAAAAACACGATGCAGGATCGCGTCAGATTTTATCTGAAACAGATGGCGGCGCTCAAGGATTTTGAAAACCTTGGGCTGTTTCCTCAAAAGTCTTTTGACACTATCGTCTATGACTTTCTGTTTCACAGCATGAAATTTGTCGGGTTTGTCCCGACTGCCCAAGGAGCCTCGGTTAACATTGGCGATGGACGCTTCACGCGTTTAGGGAAGATTTACTACAACAATAAGGCCGGCGGTGAAGTCATTAATCTAACGGCACATCTTCCAGCTGTTACTCAGCGCTGGATCGCTATTGTTGTTGCTGGTGCTGAGCAGAACGTCGAACCTGAGCAGCGAACCTTTGTCACCAACGTTCAGACTGGAGCACTGCAGTACGACACAAAAGACACGGTGATTCGGCGTTGGGCTGTGATCGACGCTGTTTCTGGCGTTGTCGGCCCAGAGCCTGCGCGGCCTGTTATTTCGCCAGTTACAGGAACCCTCGTGGTGGCCTGGGTTCTGTGTGATCCGAATGGAATCGTGCGCGTTGAGCGCGCGCTTGAGAACCTAGCGCCAAACTTGGAGGATGTTGACGAAACCGTTGACGAGCTTGTTGCATGGCGTGATCTGATCGCTGCGCTTTTGGACACGATCCGTTCGGATATTGCTGGCCTTGCAGCTCGAATGAAGCTTCTAGCCAAGCAAGAGTTTGTGAACCTGATCGCTGCCGACATGGCGCGTGTTAAGGAAAGGCTTCAACTGCCGATGGCTTATACAGCCTATCAGTCTGACAGTTTCCTTTCTTATCAGTGGTCAGACGCAACACACGTGGACTTTTTGGCGCGTGTTGAGGAAGGTGTTCGCTATTCGGATGGGAGTATTCTGGACACTCAGCTTGGCCTGCTGGATAATTTTGATCCGCTTGTTAAGGTTCAGGATTTCTTCGTTCTTCCTGACTATGCTGAGGCTTATCGCTTCGGACAAGTTGCGTTTGATGAAATCCAAGCAATCGCGTCTTATCCGTATTTAACGCTGGATTATGTTCAGAAAAGCCGTAGCCGCTGGCGTTGGCGGTTCGGTTCGCCGTTCATGCTGTGCACGAATTGGCTGAACGGTCCCGAATACATTGCGCATGCTGGCGTTTTTGATCCCGTTTCCTCGACCTTCAAATTTTATACGGGAGAGCAATGGTTCATTATGGATACCGCTGCGTATCTTCGTGGTGATTATCAGAACGTACGCGCGCAAGCGATGTGGATTGATTATTTCGAGGAAACCTACATTGAGCAGGTTGTTACGCAGCAACAAGCGTCCGGCTCCGTAATGGGTAATACCTTCCTGAATTCTCAGGATGGGTGGCTGACTTCGATCTGGATTCCGTTCGAAAGCAAGGGATCAACAGGTGATGTTTGGTGTTTGATTTGTGAGACCTTTGAGAATGGTGAGCCTGATGTTGGGAAGGTGATCGCCAGAAGCACAGTCACGGTCGGCAATATCAAGACTTACAACCCGATAGCGGAATATACAAAGTTCAATTTTACCCCGACTTTCCTTCGGGCGGGTCGTCGGTTTGCGTTTGTCTTGGTGACGGCTGGAAACCACCGCGTCTACTTAGCTCGTGGCAACAAATATAACCAAGGGTCAATGTTCTATATCACAGATGGCCGTTGGGCTGCTGCCGATCCGGGTCGTGACATTTCATTCATGGCGTTCTTTGCACGGTTCACGTCGCCTCGTGTTGAAGTGAATATGCTTCCTTTGACGCTGGAAAACGGTATTGCGGCCATTGACGTGTTGGCACAGGCGATCGTTCCTCCACAGTGCCAGATCAGGCACCTAGTTAACGTTCCAGCAGTTGGCTGGACTGATCTGGGAGATATGGTTCTAACCGCTTCAGAAACTGGGTTAGATCACCCGCTTGCAGCTCTGCCAGCGCTATTGCCCTACAAGATTGTTCTGATTGGCACAACGGAAAGCATGCCCGGCTTTGGCGTGGGCGTTAACTCGCGCATTCGAACCCGTCGCCCTCGGTCCGACAAGAGGCACATTTCCGAACCCGTTACATGTCCGTCTTCGAATAAGGTTACAGCGAAGATACGACTTGAGAACTGGTTTTCCGATCGGCATTCGTTTGCGATCAGACTGCTAACCGGAGCTGGCTATACAACGGTCAGAATTCCCGATACAGACGTTCGTGAGGTTGCACCTGACGATCCTAGGGCACTGTTAGT
>WUUC01158017.1_pt1 | contig 10258 bp, 13 predicted proteins | sample 6278441 | NCBI WGS metagenome assembly WUUC01 (sample SAMN13675441, study PRJNA597444) | soil metagenome | isolation source: soil | place: USA: Washington | collected 2017-10 | reverse complement strand
GTTCGCGTCGGTACGACGTCAAGAACGTCGCGCTCGACGGCTCCGGCAAGATCATCGCCGGCTACCTGATCAAGGACGTCATCAGCCCGACGTAAGGAGGCAACATGACCGAGCAGAACCCCAGCGGCAACGCTCCGGCTCCCGCGCCGGGTGCGGGCAGCGGTGCTGACAAGCCCGAGAAGAAGTCTGAGCGCAAGGGCGTCTTCCGCGCAGCGATGCGTATCAAGACCGCCGAGGCTACCAGGAGCCCCAACGAGGAAGCCAACGTCAAGTACTTCGAGCCCGCCGGCGTCGGCGGTCGCAAGAAGGGCGACGTGGTCTCCGGCCTTTCCACGGAACAGATGCGGCGCCTCTGGAGGTCGGGGGCACTGGTTCAGGACGACTCACCGGACGACGACTCGCCCGCCGACGAGCCCGACTTCGGTACGGAGGACACGGGTGCCTCCAAGTCGTCCGTCTCCCCTTCCAGCAGCAGCGACGCCGGCCCGAAACGTCAGGGAACCGCCACCCCGACGAAGTAGGGATGTAGGGGCCCTCGGAGTGAAGGCCGAGGGCCCCTCGTGGCATTGTAGGAGGTTGTCATGGCACGTGTGACTCAGCCGGCTGTCAAGTCGTGGACTGAGAACACCAAAATGGGTAATGCCTTGGGCATTGCCAGTCTTGACACTGAACTCCTTGACCAGCTTGAGTCCGAGATTCTCGGTCGTCTTGCAGGTGCTGGCTATACGACAGAGACCTGGCTCGACTCGACCACTACGCCTCCCATTGTCCGTACCGCGATCGCCAAGAAGTACGTTTCCTGGTTGATCGACCGTCAGTACAGTGAGGACGAGGAGCTCAACGCTTACGCTGCACGCCTCGATGCGAACGCTGAGAGCATCCTGGAGGGCCTCATTGCAGGTACGATGGTCATCCCTGGAACGCCTGAGACGGGCATCGGCCAGCCTTCGTTCTACCCGAACGACGACTCTAGCGCTGCTACTCCCACGTACGACGATCCTTCGCTGGGTCCTTCGAAGTTCTCCATGGGCCAGGTCTTCTAGCCGTTTTGAAAGGAGTTACAAGTGGCTACCGCAGATTTCGTGACTCCTTCCATGATTGCTAATGCCATCCAGAAGCTCAAGTTCGATACTCAGATCACTCGCTTCGAATTCCAGCCTTCACTCGGCATTGTCGCTAAGGCTGTTGATCGGTGGGCGATCGACATCAGGTCCTTCCGTGAACCTCTCGAGCGAAGCATCAAGCAGGTCATGATTCCTTCGTTCCGAACGAACTTCGCTTCTGGTGGAAGGCCTCCGTGGGAGCCTCTCGCTGCACAGACTGTCAAGAAGCGCAAAGGCAGCGCAACACCCATCCTCGTCCGGTCTGGAAAACTGGCACGAGGTGTAACGACATTGAAGGTTTGGACTGTTACTGTAGCCTCCGCTACGATCAAGGATCTCCCCGACCGTATCTGGTATGGCAAGGTTCACCAGGCAGGTCTTGAGGGTGATTCCGCTCTAGGCGGCGGCAAGTGGTTCGACAAGTACGAAGCTGCCGCGCGGAAGTCCTTGGGTCCCGATGCAAGTGAGAAGGAAGTCAACGACCTGGGCATGAAGATGTTCGACAAGCGAATGCTGTCACATGGTCTAGCACCCTCTGGCGGCGCAGAGATCCCTGCTAGGCCGTTCGCTGTGTTCCAGGATGAGGACTTGGATGACATCCAGGAGATCTTCGGCGACTGGCTAATCGAACGTGCTCGTCGAGCGGGGGTGTTCGGCTGATGCCTATCGCAGGATTCCCTTCGGACATTGCACAGCGTATTCTGGCACTGTTAGAAGCAGAGCCCACCAAGACAACGTTGTACGGTGCGGGCTCAATGATCTTCTACGGCGACCAGGACAAGTTGCCTGTCACGCCAACCGTGTGCGTCGAGTCAGGTAGCACTGCCCGACCTCTCGCAGGCGTTCGTCAAATGGTACAAGCTACGCACACGTGCTACATCTTGGTGTACTACGCCAAGGTGCAAAACACTGAAGCCAACAAGCTCGAGGGCGAAGTTATGGCTGAGAACACCGTCAAGTTCCTTGACGATAATCTCACGCTTACCGACGTCAACGGCCTAGATCCAAAGGTCATCCACGGATGGTGTACTGAAATCGATCCTGGCTATGCTGTTAAGGATGGCACGCTCTGGCACGCCGTCCGAATCACATGGCAGGGCATGTCCAAGTACCAGCTGGGGGCGCTATGATGCAGTTCCGAGTCATGTCAGACCGAGCCCAGACAGTAACTGGGCTTGGCGTGTTCGCCGAGGACGAAGAGCGTGTCATGACGGTTGAAGAGGTGATGAGCTTCTTCGCCATCAACGGGATTCCTCCTCACCCTGACAACCTGCCTGAAGGTGTGACGATCGAGGCTGAGGTCATCACCGGCGAGGGCGAAGAGGAGGGCAGCGATGCCTGAGGGTATTGGCGCTAGTGGTTACGTAGGCTTCGCCTTCGAGGCGGTGCCCGGAACGTACGTTGCACCGACCAAGTTCATCCCCGTCAACAACGAGACGCTGCAGTACATGGGCGAGCCCCAGTACCGGCGGCCGATCAGACAGAGCGCTGACGTGGTCTGGGCAGTGCCAAGCGACGCGCACATTGAGGGCGACATCGAAATGGATGCCCTCGACGACTGTGTCCTGTACTTCCTGCGCATTGCGCGGACAGCGTGCATCAAGTCGGGGACGACGAACTTCACGTACACGTTCACTCCAACGGCGGGCGCCATTCCTGTCGTCACGGCCTCGATCACCGTCAACCGAAACGGCGTCATCTTCGCCTACACGGGCTGCGTGGTTTCGAGCTTCACGTTCGCGATCAACGAGGGCGTGCTCAGCTTCAACGTTAGCGTCCTCGGACGCGACGAGGCGACGCAGGCTGCGCCAGGAGCGGTCACGTGGGGCACAACGACGCCCTACGGCGCAGGCACGTACAACCTGGAAGTCCCGACGGGCTCCACGGTCAATGACTCGGACTCGTTCGAACTCACCATCGAGGACAGCGGCGAGCCACAGTTCCGCAACAAGACAGGTCGGGGTGCGGCGTTCATCAAGTACGGTGAGCGCAACGTTGGTCTGACGCTCGGTCGCGACTTCGTGACTAAGACCGACTACGACAGCTTCAAGGCCATCACCGCCCAGGCTGTCTCGCTGACCGCGACGAAGAGCGCGAACAACAGCATCGCCATGACGATCGCGTCGGCCATCAAGAACTCGTACGAGCTGGGGCTGACCGGTCAGGGTGACTTGCTGCGAGGCCAGATCGAGTACACGGGTATCCAGCATGTTTCGAACCCGACGTACTCGATCGTCGTCAAGACGCAGGAAGACATCGTAGTAGCATGACGCAGGAGCTGGCTAACCGTGTGTTGGTGGGGTTCGCTTGGCTTTGCCTGGTGTGCTCTATACTTGGTTGGCCTGTCTCCGCTCTTACGGTGGCTCGCGATGAGCCTCCGTTCGTACTGGGCCTGTCGTGGTTTGCGATCATTCAAGGATCGTTCATCTTCCTGGTACAGGCCTACGTCAAGAAAAACCAGGACGAAGCGGGCTAGCGAGAGAGGGACTCACATGCCCAGAGCAACAGTAGCAGCCGAACCCAAGAGGTTCGACCTGAAGTCGTGTCCGCCGGATGGATACGTTCTCATCCGCGAGATGTCCTACGGCGAGCGGATGGTGCGCAACGCCAAGCAGGGCAAGATGAAGGTCCTGAAGAAGAACGCCGACCACATCGGCGAGGTCGAGATGGCCCTGGCAGAGCTCTCCAAGTGGGACATGTCGAACCTGGTCGTCGAGCACAACCTTCAGGACGATGACGGTCAGCTGTTGGACCTGAGCAGCGATCGTGACCTTCGCAAGCTGTCTTCCAGGATCGGCGAGGAGATCGGCAAGTACATCGACGAGCTGAACAACTTCGACGACGAAGAGGACGGCAAGGGAAACTAGCCGCTCGCGTCCGAGCTGCCATCGTAGCCAACAGGCCTGACGACGAAGCCTCCGAGGTTATCAGCGTCTACAACCTCTGCGAACGTCTTCACTGCCTGCCCTACCCCGGTGGCCTATACGACCAGCCCGCTCGCGTTGTCGACTTGCTTCTAGCGGTCATGTCGGCACAGGACGAACGAGAGGCTCGGGAGCGCGAGAGGAATAAGCACCACACACCAGGGCGGAGGTAGACATGCCAGCGAGCATTCGCGATGTCCTTCTTTTGATTCGTACAAAAGAGGATGCTCAGCGAGCGCTCTCTGGCATTTCTCGTGAGATGCGTAGGGCATCTGCCACCGCTGATGCGGCGTCTGCTCGGGCCATGGCGGCGTCCGCGCGGGCGACTGCAGCACAGATGCGTGCAGCTGGTGCAACCAAGGCGCAGGTTGCAAGCGTTCTTGCTTCCGCCAAGGCCTACGATGCGCAGGCACGAAGCATCCAGACAGCTGCTACACGTCATGAACGAATGCAGCGCGTAGCATTGGACGCGGGCGACGCGATGGTCGCTCTAGGCGTCGCTACGATAGCTGGTGGCGCAGCGGCTGCTTACGGCCTCAAACAGGCTGTCGACACTGCCGTCGAGTACGATCGACAAGTCAGACTTACGTACACTCAGGTCGATAAGAGGTTCAAACCTAGCCTTGTCGAACTGGGTGAGATCGGTCGCCGTACTGGGCGTGACATCGGTGTAGCGTTCGAAGAGATTCAGCCTGCACTGTTCGACGTGTTCTCGTCGACTGAGGCCAATGTCAAGGAAGCCGAGGTCCTGCTGCGGGCCTTCTCGAAGGCGGCAGTCGCTGGCCAGACGGAGATCGTTACGGCTTCGCGCGCCACCATCGGCATCATGAACGCCTTCCGCGTACCAATCAAGGACGTCAACAGGATCCTGGATATCCAATTCCAGCTGGTCCAGGAGGGTGTTGGTACCTATGAAGAGTGGGCACAGCGAATCGGTCTCGTCACACCATCAGCTGTGCGAGCTGGACAGTCGGTTGAGAGCATGGCAGCAGCTCTCGCCACTGCTACTCGACTTGGTATTTCGGCCGCTCGGGCAGGCACTGCTGTGGCCCGTGCGTACGATGCTATCTCTAACCCGAAGACGATCAACAAGCTCAAGGCGCTAAACGTACAGGTCCTTGATGCTAGAGGGAACTTCCGTCCTCTGGTCGACATTATGGAAGACTGGCAGAAGCAGTTGAACAAGCTGCCTCCGTCGAAACGTGTCGCTAGCATCTTGGACGTGCTAAAGGGTGCAGGCTCTACGATCGAAGCTCGTAGGTTCCTTCAGGGCATTCTGCTCACCAAGGGCGGCCTGGAGCTGTTCCAGGAAGTCATGAAAGAGTTCGAGGGCGATGTTGGTGCCTTCGAACGTGCTTACGGCACCATGGCTGATAGCACTGCGAACAAGAGTGAGAAGCTTCGCAACAAGTGGAAGCTGTTGCAGGAGGCTATTGGCCGAGCGCTGATGCCTGCCTTTGACCGCTTGATCACTATGATCGACAGGGTCCTCGACCAGTTCAACAGACTGCCGCAAGGTACTCAAAAGGTCATAGCCAACGTCTTGCTCTTCGGTACGGCGATACTCCTGGTCGGCGGCTTCCTATTGACCCTGATAGGCGCCGTCATCATCTTCGGCGGAGCGATCGCTGGTGTCGGAGCTCCGCTGCTGCTCGTTACGGGACTCGTTGGCGGTCTAATTCTAGGCCTCGGAGGCCTCGCTGCTGGCTTCTATCTGGCATACAAGAACAGTGAAGAGTTCCGTGGTCTGGTAGACCAGACGAAGGTATCCATACAGAGGCTCTGGGACATCGTCTCAGGGTTCGCTTTGGGTCTGTACGAAGACTTCAACACCTTCGTGCTACCTCAGCTTAAAGAACTGTGGCGAGTGGTAGAGGAAGAAGTCATCCCCGTCTTCCACGCTACCACCAAGCAGATCAGTGAAGAACTTATCCCCAAGGTTAAGGAAGCTGCAGACTTCCTGAACGGCGTCTTCAAGGGCGCACTGAAGGAAATTGGCGAGATCCTTCAGACACAGCTCATTCCCGCAATCCAGGATCTGACTGACTGGTGGAACAAGCACCGCAACGAGATCATGCCAGTCGTCAAGATCGTCGGCGACCTGGTCAAGATCATGTTGATCCTACTGGGTGTCCTGGGAGCCACAGGACTTCTCACCGCAGTATCTTCCGCAGTCGGTGCCTTCAGGATGTTCTCGTCCCAGCTTAAGGTGACTTGGGACATAATCAGCCTGGGCATCCTCTGGATCAGGAGCCTCTGGTCGCAGCTCCAGACCTTGATTGGTTGGGTGCAGAAGGCTTGGAAGGCGTGGAACGATTTCAAGGTCAGCGTTGTTCGAGCCATCCGTGACGCGGTCAGTGCCATGAAGAGTGCCTTCGACATCGATCTCAGTGCCGCTGGTGAGAGGATTATGCAAAGCCTCATCAACGGCATCAAGCGAAAGTTCGGTCCGCTGGCCAACGTCCTAGGCGAAGCTGCAAGCATTGCCAAGAGCTTCTGGCCCTTCAGCCCTGCCAAGCGAGGACCTCTGGCCGGTAAGGGTTCCCTGTACTACTCGGGACAGACCCTAATGCAGGACCTCGCTAGGGGCGTCGGCAGCCAGACTGTCGCAGTCGCGCGTCAAATGCACAAAGCAGCGCACGATGTATCACAGACCAGCTTGCAGGCAGGTTCAACTGGAACGGGATACTCGGGCGGTGTGGGGTTTGGGAATCAGCAACAAGACGCATCGACGAGCGTGAATGAATCGCGCAACGACGTCACAGTCAACGTGTACACTAACGAGATCGACCCCCGCACTACTGCGGCCGAGCTCGGTTGGGAACTTTCAGGGAGGTTGGATCACTGATGCCTCTCATTGACGACTTCAGCTATCAACTGGGTGACGGTGGCGTAATCCTGAACCCTGATGCACTCACCACTCCCTTTGTGGACATCGAGAAGGTAGTAGGTCTCGATAACGCTCCCATCAGAACGACTGAGCGTGATCACGAGGGCACCGATGGTGGGTACATGGACGCTGAGTTGGAGAAAGGTCGACCGATCGTTCTCCAAGGCATGGCGTATGTCAATGACAGTGAGCAAGTTGAAACGTTCCTGGACACACTCAAGGAGAACTGGGCGCCAAGTCGTTCTCCTGTTCCTTTCTACTTGAAGAAGCCTGGCCTTGTCGAGCGCGTCTTGTTCGTCAAGCCTCTCGGCTGCCAGTACGACGTTGACAGTTTGCGTCGTGTAGGATGCACTGCGATTCAGTTCTCGGCGTACGCAGAGGACCCCCGCATCTACACTAGCACCCCTGTCAATGAGAACATGACGTTGGGCGCTATCACTGGTGATGGCTTTGGTTTCCCCCTAGGCTTTCCCTTCGGCTTCGGTGTTGCACCCTCTACTGACGACGGCAGCTGGTTCTACAACCTAGGCAACCGCGCCACGCCCGTTGTGTTCACTATTAGCGGTCCAGTGGACACTCCTCGCATTATCAACGAGACCGCCAGCAAGACCTTGAAGTTCAACATCGTACTGGCGACTGATGAGTTCCTGGTGGTCGATACACAGGCGCGTACTGTGCTGTTGGGTGGGACGGCCAATCGGCGTAACACGTTGGAAGTTGGCGACTGGTTCTTCTTCCAAAAGGGCGAGAACTTCATTCGCTTCCGTGCTAACGCTATAACAGCGGCTACGCTCAACGTTCGCTACTACCACGCTTGGAGGTAATCTAGTGACTATCGTTTTTCCTGGCTGGTTGGAGAACGCTGGAGCGGTTCACACTGCTGCTCAGATGCGGTCCTACATCGGTGGCCTACTGGCTGGAACTAACGCAGCGGCGACTGACTTGGTCCCTCGAGGAGGTGTGAACCCGTACCTCGGCGGCGAAATGTTGGTACAGTCACAGCCTTCGCCCAACATGTCTGTTCGCATCTCTTCTGGGTTGGCAGGCGTTCCTGGTGGTGAGAGTGCTACCCAGGGCGCGTACTGGGTACTGAACGATGCCGAAGTAACGGTGCCCATCACAGCTGCCCACGGCTCACTTCCTCGTATCGACTCGATCATCGTTCGCGTTCGCGACTCTGACTATTCAGGTGCCAACGACGACGCCCTGTTCGAAGTGGTTGCTGGTACTCCTGCGAGCTCACCTGTTGCGCCCGCCCTGTTCGGTAACAGGGTGAAGTTGGCCGACATTACTGTCGGTGCAGGAGTGACGTCGATCACTAGCGGCAACATTAGTGATGCACGGAGCTTCCTCCGAGGCTTGGGCGGTACTCGGCAGGTTCGCAGCCAGTCCGAGCTGAACTCGATCGGCACCACACAGGTCATTCCTGGCGATACTGCGTGGGCGCGTCAAGAAGGCACCTTGCACGTGTTCGACATCACGAACGTCTGGCGACAAATCCCGTTTGGCCCTGCAGGCGATGTCGGTCGCGTCTACGTGAGCAAGACCGGCGATACTGCTCGTAACACGTCTACAGGTAGTGCGTACTCCGATGACCCGCACCTGCAGGCGAATGGTCTCCCTGCGAACGCTACGTACAAGGTTGACATCAACCTCATCGTGAGTGCCGTAGCTGTCGGTCAGGGTGACATCGCAATGCGCTTCACCCATCCCGGCTCAGGCGGTGCCTACTTGGCGATTACCAAGCACGGTCTGTTCCACGCTGCCGCTACCGCCGTAGCTATAGAGTTCGACGGTGAGGCTACTGCTCGCACTACAGTGTCTCCCACGCCCGAGCTCAGTGCCGGCTGCGGTGCTACACCTTCTGGCATCTTGTTCCGCGGTAAGCTATTCACAGGTAGCAACGGTGGCGACTTCCGGTTGCAGTGGAAGCTGTTGCTACTGTCAGGCACCACCACACTCCGTCAGGAGTCAGATATGTACCTGGAACGTATCTCGTAAGGAGGAGAACGTGGAAGATCCCCGCTTGCGCCCCGAGTGGCAGGAAGCAAGCCAGGTTGACCGTGACCTGACCAGCGTGCACGACGGTCAGGAGGACACCGAGCAGAACAAGGGCGAGTACCTCGAAGAGGTCTCCGACCCGGACAAGGAGAAGGACGATGGCAGTCCTGACGACCAGCCTGACGAGGCTGCGCGCTGACTTCAACACACTCGCACCAAATCGGGACAAGGAGTCAGACGGCTGGATTGGTGACACCGCGCACGCGGGTAGAACCTCTGGTCACAACCCTGACGAGACCGGTGGGGGCGAGTACGAAGACGCGGACACCAAGGACGAGGTCCGTGCGATCGACGTCGACAAGGACCTTCGTGTTTCTGGTCTGACGATGCTCACGTGCATCAAAAAGATCCTGGCGACGCCTACCGATCGCAACAGGTTGAGGTACATCATCTTCAACCGTGTCATCTGGTCGGCGAGCGACGGCTGGCGGCCTCGTGCCTACACAGGCTCCAACCCACATGACAAGCACGCACACTTCAGCGGCGACCCGGCGGACGACGAGAACGCTCAGCCCTGGAGCATCCTGTCCCTGAGGGAGGACGAAATGACCCCCGAACAGATGACCGAGATCAAGGAGCACATCAACAGCCAGTTCCGACGGTTCGGACACTACCTCTGCGCGAACGTCCCGAACTCACTCATGAACCCCGACTTCGCGCCTTGGATGCGTGAGGAGGGTACCCGTACGCTCCCCATGGTGTCCGCGGAGATCGCTGCGATCGGCGACAGCAGTGAGCTGGAGCTCAGTGCTGCGGACGTCGAGAACATCTCGGACCAGACGTCCGACAAGCTGTTCTCCAAGGTCATCGAGAACGCTGCGAACGGCTAGAGGCATCGATGGCGGAGGTCAGGTACATCTTTGGCGACGTTCTCACCGGCAACATTATCGCTGAGATCGATTGTCAGGGTGTAACCATCAATGAGAGCCTCGCCGGCGGCGACTGGCGAGGCACTATCCACCTCGATCGAACTGGTCGAAGCAACGATGTTCTGACCTCCGCCACCGTCCCTGGCCGCTGCTACGTAGTCACTGAGCGCGATGGTACGATCGTCGGCGACCACATTATGTGGACTCGTACCTACCAAAGTCAGGCTAAGTCCGTTCAGTTGTACGGACGTTCGTGGAAGAACTACGTAGGACACCGTTTGATTACGGTCAATCGTGCGTTTACTGAGCAAGACCAGCTTGACATCTTCTTGGACTTGTTCGAACTGCTGCAGTCGGAAGGCAGCAGCATACCGATCACGTTGCCTTCTTCGTTGGGGACCAGTGGTGTCC
>WUUC01148550.1_pt1 | contig 10260 bp, 10 predicted proteins | sample 6278441 | NCBI WGS metagenome assembly WUUC01 (sample SAMN13675441, study PRJNA597444) | soil metagenome | isolation source: soil | place: USA: Washington | collected 2017-10 | reverse complement strand
CACCGCGGTAGAAGCAGACGGGAGCTGCCGCGGTTTCCACCCGATACCAGGCACTCTCGCGGTCGCCTGCGACTCCGTCGTTACGGATCATTCGGCTGACTTTGCGGATGTAGAGCGGCTCGAGGTCTGCGATCGGAATCTCCTCGCGCTTCCCACGATTGGCGAAGGTCGCGATGCCACGCTTGCGATCGAGAACCAGATAGCTGCGCGGAAAGAGCAGGAGCGCGGCGAGTAGGAGGTCCAGCGAGGCGAGGATGGCGATCAGGACCCATCCCCTCGTCGGGACTTCGGATGACTGATAGACCATCACGAAGAGCGCGACGAGCGGTACGGTCACGAAGAGACTCGCGATCCAGCAGTGGTCGCGCCTCTGCAGCTCCGAGATGGCGGGATATCTGGGCATGGCGGCATTGTACTACCCGGCGGGATGCGGGACGGCCGGTTGACCGACCGTCCCGTGAAGAATGCGATGCCGTGAGCGGAATGGCCGCTGACGGTTTCTCAGATCAGGGTACTACGCGTGCTCAGTCCCCCATGGGCACTCCCGCATGCCACCGCCACTCCACCACCCTGGAGACGCGGTCTCACCAGGGGGACACACAAGCACGCTCAAGCTACCAGAGCAGCACTCGTAATAGGAGGAAGTCGACGTTAGATAGGGTCCATTGCCATCGCAGTAGTAGTAGCAGGTTCCCCAGTATGCTTCGACGGTCGAGAGGCTGGCCAACCCGAGTGCGGCAGCGAGTCCAAAGATGCGGAGCAATCCTTTCAAGCGAGTCTCCTTGTAGTAGCTTCCACGGCATGGGGAAGCCTTGGCCGCATATTGTACATTAAGAAAGTTCGCTATCTCAATTCCCAAATTGCTCTTGGCCAAGCTTCCACAGAGCTGGCGGATCGGTCCGGCCCTGGGCCAACACGGCGCCTTCCCGGACGAAGTAGCCGCAGGGCGGAAAGGTGACAGGCGGCGCAGGATCTTTTCGGACCGCGTCGTATCCCGCCCTACGCCGCCACAGGACTTTTGGGTGGATCACATCCTTCGATACGGCCTCCCATGCTTCTATATGGCTCCGTATCTTTCTATAGCGCCTCCTATCTTTCTATGTGGCCCGCTATCCTTCTATAGGGCGCCAGATCCTTTCATCGCGGCCGCTATCTTTCTATACCGGCCCATATCCTTCTATAGCGCCTCGCTTCTTTCTATATTCCCCCCAGATGATTCTATAGGGCGTCCTATCCTTCTATATGGCCCGACATCTTTTCATCTGAGCCCAGATCCTTCTATACGGCCCGCCATCTTTCTTTAGGAGCGCGTATCTTTCTGTAGAGCCCCGTATCTTTCGATCCCGGCCCGTAGCAAAAGATAGAGGCTCCTACAGTTCTGCACAGGGAGACAGCGACGGATGGCAGGCAACAAAAAAGGGGGCGCGCCGAAGCGCGCCCCCTGGGCGGGAGATCAAAAAATGTGGATCAGGAGGCGGGGGTGGAGGTCGGAGCGTCAGAGCTGCCCGGGGTTTCCGGCTGCGGCTGTGCCGTGGGCTTCTTCTTCCGGGGGACGAACGGCCGCCCGCGGAACGGCTGCATTCCGAACTCGGCCAGCTTCTCCGAGCGGACTCCATAGTGCGCCGCGATCGACTTACGCAGGACGGTCGCCGTGCGCTGCCCCTCGACCATGATGGTCTCGAGTTGCTTGGACAGTCCCTGCTTCTGGGCGGTGAGTGCGTTCTGCTGGTGGGTGATGTCGACCGCCTGGTCGAGCAGACCGGAGAGCTTCTCCCTCTGCGTTTCCAGATAGGCGAGCTCGGCCTTGCCTTGCAGCGGCTTGATCAGCTTCTGCCACTCCCCCTTCTTCCCCAACTGCGTGGTTTCATTGGACATGGTCTTTTCCTCTGTCATGTCCGGGGTCTTCAGTGACTCCGGATGCCGGCTTTCTTGCTGGCGAGGAAAGGATAAGGAGGGACAGGCCAAAACCGGAAACATCCTGGTGTCTATCGTGTATATCGACGACACGCCGCTGACTGCCCCTTGATTTCATTGGGTTTTGCCGAAGCCTGTTGGTCACATACGTGGACAACGAGCAGCGGGTGGCCGGACTGGCGACCCGCACGAAACAGAGAGCATTCAAGAGATATCGACATTTAAGCCAGCGCACTTGTACTCAGGCGTGATACAGAAGCCGTCCTAAATAGAGGAGGACGTTTTGATGCCTGACAGACGATTCTTTGGACTCTCAGCCTTGGTCCTGCTCCTCGGCGGCTGCCTTCCGAGCGGTACGGACCTTCGGCTTCCAATTCCATTCCGCTCGCAAGAGCAATACAACTACTGTGTCCCGGCATGCGTACAGATGTGGCGGCTCTATGACGGCTTGCCATCGGTATCGCAGACTTCGATCTTCAACTGGATGGGAGGTACCGGCTGTACCAACCAGATCAGAGCTGCCGATGCAGTCAACCATTTTACCGACATCTATGATGCGTACTGGGATTTGGGCGATTCCACGAATTACAAGGAGATGATTTCACGCCAGATTACAGCCTTCGATCGTCAATATCCTACAATGGCTGTCGTGAATGGCAACCATACGGTTCTGGTCACTGGAGGCAAATACCATGTCGAGGGGAGCCTGAAGATCTGGGACTATACTCTGGTGCATGGCCCAAATCCCGCGATTGGGGCGCATTATCGGTATAGTGCAGGAGATTGGCTGGATCTGTTCTGCGGTGTCGGGCAGACATACTGCGATCAGATCGCATCAAGCACGGCAGTGGATGGTTGGTATCAGAACATGCAGTCTCATGTAAGCACCTTTCGCGCCTATGGATGGGATCAGGACCTGGGCGGCCCAAGAGAAAACTAGGAGATCTCGAGATGAAGACTCTGATCATGGCAACTCTTTTCCTGGCTTGGGCTGGAGTGGCGGGTGCGCAGCCATGGATACCTCTCGCTTGCAAGACAAATTACGTAGGCCAATGGAACGAATTTTCCCGCAAGATGCGGGAAGCCAGTCCCGGCTCTCAGATCTACGTACCCAAGCCCTTTCCCAAAAGCGATACCGAGGTGGTGGAGGACTTCAAGTACGGCTACTTCCAGATGTTCAAGGGAATGGGACCAGACCAACTTCCGCGGCAGGAGTGGCCGCTCTACACAGGAATTCAGCAGAAGGCGCTCACCTTCCAGGTGGTCAGAGTCGAAAACTGGGCTCCCAATCGTTGCCGTCCCGACCGACAGCGCGACTTCTTCTATCTCCTGCATATCATTGACTCCGTATCCGGCAGGGAGATTGGCAGGGCCTACGTCAACCAGAACGGGCTCCTTGGCGGGTGGGCCCATTTCCCCGAGCAGGATGACACTGGAGCCATTCAAGGGCCAAAACCGAAAGCGCCCCGGCTCGCTGTAGCGCTCGAACAGGTGCGTGCCAAGTTCGGCGTGAAAGGGACTCGCCCACAGTACGTCTCCACCTGGGGGATGCCTGCTTGTGATTTGTACCTTCCGTGTGTGGCGTTTCAAGCTGGGGGAAGGAACTACCTTTTCCAGAATGGTGACCTGGTGGAGTTCACCCTCCAAAGCCGGGGCTACAGCCGTGCCGAGATGGAAGCCACCCGCACCCGCCGGTTCGAGATCTCCGGTGCGGTCAATCCGGAGAAGGAGTGGCTGGTGTCGCTCGGTGATCAACGTTCGGTCCTCGCCACGCGGGTCAAACCGATCCGGTAGATTCCTCCGGCCCGCCAACCAACTCTTCAATCCTCTCCGCCGTCCGAGCCAGGGAAGCCGCACGTTCGGGGTCCCGGGTGGCTTCGGTCTCGGACTCGGCACGGAACCGCGCCGCGAGTGTCTGGATCCGAAATGGACGGCTTGCGGTGACCACCGCCGAGCGCTGATCCTCGGTCAGATCCGCGAGCAGCCGCCAAAGATCCTCGGTGCTCCGCCCGTCCTTGAACAGTGAGGAACCTTCCGGCAGCGGCAGGCGGAGCACCCTCTGGTGGAAGCGGGAGACCAGGGCGGTGAGATCGTCCCGCAGATCCGCCGCGGTCTGGCCGTTCCTGCTCCGCGGCCGAGCCAGGGTGTCGGCGAACCGCAGAATGTCCTCCGCATCGCGCACAGTCAGGCCGGCTCCTGCCGCGACAAGTTCCGTGGTCTCGGCACCGGGCGTCCGGTCGCCCGCCTCATAGGCGCCGATCATCTTCGGCGCAACCCGGACCTCCTCGCCGAAACGCTCCTGGCTCTTGCCGGCGAGCGCCCTCGCCAGACGGACGATGCGGTTTCCCTTCTTCATCGGCCTGTCCACCCCGCGCGGAGTGGGATTTTTCGTAGCGTCTTGGCGCAACATACCCGGCAGGCGCGGCCCGCCCGGGTCACGGAGACCCGATGCCGGCGCCGCGCTGGAGATTCTCCAATGCGTCCAAGTCTCGCCACTGTCGCCCTCACCGCCTCCCTCCTGATCGCGGCTCCCGGCCGACCGATTCTCCTTGACCAACTCTGGGGACTTCTCTCCTCGATCTGGAGCGGGTCGTCCCTCGACCATGGCTGCGGAATGGACCCCGACGGCCGATGCGCCCCCTCCATCACTCCCGAGATCGACCACGGCTGTGGGATGGACCCCAACGGTTGCGAAGGCTCCTGAAGCGGTGAACCGGAGGCCCTGATCGTGCCTGGCTCGAAAAAGGAAGCACAGTACGCGGCGCGCCAGTTCGGCGGTGGCTTCGTCCCGCTGGACTGCTTCCGCGAAGAGTTTCAGGACAGCCAGAGCCTCGCGATGGACCCCTTGGGACCTGAAGACTTCAGCAAGTTCCTGGGCCACCGCCTTAATTTCGGCGGTGCGCCCCTCTTTTAGCAGCAGGATAGTAATCTCCAACTGAGCAAGGGCTACGTCGTACCACAATTTCCGGGAGGCGAATGCCCGGCCCGCTTGTTCAAGAAGGCCTCTCGCTTCTTGCGGTCGGCGGAGCCCTGCAGCAATGCGCCCCTCCAGCCAGATCACACGAAACATTTCGTTATCATCGCCCCTACCAGCAGCGGCTTCGCGCACTTGGTCCAGCAGGCTACGCGCTTCGGCGAAAGCTCCAAGGTGACTGTAGTTGACGGCTAGATTAAAACGCTGCATGTACTGGAGCCGTGCATCAGCTTCGCCTTCCATCAGCGGCTCAGACTTCAGAAGTGTCTCGACTGCCTGCTCATACTCTCCCATGACTTCCAGCGTGAACCCTTTCTTGATCAGGATACGAGCCGGGCAGTGGCTCACGGGGAAAGCTTCATCCAATCGGGCAAGTGCCTCATCGAAACGTCGCTCGGAGCAGCAGAAAGAAGCTTCCAGGTCGAGCAGCCTCCCAGGATCGAGCACATGATCCGGATCGGAACCTGAAAGCCATCGCCGTTTGGCCGCATCGAGGTCCGCCCTCGCTCCTTTCAGATCGCCGATGACTCGCGCGACGTTCGCCCCATGTCCAGCCGCATAGCCCCGGACGGTGTTGCGCCACCCTTCCGGCCCTCGGACCAGATCGGCGATTTCCTCGGCGAGTCGGGCCACAGCGGCGGCACGGTCGAGATCGCGGGATGCCTGGACCACCGACTCGGCACAGACCTTCTCCATCAGCGCCCAGTTTTGGTACTCGCGGACCCGCCGGACCACGGCCAGTTGCTGCTCCTCGGTCAAAATCTCCAGGAGCGACCACTGCATGCCGGCCTGCCAACGCGCCGCTTCGAGATCGGCGGAGCGCGGATAGCCGTCGAACGCCGGCATCGACCGGGAGCGTAGAGCGATCTCCCTCAAGGTGCCACGGAGCAACCGCGCGGCCTCGCGGACCCCGCACTCGACCTCCTCCTGCTCCCCAGCGGACAGGTCCCGGTTCCGCGCCACGGCCTGCAACCCTTCGATGCACCCGGTCACCACCTGGATCTCCGCGGGCTCGCTGCGGGTCGCCGCCAGCAGCGTCTCGTAGTCCTCATCCGGGATCTCATCTCGCTGCAGAAGCCTGGAGACGCGTTTCCCCTGGATTCCGGAGCGCAGACCGAGCTGCGTCTGGGTGAGGCCGCGCCAGACCGACAGAAACCAGATCATCAGAGCCCGGAAGCAACGCTCCATGCGATTCCTTTCGAAAGTTGTCCTGCTTCTGGAAACAAGGTGCTTCCCCGGCCCGCCGGCGTGACACGAAAGAACAAGAACGTGACCAGAGAGAATTTTCCTCTGCCACGCGGGGTGGAACTGTAGCACTTCCGCTTCTACGATCCACACCACATGAAGCGAGTGACCATAGAAGCCACAGGAATCCGCAGGTTTTTGTCCGATTTATCGAAGCCGATTCAGGAACAGGCTGACGTTCTCGACCGAGTCGCGCAGATCCTGCAAGAGGCGCAGCTCTCGTTGCCGCTGCCGACCCGGGAAGAGATCGTCGATCTGAGGAGAGGAGGTCCCCTCGGCAAGGAGGCGTACCTCCTGGGCCTTCTCCAAAGAGTCATTCTGAGTGCGGAGAATGCTGCGTCAGACCTGCGAACCGGAATTGACCCGGAGACACTGAACCATCTTGACGAGATCCGCCTGAGCGTCGTCGAAATCAACGCGATCGATGCGGCATTCCAGGAGCGGCAGGGCAAAGCGGGAGGAAAGGATGCGACGTGACCATCCTCCTCCGGAGGTCCTTGCCCGGTTCGCGACAGGGTTGGCAGTGGCTCGCGCGGAGAGCCGCTGGATCGTCAGATATCTGCTTCATGGGTGCGTCCCGTGCCAGAGACTCCTTTGCCAGTCGTTCCAGCCCGACGTCGACCCCTCTGTTTACGATCAGATCCTGGATGGCTGCCTGACAGCTCTTCGTCGATCCCGGGGGCAACCTTGAAGCCCGATGTGTCGCACATGATCGGCGTGATTCGAACGGCCATGAGCCTGCTGGGATATCGCAGCTCCGCGATCGAAAGAAGGCTCGGCTGGAGAGCGGGATATCTGAGCCGTCTTCTGAACGGTGGCATGGAGCTTCGCTTCGAGCACGTTCTCGACATTGCGGTGGCGATGGAGCTCCGCCCCGGCGAGCTGTTCAGCATCGCGTATCCCGAGTCCGATGAATCTCCAAGCCCATCGGCACAGCGGCTCCGCGAGGTCACGGGAGGCTTTCGGGAAACCACCCAGGCTCGGCGGCAACGGAGGTCAATCTACTCACCGAGGAACAGATGGAGCGCGTCCTGGGGCGCGCCCTGCACAGGCTGCTTCGGATCGTTCTGGACAGGTACGGAAAGGAAGTCGATGATGGATCCCGAAGCTGAAGAACAGGCACGGGAATCGAAGGCCCGCAGGCGGCAGGAGATCGAGCGTGAGATCGATGCTTTCCTGGCCGCCCTGCGCAAGTATCTTCTGTTCCTGGCCGATCGCGTGGGGGTTCCGCCGGGAGACCAGGAGTGAGCCGGCGGCTTGGTGGAGATTTACTTGCCGATGGGGACGGCAGCAGCGAACACGTCCTGCCCGAGAGACACCAGCTTCTCTCCCCGCGTCCCAAGGTCCCGCGCCACGTTCGACATGGCTCCAGGGGCGCCGAGGTCTCGCGCAAACGAGAAGCGCTTCCGTCCAGGATCAAGGCGGTAGACCTCACTCCCCTTCACCAGGAGCATCGTGCTTCCGGACCGCGATACGACACAGGGGGCGAGAGTGTCGCACCGAAGATTTCCCCAGGTCGTGACGTATTGAAGGTCTCTCCCCTGCACTCCGGTCTTCCGTAGAGCCAACTTGGCGGACGCCTCGAAACCGGCCAAGGGTGGAAGGTGCCGGTCCTCGGGCTTGTTCACGATCTTGACCAAGAGCCCGCTATCCTCCAAAGCAGCGCGGGCGATCTCGGCTCCGCCGTCCTTCTCGATCACACGAACAAGGAAGTAGAAAGACCTCTGCCGTTCGGGGCCACAGCGGAGAGGACTCCAGTTTTCAATGCGGAGCACTTCAAAACGGACAGTCTTCGACCGAACGGCCGAAAAGAAACGACGCTCAGGAGCCGCCAACTGATCGAACGGCATGTCGCCGAAAGCCTCCTGATGCTGATAGAGAAAGTCATCGATCACCTGTTGGTCTGCTTGAGGAAATGGATGAGGTACATAGAGTGTGGATCCCGGCTCGGCGGAATGGACCTTCTTGGCGAATGCCTTCCAAGCCTTGCCATGATCGACGCACGCAACTGCCATCCAACTCTCCGAATGAGCTGCGGGGGTAGACAGGCAGCCCACAAACAAGAAAAGGATCGATCTCTTACAGACCATCGGACTCTCCTCAGAAGAAGGCTTCTAATACTCGATCGGCCCGCGGTCACGATCCCAGCCACGCACGTAGAGATCGTCACCATAGGCAGAAAGATTGCCCGCCCATGCGCCAACCGCACCTGAAGAAATGATCTGCTGGCATGTGCTGGGAGATGGGCAACTCTCGTCAATCCACCCACCTGCGGCGTAGTACACATCGGCATGTATCTCGGGATCGTGAAAGTATACATAGTCCCATTGATAGGAGCCGTCGGTACGGTAGCTCCATTTGCCGCCGTTGATAACCCCTGCGTGTACTCCGTCGATGATCGCAATCACAGGAACCCGACTATCAATCGACGTAATCTGACGACTGAAGAAATCGTCGTGATCGTTCCATGCCACATAATCCCAGTAGGCATCCCTCTTACTTGTATAGCGGTTTACTCCATTCGCGAGAGCGTCCTGTGACGCACCGCAAGCCGAGCTCCCCATATAGTCCGCAATCGTCTGCTGGGATATCTCCGGTAGACCGTCATAGAGACGCCACATGAGAACCGAGGCTGGACCGCAGTCGAAGGAACCAGTTGCCTGGGCTCGATAGGGTACTCCAAGGCGAACGTCATTATTTCGCCAGACAACGCCACAGCTTGACAGTAACAGAGCCGCACCAATAACCACGACGGCCAAGCCGCTCCGAAGCAAGATGTGCCGTAGATAAAACAAGAGCCATCCTCCTCTCCTGAAGGCCCGCATTGCCCCTTCCGCAACCGGCAGAACCGCGGCAAGTTGCATAGTACTTCAATGCGCCGAGACATGGCAACCGGCGACTCGTTCAAGTTCTGGCGAAATGAGAGGCGATATACAGACCGCAGACCACGACCCACGTCAAAACAGCGGCTTCCATGGCGCGCTGGCTGACGCCAACGAGCGGAGAGCCCGGCGAAAGCGTGAGCAAGCCCAGAAGAGAGACCGCGGAGGCAATAAAGCCGATCCGAGAGACCCATGCGGCGCCCGGCCAGGTGCGGGCTGACCGTGCCAGCAGAAAGAGGAACAACGGAGCGGCGACATAGCCCAGCAATCCGACTGCGTTGTGAATGACCTGGGACATACTCGGCACCGCTGGGCGGCAGCCCGGATCACAGGGGAAGAATGCTGCCGCCACGTAGCCGAGGGCGTACAGGGCAAGCCCCAAAAGGCCGAATGTCGTTGTCCGCGAGCGTGGCAAGCTGAAGTACGCCACCATGCTGAAGAGCAAGAGTGCAAGCCCGGCAGGCAGGAAGCCGAAGAATCGAATCGGGATTTCCTGGGGGGCGCCGGTCGCTCCAAGCTCACTGATGTACTGAGAAAAGTGGCTGTATCCAGGCGTATTGATCGCGCCGACGATCGCCAACAACGCGATAGCCAGAGCACTGAGAATGGAGGAAGCGGTGGCCAGAAATCGTGTCATGGGGCTCGCGATCAAGATAGGGTTTCGATACATGAAAGCGCCCGGATGGAGCAGGCAGAGGTCGTTGCATGGGCTTCCAATTGTTGAAGGCAGCCTATACGAGCCGCGGAAGGAACGTCAATGACGTCGCTGACGTGGCGCCAGAGTCGCTCCATGGCGGCAGCCCGTCTCGGGCAGCCACGCATGCGCTAAGCTGCCCTCATGCGATTCGCCACTCTTCTCATGGGAATGATGCTGATGAGCTCATCCACCCTCGCCGCCGCTCCTCCCCTGGATTACCTTGCCCTCGTCGACCGCATCGTTCAGCAGATGAAGCTGCAGCCGGGAGAAAAGGTGCTCCTGCTGTCTCATCCGGCGGAGTTTCAGCCCATCATCCCGCTTCTCCGCCAGGCTGTGGTCCGCGCCGGCGGTGTCGATCTCGGATGTTGGCAGGTGCCTGCCAAGGCGACGGCTGGTCTCGATCCCGCAGCGGTTGAGAAAAGCGCCGCCGCGTCACGTGCGGCCCTGATCCCGCTGCTGCGGAACGTCGACGTCGCCATCATGCTCCCGGGAGCCTCGCCGGGTGATCCCGAGTATGCCGCGATGCAGGACGTGCTGCGGGCGGGCCA
>WUUC01141405.1_pt1 | contig 10260 bp, 11 predicted proteins | sample 6278441 | NCBI WGS metagenome assembly WUUC01 (sample SAMN13675441, study PRJNA597444) | soil metagenome | isolation source: soil | place: USA: Washington | collected 2017-10 | reverse complement strand
TCGCTAGGCGCCAAACTGGAAACCGTATTGAAGCTGCTTGACCAGGTCAACCTGGGATTTGGGATAGTGGCGCTGGTGCTGCTGGTCATCATTGTGCTGCTCGGCAGGCGCACGTTGCGGCGACGGCGGGAACGGCTGACCCCTGATGAGTGAGTTGCTTCCACCGGAAGTCTCGCAGGCATTTCAACTGACATCCTTCCGTGATCACTTGTCACTGGAAGCTGGCAATAGCGAGCATACCATTGAAGCGTATGGTCACGACCTGCGCCGGTTGGCTGAGTTCGCAGTCAGCAAGGGAATTCGTAAACCGACTGAGGTCGATACCGCCCTGTTGCGAGAGTTCGTTTTCCTGCTCAAGGACCTGGGGCTCTCGGGCGCCACTATCCGTCGGCACATTTCGGCGGTCCGAACCTGGTTCGCGTTTCTCGCCGCCGAGGGGCTGGTGGAAAAGGATCCCAGCGACAGGCTGGAGACTCCCAAACGCTGGCGGACCCTGCCTGACACGCTATCGGTCAGCGAGGTAGAAAAGCTGCTTGCTGCCCCCGGATTGGACGACAAGCTGGCCTGGCGCGACAGGGCTGTACTGGAGCTGGCGTATGGCGCTGGGCTACGGGTATCCGAGATCTGCAACCTGAGCCTGGGTGACGTGCTGATTGGTGATGGTCTGGTGCGGGCCTTTGGCAAGGGAAAGAAAGAGCGTCTGGTACCGATCGGCCGACCGGTGGCAACCACGGTCTCGGCGTACCTCACGGTGCTTCGGCCGGAGTTGGATCGTGGTGTTTCGAAGAACCGCCTGATCCTGAACTCACGCGGTGAGCCACTGTCCCGTGTAGGTGCCTGGGGAATCGTGAAGAAGCAGACTACCAGGGCCGGCATTACCAAGCGGGTGACACCCCACACCTTACGGCACTCGTTCGCGACGCATTTGCTGGAAGGTGGTGCGGACTTGCGAGCAGTGCAGGAAATGCTCGGCCACGCCGACTTGAGCACCACCCAGATCTACACTCATGTTGATCGCGATTATCTGCACAGCGTTCACAAACAGTTTCATCCGAGGGGCTAGTGCCTAGTTGTCAGTCCTTAGTAGTTAGTCGTTAGAGAGCCGAAGGTTTTGGGACCTGCGAAGGATTTGGTGAGATGGTTTGTGAACCCCGCACCAGTTCATCCCTCACCAACGGGAGAGTGGCATGTATAAGCGCGTCGGCTTTTATCTGTTAATGATGTTTGGCGCTTCAACGAGTCTAGGTGCGCAAACAGTGCGAATTCACGGACCCGCCAATGTTGCCAAGCTGAGTATTCCGCGGGCGGTAGATGGGACGGTAACCAGGCTCGGAAGCCTGCATGCTGCGCAGCTTCCTTCCAAGCCCGGCACCTGGAAGTCAGCGCTGATCATTGGCGGAATCACCGCAGTTGTCGCTGGGGTAGCTATTGCCGCGATGCCGGGCGACGAGGGTGGTACTCGCACCACGAGCAATCGAGTTAAGTCAGGCGTGGTCGGGGGGCTGGTGGTCGCCATTCCGGTGACGGTGATTTTTGTGTTGTTGGCCGGCGACGGCTAGTACATCTTCCGCTGATGATACTTGTCCTCGACAACTACGACTCGTTTACCTGGAACCTGGTCCAGTACCTGGGTGAACTGGGCGCCGAGTCCGAGGTAGTCCGCAACGACCAGCTGACGGTTTCAGGTGCGCTCGAAATGGCCCCCAGTGCCATCGTGATCTCCCCTGGCCCCGGAACACCCGCTGCCGCTGGTATTTCGGTTCCTTTGATTCGGGCCGCAGCCGAGCGGGGTATCCCGGTTCTGGGAGTCTGCCTGGGCCATCAGGCCATTGGTGAGGCGCTCGGCGGGCAGGTTGTACGAGCCGACCGCCAGATGCATGGCAAGCACACTGCGGTCCACCACGGAGCCGCTGGGCTCTTTATGGGCCTGCCTGATCCGTTCATGGTGATGCGCTATCACTCCCTTGTCGTGGCCCCCGAATCCGTCCCCACCGAACTTCAGGTGACGGCCTGGTCAGCCGACCGACCTGAGGGTGAGGAGATCATGGCCCTGAGCCACTCCAGCCTCCCAGTGCATGGCGTCCAGTTCCACCCCGAGTCGGTAGGAACTCCGGAAGGTCGGCGCCTGCTGGGCAACTTCCTTTCGCTGGCGGGACTTAGCTCCTAATCGCTTGCTTTGCAAGCAGTTGTAAGTGGACTCCCGAGTTCGGCACGCATCTTGATAGCAGAGCCCCTCTCGCATAGCTTGTATCGTGCCTGTCCTGATCGTCGTCCCGGCCCGCGTTGGCTCGACGCGACTCCCTCGCAAACCTCTCCAGCTGCTCGGCGGGGCCCCTCTGGTGGCCCGCGTAGTCGAGCGCGCGAGACAGGTCAGCGGAGTCGATCGTATTGTCGTCGCCACCGACTCCGAAGCAATCGCGGCTGTGCTGATGCCATGGGATGTCACCGTGGTGATGACCGCCGCAGAGCTTGCTTCGGGGACCGACCGGGTGGCAGCAGTGGCCCGGCTACCAGAGTTTACCAAGTACGACGTAGTGGTGAACCTTCAGGGCGATGAACCCTTCATGCCAACAGCCGCAGTTACCGGCGCGATTGATCGGGTAATGAGCGGGGATGCCATCGGTACTGCCGCGTCTCCGATGGCCGCAGATGAACGTCACGACCCGTCTCGGGTGAAGGTGGTGATGGGGCACGATGGACGGGCGCTCTATTTCTCACGCTCACCGATTCCACATCTTCGCGACGCTGCAGATCTCACCACCGCGAGATGGTGGCAGCACCTTGGCGTTTACGCCTATCGGCGGGATATCCTGCTGGGATTGGCACTACTGCCGCCGTCACCGCTGGAAGAGTCCGAACGACTTGAACAGCTGCGGGCGCTGCAAGCAGGCATTCCAATCGGTGTCGCACTATTAGACCGACCGGCCGCAGCCGGGATTGATACTCCTGATGACCTGGCCGCCGCCGAGGCGCGGTGGCTCGACTTTGCCGAGGCAGCCCCATGAATACTGCAACTCCCAGCACCAAGTTCATCTTCGTCACTGGTGGCGTGGTCTCGTCACTTGGCAAGGGCATCGCGGCAGCCTCGCTCGGCCGCTTGCTCGTGGAACGTGGGCTTTCGGTGACGATGCTCAAATTCGACCCGTATATCAACGTCGACCCCGGTACCATGTCGCCATATCAACATGGCGAGGTGTACGTAACCGATGATGGTGCGGAAACAGATCTCGACCTGGGGCACTACGAACGGTTTATCGACCGTTCTCTTTCGCAGCAGAACAACATCACCACTGGGCGAGTCTATCAGACCGTAATCAGCAAGGAACGCCGCGGCGAATACAACGGCGGAACGGTGCAGGTCATTCCCCACATTACTGACGAGATCAAGAGCGCCCTGCGGCGTACCGCACCTGGCAATGACGTGGTGATCACCGAAATCGGTGGCACTGTGGGTGACATCGAATCATTGCCTTTCCTTGAGGCAATTCGTCAGTTCCGTCAGGAAGTCGGCCGTGAAAATGCCTTGTTCATCCACCTGACCCTGGTGCCCTTCATTGCAGCGGCGGGCGAACTCAAGACCAAGCCGACCCAACATTCGGTTCGCGACCTGATGCAGGTGGGTATCCAGCCCGACATGCTGATCTGCCGGAGCGAACGGCAACTTGACGCCGAGATCAAGCGCAAGATCTCCCTGTTCTGCAATGTTGACTATGCCGGTGTAATCGAAAGCCCCGATGTCCAGAGCATCTATGAGCTGCCGCTGCGATTCTACGAGCAGGGTTTTGATCGCGAGGTCTGCGCCAGGCTGGGCCTGGAGACGCGCGAGCCCGATCTCACCAAGTGGGCAGCCATGGTTGAACGGATCCTGCGTCCAGGCGCCCGGGTGAAGATCGCGGTAGTGGGGAAGTACACCGCCTTGCACGATGCATACAAGTCGGTGGGCGAGTCACTGTTGCATGGCGGCATCCCGCACGATGTTGGTGTCGACATCGAGTGGCTCGGCAGCCATCGGTTCACCTCGCAGGAAGCTACCGCTGACATCCTGGCTGGCTATGACGGGTTGCTCGTTCCAGGTGGTTTCGGCGATCGCGGTGTTGAAGGGATGATCGAGGCAATTGAATTTGCTCGCAAGAGTGGCCTGCCCTTTTTTGGCATCTGCCTCGGCCTGCAGGTCGCAATCATCGAATTTGCCAGGAACGTCTGCGGCATGTCGGGAACTACCTCCACTGAGTTCGAACCGGATTGCCCGGACCCGGTCATCGCGCTGATGGATAGCCAGCGGGACGTAAAGGATCTTGGCGGCACCATGCGCCTGGGAGCCTACGCCGCGCGCCTTCGGAAGGGCAGTCGGGCTGCGGAGGCCTACGGCACCACCGAGATATCTGAGCGCCACCGTCATCGTTGGGAAGTAAACAATGCCTACCGCCATGTACTGGCAGAGTTTGGCATGTTGCTGTCGGGGTTGTCACCGGATGGCTCGCTGGTTGAAATGATCGAGCTCCGGGACCACCCATGGTTTGTGGGTTGTCAATTTCACCCTGAACTCAAGTCGCGGCCCACGCGGCCTCATCCGCTGTTCGCAGCTTTCGTCGGTGCTGCAGCGGAGCGGAAGCGCGGTGCAGCAACACAGCCAGTGAGCAGTGACGCTGCCATAGCTACGAGCCCTGCCTGATGGTGTTTGACTTCAGCAACGGTCCGTTCCTGATCGCCGGCCCCTGTTCGGTCGAAGCGGCCGAGGTGATGCTGACCATCGCTGAAAAACTGGCGATGATTGGTCAACGCCATCGGATACCGGTTTGCTTCAAGGCTTCATTTGACAAGGCAAACCGGGCTCGGGGTGATTCACCTCGCGGTCCTGGAATGGAAGACGGGCTGCGCGCACTGGAACGAGTTCGCGCTGCGACAGGGCTGCCACTACTGACAGATATTCACGAGTCGTCGCAGGCGAATGCGGTTGCTGAAGTGGTTGATGTACTTCAGATCCCAGCGTTTCTCTGTCGCCAGACTGACTTGCTGCTTGCCGCAGGTAGCACAGGCAAGCCCGTGAACATCAAGAAGGGACAGTGGATGTCGGCCGAAGCCATGGCCGGTGCGGTGGCCAAGGTGCGGGGAGCGGGAAGCTCGGCAGTGGCGCTTACGGAACGCGGCACTTTTCTCGGCTATGGTGACCTGGTAGTCGACTTCAGGAACCTGACCCGGATGCGTACTGCCGCCGATGTCCCGGTGATCTACGATGCCACGCACAGCGTGCAACAACCAGGACAGGGTAGCGGTGGTACCAGTGGTGGTTTGCGCACTTTCATTCCGACCTTGCTGGCCGCGGCAGCTGCTGCTGGTGCTGATGGCTTCTTCATCGAGACACATCCCGATCCGGCGATGGCAGCCTCAGATGCCGCGACACAATGGCCACTGGACCGACTGGACGACCTGGTAGCTCGCACGTTGGCTGTCCGAAGCGCGGCACTGGAACCGATCAATGCTTGATGCATCCAAGGCAGCTCGGATCAGGCTACTGGCACTCGATGTGGACGGCGTGCTCACCGACAATGCGGTGTTCATCGGGGAGGTCGATGGCAAGCGGGTGGAATTCAAGCGCTTCGACATCCAGGATGGCCTGGGTCATGCGCTTTTGCGCACCGCTGGTATCGACGTCGCGTGGGTGAGTGGTCGCCATTCCGCAGCCACAGCAATGCGCGGCGAAGAATTGCGCGTCACTACGCTGCATCAAGGGCACCCATCCACCAAGGTCCCCATGTTGGCAGCCCTGATTGCCGAACGCGGGCTCACCTGGGATGAGGTCGCATTTGTTGGCGATGACCTGGCCGACCTCGGTGTGCTCGAGAAAGTCGGGTTGCCAATTGCAGTTGCCAACGCCCGCGAAGATATCAAGGCGGTCTGCAGTTACGTCACTGCTGCGGCTGGTGGTTACGGCGCGGTCCGCGAAGTTATCGATCTGTTGATCCAAAGCAGGGGTCAATGGAGCGAAACGGTCGCCAAGTACAAGGCCGCCAAGGAGACGCCTTCGTGACCGACGCCGTGGTCAGCGGCCGCCGCACGCTGCAACTCGAGGGCAGCGCGGTGCTGAGTGCAGGGGAGCGCCTCGGCACGAGCTTCGCCGTCGCGGTTGAACTGATTGCAACCGCCGGTCGGGTGATCGTGAGTGGCGTGGGCAAAAGCGGTGCGATCGCGCAGAAGATTGCCGCCACACTGACTTCAACCGGTACACCCGGCACCAGCGTGCACCCGGTTGATTCGCTGCACGGTGACCTGGGCCTCGTCTCGAGCGACTCGGTTGCGATCCTGCTGAGCAAGAGCGGCGAGACTGAAGAATTGTTCGGATTGATCGGAGCCCTGGCCCGGATGGGTGTGCCAATAGTGGCGATTACCGGTACGCCAGAGTCAACCCTGGGGCGCGCGGCTAAGGCCGTGCTTGATGCATCCGTCAGTGAAGAGGCCTGCCCACACGACCTGGCACCCACTACCAGCACCACCGTCGCAATGGCGCTCGGCGATGCGCTGGCTGTAGCAGTCCTGGAACGTAAAGGCTTTCGACGGGAAGACTTTGCAGCGCTGCATCCGGGCGGTCGTTTGGGTCGCAAGCTGCTGCTGCGGGTCAGTGACGTGATGGTGTTAGCGGAATATCAAGTTGGCACCGACGCCACCATGCGGGACGTAATCGTCGCGCTGGCTCACGGTCGCGGAATCGCCCTGGTTACCGAAGCCGGGCGGCTCGCCGGCGTGGTCACCGCGGGCGACCTGACCAGGCTCGCGGAACGTACTCATGACTACCTCGCCATTACAGCCGGTGAGGTAATGACGCGAAACCCGCGGACAGCACTTGATCAGGACCTCGCGGCTTCAGTGGTCGGTGAAATGGAGCGACACGCCATTACCGCCGCGCCGGTGGTAAACGACTCGGGCCTAGTCGTCGGCGTGGTGCACCTGCACGACTTGCTCCGGGCTGGTGCTGCATGAGGCGCCTGATCCTGGCATTCGGAATAACGCTCGCTGTCGGCGCCTGTACTTCACGCGGGGTGGTTCCTGGGCAAGGGATCGCTGCGGATAGTGCCGATCAGGTCATGAAGACGATGGAGTTCGCGGCGACGCGGGATGGCATCAAGACGGCATTGATCCAATCCGACTCAGCGTGGGTTTTCCAGACCCGCCAGGTCACCGATCTCAAGACGATGAAGATGACTTTCTACGACAAGAACGGGAATGTTGCCTCAACCGTAACGGCTGACAGCGGTAGCTATCAGATGCGGGACGGTACCCTGGATGCCCGCGGTAATGTGGTGGTTGTAACCACCGATGGTAAGACCCTCAAAACTGAACACTTGGTCTACAACAAGACCACCAGTGAGATCACCTCCGATACCGCCTACACCTTCACCTCATCACAGGGCAGTGGCTCCGGCATGGGGTTTGTCACTGATCCCGATTTCAAGCGGCTGGAGACCAGCCAGGCCACGGGCCGTCAGCGCGGCGAAGGATTCATACTTCCGGGACAGACGCAGGGGCCGCAGTGATCGGCAGATTTGCTGCAACTATCGCACTTCTGGTAGCAACGCTTTGCGTACCCGATCTCGGGGCGCAGCGCCCCCAGGTGCGCCGGTGTCTTGCGGAATTGACCAACAACGAACGGGGTTTGGTACGCGATGCCCCACTGGCAGGCAACGAGAATTGGTTCGCGGGTGGCAACGTCAAGCTGCGGTGCCAGCGCCAAAATGTGCACCTCGGCGGCGACTCACTTGAGTCATACAACGGCCAGGTAATTCGGCTGCTTATTCGTGCCTACTATCGCGATGATGACATCGATATAAAGGCAGACTCCCTGATCTACACCAAGGCCGATGAACGAATTCAGTTTCGCGGAAATGTGGTAATCGTCAACTCGGTCAATGGTTCCACGCTGACGGGACCTTCGGTCGACTATTTTCGGCCCGTGAAGGCAATCGGACGGGACTCCGCTGAAATGACTGCGGTCGAGCGGCCCACGGTGGAGTACAAGGTGGCTCGTACAGCCGGCGACACCGCAGATCCAGCGCCTTATGTGATCGTCGGTGACCGGCTTCGTGGGTATGGCTCCTCCCAGATGTTCGGCTGGGGAAATGTCACCATCGACCGTGATTCTTTGCGAGGTCGTGGGGACTCCGTCAAGTATTTCACCGCTCTGGAGGACGTGGCGGTACTGTTTGGGGCGCCGGCAACCATGCGCCGAGTGGGAGCCGATTCGTTCAGGGTGGCGGGGAATGAAGTGCGGCTCGGGATCCAGGGCGAGGAATTGCGGACCGTCTGGGCGTACGGGGATGGTGAGGTCACCAGCGCCGGTGGCGATGTTCGAGGCGACAGCGTGGCGCTGGCCTTCGATGACGGCAAGTTATCCCGCACCGACGCATGGGATCGCACCAGGCCGGCTTCAGTTCTGGCCCAGGGGTACGATATCAAGGGTGATTCGGTCGTGATCGTGAGCCCGGGTGAGCGCATCCGCGAATTGCTGGTGGTCGGGAACGGGGTGCTGATCGAGCCGCTTGATTCGCTGGCGATCATTCCATCGGCTGACACGGTGAGCGTTCCGGATTCCACGCGAGTGGACACCATGGGGCCGGTCCGGAATACCATGACAGGAGACCGCATCACTGCGCAATTCATGGACTGGGATTCAGCCGGCACACCGGTGACGCGCCTGGTGAACATCATTGCAATCGGCAATGCATCGTCACTTTTTTCACGTCAGGTGACCAAAGGTGGCGAAACCTCTCCCACTATCAATTACACCAGGGCGGATACCATCACCGTCGTCATGAAAACCGGTGACAGCACTGGAGTAGCTGTCGTAAGAGCGACCGGGGCGGTGGACGGGATGCAGCTGGAGCGCGCCTCGCAACGACCTGCTACCAGCCCGCCCCCGGTTGCCAAGCCCGAGGATGGTCCGTGAGCACGCTCTATGCGAGCGGGCTGATGAAGAGCTATCGACGCAGGGCGGTAGTGAACGACGTCGCACTCGAACTGGGTCAGGGAGAGATCGTCGGATTGCTGGGGCCCAATGGCGCCGGCAAAACGACGACTTTTTACCTGATTACCGGGTTGATCCGGCCAGATGCCGGCACCATCTGTCTCGACAGTGAGGACATTACCGGCGAGCCGATGTATCGTCGGGCTCGTCGCGGCATCGGATACCTGGCACAGGAGCCTTCCATCTTCAGGCGCATGACAGTGGAACAGAACGTCCTGGCGATCCTGGAGACGTTGCCGCTCTCGAAGGCCGATCGGATGGCACGGCTGGACCGGATGCTGGACGAACTCGGGCTGACATCACTTCGGACGTCACCGGCCTATACTCTTAGTGGTGGGGAACGCCGGCGCCTGGAAATAACGCGGGCTTTGGCAACCAATCCCAAGTTCATGCTGCTGGATGAGCCGTTCGCCGGGGTAGACCCGATTGCAGTACACGACATCCAAACCATTGTCGCATCGCTCCGGCAACGGGGCATCGGAGTCCTGATTACCGATCACAATGTCGAGCAGACGCTGGAAATTGTTGATCGTGCCTATATCATGCACACCGGTAGCGTGCATGCGGCAGGTTCGGTCAATGAACTGGTCTGGAATGACCGAGTCGCAGAGCTATACCTGGGGCCCACCCTCACAGCTCGGCTCCGCAGTCGAATGGCGCAGAACGTATGAAGACCGGCCTGCAGCAGCACACCGGGCTCCGGCAGGAGCTGCGCATCAATCCTCGCCTCTATCAGGCGATGGACATGCTCTACATGCCGATGCTCGACCTGCAGCAGCACCTCCAACAGGAATTGCTCGGGAATCCCTTTCTCGAACTCGAAGAACCCGAAGAAGAAGTCACAGCCGACAAGACGACCGAAGAGGAACAGCGCGAACAGCAGAAGGATGATGAGGTCGATTGGACCGAAATCCTCATCAACGGTTTTGATGTGGGCGGTCAACGGGAGCAGTTCGAATCACAGGATTACACCGAACCCGTCACGGTCGAAACGCAGGGACTTCCTGATCACCTGCGCGAACAACTGCAGATGCTTGACCTGAGTCCGCGGATCACGCTATTGGCAGAGGAAATCATTGGCAACATTGGCGATGACGGCTACCTCTCCTGTCCCATGGAGGAAGTGCTCCATTCTGCCAACCAGTGGCTTGTGTCGCACGTGAGCCCTTCGCATGGCAACAACGGTCACGACCCAGACCCGTTTGATCTCGACGACGAAGCTGATTCCGAACTGGATGTTGCGG
>WUUC01025031.1_pt1:0-7500 | contig 10261 bp, 9 predicted proteins | sample 6278441 | NCBI WGS metagenome assembly WUUC01 (sample SAMN13675441, study PRJNA597444) | soil metagenome | isolation source: soil | place: USA: Washington | collected 2017-10 | reverse complement strand
ATAGCAGGAATGAAGGTTGGGAAATATGCCATGCAGAATTCCAATAAGTTGGCACTGCTTTCCCTTTCCATATGAAAAATGGAGAGGAAAAGCATGGGTGGACCAAGCGTTTTAACCGGAATCTAGTGACGGAGAAAGAAGAAAGACAGGCTAAGCGCTAGATAGGGTCACAATTCAATAAAGATACTTGGCTGGATGGCGAAGCTGTGTTTGCTCTCCCAAATCGAGATCAAAGTCTTGCTTGACAGCGTGAGGAACTTTGAATGCTCCGTACAAAGGGTCATAGGGAGCTTTTGGAGGTCAGGGAGAAGTGTGTGTGGCCACTGTGCGCAAGCATTCTGTACAGCGATCTTGCTGAAGAGGTCCCCGGTCCCACCTCCATAAAGAAGATCTGGTGACTGCCCATTGTCTTGTTTTGGCTTTGAAGTATCCTCAAAATAAGGCAAGTGAGTCAACGATCTCTGTAAGAGGAATTGGAAGATGGGGGTTCCATGGCGCACTGAGATGAAAGGCTGTCTTGGACGTGCGGCCCCTTATCCCTATCCCTTTGTTGATGAATCCCATGCAACGCGCCCTTGCTTTGACCCACTTACCCTTATCTTCTTCGCCACCACGTATGGAAAGCCTTTCCTTTGCTTGACATGAAGGCCTAGCTCTTTACTTTGACTAAACACTAGCTTCTCTTGTTTCTTTACTTATCCTTTTCCCTTTCTAATACTAGCTATCCGTGGCCGTGGTTCTACTACTCGAATGCCTGACCTAGCCAACTAAACCGTGAAAACTCGAACAAGCTAATATATATATATATATCTTTACTTTAATAAACCTATCACAAAGAAATAGAAACACCTGGTTATTCCTTGACATTGTTTGAACCAAGAACTCTTCTACCCAAACCTCTCACATTCCAAAATAGTATCTTCTTCTTGATTTTCTTGCTTTCAAACATTCAAACCAACCGATCCACTGAGCTTTGGAAACCACAGCTTCAGAGCGCTCTCCTCCTGAAGATCCCCATGCAGAAATGCATTCAATACATCTAATTGATGTAATGGCCAATCCAGATTTGTGGCACAAGAAATCAGTGTTCTCACCGTGCTCATCTTTGCCACTGGTGCAAAGGTTTCGTCATAGTCAATTCCATATGTTTGACTATATCCCCTTCCTTGCCACAAGTCTTGCCTTGTACCTTTCTCAAATCCCATAAGGATTTAGCTATCTATTGGAGTAGGGAACAAGGTAGATAATCCTAGTATAAATTACACCCTAGATGTGACTCCTATCAAAGTTGGAGGGTAGCCTAGGTATTGCAAGCAGCAACCAACCAAGGTACAGATGAGGAGACTCAAAGCCCTGCAAGGTAGAATTATAACCAAGGATTGATTTCCCCTTTGGTAAGTGAAAACACTCTTTAGTAAGTGAAAACACTCTTCAATTTGTAATCTCTTTGAGGAATGGCATATTTCTCTTGTGAAGAGAAAAGGGAAGAGTTTGTTAGGGGATTTAGGCATCCTGAATATAATAAGGAAATGAATGTTTTAGAAGGTCTTATGACTAAAATGCAATAGAAGTATACTTATTTGCAAGTGGGGTCTTCTATATTAGTGAGAAGAAGATCCAAAACACGAACATTAGAGGAATACGTTCTTTTGAGAAAAGAAGATATCTTAACTTAATTTATTAGAAATGAGAAACTATATATCTTCTGTTTGCAGGAAACTAAAAAGCCTATACATCTAGATTTCTCTATTCTCTATCTTCACTTTTCACCTTCTCATCCTTAACCTCAGTGATCTGTTCCTCCTAGACATCCTTCTGCATACAAAAACAGAAGAAGAAGCACGGGCATAAATCAATAGTTTAGTTTCAGAAGTATTTTTTGATTGGTATATCAATCATGGTTTATAGGGAAATAGTTAGAATAGGAAAGCTCTGTTAGTTACTAATGTTTGGGTTTTTGTTTACGGCAATAGTAGGTTTCTTGCTTGTCATATAGACGAATATAAGCATCAGTTACATTTGACGTCCAGCCTTTTTATAGAAGAGAAAGGAAGGTTAAGGGCAAGGGCGCAGCATAAAGCCTAAGCTCGACAAAGTCTTTGAGGGGAAATTTTTCCAACTAGACCGATAAATGAGAAAAAGTACCAGTCGTACCAAGAACCAAAGGCGCCAGCTTTAATTTATATATATACCGTATCTTTTAGCTGACCCTTCCAAACCATGCTTTGCAATCAAGCTAGAAAAAGAGGATGAAACATGAATAACACTTCTTCGGCCTTTACCTACCCAGAGAGTAGAATCCCTCGATTCCATCCATGAATTGAAGAAAAACTATAGGAAAAGAAGGGAATTGATCCAAAGATACTTGATTTACTTTCACTTTCCCCTGGCCAAAGCATAACGATAGTGCATTGAATCTCTTGTTTGATCAATCAGAATTCCAATAACAAGGAGATAGTTTGATCAAACGGGTTGCCTATTAGTTTGGTATAAGAATCTCCATTTCCCTTATACTGAGTTTTCTTCATTCCTACGCCTACCTCTTAAGCCTCTCAAGATCGAGGAAATGGTGTTGGTAGCTTTTTCCATCTATCTAACCTTTGTCTATGAAACCTCGAATGCCTCTATACAGTGACGAAAATAGGGTTGTACCTGTAATAACATCTCTTGATACCAGTATTCTAGCTTATGGTTCCTTTCATTTCCCTTTCTTGCTTAAAGGTAATAATTGTCACTGATATCTCCATGCTTTCATCAAAGCTAACTATAGAATCCGAATCCCCTTTCGGCTTGTAGGATGCCAGTACTGGATCTATGGATACTGAAACAAAGGAAGAGGAGCAAAAGACAGAAAGAAAGAGTTCAAGAAATAAGAGCACAGACAATAGGTTTATGACTGAACTGATGAACAGAAAGAAAGCCTAATCCCTTCCTTCTCTTTACTTCACAGAGCACTAGTATAGGTATCAGCCTTCCCGCAAGTCCTAGGCTTCGCCCTTTGTAAGAAAGATAAGTGGGTCAATTGGGCCAAAGCGGAAGAGAAACCTGTATCTATTGATGGCGAGCCTGGATAATTGAAACAAGCAAGATACCATCTCTTCTTTAACTGAACTGAACAGAGCAAACCTCAACCGATGCGGCCAAAGAGCAAGTGGACTGAACTGCTCTCCCTTACTATGAATAAAACGGAGAGTAGAACCGAACACTTTAAGCTCTAATTACCAGTATCTTTGGATACGGAGACCGAGGAAGAGTTCCTCCAATCTCTTTAAACACACTATAATTGGGGGTCCAGATTCCAGGTCGGAACCCACGTTATCCCTTGTTTAAGGGGAATAGATGAGATCCATGGCATATACCTCGTAACTAACAGAGGCAGACCCGGTTTAATGACACCTTTCACAATATCATTAACCCGAACCTCGTCCTCAGCAGTCAGAGGCGTGATAATTGACGCGAACGTCCTCTTATACTAAATATCTTTTTATCAAGCTATTATGATGCTCGCTTCTCTTCGGTTGGATTCCTCTCGAAGAAGGAAATTGTGCTTCTTCAGTTCTACATTCAAATTATTGTGAGTAGATGGATACCAGGCCTTTTCTGATAAACTTGGTTTCGGGAACTTTGTGGGATCCTTGGTAGAGCCATTTGGAGCGGAGGGTAATCGGTTTATGACAAAGACTGTGCTTTCAAACACGACACCCAGGGGAATGGAGGCTTTGTACATAGTTGCAAGACGTTGCTCTACAATGTGTCGGTGTTGACGCTCTGCGAGGCCTTTCTGCTCAGGAGTGGGGGGACACGATTTCTGGTGAAGAATAGCAGGGAAAGTACGATTCACTCTGTTTTTGCTTCTTGAATTTCTCTCCGAGTTGGCTCGCCCATCAGCCTGGGCAATGGCCATTCGCCTCAAGTACTCATGCGCCAGGATCTGTCGCTTCTTAAACGATGTCTAAAGATTGAAAGACTTTGGGCAAAGTACACCTGCCAAACAAACTCTTGGCCAGAATCTTTAATATGCTGCCTAAGCTTTAATGGATCAGAAATAACTCTATCCCCTCCAAGGAATAAATCTGACATTTCCTCTTCTTGCCACTTGGTTGGTTTCTTATTCAAGTAAGCTGTGTTTGAGTATCCTTTCAGCAACCATTGTTCACATCCTCTTTTCTGCCTTTGAGTAGAGTTCCTCCATTTCATATATCTTCACAAGTTGAGCCTCTAGCTCATATCTGAGTGTCCATTCCTGAATGGTCATGTTCCTCAGCCTTTTTGTCAATTACCTCTATGCTTGCTTCTAATAAGATTGTCTTTACGGATACTGGCATCACTGTACTCATTAACATTCCAACCTCTCAAATACTTTCTAAAGGATTGGGATACATCTTGCCAATGATCCTTCATATTAGCTTTGCATCTTGCTGGCCATCTAGAAATAACCTCTTCTTTTCAATTCTCTTTCAGCAACCAAGCTGTTTCAAACCTGAATTTTTATGGGGTAAAAGCTCTATCTTCCCCTTCTACCAATAAAAGAGGTGCATGATCAGACCCAGCCTGAAGCAAACTTCTCAAAAAAGCAAACCAAAAAATATGAACTGATGAAAACTCTATCAAGCACTTCTCTAACAGGATTTTTTTTTATTGGTCCAAGTAAATTGACCTCCAACCCTCCTGAATTCTTGTAACTCAACTTCAGCAATGAACTCATTGAAGGCTGCCATCCTTATAATATGCACATTACCATTCTATTTTTTCATGACTGAACCTAATCAGATTTCAATCTCCACCCATTACCTTTGGTAAGTCAGTACTGTGCACCCTTGATGTCATTTCTGCAAAGAAATCATCTCTAAGCTCCTGCTGAGTAGGGTCATACACATTAATCACAACCCAAGAGAATTTATCTTTTATCCTTCAGCTCACAATTATAATGAGTGCACCAGACCCCACAAATACAGCATCTATCTAAATCATCCAACCTCACACCTATCAACAATCCACCTGCAGAACCCACAGAGGGATCTGCTGATACAGAACCATTTGAACAAACTTCAAACAAACTGCAAAATCTGACAGCTCTTTGTCTGTAAAGTTCTGCCTTTTTGTCTCCTGCAAACAAACCACATCTACCTTATTGAGTTCTAATAATTCCGCCAACTGACCTCTTCTACCATTTAGCTCACATTCTAAAATAGTATCTTTATCTTGGGGCTCGGACTTCTCAAGAAGAGGAAAGCTGATAAGGAAACCTGGGAAGCAAACAGGTCGTGGAAACAGGGTACAAAGCTTGTGGGTGTTATAAAATGCTTATCATATTTGATTATATAGCGTTATTGTATTGCTCAATTTGTTTGGCGCATTTTAAGAGATAGCTTTCAGTGGCATGCTATCCCTGAGGGCTGCATCATGCTGACTATATCCGAGCGGTTCCCTTTGGCATATTTCACTTGCTTTGCTACTACGGTACCCGCATTCTTGAAAGAAAAAGGGATAGTTGCCCTTAGGAGACAGATGGTGCCCATTTATCCATAGAATAGGTTCAAGAAGATGAGACGCATTGATGTTAATGAACTTGAGGTTGAAGTTCTAGTAAGCTTAAGCATAGGTTTAGGTGCACAAGTGGTATACCAAAATACTCGTTTAACTACTCCGCAATGGGACACCCTTCTCAAGGTGGGTCCCCTTTCGTACGACCTATTCTCTCTCTCTGAAAGTAGCAATAGAAGAAGGATAGCTTCATGAGTTCGTTCTGACTCCTAGTTCGAAAGCTTTTCCTTCTGCTTGGGAACGATCTTATCCCGAGTCCTCTGTGGAGTGAAGGAAGTGATGCCAATTCTACCGGGTCCGGTACCCACTTAACAACGGATTCCATTTCTCTTGACCGATGGCGTTCTCCCACTGACTTGCTAAGGAAGAGGCTAGTTCGCGTGGACGCTGCCCTACGTGGTGTTGCTCGTTTTTAATGACTCTGAAAATAGTTGACTAATGAATTCCAAAGGATTTAGGTATTTTACTAGCAGTCATCTTCATCAGGTCTAGATATTGCTGTGAATAAGTGTTCTTTCGCTTGAACCTATGGATTGGCTTAAGCAAGCATGGTATCTTTGGACCAGACCTCGAACATCTGCTTCTATAGGAGTTCATGTCTGTCAACATAACTAGTTTGATCCCCCTTCCTAAAGTATACATACAGCTCTTTTCTATTCTGATAATAAGTAAAGTGTCCCTCCTCCACCAGTCGATGAGCCTGCCTGAGAATCTACGCACTAAAGCCATACTGCAGGATTGCCCCCCATCATTCCAGCTTTCACTGCCTATTCGGCTTCAGCAGTGGGTTTCCAAAGGCGCTCTTCCCAGATAAAAACGGTTTTTAAAAACTTCTATCCACAGGGACTTTTGCTCCAACTAGATTGAGCGCGAAATCAAAGGACCTTGAGTGACCACAAAGCCGAAGGGCGAGAGCAAACGGATCAATCACTAGGAAAGCTAGCACCAATATCTGATAGGCAAGGTGATGCCTCTTTATCTCGAAAGCCTTTTCGCAGGCAGGAAAATTCTTCAATCTAGCGATCAAGCTCCATTTTAGAATTCTTATGCTTATTTTATTGAATTCCTTTCAAACGGCACAGTTGAGCAAGCAATCGTACTGATTGATGACTTGAATTCACTTAGCCATTATGCTATCCCCATACAGGTGAGATAAGAAAGGTTTTCTTCTTCAACACAATACTGCGCTTCCAGCTATAGAACCGTTGAATCAAAGGCCAGGGCTGGCTACCATGAGACAAAAGAAAGCGGATTCAATACCAACAGCTCAAGAAGAAACAATTGGTCAGGATCGTCTTCCTTTACTTGATCCGCATCCGACTAATTCTGCTAATCATAGTTGTTAAAGAAACTTCCCTTGCTACAATTACTTTTGGAAAAGAAATCTAGCCAATGCGGTACGCGAGCTAGAATCAAGATCTCGATCAACGAAGAAAGGTGCGTGCTTAGATTGTAGATACACCCTTACCGGCTTTGATCTTACAATAGGATTTGCTCCTCCACAGGTGGAAAACAACCCTGTAATATTATCTTCTAGAAAAGAAACGTAGCGTAGCGAGAATAGGAAAGAATCGAAAAACACGGGATTTTGGCTTATTAAGGAAGGTCGGTACCTGAAGCCTTTGACCCTGGATGAACTTTCTCGGAAAGAGGAATGCCAGTTCGAAGGGACTCACCTGAGACGCCAAGCTGCGAAGGATCACGAGCTGGAGAGTACAATCTATGTGGGTCTCCCCATCCGACGAGGAGAAAAACCCGCCCGAAATCCGCGATGTCCTGGAGCCGGTGGAAAAGGGTGGGAGCATAAAATGTAGGTGAGTCAATTGCGTGTGGCCTTCAAGTATTTCGTATTGTAACAATATTAGATCGGCATCCAAACAAAGGTGCATGTACGGTTCCTAAGGGATACAATTTTGTCCTAATCATCGAGAAAGATTAAATAAGTTGATAGCGCGA
>WUUC01002276.1_pt1 | contig 10261 bp, 6 predicted proteins | sample 6278441 | NCBI WGS metagenome assembly WUUC01 (sample SAMN13675441, study PRJNA597444) | soil metagenome | isolation source: soil | place: USA: Washington | collected 2017-10 | reverse complement strand
GTTCCCAGTTGTCTTTTCCAAGTTCAATTAACTTTTGCGACAACCTCACGGCATCCTGGAAATGAACATTCACATCCACCATCCCATGACAGATCAGTAACCTTCCCTTCAGCCCTTCCGCATGATACAACGGTGAACTACGGGCATACGCAAGGCTATCGGTATAGGGTTCGTTCAGGATGCTTGATGTGTATGGATGATTGTAATGTGCCCAGTCGGTCACCGGCCTCAATGCAGCACCCGACGCAAACACATCCGGGGTTGTAAACAACGCCATCAATGTAATGAACCCGCCATAAGATCCTCCGTAAACACCAATCCTCCTGGGATCAACCTGGTATTTGTCGACCAGCCATTTTGCCCCGTCTACGTTGTCAGTGAGGTCCTTGCCGCCCATGAACCGGTAGATGCCCGTCCGCCAATCGCGGCCGTAGCCCGCACTGGCGCGATAGTCCATGTCGAGTACCGTGTACCCTTTGTCCGCAAGCAGGTTGTGGAACATGTATTCGCGGAAATAGCTGCTCCACCACTTATGTGCGTTCTGCAGGTAGCCGGCACCATGCACGAAGACCACGGCTGCTCCGTTTGGGTTCGCCGGGCGATATAGTCGGGCGTATATATCGGCACCATCACGTGCTTTTATGGTCATCAGTTCCGGCTCGCGCCAGTTGTACGACTTAAACTCTTCAGTGATCGAATTGGTGACTTGGGTAGCTTTTGCTCCCGGCTTGTTCTCCTGGAGATAAAGTTCCCAGGGCTTGTTGCTGTACGAATAACGGATCGCCAGCCACTTCTCATCCGGCGAGATAGTAACCTCGTTATTCCCCGTCAATGATGTCAGCTTCTCTGCCTTACCACCTGTGACAGGGATTTTATAAAAATGCTTTTCACCAGGATGAACTTCATTGGTGATGAGATAAAATGACTTCTTGTCGTTCGATAGATCTACAGATTGCACTTCATATTTTCCTGAAGTGATTGCGGTTTTCTTCGATGTTGAAATGTCGTAAGAATAGATGTGGGAATAGCCTGACTCTTCAGATGCAAACCACAGTGTCTTGTTGTCGGGTAGCCAGCCAAGTGCGCCGGTAGCCAATGACCCAAAGCCGCCTGTGTTCGGTCCGCCAATCCACGCTTCGTCACGCTGTCTGTCCACAGCCTTCAGTTTCTGAGTAGCGCAGTCGAGCAACATGATCCACCTGTCTTTGTTGTCTTGCGACCGCACCACCACCGCGGCATTCTTTCCGTCAACGGACCATACCGGACCGTGAATGATCGTGGGGCGAGGCATGGGTTTTACGTCCTTCGATTTTTCATCCTTCGGCTTTTTCGCAGGGTAATCTTTTTTATAATCGGGTTCATCGAAGACACCGGGGATATCGTTGGTCTTGACTGCCAACACGGTGTCGTGTGCGATGTCGTACACGAACATCTCGTATGAATTTTGCGAAGCACCAACTTTAGCGCGCGCGGGTATGTCGGTAGTGAAACCCGACTCTGTCACGTAGCTTGGAACAAGAGTGTTCTTTGAATTGCCCGGTATTTTCGCGAGCCTGTAAGTGATGAACTTTTCGTCGGGGCTTATCCGGACGTTGTCAACATTCTTGTCGTCGATGAAGATTTCCTTTGGCCGTGAGGGAGCATCTGCCTTCCGTTGTTTTTCTGTGGCTTTTTTGTTCCCGGTTCGTTCGCTTACAATCTCCATGTAGGCAAGCTGATCGTGGTTCAGCCATTTCTCCTGTTCGGGTTGTTTTGCCTCGCCTTTCTTTGTGCCTCTCTTGAAATCACTCAGCTGGCGAACGGCACCTGTTGCCAGTTCGAAACTGTAAAGATTCTGATCAGCAGTGTAGAATATCTTTTTTTCATCGATCGAGAAATGCGGATTGAATTCACGCACCACGGTGCCGGTCAATGCAGTTACTTTTCCCGATGAAGCATCGAGCAGGAAGATGTCGCCATTCTTCTCGTAAATCTTCCGTGTTCTTGTCTTGTTGTATTCGCCGTTTACAGAAGGCAATGCGCGTCGTGATGCAGGATTGACTTTCTGAGGGACCTTCGATGCAAGGGCTATGGTGTACAAAGAATCACCACGATTCTTTTCCGGGTTCCAGTTGAAGTAGATCTGCTTGCTGTCTTCCGACCAGAAAATATTACCAGGGCTCACGCCGATCCATTTCGGATCACGCATGATCTTTTCTACCGTGAGGGGTGCAAGTTGTTGTGCGTAGGCTGAGAAACTGATCAGCACAAGGAGCAGTGATTTCTTCATGGAAAACAGGTTAAGGCAATCCCAATATTAGACGAAAATGACTGCCTACCGAAAGGATTTTTACAAATGGCGTAACCAAAAAGGTGAAGGAAACTTTTGGGGTTAAGGACAGGGATAACCAACGGGTGATATTTTGTAGATTGCTTTTATGAATAGGATCACCCTCACCCTCGTGATTCTGCTCTGCCCGGTATTTGCCCTGGCACAGGAGAATTACGGTTTTCCTTTTGGGAAGACTACCTACGCTGAAATCGATCTCAAGACATTTCCCGCAGATACCTCTGCCGAGGCCTATGTTATAAAAGAGCTGGCTGAAGCTCACGTAGATTACGAGACAAATAACCGCATCATATTCACGTATCATGCGAAGGTCAAGATCCTCAAACAGAGCGGCGCCAGCCGCGGCGATATCATTGTTCTTTTAGGGAAGGCATTTTCCGGTTCGAATAAAGAAGACATCCGGAGTGTGCAGGCATCGGCGTTCAATCTGGTCAACAACAAAATCGAGGAGACGAAAATTGATCCTAAATCTGTCTTTATCGAACGTAATGGTAAAAAACGTTATGATGAGGCAAAGTTCGCAATTCCGAACGTGCGGCAAGGCACTATCATCGAATATCAATACACAATTGTATCACCCTTCCTTCGCAACTTCAGGAGATGGGAATTTCAATCTGATATCCCCAAAGTTTACAGTGAGTACTGGACGGTAATTCCCGGCAACTACGTCTACAATATTTCGCTGCGTGGATACCTGAATCTTACCGACAAAAAAGACGATATAATACAGGGCTGCATCGAAGCAGGAAACGGTGGGAGCGCCGCTTGCGCAAGTACACGATACGTCATGAAAAATATTCCGGCCTTCAAGGCGGAGGAATATATGACTGCGAAGGAAAACTATATGTCGGCAATAAACTTTGAGCTGTCCGAACTGCGTCATTGGGATGGACGTGTCGACAGGATCACCAAAGAATGGAAGGATGCTGACGAAGAGCTTAAGATGGACGATCGTTTCGGACAACAGCTCCGGAAGAGCCGTAACGTTTTCGAAGGTCGCCTCGATGCCTCTATCTTATCCGAGACGGACCCGATGAAAAAAGCAATGAAGGTGTTCGACTATGTCAAATTCAGTCTTAACTGGAATGACACGTACGGTGCCTATACCGAAGTCGGTGTCAAGAGAGTTGTGGAAGAGAAAAAAGGTAATGTGGCCGACATCAATCTTGCTCTCATTGCTGCGCTGCGCCAGGCCGATCTATATGCAGAGCCGGTAATGCTGGCAACCCGCCACATCGAACGTCCGGTTGAATTATACCCGGTGTTGACCGACTTCAATTATGTTGTAGCGAAGCTGAATTTGGGCGATAAATTTTATTTACTGGATGCAGTAGATGATTTCAATCCATTCGGGCTCATATCCGAATTTTGCTATAATGGTAAAGGCCGCGTTATCTCGGAGGCCGGATCGTATTGGATAGACCTCAAACCGGCCGATCGCAGTCGCATTGTCACCCAGGTAAATTTCAAACTCTCGAAGGAAGGAATGATGAATGGCACCGTTACTCATACGTACTACGGATATGCCGGCGTCGATCAGCGCAAGAAACTGATCGATTTCTCAGACGAGAAGACTTACGTAGCTGACGTGAAGTCAAAAAATCACCAGTTGGAGATCACTTCTTACACCCGCACGATGGAGGATGATCTTTTAAAACCGTTGGTCGAGGTCTTTGGTGTCGAAATCAACGTGTTCGATGCGCAACAGACGCACTACCTGTTCAACCCTTTTTTTAACGGGAGACTGGATAAAAATCCCTTTGTAACAGAGAAACGAAACTTTCCGGTCGACTACGGTGTGCCTCTCGAAAGGACCCTCATCGTATTGATCGAGTACCCGGAAAACGTAGAGATCACTTCGTTGCCCGATAAAGTCGGCATGGTACTTCCCAATTCCGGCGGCAAGTACATATACGCTGCCCTGGCCGACGGATCGAAGCTGAGCATCAACAACGTATTCAGTATTTCTAAACCGATCTATCAGCCCGAGGAATATCCATTCTTGCGTGAACTTTATGCACGGAGGATCCAGGCGGAAAGTGCCGACATCATTTTTCAGAAAAAGAAATGATCAGTGATCACTCTTTGCGTTCCTTCGTCAGGTCGCTAAAGAGACTGTTAATGATACTGAGTATAAGACTGAACGCCAGCGCCCACCAGAACCCGTAGACGTTAAAGCCTGGTACGAAGGCGTCAACCAGGAGGATGATGAGCGCGTTGATCACTAGCAGAAAAAGGCCAAGCGTCGCGATCGTAAGTGGGATTGTGAAAATGATCAGGAGAGGCTTTACAATTACGTTCGCTATCGAAAGGACCAGCGCCGCCAGTAGGGCGTAACCATAATGCTCTACTTCCACGCCTGGCAAAACATAGGCCGCCAGCACCACTGCAAGCCCGTTTAGCAAAAACTGAATTATCCCTTTCACACCAATAAAGATTGTGGTGAAGTTGTATATTTTTGATAAAACCAGCAAAAGTTCATGCCGCAGTTCCGGTTCAAAATAAAAGGATATCTGAATGAAACCGGCGAGTTTTCGGAACTGCATGCTGCCGAGTCTGCAACCATACTTCAGTTTATTCTCCAACACTGGTTCAACGAAACTCTTCCCAACAATCTCGACATTATCTGCATTCAAAACGAACGGGGAGACCAGTTGATCATCGACCATCTCAAACGCGACATCTTTGACTATTACTTCATAGAGAAAAATGCGTCGAGATACTACTATCACAAAAAGACCGACATCCAGTTCATGTTCTTCGTACTCGAAAGTTTTTTCAACGACAGGGGCCAGGATATATGTCACAATCTTACCGAGACCGACGACGACTGGAAGTTTGTTCGTGGTGATTTCCGTGGGAAGGATTTCAATTATTCGATCACCAGGGGAAAGCTGGTCAGAAACCTTGACGCACTGGCTTATCCCGTAATCGTTCTGATCGGCGCCGCAATCCTGTCCTTCATTACCTCGCCTGTCGTGATCATTGTCGGCCTTGTGTTCTGCCTGATCTTCGCATTCGGAATGTATTCGACCCTCACCAGGCTGCGCTCGTACTACAACGACAATAAGGATATCTCCCTGAAGTTCAGCCGTGGCGATGAATTCTTACACGTAAAAAGGGGAGGCTGGTCAAGGTCGATCCCCAAGACCGACATACGGAACATTCTCAAGTACATTCATCCTCTTAACGACTCGCGAACCATCGCCGAATACCACACCGAAATTGAGTTCCTGAATGGAAACGTGCTCAACCTTACCTGCCTGCTCGTGCCACAGGACGAAATTGAACTGAAGTTTGCAAATGACCCCCTTCCGATTGATTTCAAGGTGATCCAAACAAGAAGGATCACGCGTCCCACGAACCTCGACAAGTACTTTTCGGCTGTAAAGCCAGTAACTGCAATAGGGGCACATGATCCGGTGAAATAGCCCCGGAAGCTATTCCGCAAAGTCGCGCAAAGTCTCCTCAAAGTTTCGCAAAGGTGATCTTTGCGTGCCTTTGCGATTCTTCGAGCAACTTTGCGATACAGCTTCCGGTGATATTTATGACAACTACTGTCACTCCCTTCGGAACCACTCCCCTTGAACCCTTGTTTCTCTTATCTTTGACATCCCTATGTATGCCATTGTTGATATCGAGACGACGGGAGGCTACGCCGAAAATCATCGTGTAACGGAGATTGCTATTTATCATCATGACGGCCTCCAGATTACCGATCACTATAAAACGCTGATCAATCCCGGTCGAAAAATTCCCCAGTTCATCACGGGGCTTACTGGCATCAATTACGAGATGGTCAAAGAGGCACCATCTTTCTCAGAAATAGCAGACGAAGTCATGGGTTGGCTCAAGGACCGCGTGTTCGTTGCACACAATGCTCATTTCGATTATAGTTTTCTCAAGAAGGAATTCGAGGATCACGGAAAAGCATGGAACTGCAAGAAGCTTTGCACCGTGCGACTCAGCCGTAAGATATTACCCGGCCTGGATTCATACGGACTCGGCCGGCTCGCCGAAAGCCTTGGTATAAAGATCCCTGACCGCCATCGCGCCGGCGGAGACGCACTAGCCACCGCACGGATATTCGACATCCTTCTTAAGCGTGATCAGAACGGCATCATCGCGAAAGCCCTTCGGAGGAATTCCGGTGAGACGATCCTTCCACCCAATCTTCCAAAAGAAGAATTCGACAAACTTCCGGCACGTCCCGGTGTCTACTATTTCCACGATGCGCGCGGCGCAGTGATCTACGTTGGAAAAGCCATCAACATAAAGAAGCGCATTGCCGGACACTTCACCGGTGAAGCGCGCGAATGGAACAGGTCGAACATCCGCAATGAGATCCATAGTATTACTTGTGAACTCACCGGTAACGAACTCATCGCACTTATTCTCGAAGCACAGGAGATCCGCAGGCTTTGGCCGAAGTATAATCTCGCACAGAAGTATCGCGTGGAAGAATGGGGTGTGTACGACTATGAAGACCGCAATGGATACTTGCGTTTTTGTGTCAACGTCGTGAGCCGTGGTAACAAACCTCTGATCACATTCAGCAACAAAGGTGACGCGTGGAACTTTATGTGGGAGAAAGTCCGGACCAATGAGCTCTGCCCCAAATTGTCTGGTCTGCAGTTGGCGAAAGGATTATGCTTCGCGCATCAGTCTGGCTCATGCACCGGCGCATGCCTGGGTGTGGAAACTCCGCAGAAGTATAACAACCGTGCACAGCAAGCTGTCGAAAGCTTCTTTGAAAAAGGACAAACCGTAGCCATTGTCGGCAACGGAAGAAACGCCGAAGAACGCTCACTCGTTTTGATTGAAAATGGATACTACCAGGGCTTTGGATTTTTTGGCAACGACCTTGTCATAGGTGATCTGGACTCAGCGCGCATCCTTGTGAAACCCGGAAAGGAGAATCGTATTGTGCAGAACCTTGTGAACTCGTTCTTACTGAATCCACGCGGTGCGAAGCTGGTTAATTTCTAACTGGGGCTTCGCGCGTTGGTGAAGCACACCCAACACAGGCATAGCAGCCCCGCTTGGACAGCAGAGCTGATGTAGGTCACGAACACGCCGCAGACCTTGTTGCTATCTATGAAAAGGTCATTGCCGCGCCAACGGCGTGGCTATCCACTGGATGGCAAAGTGCAATCTGTTGCCATGTTCCGCAGTTTAGTTGACAATCCATCTCTCCCCGTTGATCTACCGCCTATTGGTGTATGTTGTATCGACTGCTCAAAGATGAAATTGAGGGATGTTTTTAACCCGTATTCCTGCTTTTTTATTGGTCCTCGTGCTCTTCCTTCAATGCGCGTCGGACAATGGTTCTCCTAATCCACAGCCGGCAGCACCGGCCCCACCAAATTCCGGCGGTAATGTTTCAGGCGGTTTCGATTCAAAAGCTGATATCAATATTATTTTCGTAGGCAACAGTCTCACTTACGAAAACGATCTCCCCTCGCTTGTCGCAGGCATTGCAACGATGGATGGTGTGCGATTGGGAATTACAACCATCACACAAGGCAATTACTCTCTCGATGACCATTGGGCTGACGGAACCATTCAGACAACTCTTGATCAAAACAATTATGATTTCCTGATCGCACAACAAGGGCCATCAGCTCTACCTGAATCGCAAATGTTACTGCGAGAGTCGTCAATCAGGATCGCCGATGAATGCCTCAGGCATAACACCAGGTTTGGATTGTATATGGTGTGGCCTGCGCTTTCGCGTGATTTCGATCGTGACAATTGTATTGCTTCATATACGAATGCCGCCCGCGCTTCAAGCGCACTTTTGTGTCCTGCGGGACTTGCATGGAAGCTCGCGTGGCAAAAGGAGAAGAACATACCATTCTATGGTCCCGATAATTTTCATCCGGGCATTCACGGAAGCGTCCTCGCGGCGATGGTGATCTATGCAGCGGTTAAAGAAAAGAAAGACTTCAACTTCATCGATAAATCGAGGACAACATGGGGAGGAAGCATTTCAGATAAGGAGTTTGAGATCATGAAGTATGCAGCAATAGAAGCGATGAAGATCAAATAGTCATCGCCCTTTTACACCGGGATAAAGATCCTGTACGATGTCGCTGGTGAAATATTCCTTGGTGTCGACATCCATAATAGACAGCTCTCCCGACCATGCCGCGCCCGTGTCGAGCATCCAGACTTCGCAAAACTTCGTGGGTTTATGTGTTGAGATTGGAGTGTGGCCCACGAACACTTCGTCGTAGCCAGTAAGTTGTCGCGGAGTTTCCTTTCGTTCGAGATCCATCGCTAGTCGCACCAACGAACGGTCCCAAAGCAAGATGTCATCAGTCCAGTCTTCTGCTTTCTGGTCGGGTATAATTCCGGCGTGCACAAACAGCCGGTTGTTTTCGATGTGATATGGCCGGGAGTGGCGGAAGAAGTCCAAATGACTTTCAGGTACGCCGTCCTTATATGACTCACAGGTCGCCCGGCCTCCCTGGTCGAGCCAGACCTCTTCTGCCTCGTGTGTCTGCATCCACCCCATCGCCCAAACGTCGTGATTTCCCAGAAGGTAGATAAGGTTCGGGATAGTCAGAAGTTCGTCGATCGCCTCTTTGGTCTCGGGCCAACCGTCCGTCACATCACCCAGACAGATAAGCCGGTCGGATTTCTTATCGAATGCCGAGCGTTCGAGGCATTGCTTCAAAGCTCTATATGCCCCGTGAATATCTCCGATCACGAAGGTCCGCATGCTGATTTCAGAATTAAGATTTATGATTTAAGATTTAACTTTCTGGTTAACTTTGACCGCCATCTGTCATGGCAAAATTAGGTCTATTCGTAGGATGTTTGTTCCTAAATGGCCGTATAATTCACAAATCTTAAATCACTAAGATGGATTGGATCCAATTTATGGGACACTTCGGTGCCTTCCTGACCAGTGTAACGTTTATTCCCCAGGTGTACAAGACCTGGAAGTTGCGTAGCGCCGGAGATATCAGCTTACTTATGCTTTTCATAGTTCTCATGAGTACCATTGTATGGCTCACGTACGCTTTCGCGTTAATGCTTTGGCCGGTCATCATCGCCAATGGCATAGTTTGTGTCCTGAGCGTGCTGCTGATTTATTTTAAGGTTAGTTTTAAATAGTGAAATTCATATAATTGCGATAATAAACGTTCAGCGTTCAGGGTCCGGAGTTCAGGGTTGAGGAGCCTCAATTAACCTCTCTTGAACCCCGCCCTGGACCTTGAACCCTGACAAAAAAACATCATATGGCATTGGGAGAAGCAACGGAAATACAACAGGAACACCAGCACAAGATCAAGAGAGTTTACAGCGAGGTAGGCAAAGTGGTCGTCGGCCAGGACTACATGGTCAACCGCCTTATGGTAGGCCTTTTCACCAACGGCCACATCCTGCTGGAGGGTGTTCCCGGGCTGGCCAAAACCCTCACGATATCGACACTCGCCCAGGTGCTTCACCTCGACTTTCAGCGCATCCAGTTTACTCCTGATCTGCTTCCCGCCGACCTGGTAGGAACCATGATCTACAACCAGAAGGAGGGAAAATTCGAGGTTAAGAAAGGGCCTATTTTCGCCAACATCATCCTCGCCGATGAGATCAACCGATCTCCTGCTAAAGTACAGTCGGCCCTGCTCGAGGCCATGCAGGAAAAGACTGTTACTATCGGTGAAACTACTTTCAAGCTCGACCGTCCGTTCCTGGTAATGGCCACCCAAAACCCGGTAGACCAGGAGGGAACTTATCCCCTGCCCGAAGCACAGATCGATCGCTTCATGCTAAAGGTTTTTGTCGACTATCCGACCAAAGAGCAGGAACTCGAGATCATGCGGAGGATATCGAACATGCAGTTCAGCTTTGAAGTGAATCCTTTGCTTACGAAGGAGGACATCTTCGGTATCCGTGACGAGGTGAACAAGATCAAGATATCGG
>WUUC01217168.1_pt1 | contig 10262 bp, 21 predicted proteins | sample 6278441 | NCBI WGS metagenome assembly WUUC01 (sample SAMN13675441, study PRJNA597444) | soil metagenome | isolation source: soil | place: USA: Washington | collected 2017-10 | reverse complement strand
CGATGGACAGGTCTCGCCGGGTGTCGATCATGCATCCAAGTATGCCACCCCGGGCGATGCGGGGGCCGAGCTAGACCGCCGGGCGGAATGGGCGGAATCGATCGACTGTCGGGTCGAAGTCCTCGGGGTGGTCCGGCCTCCGCCCGGGGTTGTGCCCCGGCGGACCCGGGGCCCGGACGTTCTGTCCTGGTAATATCATGGGCGACCCCGCTAACCGGAAGCGATTGAATCCAGCGCAGGCGGAGCTTGCGGCGGAGCTTTTCCGGTATACGTTCCGGGTCGTGGCGCAGTTCCGTCGGCGGGGGCACTGTCTTGGCCTGGACTGGGATGATGCCGTGGCGGCGGGGCTCCTGGGGCTTTGCCAGGCGGCCCGGTCCTACGATCCGGCCCGGGGTGTCCCCTGGTCTGCGTATGCCCGCAAGTGGATCACGGGCGCGGTCCTGACGGAAACCCGGCGATGGGGGCAGCATGGATTCACCAGAGGGCGGGGGGGGGCCCGGCCGGGGGCGGGACAGAAACCGGGTCCGGCTCCGGATCGAGCCGCGCTCTATCGCCGGGCGAAGCGGGCCCGGGAGCGGGCGGCAACCCCCTTGCCAACGGCCAGGGAATTACCGACACTGATCTCGATCGATGCCGCGATTGCGGGGGGCCGGACCGATCTATCGTAGGGCCCCCCGCCGAGACTTCGATCGTTGCGCATGGTGTCTCCCCTCCTGAGTGGCCGGCACGGCTCCCGGTCACGTCTCCCCTCGGGGCCCCGGTTCGGTGTCCAGGATCGGGGCCCCCTGTCTCTTCCTCACCTCGCGAAAGACCCGGGTCAGGAACCGCTTGACCTCCGCCTCGATCCCCGGGGCGCTCGACTCCCGGGTCCCGCCGACATTGAGCACTTCGACCCGTTCATGGATAAGCCATAAGGCGACCTGTAACGGGTAGACACCCGACCCGCGCGGGATCAACCAGTGTCGGCCCCAGCCGATCGCCTCCAGAGCGACCGTGTTCCCGGGTGAGTACGGATCGCCGAAAAGAATCGAGGCGTCCGAGTCGCGGACATTGCGCCGGGTCCGCGCCGGGTAGGACGGGCTCGGACTCTCCCGGAGTCCGTATCTGGCCAGCCATGGGGCGGGCCCGATCTCGGTTTTCCAGCCCTTCGGCACCCAACCGCCGGTCGCGATCCCGCACGCGCGCGCGGCGAAGAGGGCCCCTTGATCGGCCCCCGTCTGACCTCCGCTTATCACCAGTCCAAGCATGATTCCCTCCCTCGGAAACTTTCTTCCGGGAATCCGGAAGAAGATCATTGACTTCGGTCTAGACCGTACTATGATAGGGTTGTCGGGGGGAGGAAACAAGGGGCCGGAAACGAAGGGGGAGACGAAGATGAAAACCGCGACAATCAGTGTTTACAAGTCGGATCGAGGCGGGTGGCGGGCGGCAACACACGTCTTCCAGATGCAAAGCAAGTACAACCGGAAGACGAAGCGGACGGCCATGAAAGACGCACGCGAGATCGCCGATCGGCTCGGACGGATGGGTTACGCATGCGAAATCATTGAGAAGGATTGACGAAGATGATCGAGCTTATCCTTACGGTGGTCCTGCTAATCGGGTACGGGGCGGGGGTCGGGTTCCTCGACATGGCGCAGGCGAACCGGCGTCGGCAGACCTGGACCCGCTGAACACATCGGGGCCCCGAGATGGGCCCCACAACCCGAGGGGATGACGATGAACATCGCAGCAACAATCGAGATCCTGACGGACGCGCCGGAAGTGTACGACGGGTTCGGCACGAAGACGATCGGCATCGTCGGGACATCGAAGCGGCACGGGGGCAACGCGGTCCGGCGGGTGGCGATCGAGCGAGATCATTTCGAGTGGCAAACCGGGCGCTACGCCTCGGGATCGTATTACTACACCTCCGAGCGGTGCCCGGTCGAGTCCTGGGTTCGCTTCGGGGATTGGGTTCTGTCCTGACCACACCTCGGGGCCCCTCTCGGGGCCCCTCTTACCGAGGGGAGACATCATGTCGCGACTGATGATCGAAGACCTTCGGGCGGAGGCGGTCTCGCTGGGTCGGGATTTCGACCTGGAATATTACACCGATGACGGGCCCCGGATCGTCCGGGCCTTCCTCATTCGGTATGACAACATGGATGGATCACAGGATTGTGTGGTCCGCTCGGCGGAGTCCGGAGCGTTCTACGGGTCGGGCGATACCAAGGCGGACGCGATCTCTTCCGCCCGGATCAACCTCCATCAGCGGGACGACTTCGGGTATCCGATTGGGCCCTGACCACCCCTCGGGGCCCCGGGAAGGGGCCCCACACCTCGCACAAGGGGCCGGGCGATGGATTGGAAGGAAGCATGGCAAGAGCGGATGGAACGCGGCCACGGCCTCGCAGGGGAGGCATCCGAGGCGTCCGAGGCCGGCGACCACGCCCGGGCGGCGGACCTGTTCACCCAGGCAGCGGAGTGCTACCGCTCGGCCTCCCTTGGGGCCCCACCGCCGGACCGGGTCCAGGCCACCCCGAGGGGGAAACCTCGGGGCCCGGCCCCGACCCGATCCCAGGGTCACATCGGCTATCACGACGGATACGAATATTTCCGCCTTTCCTTCGGGGACGTTTACCGGGCCCCCGAGGGGGGCGTGGTCGATCGCGAGACCCGGGTCCGGCCCGGGGCCGAGTTCGTGGCTTTGGGCCATGAGCGTCATTTCCTCTCCCATCGTTCGGACGATCGTTTCCCTTTCTGACAGAGGGGTGTCCCGTGCGAGTGCTGGTCGCCTGTGAATTCTCGGGCCGGGTCCGCGATGCGTTCCGGGCCCTCGGGCATGAGGCGTGGTCGTGTGATCTCCTGGCCACCGAATCCCGGGCCCGATACCACTACCAGGCGGATGTCACCGGAATCCTCGGGGATGGATGGGACCTGATGATTGCCCATCCACCTTGCACCTATCTGGCGGTCGCCGGGGCCCGATGGTTCCGGGACCGGTTGGAAGAACAGGCGGAAGCCCTGGAATTCGTTCGGATGCTCATGGATGCCCCGATTCCGAGGATCGCGATCGAGAATCCGAAATCGGTCATCAGTACGCGCATCCGGAAACCCGATCAAATTATCCAGCCGTGGCAGTTCGGCCACGGGGAGACGAAGGCAACACACCTTTGGTTGAAGTGTCTCCCTCCGCTTGTCCCGACCCGGATCGTGGACGGGCGATCCAATCGAGTCCACATGGACCCGGACTCGAAGGACCGATGGAAGCGGCGTTCCCGGACGTATCCCGGGATCGCCAGGGCCATGGCGGCGCAGTGGGGCGGACCGGCCCCGATCCGAGTTCAAATGGAGTTTTCCTATGCTTGAACGTATCATCTTCATTCGTTGCGAGTATCACCACGATGGCCGGGTGGTTTCCTACTGGCGGTGCTGGTTGCACTGCCCAACCTGTCGGGAGCGGTTCACCGAGGACTTCCCGGGCGACAATGCCCGGGACGTGGCGGACCGGGTCCAGGAGCGACAGTGTCGGGCCTGTGACCCCTCGGATACCAACTGAAAAATTTCTTCCGGGATTCCGGAGGAAGACCATTGACTACGGTCTAGACCGCACTATAATGAAGGTGTGGAGAGGGGAAGACGGGGACGAAAACAAGGGGACGCGAAAATGTTCAACTTGAAGGCCAGCGAGATCCCGAACACGAACGAGAACGCGAGGCTGCTGGCGAGGGACCTGGAGTCGGGCGACGAGCGGGGCCTGGCCAAGGGGTGCTGCCTGGCCTACCTGATGACCGGCCACGAAGCCTACCTGATTCGGGCCCGGTGCTACGCCGATCGGAGCGAGACTCCGGTGGACCTCGACACCCTGATGGCCGAGATGGGGGTCAAGGTCGCCCGGTGGGCGGCTTGACCGGGCCGGGGTCGGGCACCTTGCCCCGCTCCTGTCCCTGGGGTTGAACCTTCAAATGAGACATCTGGATAAAGATGTCCAATTTACACCGAGTTTCACGCGAAGAGGGAGACGGGACCATGGCGCACGAGATCAGTAACAGCGACGGGATCAACGAGATGGCCTATTTCGGGGCGGCACCCTGGCACGGGCTTGGCCAGTCGGCAGCGGAGGCGATGACGGCAGCGCAGGCCCTTGCGCTTGGACACCTCGACTGGCCGGTCTCGCTCCGGCCCGTCCGGGTGGACGGGGGGGCCCTGATTCCGGGTTTGAAGGCGGTCACGCGGGACGACACGGGGGCCGCGCTCGGGGTGGTAGGCTCGGCCTACCGGCCGGTCCCGAACGCGGAGGCGTTCGGGTTCCTGGACGCGATCACGGGCCCCGGGTTCCGCTACCACACGGTCGGGGCATTGAACGGGGGCGCCCGCGTGTGGATGCTTGGCAAGCTCGCCGGTTCGATCGGGGTCAAGGATGATCGGGTGGACAAGTATCTTCTCTTTTCCAACAGCCACGACGGGCGGGGGGCGGTGGACGTTCGCTGGACGATGACACGGGTCGTCTGCGCCAACACGCTGGCGGTCGCCTTGAAGGGACATGGGGACTCCATCAAGGTCCGCCACACGGGGGACCTCGCCGGGAAGATGACGGAGGCGGCCCGGGTCCTGGGGCTGGCCGAGCGCTACTTTGACGACGCGGAGGGGTTCATCCGTCGGCTGGCGACGACCGGGCTCTCGACATCGCAGCTTGACACCTATTTCAAGGCCCTTTATCCAGATACCCCGAAGAAAGAGGACTCCACCCGGCTGGCCACCACGCGGACGGAGAATATCCGCAAGGCGATCTGGGAATCGTATGAAACGGCCCCGGGGCAGGACTGCCCCGGGGTCCAGGGGACCGCGTGGGGGGCCTACAACGCGGTCTCGCACTACCTGACCCACAAGCGGCCGGTGCGGGGCACGGCGGGAGACGAGACCTCCGAGCGCGAGGGCCGACTTAAGGCCAACTGGTTCCGGGACGGCCATGATTTGTTGGTCCGCGCGGCGGACCTCGCCATGGCCATGTCGAACTGATTTTCTTCTCCCGTGTCTAGGTCCAGATACTTTTATAAGATATCTGGACCTAGATATCCAATTTACCCGAGCATTCGCGAGGGGAGACGAGATGCCGAAGCATCGATACAGGCGAGACAACGAGGTCATGACCGCCGAGCGGAGGCCGGCGGATCGGCAACACGTTCAGGTCCGGTTGCGCAACCATCCCAACATCTACTTGACTTGCGAGTACGAGGCGGAAACGGACCAATTCTTCAAGCTCGGCGCGGGCGGCGTGGTCGCCCACTGGTCCGATCTGCTCGGCGGGGGTCCGATCGTCTTCCCGGCGGATGCGGTCTCCGGGTGGGTCCCCGCGCGGTCGGAGAGGGCCCCGAGATGACCCAGGAAGAGCGGGCCGAGCTTTGTCGGCGGATTGCCTCCGAGGGGGGCCGGGCGTGCGTCAAGGCCCATGGCCGGGCCCACATGCGGGAGATTGGCCGGAAGGGGTATCGCGCGACCCTGGATCGCCACTGGGGCGGGGAGGCGGATCGGTTCGCCGAGTGGTTCTCCGCGCGGGGGCTGGCGGCGCAGGACCCGGCCCCCTGGAACGGATATCATCAGCGAGTGCCGGACTGTCCATACACGAAGGGAGAATGAGCGATGCGAGTCCAGGCGTTCCAGGTCCATCCGGAGCGGTTCGTGCGGTGGTTTCAGGAGAACGTGGTGTGCGACTGTGGGAAACCCCATTGCGGGGTGCCGATCTTGAAGCGGCAACTCCGGATCGCGGCGGACGCGGGCCTCTGGGGGTGGGCACTGGATATGATCGTCGCTTTTACCGCTTCGGCGGGGGACCGGGACGGGTTCCTGTCCCGGGAGACGGGGACGAGGAACAAGGGGTGGCAACTGCTGCTCTCCCGGTTCGTCGATGACGAGGGGATCGAGGCGGGCCCGAATGCCCGGGTGGACCTGAACTAGACGGAGGCGGCCGTGGGGCGGAAGCGTGTTCCAAAAGTCCGGCGGGGGCCGGAGCGGACCCGGATGGCGCTCACGTTTCGAGCGGCCCCGGAATGGGTCGAGTGGTTCGCGCGGGCCTGCGCGGCGGCCGGGCAGACGGGCACGGAGTTCGCCTGTGCAGCGATCGCGGACCGGGCGAAGGCGGTCGGGACCACGGAGCCGATGCCGGCCCGGGTGAAGCGCGCACCCGGGCCCGGGGTCTTGAGGAAAGGAACAAACTGGGAATATTGAATCTTGCCGAAACCAGATATCTTCGTTTAGGCTTTTCCTACGGTCCGAGATATCTGGACCGGGCAACACCAGCACCGAACGACGGAAGGAAAATCCGGATGGACGAGAACGGCGATCCGATCACCACGGTGGCTCCTCCCGTGCCGAAGCGGGCCCCCAGACGAAAGGCGGTCCCGGGGCCCGTGGCGGCGGACCCGGCCGAACCCCGGGCGAAGCCGAAGCGGGCCCGGGAGCCGAAGGCCGCGCCCAAGGCCCCTCCTGTCCCTCGGACGCGGCCCGAGCCCGCACCCGGTCCGAAGGCCACGCGGGGCCCCTCCAGACGTACCACGGGCCTCGTGGATGCCCCGGCGATCGCGGGGCACGACGCCCGCCGGGTGGCCGACCTGTTGAAGATGGTGGCGGACCGGACCCGGCTCCGGGTCCTGCTCTTGCTGGAATCGGGGCCCCGGAATGTCACGGACATCGTGGGTCAGGTCGAATTGACGCAGGCGGCCACCTCGCATCATCTGGCGCTCTTGCGTCACGGTGGAATGGTCGTTTGCGAGCGGGCCGGGAAGTGCAATTTCTACTCGCTGACGGACAAGGGCCGCGCGCTGGTGGGCGCGATCCGGTCGCTTTGCGGTTAAGATAGGCGTGCGGGCCGTGTGCGTCCCGGGGCCGGTCCGTGAGTCGCTTCGACCGGGTCCGCCCGAAATCGCGGGGTGTCCTGGTGGGGATGACAATCATGGTCTTGCGCGCCCTTTGCTCCAACTCGGCCATCTGGGGGAGTACGGCGGTCCTTTTCGTGACCGGTTTTGTCTTTCGCCAGGCGGAGCATCAGGCCCGGTTGGATGCGGCCCATGCGCAGGTCACAGCGGCCCACGCGCAGATGGAGGGGGACCCGGCCCCCGGCCCGGCCCCCGACCCGATCGAACCGGCGGGCCGGGGGGGTTTCAAATTGGGCGAGATCGCGATATTGATCGCGGCGATCGTGGGCACGGGCGGATTGATCGATCGGTTCATGAAACACCGATCGGACCAGCGCGAGAAGGACCGGGCCCATGAGATCGAGATCAAAAAACTGACCCAAAGTCAGGAAATCTCGGACCTGCGCGCAGCGGCCCGGCAGCAACAAAAGACCCTGGAAAGTCTCCCGGGAGTGTCGGCGCACTTGCCCCCCCTGCCCGGGACGATCGCCGCCCGGGAACGGGTGGTCGGGCTCCCGGAGGCCCGGGAATCGATCCTGACTCCCGACCCCGACGCGGATGTCTTCCCGCGCCCGCGAGACCCGGACGCGCCCGACCCGGCCGATCCGGAGGGGTTTGGCGGGCGGGTGGATCGGGACCGACCCCGATGATCTATCGCAAGCTGCGGCCGGTCGCCCGACTGCGGAAAGCCCCACCCTCGGGCCCTTCCGAGCGGTTCGATCCGGCCTTCTACAATTCGTGGGCCTGGCGCACCCTCTCGGCCTCGAAGCGCCGGGCCGACCCGCTCTGCGAGGTCTGCCTTCGGTGCGGGATTCACAGCCCTACCGAATGCGTGGATCATAAGATACCGAGGGCCGTGGATCGAAGTTTGGAACTGGCGGAATCGAATCTGCAAAGCCTGTGCTGGTCGTGCCATGGCCGGAAGACGCGGGCGGAACAACAGAAGGGGATTACATGAGCGATTCCCGATTTGTCGAGCGAAACGAGGACATGACACCCCGGGGGAGGCTCCGTCTCGTTTTCCAGGGGGACGGGGATGTCATCGTCGCCATCGTTCCGGACCCGGACGAAGAGAAGAGGTACAACGGTTCCTCCGTGGAATTTTGCTCCGTCGGCGGCGGCGGGGGGCGGAGTCGCCACACGATCGAGGCGTTGCGGGCCCTCGGGGAAGCGATGGAACGGGACAACCGGGAATCGCCGATCCATCGGGTCTATTGAAGGGGAATCCCATGAGCGAGCGCGAGCGGATCAAACGCGATTTCGAGGAAAAGGCCGGATCGATCGACCCGGGCCGCATCGGCGAGATCTTCGCGCCGGGCCTCCCGTCGCTGGGGTGCCCGAAGTGCGGGGGGAACGTCGAAGCGGTCGATGGGCCCGAGGGAGCGTCCCAGTGGCGTTGCAAGGGCTGCGGGGCGACCTACCCGATCAAGGTCGATCCGAAGCATGCCGATTCAGTCACGATTCGACCAGTGGTACGCCCCAGGGACCCGGTAGATGTCCGGACTTTCGTTTCCCTCATGGGCCCTCCGCCCCCGTTCGTGATTCTGGCCGATTCGGCGATTTCCCTGGAAGTGCATCAAGCCATTTCGGCGGCGTGGGACCTGGCGGCGAACTCGGGTCGGCCCGTGGTCCTGGAAGTCCCTCATCTGCAATTGCTGCAATGGGACGGGTCGAAATACGTTCCCGTCTCGAAAAAGGGGATGGGGGGGGAGGGGGGCGGCCCCTCCACCGAGCATTGCCTCGCCCGGATCGAGGTCCTGATTGAAGATCTCGCCGAAGCGCGCCAGGAGATCGAGCGGCTTCGCGAGGATGCCCGCAAGTGGTACGGGCCCGGCGGGACCTACATGGTCCTCGACTCGCCGGAAGAGGTTGTCAATCGCCGGATCGAGGCGGCGGCGGAGTTGCACCGGCTCCGGGCGATGCAGGCGGACCCCACCTCAAAAGAGGGCGTTGGCTGGGGGCCGAAATGAGACCAGCATCCGCGCGGCCGACATCACGGATTTGCACCTATATTATCGCATGGTTCGATGGCAAGGTGTTACTGGTCGATCGGCTGGCGAAACCGCCCCGACCCGGCGGTTGGGTATTCCCGGGCGGGCGTCTGGAATACGCCGAAACGATCCGGGAGTGCGCGGCCCGGGAGTTCGCCGAAGAGGTCGGGTTGCGACTCCCGGCGGATCGGTTCCGACATTTGCCGATCGAGCCTTCCGAACACTGGCGCTCGGATGGGGCCCACATGATCGGGATCGGCTACACGGTGCAGCTTGGACCGGCGGAGGCGGAAGCGGCCCGGAACATGGAACCGGAGAACCACGGGGACATCCACTTCTTTCCCCTCTTCGCCACCCCGGACGACGATTCCCTTTTCCCGGCAACGCTGGCGGTCCTGCGCTGGCTGCGCCGGATCGCCCGGGAGGAGGGGGAGGGGGGCCCCGGGCCCGGGGCCCCGAAGCATGGGCCCCTCGACAATGGCGAGGATCGCCGGGCCGTCGGGGTGTCGATCCGGCGGGTGGGCAGGGAAGATGATCCCAAGGCGCAGATTGTCGTGGAACTGTCCCTGTCCGATGGGTCGATGATGGAGCTTGGACGCGAGTTTTTGTCATCCAATTTCTCGACGCATTGGAATATCGAGAAGTGGTCCCGTTCTCCGAAACCGGCAACCTGCCCGACCTGTTCCGGGGTCGGGTTCGTCGAGAACGCTTTCGGCGAGGATCGGCCCTGTCCTGCTTGCTGGCCACGCCGGCCAAAGGGATAGGGGGAGGGGGGGGGGGCCCCTCGGGGAAAGGACTTTGCGCCGTGCCCGATGTTACGCTCCATCTCGGCGATTGCAGGGAAATCTTGCCCACGCTTCCGGGCGGGTCGGTCGATTGCGTCGTCACCGATCCGCCCTATCCCTGCATTAAACGGCCCTACGGCAGATGGACGGAAAAAGAGTGGCATACGATGATGGATCTCGTGGTGCCCGAGTGCCGGCGCGTCTTGAAGCCGACCGGCTCGGCTGTCTTTATCTTGCAGCCGAATTCCGAGAAGGTCGGGAGGATGCGGCTGTGGCTCTGGGAATTCATGGTCAAGTGGGGCCGAGAATGGGGGATCGTCCAGGATAACTACTGGTGGAACCATGGCGCGCCTCCGACTGTGCATTGCAACCGCCGTCATGGTTTGATGCGGCCTAGCCTCAAGAATTGCGTCTGGCTTGGTGCATTCGACTGCTGGCGTTGCCAGGAGAATGTCCTACAGCCGATAGCCCCGGCTACGTTTCGAGACAAGCGGCGGGGCCGAACTGAATTGGCCTATACCCCAAACGGGGGGTCACATCGTCGGGGACGCACGCTCCAAACTTGCATCGATCGCGGTGGCGCGACTCCCCTT
>WUUC01174364.1_pt1 | contig 10262 bp, 7 predicted proteins | sample 6278441 | NCBI WGS metagenome assembly WUUC01 (sample SAMN13675441, study PRJNA597444) | soil metagenome | isolation source: soil | place: USA: Washington | collected 2017-10 | reverse complement strand
CACACTCCGCAATCAAGACGATCGATCGTGAACCCGCGGCCGCGCGCGCGTGCGTGGACAGTTCCGCCAACACATGGACCGGGCTGTCGTCGTAGATGGCGTGCACCGCATCGAGACGCAAGCCATCGAGGTGAAATTCCGCGATCCAATAGGAGGCATTTTGAATGACGAAGTCGCGTACCCCTGCTGATCCCTGAGCGTCGTAGTTGACGGCTTGGCCCCATTCGTTGGGATGCCGGTCGGTGGTATAAAAATCGCTGTACACCGGTAAATAATTGCCGTCCGGGCCGAAATGGTTGTACACCACATCGAGGATGACACCGAGCCCGCGGGCATGCGCGGCGTCGACAAAACGCTTGAGCGCCTCATGATCTCCGTAGACGTGCGCCGGCGCAAAGAGGTCGACGCCGTCATAGCCCCAATTCCAACGTCCCGGAAATTCCGCGAGCGGCATTAATTCGATCAGCGTGAAGCCGCACTCTTTCAACTCGTCCAATTGCCCAATGGCGGCGTCGAGCGTGCCTTCCGGCGTGAACGTGCCCACGTGCAGCTCATAGATCACCTGACCGGGCATGCGCACGCCGGGCCAGTCGGCCGTTTCCCATCGAAAGGTGGAAGGATCTACGACGAGAGAGGCTCCGTGAGGGCCTTGCGGCTGGAAGCGGGAACAGGGGTCCGGATACGCCTCTCCGTTATCGAGGCGGTAGCGGTACCGCATCCCTGCTGTGGCGATCGGCACGAGGCCGGAAAAATAGCCGGCTTCCTCTTTTAGGAGAGGAAAGCTCCGTCCTTCTTCCTCCAAGACCACGTCCACACGAGCCCGCTTCGGCGCCCACACGCGGAACCGGACTCCCACCGGTTCTACTTGAGCGCCCAGCGTCATGTGCCAGGCACGGGCCGGCATCCCACTCGCAGTTGTTTCTGTAGCGGTCGAACCGGTGGTCATGCGATTTCACGTCAACAGGCAGGCGGAATAGTCCTCTGGAATGCCACATTCCTCCCGCCCCGTTCTCCCCTTCCATTGTTGCCTGATAATCCACTTTGTAGCATCCATAGCGGTGACCACAGCCTGGGAAGCCCCCTAGGCACCTTTCAGACTCGCGCCGACAGCGCGCCTTCTCGTCGGCTACCTCCCATACGGTCAATCGCTGTCCTTCCGTAAACCCTATCGGTTTTCCCAGGCGATTCGACGCGCCCAAACGGGTATGTCATGACATAAGGCAATGAGCCGTGCAGAGGAGGACGATATGAAGGGCAAATGCTGGCAGCTACTCTTATGCGGCGGTGTTCTCGTGATGACATCCGGCTGTATCACCCACGCGACGCTCGAACTCTCGAAGGCGCCTTTCGACGCGACCACGCAGCTCGCGAATGGTACGACGGGTGCCTCGTCCGAATTCACTCAACCGCTGCGAGAATTTACGTCGAGTACGACGCCCGGTGCGGCAAGCACCAATCCGGCGAGAGCGAAGAAGCGGCTGCAGGTCTTCACTGCGACGACGTACGAAAATTTACGCGCCGATATTTCCCGTGGCCATGGCGAATATCTGGTCTCCCTGGCGACGCTCGCGGGGGTGCCATCGGACGCTGTGACGCGATTCCAATCGCTGATGCAAGACTCGTACAGCACGATGTTCGACGACGTGATTCCAGTTTCGCAGTCCACGGAACAGATCGTCGAAATTGCCTGGTCGGCCGGGTACGGTCACCCTCAGTAGTCGTCCGCCTTCCGTCAGCACGGACGGCGGTCGTGTCCCGTGAGCGCGTGCTGCATTGCCTGATAGAGCTGATCGGCTGCCGCCTCTTTGCTCAACAGCCTTGCAGCGCCGGCCTTCAGCATCGCGAGATGGGATTCGTGACTGGCTTGCACGGACAGGCCGATGACGATGATGTCGGGATGACGGGACTTGATAAGAGCTGTGGCTTGAATCCCATTCATTTTCGGCATGTTGATGTCCATTAGAACGATGGACGGCCTCAGGCGCTCTGTCAGAACCACCGCCTCGTCACCGTTTGACGCTTCTCCAAGGACTTCGATATCAGGATAGTCTCCCAGCATACTGCACAACCCCTGCCGGACCATGACATGATCATCCACGAGAAGCACCCGCATCCGCCCGATGTCGCGGTCGCTCGAGCGCGGAGACTGATGCCCTGACTGAAGAGCGTCAGCCGCACTGCGACGAGCCATGTGATCGGATAGCGGACATGCGTCGGACGGCAACACCTCTGTTTTCCCATCGACCGCAATCGGAAGCGTCAAGACCGCCGTCGTGCCCATCCCCGGAGCCGACTCGATCTCGAGTGCGCCGCCAAGCGCTCTCATGCGTTCACGGATGCTGAACAAGCCGAACTTCGTCGACGTGATGTTCTCCGGAGAGACGGTAAACCCTTTTCCATCGTCGTGGACTTCGATGCGAAGAAAGCCGTTGTCTTGCCCCAGCGAAAGCACGGCATCGCCGCTTCCGCTGTGCTTGGCGATGTTCATCAGCAACTCCCGGACCGATTGAAAGACGAGGAGCGCCTGATCATTCGGCAGCTTCGGATGCACGTCGGGCGCCAGCCGGACGGAGACTTTCAGTTGGTGCCGCTCCATCTGCTGACCCAGCCAGTGGAGAGCGGCGGGTAGGCCGAAATCGTGCAAGACAGGAGGGCTCAAATCCGCGACCAACGTTCTCGTATATGTCAGCGCCTCTGTGAGGGCCTCCTCGCTCTCCCTCAGAATGTCGACACAAGCGGGAACGCTTTCGGACAGGCGCTTGCCTTGGCCCAACTTCATTTTTGCCAGGACCAATAATTGCGCCAGATAATCATGCAGCTCCGATGCCATACGCCTGCGTTCCCGCTGCTCCGCCAGATTGAGTTCCGTAGCCAGGTCCCGTAGTTGATCGCGGGACTGCACGAGCTCATGTGTCCGTTCGTCCACCAGTTGCTCCAACTGGTCGGCCAACGCCTGGAGCTGCCTCTGGTGTTCGCGAAGGCGATCCTCGGCCATTTTTCGTTCAATCCCGTTGGCCAGCGTGCTCGCGATGACTTGCGCCAGATTCGTTTCTTCTTCGGTCATGAGGTAAGGACGGCCGAAATACACCATGAATTTCCCGATCAAGCGACCGCCGTACGTCAATGGGAAGAACCCTACGGCGTGGATGCCTTCCTGCTGAATGACCGCGCCAAGAGACGGGTCCAGTCCGGCTTCGGCGATATTTCCAAGGATGACGGGCTTGGGATCGCGCTCGTCTCGAGTCCAAGGGGAGTGGCCTTCGACCTTCCGGCGGTACGCGGCCGAGAGGCCGCGCCAGGCTTTGAACCGCATGACACCATCGTCATCGAACAGCAAAATGGATCCTCGATCGGTATTCAGGGACAGGGTGATAACATCCAGCGCTTTGCGGTACAAATCGGCAAGCTCGTCGGCGCGGTTGACGGCCTCAGCCAGTTCGAACAAGAGCGATTGGTGGCGGCTTCGACGGGCTAGTTCAGCTTCCTGACGCTTGCGTTCGCTCATATCCAGTGTCACCGCTAAGGCGCCCTGCGGCCGGCCGGCTGCGTCGTGGATGGCGCTCACGCTGTTATTCACCCAGATGACGCTTCCATCCTTCCGGATATAACGCTTTTCAACGACGAAATCGGTATCCTCCCGTACGAGCCGATGAAATTGTTCGAGATTGGCCGGCAGATCGTCCGGATGCGTCAGGTCCTGCATGCGCATCCCCAGCAATTCGGCTTCAGTGTACCCGACAATCTCGCAATAGCGGGGATTCACGAACGTGAACCGACCGGAAAAATCCGCACGGCTCACGCCGGCCGTAGCCTGGTTGACGATGGCGCGGAATCGCTCCTCGCCTTCCCTGAACGTTTCTTCCGCCCGTTTCCGGGCGGTGATGTCGGTGACCATCACAACCAGACCGATCACCTCCCCCCCCGAATCGCGGTGCGGCGTGTACACGGCGTGGATCCATCGGGTCCCGCCATGCAGATACTCAGCCTCGGTTTCAAAATCGACTGTCTCGCCGGAGAGTGCGGCCTGCAGGTGCGGATGCACGACGCTCCATACTTTTTCACCGAGGACGTCGACGACCGGCTTGTCAATAACCTCCTCGCTCGACAGACCGAACCACCGGAGGTACGCCTGATTACAGCTACCGTAGCGCAAATCCCGGCCGATATAGGAGATGAGAGTCGGCAGGGTGTTACTGATCAATTCCAGATGCTGTTCGCTCCGTTGCAGGGCTTCCGCATCACGTTCTGCGCGCCGCCTTGCTTCAAGCGCATCCTCCATAAGATTGAGCGCCGCCGAACGGAACCGGCCCGTCTCCGCGGCGCGCTCGTGTATCAGCATTTCGGCGCGGCGGTGTATGGCGTCATACGCTTGTGCATTCATGATCGTCCGCGACATGTGTTCGACCGCCTCTTGAAAAAAGCCGAGGTAGGCGGCGTCAAGTGGGCGGCGCGGATTGACTCCGGTGATGAGCACACCGCACGGCTTCCCGGCGCCGGGAGGAGTGACAGGCGACAACAGCGCTGAGCGTACCGGCTCATGATACGCAGCGCCGATGAGCGTGCCGTCGAAGCGGGAATCCACGTTGTTCAGGATGAGAGGTTCATGCGAAGCGAGCGCGTCACGGATCGGCCACCGGTCTTCCACATGGCCGTTGATATCCACCATCGGGGGCGCAGCGGATGTTCCCGCGCCGACACCGGACAAGGCCGTCAAGCGCGCCGGCCCGGTCGGCTGCTGAAGGAGGTAGACCAAGGCGAAAGGAACGTCAATGGGGTTTCGAGCGAAGACGTCCATCGCGTCGCGGCAAGCCTGCTCCAGGCTTCGCGCGCCCGCCGTATGGCGTGACAACTCGAGTAACGTCGAAAGACGGCGTCGCTCCTCGACGCGTGCCGTGGTGTCCTCGATGACGGCAAAGGTCGCATCAATGGATCCTGAGGGATCGCGAAGGGGACTGAGAGAGAACGTGAGATAGCAGTCTTCGATATTCCCATTTTTGTACGACGGCAGGTACAGATCATGATGGTGGATCGCCTTCCCCTTGCGGCTTGCATGAAGGAGCGGCTCGAGTCTGTCCCATGCATCGGGGAGGCTTTCGAATGCAGGTTTCCCGAAGCTCTTGGGGTGCCTCGTGCCGAGCAGTGGCAGACAGGGATCATTGTAGAGCAATCTGAAGTCGGGGCCCCAGGCGACGACCATGGGAACGGAGGAATCAATCATCAGATTGACAGCTGCGAGTATGTGTTTCGGCCACGATTCGGCTGGGCCGGTCGGCAATACCGACCAATCGGTCGAGCGAAACAGGCCTGCTGTTTCGCCCTGGCCGGGAAAGTGCCGGTGTGATTCCACTGCGCTCACGGATCCGCTCATCACGTCACCCCGGAGATCCCATCGGTGCTGAATCCCGTGCGGCCGGATATGGCTCCGGCCGTCCAAGCTCCCTGCACAGCTCATTGATTTGGCTTTTCAGTTCCCTCATCCGTAACTCACGGTCGACCGCCGCACGATTGAACCGCCCCAATTCGTCCGCACGAGCGTGCAGTTCCTCGACACTATGCCTGAGGCGGCGCTCAGCGGAGTGAATTCGCAGGAGTGCCTTGACCGTCGCACGCAGCTCCTCCGCTTCGATCGGTTGGACGAGGTAGCCGTCTGCCCCTTCCTCTAGACCCATCACCTTATCTTCGGCCTTCACATAGGCGGCTGAAATGAGGAGGACCATCGTCGAGGCAGTCGCAGGATCGTTCTTGATCATCCGGCACACATCTATCCCGCTGACGTCGGGCATCTTCACGTCGATGAGAGCCAACTGCGGTTTTCGCTCGCGAGCGAGGCGTAAGGCCTCCGACCCAGTGGCTGCTTCCAAGACATCATAACCGGAGGATTTCAATACATGGCTTTTGGCGTACCGCGCCGCCTCGTGATCCTCCACATTGAGGACGAGTGCTCGCTCATCGGAGAGGGTGTCTATCATCGGTTGCTCCTCGCGACTGTTTCAGGAGGACTTGGTCGTTCTCTGACATTCTCAATTCGACGGTGTTCAGGCCGACGTCAGCAAGGACCCGCTGCAGCGCGGCAGGCGATAACTCGTGCTTCAGGAGCACCGCCCTCGCTCGCCCGAGGGCTGCCATCTGCTCTGAGCCCACCATTTGCGAAGTCACAATGACGACCGGCAGCGACGCCGTTCGCGCGTCCGCCTGGAGCTGCCCGAGGACCTCAAATCCATCGAGCCGCGGCATATTGAGATCGAGCAGGATCAAGCCCGGCTTCAATTCGCGCGCCAATGTCAGTCCTTCCTCCCCTGTGGTCGCTTCGACGATCGAGCAGCCAAACTCTTCAAGGTGGTGGCGCAAGATATACCGATCGGTTTCCTGGTCATCAACAATCAACACCATATCAGGACTCTGCGGCCTATCTCGTACCATGCCGGTGGCGCGCTCGAGACGGTCCACCAACCAAGACCTCCGCACCGGCTTGACGCAGTAATCGTCCGCTCCCAAGGCAAGACCTTTCCGCGGATCTTCGACGGACGAGACGATCAGCACCGGCAGGTTCCGAGTTGATTCCTTGCTTTTGAGCTCGCCGAGCCATTGCCACGCAGACTCATCCGGCAACATCACATCCAGGACAATCGCGGCAATGGAATGACGCCGGAGCTGTTCACGGGCTTGGCGGATACTGCCCGCTGCGATCGGCCGGAAGGGAGTATTGCGGAGATATTTGTCGTACAACAAACGTGTCTCCGGCTCGTCCTCCACCACCAGCACCGCCAGCCGGCCGTCCTCGGGTTGCGCCTCGGCCGCCGGCTCGATCCTCTCGGCCTGCTCAATCTCGTTCACCACGTGGTGGACCGGAATCGTCGCCACGAACGTGGAGCCGATACCGACCTCGCTGCTGACCGCGACCGATCCGCCTAACAGCTGAACCAGCTTGCGGCAAAGGGGTAATCCGAGGCCGGTACCCTTCACCTGTTTTTGGATCGGGTTATCCAATTGAGAAAACTCTTCAAAAATGCGGCCCTGGTCTTCGGGCGCGATGCCGATTCCCGTATCGGTGACCGAAAACGCCACGGAACGGCCGTCCTCAACCAACGTCGCGCTGACGCGCACTTCTCCCCGTTGGGTGAATTTGATCGCGTTGGAAATGAAATTGCGGAGAATCTGCGATACCTTGCCTTCGTCGGTCCTCATCACGGGAATACCGGCGGGCTCCTCCACGGTCAGATTCACCGTATTCGAGGCCAGCAGCGGGCGCAGCATGCCACGCAGCGCACTGAAGAGATTGCCGACCTCGAATTCAGAAACGCGGACGCTGACTTTTCCCGCCTCGATCTTCGCAAGGTCGAGGAGATCATTGACCAGTTCGAGCAGATCTTCGCCGCTTTTCCGGATATAACCGACCTGCCTGGCCTGTTCACTGTTCAACTCGCCGTCGGTGTGTTCGAGCAGGAGGTGCGACAGTGCCAGGATTGCGTTGACCGGTGTCCTGAACTCATGGCTCATGTTCGAGAGAAAGCGGGATTTCATTTCGTCGGCTCGACGCAAATGTCCTGCCTTTTCGTCCAGCTCAGCATACAGCGCCACGACGCCGCGATTGGTATCTTCCAATTCGCCATTGACCCGGACCAATTCTTGCTGCCGCTCGTGCAACTCCTCCAAAGCCCGCAGGAGTTCATGATTTTGCTGCCGCACTTCTTCGATGGGATTCTGCGGTTCCTGCTTCCCCACCTGCTTGGCGATCCGTTCCAGCGCCTTCCCCGAGAACAACGGAGCCTTGCCGGACAGTATTTTGGCGAGCCGGATGATGCGACCGCTGACGGGGTCCGTGCCTAACTCACACTGATCCATCAAGCGTCGAGCGGAAACAATCGCCGCCTCCCATTCAGGATTGAGGCGCTGGCCGTTGCCTTCGGCCCTTGCAGGCGACTTCGACACGTCACCCCGCGTCCAGCCGATCGTCACGAGCAACACCTGCGGCACCGTGGTGCCTTCGATTTGAAATTCGATCCGGCCGGCCTTATGCGAATGCACCAACAGCCGGGCGATTTCCGACACCGCCGTTGAAATTCTGGTTTGGTCCTGCTCCTCGAACAGCAGCAACCGGGCGACCTGCCTCGCCCGCTGACGGGCAGTGACGACGTCATCCTCGTAACTGACCTCGACTACGCTGATGGAGTGGGGCATGCGTCCTCCCGAGCATGGCTCGTTCGTTCTTTGACGACTACCACGGTGGCGTCGTCCCTGCCGCGCGTAAAGTCGCGGTACAGGACGCCGGCGATAAGACTGGGATCGCGCGAGAGGAGACCGGGATAGCGATCCAGGTCCCATTGCGTCGCGATGCCGTCGCTGTGCAAGAGCAACACCGAATCGGCATCCCACGGATGCGCAAATTCCGACGTCTTGCGATATTCGTGACCGACGATTCCGTTATAGGACACGAGATGGCGCCGCTGAATGCCGTTGGTGACCAAGGCGGCGATATTGCCGACCCCGGCGAACCGAAGCAGACCAGCCGATCCATCCTTGATGGCGATGCCAACGGCGGCACCCCTGGTCGGTTTTGCTGCCTGATGCGCCGCTTCGATCAATTCGACCGGCGATCGATCCGGAGCAGCCTCCCGTACCGCCTCGATGATCGGCATGGCAGCTTCCGAAGCGATCAAGCCGTGGCCCAATCCGTCGGCCACCGCGCATAGCCATCCGTCAGCAAACCAGCGGACGATCCAATTGTCTCCGCACACCTCTTCGCCGGGCTTCGCTTGATGGACGACACCAACCGGATGGGCATGCGGCATGGTTGGCCTCGTATGAAGGCAGAAGATTCTGGCGATAATAGCCGTCCCCTTGCCGATCTGGGAATACACATCGAACTCGGCCGCTGTTCGCAAGACAGAGCCCAACCCCGTTCCGGGACTGCCTGCCGTTGAATAGCCGTCATCGAGAGACCGTGCAACATTCGACATGCCTGGCCCCTTGTCCAAGGACAAGACTTCTATTCCGTCCTCTCCATCCACGCCGAGTTGCCGGATCAGCAGTTCTCCACCCTTCGCATGCTTCACTAAATTGGTCGCCAATTCCGTAACCACCAGTGCCACTCGACCGGCATCCGACTCGTCCATTCCCGCCCGTTGGGCAAGAATGACGGCGGCGCGGCGCGCAGAGGCCGGCTGGCTCGATTCCGTTACAGGCACACGAACTTGAGCGCGCATCGAACCTCTATCTCCAACGGACAATGACAACGGTTGTGCCCTTCCCGAGCTTCGAATCGATCATGAATTCATTCACCAGACGTTTGGACCCGCTCAATCCCAATCCCAATCCGCCTGCGGTCGTATAGCCGTCTTTCATCGCCAGCTCGACGTCCGGAATCCCCGGGCCGCAGTCGACGAATTTCACACGCACGCCCCGCCGCCCGCCGTCCTGGAGCGCTTCAAGATGCATCTCGCCGCCGCCTCCATGCACCAGCGTGTTCCTCGCCAATTCGCTCGCGGCGGTGACGAGCTTGGTCTGATCCACGAGCGACAGCCCTTGATGCACGGCGCAATCTCGAACGAGCTGACGGGCCTTGATGATATCTTGGGTGGACCGCAAGGCGATCAGTTCATCCCGCAGTACGGCCATGGCCTGCCATCCTTCGAGCCGACTTCAGCAGGGTCATGCCGGCATCCACGTTGAGCGCGGTTCTGATACTCGGCAACGCCAAACCAAGCTCCACCAGAGTAATCGCGACGGCAGGGCGCATGCCGACGACGACGGTCTCCGCGTCCAACACTCGCGACATCGAGGCGATATTGCCGATCATGCGGCCGATGAAGGAATCGACGACGTCCACCGATGAAATGTCCAGCAGAACTCCGTGCGCGCGCTCCGCCACGATCCGTTCGGTCAACTCGTCCTGCAACGTCATCGCGATACGGTCGTGCATGTCCACTTGAATCGTGACCAGCAGATAGTCGCCCATCTTCAATATCGGAATACGTTCCATGTCCTTGTCTTTCTCCCTTGAGCCCGTGTCCTCTGATAGGCTGCTTCGATTTGTCAGGACATTCAGGTCGTGCCGGTGCTTCGCGACACGGTGGCGCCGAGGCGCTGCAATGCGACTTGGAAGGCGTCCGCGAGCGTCGCCTTCGTAATGATGTCGTTCAAATTCACCCCCAAGTGCACGATCGTTTGAGCGATCTGCGGACGGATGCCGCTGATGATGCAATCGGCCCCCATCAATCGAGTGGCCGCAACCGTTTTCATCAGATGTTGGGCGACCAGCGTAT
>WUUC01191885.1_pt1 | contig 10264 bp, 11 predicted proteins | sample 6278441 | NCBI WGS metagenome assembly WUUC01 (sample SAMN13675441, study PRJNA597444) | soil metagenome | isolation source: soil | place: USA: Washington | collected 2017-10 | reverse complement strand
GTCCGAAGCAGGCGGTCCTCGTAACGCTCGAGGAACCGCGGTCCGCGGCTTCGGAGGCGTACCGGACGCTGCGGACGGGAGTGCTGTTCGCCGCGTCGCGGCACGGAGCACGCACGCTTCTGCTTACGAGCGCCGAGGCGGGCGAGGGCAAGACGGCGACGACCGCGAACCTCGGGGTCGCGCTCGCGCAGGCGAACAAGCGGGTGATCCTCGTCTCCGCGGATCTCAGGAGGCCACGTCTCGCGACGTTCTTCGGCGTAGACAAGGAGCCCGGCCTCACGAACCTGCTGCAGGGTGAGATCGAGCTCGCCGGCGCGCTGAAGAACCCCGGGATCAAGAACCTGCGGCTGCTCCCGAGCGGGCCGGTGCCTCACGATCCCGCAGAGCTCCTGGGATCGGAGGCGATGCGCGTCATCCTCGGCCAGCTCGCGCAGCTGGCGGACTTCGTGCTGCTGGACGGCCCCCCGATCCTGGCGCTGGCCGATGCGATCGTGCTGGCCCCCCTAACCGACGGCGTTCTGTACATCGCCGACGCCCAGAAGACGGGGCGGAGCGCGGTGGACCACGCGCGCCAGCAGCTGGATCAGGTGCAGGCGAGAGTCATCGGCTGCGTGCTCAACAACTTCAACCCCTCGAAGGCGGGCGGATACCAGTACCAGTACCGCTACTACTACTCGGAGCGGTACGGCGACCCGCTGCACGGGGCGCCGGGGGGCGAACGGCCGGGCGACGCCGTCACCTCCAACGGGGGCCGGCCCAGGACTTCGGGCGCCCGCCGCTAGGCTGCCTCGAGTCGGAAACGTAAAAGAGCCCCCGGCAAGCCGGGGGCTCTCGCTTACGGATGAATGCAGCGCTAGTCCGGCTGGCAGGTGCAGTTTCCGGGGCCCACTTGCGCCGGCGCGCAGAGCGTGTTCGGCGGGGAGCACGCCGTGGCGTCCAAACAGTCGAGCCCGTTGGTCGTGCTCCCGCAGACCACCACTTGAGCCTGGGCGCTCCGGGACAGCATCGTGATGATCACCGGGCTGGCCCACGCGGCCATCCCCGCGTGCTTCAGGAACTTCCTGCGCGCCAGCCCCGCGTCCGACATGCGCTCTTCTGTCTCCACGCCCAACCCCTTCTCAACCTCGTGGCAATCCGATCTAGGAGATTATTCCATCCCGGCGTGACCGTGCAAGAAACTTCCAAGAAACTCGAGCGCTTTCTCCGAGGACGGGTAGACGAGACGGGCGGTCGAGGCCGCGCCGCACAGGCGTGCCAGCGGCGCCAGCACTCTCGCTACGTCCAGATCGGCCTGCAGGTTCTCCACGCACCTCGCCGCCGCCTCGGCCGGGGTCAGCCGGTCGAGGGCCCCGGCGCCGTCCGGCTCCCACCGGATGAAGAGGAGGCCGTCTGGCCTATATGGGCGCGGAGGCGCCAGGGACACGGCCGTCGGCGGGATGAGGGCCGAGCCCGCCGGCTCCGGGAGCCACTCGGGGACGTCCCAGCCCCGGAACCGCATCCACCGGTCGGCGTCCCTCACGTGGACGGGGTTGGGGAACGGAAGTGCCGTCCCCTCGGCCGGGGCTATGGGAGCCAGGTCGTCGCTCACGAGACGCCATCCCCGGAGGAGCAGCTCCATCAGGAGCGTGGTCTTCCCGGCCTTGCTGGGGCCGGAGAGCGCCAGGTAGAAGCCGTCTGTCTCGACCACGGAGGCGTGCAGCGCGATCAGGTCGGGGCGCGACCTGATCGCGCGGTCGGCCATCGTGCTCCGGAGGACGCCGCACAGCACCCACGGGTCGAGCGCGAACGCGGGCGGACGGGACCGCCAGTCGAGGCGCCAGCGATCTCCGTCCTGGCTCAGCTCGACGACGGCCGGCGACGCGCCCTCCTCGACGCCGAGAAACGGCTCCCACAGCAGCTCCACGAGGGCCGCGAGCCGCCGGTCGTGGGCCCTGACCCGGAAGGCGGCATCGAGCAGCGTCAGCTCGACCTCGACGGGCGCCGCCACCTCAGGCGTTGTATGCGCGCAGCGCCGCGACGAGGTCTTCCGGCTCGGTGGCGCTGAGCGCGTCCACCTCCGGCAGGAGACGCGCCAGTGCCGACAGCTCGGCCGCGCCGATATCGGCGATCCGGTAGAACGCGAGCTGGTAGAGGAGCAGCGCGCCGGCCGTCTCCACCGCGCCCGGCGGGTTGGCCGTGTTCCTTCCCATCGCGACGAACGACGGTGTGAACGTCCCGAGGTCGTCGGCGCGGAACGTGCGGTCACCGTCGAAGAACACGAACGGGTGATCCGAGAACCGCATCCCCAGGCGCTTCAGCTTGAGCCGGTAGGGCGACCGGTTGTAGAAGTCCGTCCCGTAGAGGCCGCTCCGTCCGTCGATCTCGCAAGCGGTGAGCATGTAGGCCGGCGTGTCGCCCGACCGGACGAAGACGTCAACCGTCTCGCGCAGCTTGGTCCGCGCGACCTCGACGTCGCGATGCGCGTACACCTGAGTGGTGTTGACGTAGACACACGGAAGGTTCCTCACCTTCTTGTCCCCGTCGTCGACGACGAGGCTGATCCCCGCGGGGCTCTGCCGCGCGTCCTCGGGGGGCTCGGGTTCTCCCGGCACACCCTCGAGCGAGCCGGGATGCGTCGCGCGCACCTCGCGCCATGCTTGCGGAGTCTCTATCCAGATGGAGTCGGCCCAGACCAGGCCTTCGAAGGGATCGGGTCAGCCGGCGGCGGCGCGGGGCTCGCCGGGCTCGTCGAGGGCGACGCCGTCGGGCGCGTCAGTCATCCACCAGGATCTTCTTCTCGACCATGTCCTCGATCAGCCCGTCGAGCTCTTCCTGCATGCCCTCGGCGGTGCCGAAGCGGTCTCGGAGTTGCCTCCGCGCGTCTTCGTATCCGTGCTCCTCTATCAGAGCGAACACGAGCGCGGCTGGACCGTTGAGGTAGTGGAGCTCGCCCGACTCCCGGTCCAGCACGACGGCCTCGCCCTCCACCCACTCGACGTACATGCTGACCGACACTCGCATGGGCGAAGTATAGGTAACGCCCGTGTGCCGCCGGCCCTGCCACGCGTCTACGATCCGTGCAGGGGGTTACACGCCGCGTAGAAAGCGAGGACTCGTCATTGGACGTCGTTCGGACCCGCGCGGGAAAGCTGATCGCGGCGCTATCGGTCGCGGTCGCGGTCGCCGTGTCGGTGACGTCCGCTCACGCGGCGACGTTCACCGTCACGCGCAACGACGATCCGGCCCCCGGCACGTGCGACCCCGGCGACTGCTCGCTGCGCGAGGCGGTCATCGCGGCGAACGCCGCGGCGGGGGCCGACACGATCTCGCTTCAGCCCGGCACGTACACGCTGACGATCGCGTCGACGACCGAGGCGACGCTGGCCACGGACGCGACGCAGGGAGACCTCGACGTCACCGATGCGCTCGCGCTCGACGTCGCGGGCGGAGGCGCGGCGACGATCGACGCGGGCGCCCGTTTCACGGTCGGCGCCGGAGGCGTGAGCACCTCGCAGCCGGGAACGGCCGACCGCGTCCTGCACACGGCCTCCGCTCTGACGGCGACGAACGTCACCGTGACGGGCGGCTCGACCGAGCAGGGAGCCGGGATCCTTGTCGACCACGGCTCGCTGGGGATGGCGGGCGGCGGCGTCACCGCCAACGCCGCAACCGGGCCCTGTTGCGGCGGCGGTATCGCGTCGATCCAGAGCAACGTGACGCTTACCGGTGCGACGATCTCGGGCAATGCCGTCACGAACTGCTGTGGCGGCGGGATCTACAACGAGAGCTCGTCGGTCGTAGTGAACGGCGGCACGGTCTCAGGAAACGACGCCTTTGCGTGCTGCGGCGGAGGCATCTACAACTGGACGGACCCGAGCGCGAATCGAACTGCCACGCTGGCGCTCGACGGAGTCACCCTGGCGGATAACGACGCGCGCGGGTGCTGCGGCGGCGCTATCTTCAACGAGGCGGCGTCGCCGACGTCGGTCACGATCGCGAACAGCACGTTCCGCGACAACGCCACGAGCGACGACTGCTGCGGCGGAGCGATCTATTCGGCCCCCCAAGCGACCGTGACGATCTCCACGACCTCGTTCACCGGGAACCGCACCGGTGAGTGCTGCGGCGGCGCGATCTACAACGAGGGATCGCTGTCGTTCTCACGAGGCGCGATCACGGACAACTCGACTTCGAAGTGTTGCGGAGGTGGCCTGGCCGCCGTCGGCGCCTCCTCGAGCACGAGCCTCGTCAACGCCACGATCAGCGGCAACCAGGGCGGGACCGAGCCGGGTCAGCCCGCGCTGCCGTCGGCGGGAGGCGTCTACGTCGACTCCGGCCAGCTCCAGCTCTCGCACGTCACGGTCGCGAGCAACGGCGGGTCGAACGGCGCGTCCGGCCTGGCGAACGGTGACGTCGGCGGCGCGTCCCAGGGGACGATCACGATCGGCCGCTCGATCGTCGCGAACAACTCCGGGGCGCCCCAATGCCTCGGGACCCTCACGTCGACGGGGCACAACATCGCGTCGGACGGCTCCTGCACCCTGATGCAGCCGAGCGACCGCGCGAGCACGGACCCGCTCCTGGCACCTCTCGCCGGCGGAGTCCACGAGCTGAGCTCGGGAAGCCCCGCGATCGACGCCGTCCCCGCGAACGTGTGTCCGCCGCCCGCTTCCGACCAGCGCGGGTTCGCGCGGCCGCAGGACCGGCCCGAGCAGCCGGGAGCGCTGTGCGACATCGGCGCGGTCGAGATGCCGGGAACGGTCGCGACGCCCCTGCCGACACCCACTCCGACGATCTCCCCCACGCCCACGGTCTCGCCGACTCCATCGTCGACCGTCTCCCCCACGCCCACGACGACACCGGCCGCGACGACGACTCCCACCGCGTCCCCGAGCCCGTCGCCCTCGCCGTCACCCGAGCCGATCGATCCCCGCTGTGACGATCCCGGCGTGATCTGCGGCACCGACGGGTCCGAGACGATCACCGGGACCGACGACGGCGAGCTGATCATCTGCGGCGAGGGGGACGACCGAGTCGTAGCGCTCGGTGGGGACGACGAAGTCGAGTGCGGGGGCCAGTCGGAGCAGGGGGACAAGGAGATCGACGCCGGCGACGGCGACGACTCGGTGCGGTGCGGGGGAGCCGGTGACGACACCGTGATCGGCGGCCCCGGCAACGACGCCATCCGCTGCGGCGCGGGAGCCGACGAGTTGCGCGGCGGCCCCGGACGCGACCGCCTGTTCAGCACCCGCGGCCGCGACACGATCTTCGGCGGGGGCGGTCGGGATCGCCTGGGAGGAGGCGGCGGTGCGGACGACCTCCACGGCGGCGCCGCGGCCGACGTGCTCGGCGGCGCCAGGGGCAACGACGACCTGTTCGGCGGCCGCGGGAAGGACGTGCTCCGGGCCGGCCCGGGACGCGACACCTGCGACGCCAAGCCGCGCGAGCGGGCGCGGGGCTGCGAGGTGACCTCGCGGGCGATCCCCTAGCGCCCGAACAGCAGCCTGGTCAACTCGTCACAGCCCGCGACGACCTCGAACACGATCTCCCGAAAGGTGCCGAGCTTCCGGCCGGCCGGGTCGCGGATCTCTTCGCCGAGGACGTGGTCGGTCTTGCGCCGGAGGCCCTCGGCGAGCTCGACGAGCATGGTCGCGCGGACGAGTGGGTCCGGATGGGACTGTGGGGGGAACTCGTGGGCGAGACGGATCAGCTCCCTCAGCAGGAACGTCCTGGCGGGATTCGCCCCGGCCTCCACGACCGCAGCGGCGACGTGGTGGAACTCGAACCCGATGACGAGGTCCGTCGTCGAGAGGTCGCGGGACGCGACGGGGGCGCTCTGGTGCCTCGCGACGTCGAGCCCGAGCTCGAACGCGACCGCCCCAGCCTCCGCGAGCACCGGGCTCGGGCGGCGCGGCATCGTGCCGGCTGACCCGACCTGCACCGGAAGTCCGGCGAGAGCTCGCGCCGTCCACGCGGCGGCGATCGGGCTGCGCGCCTGGTTGCCGGTGCAGACGAAGAAGATGCGGAAAGTGGGATCGGGGCGCCGGCTCACGCCGGGAACCTACCCGCCGCGGCCTCGTCCGCAGCGGCCCGGTTCCGCCCGCGGCTGGACGAGCGGGTCGCGATCGGAGCGGGGCGCAGTTAGCGCGTCTCTTTGTGGGCCGTGTGGCCGCTGCACCACCGGCAGTACTTCTTGAGCTCTACGCGGTCACGCGTGTTGTGGCGGTTCTTCTCGGTTATGTAGTTCCGCCGCTTGCACTGCGTGCACTCGAGCGTCACGTGGACGCGCTTGTCGCTTGCCACTGGTTCACCTCTTTGGGGTCCTGCCGGAGCGGAAGAGTCGAAGAGCCCGGGCAGTCTACCAAGCCCGGGATCCGGGGCTCCCGGCTTAGACGGAGGCTGCGGCGCGCCCCCGGCGGAGCTTCGAGCGGAGGCTTCCCCGCTGCGGGCCCCAGTCCATGCGCGGCGGGGGTGCGAACGTGTTGATCGGGTCGTCGGCCGAGGGGGCCGGGGCCGACTCCAGCTCCGCCCACGTTGCCTCGATGCTGGAGACGTAACGGGACTGTGCGCGGGCCGGTACCTCGGTCGCCGGCATGGCCGCGGCGACCTGCGCCTGCGCCGCGTCGAAGGTCCGCTCGACCTCGTCCTGGAGGTCGCTCATTGCCGGGGGTGGCGGGGGCGGCGCGGCGGCGGGCAGGGCGCTCAGCCGGTGGCCGAGCAGGCAGTATCCACCCGCGTCTTCGACGTCGGACCCACACCGATGACAGAACCTTGGAGTCATGATCTCTACTTCGGTCGGGCGCGCAGAGGAGTTGAGCGCGGCTGCACCGGGCTCCGCCGGAGTGGGTTCCAGTAGCATGTCCGGATGTCATTCTGGGAGCAGCAGCAGCGGGTCATAGTCACAGGTGGTGCCGGTTTCCTCGGCTCCACCGTTTGCAGGAAGCTGAAAGAGCGAGGGGCGAAGGACGTCGTCGTCCCGCTCAAGGAGGACTACGACCTCACGCGCGAGGCCGACGTCGCACGGCTCTGGAAGGACGCCCGGCCGACTCTGGTGATCCACCTCGCGGCCCGCGTCGGGGGCATCGGTGCGAACATGGCGGCTCCCGGCGACCTCTACGTGTCGAACATCCTCATGGGCACCTACGTCATCGAGCAGGCACGGAAGAGCGAGACTCCGAAGACGGTCCTGCTGGGCACGATCTGCGCCTACCCCAAGTACACGCCCGTACCCTTCTCCGAAAAGGACCTGTGGAACGGGTATCCCGAGGAGACGAACGCTCCCTACGGCGTCGCGAAGAAGGCGATGCTCGTGCACGCGCAGGCCAACCGCGACCAGTACGGCCAGAACTGCATCTACCTCCTGCCGACGAACCTCTACGGGCCGGGCGACAAGTTCAACCCGAAGGTGTCCCACGTCGTCGCCGCCCTGGTGAAGAAGTGCGTGGAGGCAAAGGAGCGGGGAGACAACGCGATCGAGGTGTGGGGCACGGGGACGGCGACGCGCGAGTTCCTCTACGTGGACGATTGCGCCGACGGGATCCTGCTGGCGAGCGAGCACTACGACGAACAAGATCCGGTCAATCTCGGAACCGACAACGAGACGTCGATCAGGGACCTCGTCGAGCTGATCGCAAAGTTGACGGGTTTCGAGGGCGACTTACGGTGGGATTCGTCCAAGCCCGATGGGCAGCCACGGCGACGCGTCGACGCCACGCTCGCAAGGGAGAAGTTCGGGTTCGAGGCGAAGGTCTCGCTCGAAGAGGGTCTCCGCAAGACGATCGAGTGGTACCTCTCGCACAGGGACATTGCAGAGGCGGCAACGGAATAGCCGGATGACACGGACGACGACGTTCGACCGCTCGTGAGAGCGTTGATCACTGGAGCCACCGGACAGGACGGCTCCTTCCTCGCCGAGCTGCTCCTGTAACGCCGACGCGGCCGAGGCCCGGCCCTGCGATAACAGATATGATATCGGCATGGACGCAGCAGCGGCCCTGAAGCGGGCGCGGTCGGACGCCCGGCTCTCCCAGCGTGAGCTCGCCCTGCGCGCCGGCGTTCCGCAGCCGGCCGTGGCACGGATCGAGCAGGGGAGGGTGCGCCCGCGCATCGACACCCTCAGCCACCTTCTCGCGGCGTGCGGGCAGACGCTGGTGACGCAGCGGGCGCAGGGCCAGGGCATAGACCGTTCGGTCATCCGGCGTCTCCTGCGCCTGTCCCCGCGCGAGCGGCTCGTCCTCGCGGCGACCGAGGCAGCGAACGTCGAGCGACTGACACGGGTCCAGTGAAGGCGTTCGACCCCCTGGGGGCGCTGGCATCACTGGTCGAGCACGAAGTCGACTACGTGCTGATCGGCGGTCTGGCCGCGCGGCTCCACGGATCGCCGACGGTGACCGACGACCTCGACATCTCGCATTCGAAGGACCGCGCCAACCTCCGGCGTCTGGCCGCGTGTCTCGAAGCGATGAATGCGACGCTCCGCCTACCCGATCCCGAGGAGAGGGTCGACCTGACGCTCGACTGGCGGGTGTTGCACGCGGGCGACAACTTCACTTTCGCGACGGACTTCGGAGCCGTCGGCTGCCTCGCGGCCCCTCCGGGAGTCAGGTCGTACGCGGCACTGCGAGACGCGGCGGTGACCATGGACCTCGAGCTCGTGACGATCCGCGTCGCGTCCATCGACGACCTCATGGCGATGAAGCAGGCCTCGGCAGGCCCGAAGGACCTCGTCGAGCTGGAGATCCTCGCGGCGCTGAAAGAAGAGATCGCCCGGGACCGGTAGCGGCGGTTACCGTCGCCGGCATGTCTTCCACCGGTCTGCGCGAGGTCCAGCTGCGCGTCGTGCGGCGGCTTGCGGTGCACGCGCCGAGCCCCCTCACGGAATCGACCGTGGACCTTCTCCTTACCAAGGAGACGCTCTGCCGACTGAGCTAAGGGGCGTTCGGGGGTGAATAACCCGCTGCCTCCAGTCCCAGCCCTACCTGTCGCCCTCCTGATCGGCGCAGCTAGTTCCAGAGAGCGTCCCGCAGAGCGTCCGTGAACGCGATCCACGCGTCCTCCGCGGTGCGTTCCGGCCGGGGCGTGTCGCCCAAGATCACACGAACGGCCTGCCTCATGGAGCGGTTGTCGACGATGCCGTACCCGCCGCGCACGAAGTGCGCCGCGGGCAAGGCGGGGATCGCATAGGGGTCCTGTGGATCCGGCAGGCTCGTCTCTGCAGGGACCGCCGTCGACTGGACCGCGTCCTCCAGCTCGAGCCGGTCGAGCACGCCGTCGTCGAGGTAGCCGCGGCCCGGTTGGCCCGCCGCGAGGCCGCCGGCGTGCGGACCCTGTATGACGTCGCCGAGGAACGCTCTCGTCTCTGCCAAGACTGTGGCGATGCGGCCGCACACGTTCGGTGCGGAGGCGCTCGTCCCCACGAACCGCGCCTCGCCGTCGATCGAATGGGCCGTCGCAGCCGTGACGCCCGCGAGCCCGAGCACGTCGTTCGGATAGTTCGTGTAGACGTGCTCGCCACCGGTCGTCCCCGACGCGGCCCCCACGTTGACGTTCCAGGAGGGCCCTTGGGACGAGAGCATGAGCATCGGGGCCGCATTGTTCCCCGATGAGAAGCAGACGACCTTGCCGCTCCTGACCGCTCGCCTGGACAAGCGAGCAGATCGCTGCAGCTCCCCCGCCGTCCTGGGGGTGTCCTGCCACGAGTTCGTGATGACGTCTATCCAGGGCTGCGTGGCGGCCCACCTCAGTCCGTGCGCCAGGTTGCGTACGGCCACGAGCAGGATGTCGTCCGACGGAGGACCGTGGATCGATCCCCCCGCCAGGCTGGCGACCGCCGTCCCGTGCCCGTTCGAATCGTAGAAGTCGCCGTTGCGCCGCGTCGGCATCAGATTGATCGCGCCGACGATGCTCGTGCCGGGGATCCAGTAGAGCTTCCCGAACTCGACGCCGTCCCACGCGGCGGAGTCACGTCTGTAGGCGCCGCGGCCGGATCGCCGCGCGGCCCCCTCCAAATCGAGTCGCAACGCCGTCGTCGTTCGAGGGAAGCCTTCGATGTACGTCGACGGGTGGGCGGTCAGCTCCGGACGGCGGAAGTCGAGGTGGTAGGGATTGATGCCCGCATCGACGACGGCCACCACCGTGAAGTGCCTCTTGGCGAGCGGACGCTCGGCGGCCGCTGCAGGATCGCGGGCGGCCTGGACGACGAGGGTCAGCGCGAGCAGGACGCCGGCGACCGATCGAGCGGCTCGATCCCCTGCGACGTTCGCTCGGGCGCAGTTCGAAGTCATCG
>WUUC01182510.1_pt1 | contig 10264 bp, 17 predicted proteins | sample 6278441 | NCBI WGS metagenome assembly WUUC01 (sample SAMN13675441, study PRJNA597444) | soil metagenome | isolation source: soil | place: USA: Washington | collected 2017-10 | reverse complement strand
CGGCTTAATAGATAAAATAGTGTACTAATTATATAGGGAAATATAATGTATCTAGAAATTAAACTATACGGGCAAAATATCACAGATAGAGACGTGGTCAATGCTGCTTATTTGATAAAACAAAAAGGGGCACACGGCCTATCTGTTCCTCATTATTTTATACCAGTAGCCAAAGAGTTATTAGAAGGTGATTTTAGCTTATCTACCCCGATTGATTATCCATTTGGAATGGGTTGTTTGAAAACACGAGCCTACCAGCTCTTATCTGCTATAGGGGAAGGTGCTAATACTATAGAGGCTATATGTCCCTATTATATCCTTAGATATGACGAAAAATCCTTTACTAAAGATGTAGAAAGTATGCAGTTAGCTTGTGAGAAAAATAAAGTTTCATTCCGGGTGACTTTAGAATATCGCCACATGGAAATTGCCGTACTAGAGCAAACATGCCGAATTCTCAAAAAATTTGATATTGATGCTGTATATCCGTCTACTGGTCTATTTATAGATGATTATATAGATAATTCATTAGCTGCTATTAAAATACAGGAAAATACAAAGTTAAAAACAATATGTAATGGAAATATCTTTAATCAAAAGCAATATGATAATCTAAAAGGTTGTGATTTTTTCGGAATCGCTGTAAATTCTATAGATGTTTTTAATAGGTTAAAATTATAAAAACTGGTGTACTATATACTAGGAGAGGATTGATAGCAATATCGCCCATAGGATTCTCTGGAAATTTAGTCTTTCCGAATAGAAGGTGAGAAAATGTACACAATTCATCCAAGTGACGATGTAAAGCAACTTAATGGCTCAGCCGTAACCGCTACATCTACAAATTTAGCTGGTGGAGCAGCCCACAGAGTAGCAAATTCAAATAAACTACTAAATATAGCTCATGGTTATACTTCTACAATTCATGGCGCTCAAGTTATTAGAAATCAAAGAAAAGGAGCAACCAGTCCTCTTGTAGAAACTGGTGTAGCTGCAACGTCCGTAGCAGACGAAGGCGGATTTTGCAAGTTTACTAAGAACAGTCACGGTTTATCTGTAGGTGACGTTCTAAACATCAGTGGTGCTACAGCTAGAAGTCTCAACACTGTTCACGTTATTACAGCAGAAGATACTAATACGTTTACAACAGACGTACCATATGTCGCTTCTGCCACTGCTGGTACTTACAAGAAAGTTCGTGGAACTTTTGGAATGGAAGCAGGAAGTTACGTTATTCGTGGTGTTTCTGAAGAACTAGCCGGAATAGCAAACACAACCCTACGTTCTGGTGCCTCTGACTTCGGCATACGTAGAGCTATTCATAAGAGAGAGGCCGTTAGAACCGTTAGAACAACAACTGCTATTCGTGCAGGTTATTGGAATAACATCACAGGTCAATGGACAACACGTCCAACTATAGCTAACGATATCTCAGATTTAGGAACAGATGAAGCAGCTACCCCAAGTTATGTAGAACCTGGAAAATTGACATATAATGGAAGTGGAAAGATTCCAGTAAGCGAGAGTTACTAACACGAAGTAGAGATATGATTATATCATAAACCAGGGCCGGTAGCAATATCGGCCTTTCTTTTTAGAGGAGAGCTATTGAATGGCTACACCAAATACAGAAAAACAAATACCCTCTAGAATGGACGCTGTTGAGACAAGTATTCAAATTCTTAGCAGAGATTTACATGAGCTTACACACTTTGTTAGAGAACAGTATTCAAACTTTATAAGAGATATTAAAGAAGATAGAATACTAGCCTCTCAATCTCTTAAAGCAGAACGAGAAGCTGTAGCAGAATCATTAAAGCATGAACGTGCAGAGTCTATGCAAAAAAATGAAACCCTTGCTAACAGATTTGAAAAATTAACAGAAAATGTATATGCCTCTCAAAGACCAGATTGGCATCTATACGTAGGGGCGGGAACCTTGCTCTTTATCATTATTTGTGCATTGGGTGGCCCAATATATTTGAATGATTCATTTAATGCTGAGAATACAAGAGAAAACAGAGATGAACTTAAAGAGCTTAGATTAGAGATAAAAGAATTATATAAAGAGGTACATAGTGCCAGAGCTATTAATACTCCCTCTAAGTAAGGCTAAAGCCCTTATCCAAGAAGGAGATGTACTCTTGTATCGAGGAGAGTCAATTGCCTCCTTTTTCTTGGGACGTGCTGCCGAAAGCATTTACACCCACTGCGGAGTGGCGAGTTGGCACAACAATATTAAAAGCCCCTACGCCCTCCTAGAATGCGTAGAATTTAAAGAATGGGTCGGTGGCCGGTCTGTGAACCTTGAGGTTTTAGTCAAAGATGACCCAGGTATTATAGATGTTTATAGACATGCTCCTAAGATATGGAAACCATTTGTAGATACTACCAACACCGTCAGATATAAAAGATTAAATTTTAATGGCCGTTTAGTCACACAAACAATGCGTCTAATGACTGGACTGCCATATGGATGGGAGCGTATATGGTGGATTACTCTACATAAACTATCTTTAACGCGCTTATTCTATGATATGGAAAATCTTGTATCTGATGTTTTACAAGAAGTTGTATATCCAGTATGTAGCACAGCTCTTGCATATTCATTTTCTAAGCATGGTTATGACTTGGTAAAGAATAGGGCAGACGAATGGACTGAACCGGGCGATGTAGCCCGTTCGCCCTACTTAACTTACTTGTTTACACTAGTGCCCTAACCAAGCGAGTTAACACTATTTTGACAATCTTTTCGGATTTCCCGGCTGGTTCACTTGAAATTTTGGTCACTTTGGCTTATAATGCCGAAGGCTTAACCAGGAGTGTACGACGACAAGGACGGCAGTAGCACTAACGATAAAAGATTTTTGTTATGCAGAAGGAAATAGGGTGGGCAAATCCTGCAATTTCGCCCTTGACTTCCTGGCCCTCTCGCCTATAATAAGGGAACTCGGAGGTTTGCCCCACTAACATTTTTCCTGCATAACCGGAATTGTATATATGCCTAACTATACTAAGATGATGGATAAAGAGTTCACCGACATAATCAAAAAACTTGAAGAGAAGAACGGTCCTATGCCAGCTTTTATGTCAGAAGTTATACTACCAAATCTAAGGACAGTATTTGATGCTGGTGCTAATGCTCACTCTAGATATATGCTATTCTGTAATCTGGAGAAGGAGGTTAATGGGTGTGGCAAATGATAGAGATAAAGGCTCAAAGCAAAGAAAATCCTAGAGATGTTACTACTTTATTTCTTGCTGGTGGTATATCTAATTGTCCTAATTGGCAGGCTGACGTAGTCAAAGCTCTTGCTAATACAGAATATATAATCTTAAACCCAAGACAGGATAGATGGATAGGTAGTCAAGCATTAGATACGAAAATAGCCTATCAAGAAGAACTGAAACAGGTTACTTGGGAATATAAAAGAATAACAAAGGCTTATAGCGTTTTATTCTGGTTCCCTAAAGACACGGTTTGTCCAATCACTTTATTTGAGCTTGGTTCAAGACTTGAAGGCCAACAGAATTTATTCATAGGATGTGACCCAGACTACGAAAAGCGTAGGAATATATGGTGTCAGCTAGAACAAAGGCCCAGAGCTGTTAAGAAAAGTGCCGATTTACATGAAAGAGAAATAACACTTCAACTATCTTTAGATGATTTGATACAAGAAGTCATAGCTTTTCATGATAGGACATTGAAGCCATTATATATATGAAAAACTATAATTTGATGTCTATTGATGAGCAACTGTCATATGACCTTCTTAAAAAGCACCACGATGCCCATATTCCTCATGAACGTCAGTCTTGGGACGAAACCTTTCTAAATATAGCTAAGGAAGTAGCTAAAAGAAGCCACGATGCCCAAACCCAGTGTGGGGCAGTTCTGGTAAAAAACAATAAGATTTTGTCTACGGGCTATAATGGATTTATCGGCGGAATAGATGATACAGTCCTAGCAAATACTCGTCCCTTGAAGTACCCTTTTATGTTCCATGCTGAGCATAATGCGGTCCTAAATTGCAGTCATAGACCAGACGATACTATTATGTACATTACGGGCGTTCCATGTAGTAAATGTCTACAGATTATGTGGCAAGCGGGAGTAAGAGAAATAGTCTACCCTAGTGCGGCAGCTAAGCCCATTATGTGTCAAGACAAGGAAGAAGAGGATAATTTGAAACTTTTATTGATGCTAATGGGAAGCAGAATGAAGATGAGGAACATATAACATGGAATTACAACACATCCTTCTGGCCTCTTTCTTAACTCTATGGCCTCTGAACTTCATTTTGCTCTTAATATGGACAAGGGTATTCGGCTATAAACTTCCTTGGCAGTTTATTGCCCTCTCTTTATTTTTCAGCTTCATATCTGTATGGATTATGGTATGGGTAGTTATAAGTGAGACTTTTAGCATAGTAACACCACGCCTAAATCAAGGTTTGCAAGATGTAATAGAAGCAGTATTTGGTAAAATTTATGACTAAAGAAGAACAAATCAAGTCCATTATGCTAGAATGGATTAACAAACAAAGCCATGACAAATGTTGGTATTATCCAGAGTTATTTAATAGAATTTGTGAAGTTTTAGAAATAGATGCAAAACAGTTACCAGACATTCCTAGAGAGGTGTTTCAGGGAGGATGTAGGAGATTCACAGATGAACTATACGCAGTGCCTACTGAGAAAGAATAATGTGACAACTACTACTTGGCTACCAAACAAGTTTGCAAGTGTTGGTATGGTTGTTAAGATTAAAGTCGATGATGTATGGGATGATGGATGGACTGTAGATATGATACATTCCAGTTTACCAGAAAACCTTTTACCAGACCCTCATGCTGCTATAAAAGCACATAGAAGAAATACTGGGGATAGTATGAAAAAGGAGCAGAAATAATGTCGTTCAAAGATGAGTTGAGGGCTTTAGTGATGGAAAGTGAAGCAAAAGACTTAAAAATCTTCAAAGAGGGCGTTACAGATTATATGGAATTATTACCTCTCTATCTAAGAGAAAGAGCCGCTAAGGGAGATACTTCGCATTCTACGCAACAGTGCTGCTATATGAAAGATGGAAATAGATTAACAAACACATACTCATTTGAACTAAGTAGAAATTGGTTATTAAGTTTCTTTTGTTCTAATGAGTCATATATGGGGTCGAAAGCTAAATTCTTATATGAAGAACTTAAGAAACTAGAATTGCCAGTCAAAATCGTCATTGATGACCACAACTATTATAGTACACTTTATTTTAAATTGGAGTGGTAACGCCTGCGGTGAGCAAGAAAAGGGTATAATCATGTCAAAATTTGATACAGTAGCCTTTCCAAACGATTATCATCGTGTACCAGGAAATAGTAAAAATGGTCTATCAATTAGAGACTATTTGGCTGGAAAGATTCTAAGTGGTATTCTCAGCAATAGATATACAAGTTTAGACTTGTCTCAAGCTGAGGACCCAAGTTCTACATATATAGCAAGATTAACGAAAGCCGCATACAAAGTAGTTGACGAAATGGAAAAACAATCAAATGGCTAGTAAGAAGGTAGCTTTTTTCGCAACAGGCCATCGTCCAGATAAGGTTGGTGGTTACTCTACTGACGCTTTGAAAAGGCTCATAGCCTTCTTCGAGATTCAGCTTAAGCCGCTTAAAAAAGAAATCAAGATAATGAATGTGGGCATGGCTCAAGGTGTAGACACAGCCGTAGCCATTGCTTGTATTAGATTAAAGATTCCAATTCGAGCCTGCATACCTTGTGACAATCAAGAAAAGATTTGGCCCGAAGAAGCTCAAGCCCGTTATAGGAAAATACTTGAGAAAGCCGCCGAAACCGTTATAGTGAATCCGGGGGAATATGCGGGTTGGAAGATGCACGCACGCAATGAGTATATGGTAGACAACTCTGAGAAAGGTGTCTGCCTACACAATGGAACAAGTGGGGGCACATGGTCGTGCCTGTACTACTCAAACTATAAGAAGGTTCCAGTAATGAATCTTTGGAAGGAATGGCAGGAGTTTAAACATGCCAACTAGAGTCGTAAATCTTCGGACTGATGAGTATGACATAAGAATAGATAGAAAAACAAAATGGGGCAACCCCTTCATTATTGGTAAAGATGGAGATAGGGAAGAAGTAGTACGAAAGTATAGGCAATGGATTTTTACACAACCAGAATTACTATCTGCTCTACACGAACTTAAAGGTAAAAGGTTGGGATGTTGGTGTGTTCCCCTAGCTTGTCATGGGAATGTTTTAGCTGCGTTAGCAGAAGGACTAGATTGCAAGTAACAAAGGAAATATTATGAAACTTAGCGATGTATTAAGCGGGCCGGAGAAGTGGCATAAAGGTTCTTATTTTAAAGACAAACACGGAAGCTCAATTTGTACAGCAGACGAAAGCCAATCTTTCTGTCTTGGTGGGGCTATATGTTACTTAATTTATAAGAAGAATCTATCAGGCCATGAAGAACAAGAAGCTTATCAACAAGTTTCTGTAGAAGTTGAAAATGCTATCAAGTCTATAAATAATTGTTATTCTTTACCAATAACTATCTGGAACGATAGACCAGAAAGAACCTGGGAAGATATTCAAAAGGTAATGGAGATTGCCAAAGTATGAGTAAAAACATCTTTCAAAGGTTGTGGAAACGAAAGTCAGAATGGTCACAACGAACATTCGGCTTAGACAAAGACAGAGGCCCTGTTGGTGCCCTTAAACATCTTGAGTTGGAAGCTAAGGAAGCTTACGACGAACAAGATTACGACAAAAGGACTGTAGAGATTGCTGACTGTTTTCTGCTCGTATGTGACGCAGCCAGAAGGCATGGCTTAACTCTTGTCCAGTTAATTCATGCAGCAGAGAAGAAACTTGCGATTTGTGAGCAAAGAGTATGGCCTGCTCCTTCTAATGACGATACACCGACATTTTGTACACATAAGGCGCTGTCAGAATGACTAAAGAAAATGAGATTCCAATTCAAACAACAGGGATACATCCAAGTATCATAAAATTATTTGAAGAATATAAAAACACGCCAACTAAAATTATTGCACTACCAGAAGGAGCACATATGACCGCAGAAAACTTCTGTTATTGGTTACAAGGTTTACTAGAAGTGGGCAATCCGACTAGTTTGAATGAGGAACAGGTGAAGCAGATAAAGGAACATCTAGCTTTAGTTTTTAACAAAGTCACTTCGTATCCCTATTCGCCAAGTTGGGTTGACCCGCTTCAAATTCCACTATGTCAACCATACAATATTCCAAAACAAATACCACCAGATATGATTTGTCACACTGGTATAGATATAAATGGCAACTATGCAGATGGTTATAAACCAGGACCTGCATTTTTATATAATAATTCTACGCCAGAATATTATGATGGCTTGCCAGGACTAACAAAAGAAGCTTATGAAAGCATGGCTAAAGAACGGATTAATTATGATAAGCCAGTAGTGAGTTGCTAATGCCCTGTCTAATCAAAATCTACCGTTATGACACGTTAATCCACACCTTAATATCTTATCCATCCGACATGCTGCGTAGTTGTTATGTGATTGAAAACTACGGAAACGGATGTAATGAATCAGCTTGTACACTTTGCTGGCTTTATCACAATTTGCCCGAAGTAATCAATCCAATGCATGAATTTGGTATCGACAGAAACAGCGGTATCTCGATTCAGTTTTGCTCTCCAGAAGATAATTAAATTTTTCTAAACCCATTTCTAAGGTGTATAACTTTACCTACGCAAAGACAAGAAGAAACAAACGACAAATGACACAGACACAAGACACAACAAATACAACCCAATACAAACCCTCACTGGAAGTATCCATTCCCATTAGGGATAGTTTGGGAAATCCAACAGGCAGCTTTAAAACTTTATCCACAGACAATCCCGCTGAGCTTGCGGAATTCTATGAAGTAAATGCCTATAAGAGTTCCAAAAAGAATCATGAAGGCTCTAAAGACTCTAATGGTAACTTTCGTAAGAAGAAGCCCAAGACAAGAAAAACAACCATAAAGCAACTTGATGAAGCAGAGGGCGGGCTTGAGAAGATAGTCCGCAACAAGAAGCTTAGGGATGAAGTGATTAGGCAAAATCGTGATGTTGCTGATTTAGTATAAGACAAGAGAAAGATGAGAAATAAAGATGCATAGTTACGATGAAGCCTTTAAGGCTTCTTTAGAGTATTTCAACGATGACGAGCTTGCGGCAAAGATTTTTGTAGATAAATATGCGCTTCGTAACGAGAAAGACGAACTACTTGAGAAAACTCCTACCGAAATGCATTGGAGACTCGCTAATGAGTTTGCAAGGATAGAAGCGGGCAAATACAAGAAGAAAAGCGGAATTAAGCCCCTATCTGCACAGCAAGTATTTGACTTGATGGATAACTTCAAATACTTAGTTCCTCAAGGTAGTCCTCTATCCGGTATTGGTAATGACTTTCAGATAACCAGTTTAAGTAACTGCTATGTACTGGAAGCCCCGCAAGACTCTTATTCTTCCATTTTGGCGACGGACGAGCAGCTTGTAAACGTCTCCAAACGTCGTGGGGGCGTCGGTATTGACCTGTCTAATTTAAGACCGGCTGGAATGCCAACGAAAAATTCATCTAAAACCTCGACCGGCATAGTGTCTTGGATGGAGCGTTATTCGCACTCTATTAGAGAAGTTGGGCAGAACAATAGAAGGGGAGCTTTGATGCTCACTTTGTCTGTGCATCACCCTCAAATTCTAGACTTTGCTATAGCTAAACTTGACTCAACTAAGGTTACAGGAGCTAATATCTCTATAAAGCTCACACAGGAATTCCTAGATGCTGTTGAGTCTGACTCTCCCTATGAACTCCGATTTCCCGTTGACAGCAACAAGCCAGTTGTCTCTAAGATGGTAAGCGCTAAAGAAGTATGGAAAAAGATTATAGAATGCGCCCATAAATCTGCTGAGCCGGGCCTTCTAATGTGGGATAATATTCTTAAAGGCCCAGCCGATTGCTATGAACAATATAGAAGCACAAGTACAAATCCATGTTCCGAGATACCAATGTCAGAGTTGGATTCCTGTCGCTTAATGTGTCTTAATCTATACTCATACGTAGTTAATCCATTCACTAAAGGGGCTTATTTCGATTATAGCTTGTTTTATGAGCATTCTCAAATAGCTCAACGCCTGATGGATGACTTAGTTGACCTTGAAATAGAAAAGATAGACAAAATCCTAGCAAAAATTGAAAGCGACCCTGAATCCGACTATATTAAGGATAGAGAACGTCAATTGTGGGTGAAAATTCGCAAAGTAGCCGTAGGTGGTCGCAGAACTGGCCTAGGAATTACTGCTTTGGGAGACACATTAGCCGCATTAGAACTAGGTTATGCAGAAAAAGAGGGGATGGAGGCAACCAACGAAATCTACAAAACCCTCAAATTCGGAGCTTATAGGGCTTCTGTAGATATGGCTAGAGAATTGGGGGCTTTTGAGGGCTGGGAGGGCGAGAAAGAGAAGGAGTGCGAGTTCTTCAATAGATTTAACGATGAACTTATTAAACTTCCTTTAGAACCCACTTTGTCTATGACTGTCGATAGTTTTGTGTCAGGTAAACAAATATATACTGATATGCAAAAGTATGGGCGTCGTAATGTAGCCCTTCTTACTACGGCACCAACAGGTACGATATCAAATCTAACAAGAACAACGGCTGGGATAGAACCTGCTTACAAGTTAGACTATAAGAGGCGCAAGAAAATTTCTCATGGCGATACACATGGGCGAGTAGACTTTATAGACCCAAGTGGGGACAAATGGCAGGAATTCGTAGTATATCATCCTAAAATTACAGAGTGGATGAAGGTAACTGGCGAAACCGATTTAAAGAAGTCCCCTTGGTATGGTTACTGTGCGGAAGAACTGGACTGGCAAAAGAGAGTTGAATTACAGGCTATAGCGCAAAAGCATATATGCCATGCTATAAGTAGTACCATCAATCTACCAGAAGATGTATCTGTAGATGAGGTAGCTAAGATATATGAGACGGCGGCTAAGTTGGGCTGTAAGGGAATGACGGTCTATAGGGATAAATGTAGAACGGGCGTACTCGTAGAAAACACACCAGAGGTCAAAAAACCACAGAAAAGACCAAAAGAACTTGAATGTGATGTATATCATATTACAGTGAGTGGTACACAGTATTTTGTATTAGTTGGCATAGGGGAAGACAAAAATCCCTACGAAGTTTTT
>WUUC01010746.1_pt1 | contig 10264 bp, 9 predicted proteins | sample 6278441 | NCBI WGS metagenome assembly WUUC01 (sample SAMN13675441, study PRJNA597444) | soil metagenome | isolation source: soil | place: USA: Washington | collected 2017-10 | reverse complement strand
GCAAAGCTCATATCCGACCGGATCCAAAAAGGACCGCCTCTCAATTGTTTGGCACGGCGAAACCGTGTCGAGCGACACTAGTCCATCGGGATGCGGGGCAGATCCGGAACTACCGGCCGGGCTTCGCCCCACCTTGGCCAGCTGCCTAATCGGCCGGGCGAGGAAGAAACAGCTCGGGCCAGTTGGCCACCGCCCGCCCCATCGCGGCCCAGGTCTCGTCGGGCGTGCTGTCGGGGACGGTGATGCGGCCGGTGTGGCTGGACTTGAGCCGCAGTGCGTGCGGCAGTTGCAGCTCGGCCGACAGCTTGACCAAGGCCGCTTCGACGTCGGCACGGCCCTGCTCGCGCTCGAGGGCCTGCGGATAGGTGTAGAGATGGGTTACGGCTTCCACTCGATGCACGGTACCGCGAGACGAGCATGCCAAGGGAGCGATTCATCCCAGGCGGCTACCTGTCACCCTGAACGGGATGGGCAACGACGTCACTTACGCACTGGAGGGCCGCCCGGTCACCAGCGAAGAGTTCTTCGACGTCATCGCCGGCGGCGGCCGGCAACAAGCCATCCAGCAGATGACCGCAAAGATCGAGGGCGTCGTCTGCACCGAGCACGGGGAGAGCGCGGTCGTGACCGAGGTCGATCAGTCCCCCGAAGGCCTCGGCTTCACCATCTCCGGTTGCTGCGACGACCTGATAGATCGTGCCCACAACGCCGCGGCGTCCCCGGTCGATTCGTAGGCTCGCTGCGCCGCCCGAAGGGGACCTCGAGGAGAGGAAGGAGGGTGAATGGTCAAGCCGAGGCCAGCATCCCCTGCAGCCAGTCCAGTACCGGGGGGGCGATCTCGTCGGCCAGCGACTCGGCGACGATCCAGTGCGGCGCCTCGGGCCAGACCTGGTGCTCGGCGCCGTAGCGGGCCGCGATCCGGCGCGAGATCGTGTTTGAGACGTTGCGATCCGCGCCGCCGCTGACGCAGAGCACGGGGCAATCGACGGTGCCGCGCCGCAGCCGCATCGAGGGGAGCCCGAAGGTCATCGCCCGGAAGACGCGGCCGGAGTCCGGCACCATCAGCTCGATCAGCCGCTCTGCCTCGTCGCTCGGCAGGGTGTTGAGCGGGACCTCGCGCAGCGTCGCCCGCGACGGCATTATCGGCCTCCCGGCGAGGATCGCGCAGCTGATTGCGTTCGCGCAGCGGCACGTCGAGTTGCGCGGCGAGCTGCAGCAGCATCTCGACGCTCGGTCGCGACCGCCCGGTCTCGATGAAGCTGACGTGCCTGGCGGAGACCCCCGCCGCGAGCGCCAAGTCGATCTGGCTCATCCTCCGCCGGCGCCGCCACTCGCGCAGCAGCGGCCCGACCCGCGACGGCTGAGCCGACTCGACGAGTACTTCGTCCATCGCCCGCATGGTATGCGGCCCGCGTACCGGCGGTCGCCGAGTCAGCCGTCAGCGTCGAGGCGCGCGAACAGCTTGCGCAGCGAACCGCGGTCCAGTGGCTCGAGACCGAGCACAGCCCCGAGGTAGAGGCCGTCGCCGACGAGGCGGATGAGGTCCGCCTGGACGGGGTCCTCGACGGCGTCGCGAAGGGCGTCGCTCCAGACCGCGAAGACCTCCTGCGCGAGCGCGCGGGTCTCGTCGGAGACCTCGAGGCCGCTGCGCATCGCGCTGAAGACCGCGAGGTAGTGATCGGCCTCCTCCGAGCCGGGCAGCGAGGTCTCGAGGAAGGTGCGGACGACCCCGTCGCGCTCGGCCTTGGCGAGGTTCGCCTCGGTGAAGGAGCGCAGGCGCTCGGCGAGCCCGTCGACCAGGGCGGCCTTCGAGGGGAAGTGGTACAGCAGGCCGCCCTTCGAGACCCCGGCCCGGGCCGCGACGGCGTCGAGCGTCAGGTGCGCGGCGCCCTGCTCGACCAGGATCGCCTTTGCCGCGTCGAGGACGCGGTCGCGGGCGCTGCGGGCCGTGGGGGTCTCTGCGGGCGACATGGGGCGGATCGTCGGGAGGTCTAGCGAGTGTACCGTCCAGCTGGTACTGTACCGTCCAGACGGTCTAGCTAAGGAAAGGAACGACGTGGCGCTGAAGACGATGCGAGTCAACGGGATCGAGGTGCCCGTCGAGACGATCGGCGATCCGGCGGCGCCGGCGGTGCTGCTGGTGGCGGGAACCGCCTGCTCGATGGACTTCTGGCGCGACGATCTCTGCGCGGCCCTGGTCGCGGGCGGCACTCGGGTCGTGCGCTACGACCAGCGCGACACCGGGATGGCGCCCGCCGATCCGGCCGGCTCACCGGCCTACGGGCTGCCTGACCTCGTCGACGATGCGATCGGCGTGCTCGACGCGCTCGGCATCGCGAGCGCCCACTGGGCCGGGTTCTCACAGGGCGGCTGGGTCGCCCAGCTGGCGGCGATCCGGGCGCCGGAGCGCGTCGCCTCGCTGACGCTCGTCTCGACGCGACCTACCGGCCACGGTTCGAACGATCCCGACCTGCCGGAGCCGAGCGAGCGCCTGCTCGCCGCTTTCGCCGACGACACGCCGCCGCCCGACCCGGCCGACCTGGAGGGGTGGATCGAGTACCTCGTCGCCGGCGAGCGACCGCTCGCGAGCACGGGCGTCCCTTTCGAAGAGGACGACGCGCGCGCGTACGCGGCCCGCGTCGCGGCCCGAACGCGCGACCTGCCGGCGCTGGTCTCCAACCACCAGCTCGCTCCGCAGGGCCCGCCGTGGCGTGCGCAACTCGATCGGATCACGGTGCCGACGACCGTGGTTCACGGCGCCGACGACCCGCTGTTCCCACTCGAGAACGGCTACGCCCTCGCCCGTGAGATCGCGGGCGCCGAGTTGCGCGTGCTGCCCGACGTCGGGCACGAGCTGCCGCGTCGGGCCCGCCCACTCGTCGCGCGCGCGATCCTCGCGACTCTCTCGCGCGATCGCCACCCGATCTCGCTCGCCGCATCCGCGGTCCTCGGGATCGAGCACGTGGCGACGATCGACGGAGCCGAGCCGCGCCCGAGCGCGATCCACGGGCAAGGCCTCTTCGCCACGAGGGCGTTTGCGCGCGGCGAGACGCTGGGCAGGCTCGACGGTCAGGAGGTCGACCCCGGCGAGCACCCGACGGTCGTGGAGGCGCTCGAGTGGAATGCGCTCGCTCCCGACCGACTGCTGGTGCGGGCGCTGCGCACGAGCTACGGCCTGATCAATCACAGCCCCGATCCGAACGTGGCGGTCGCAAGCGCCGGACGTGGGCTCCAAGCGCGCCGCGACGTGGCGCCGGGAGAGGAGTTGACGCTCGACTACTTCGATCAGCCCTCGCCCGAGCAGTACCTCGCCGGCCCGGAGGCAGCACGGCTGCGCGCGACCGATCAGCTCCTCGCGAAGGCCGCAACCGATCGGAACCGCCGGTAATCGGTAATCCCTTCGCATCGCCGCGATTTCGGGCACCAGTGCCGAAATGGGCGCCATTCAGCGGCGGTTGGAAATGGCTCTGAAAGCGGGGGGCCTACGTGCAGGGACATCGAGCGATGGAGCCAGGCGAATTCGAACCGCCGACCTCCTGGGTGCGATTTAGGGAGGGTGGGTGAGCGCAGAGTTGTCAGAATACGCTAATTTGCAGCGCTTTTCTGAGCGTCTAGGAGAGGCTGCAGAAAGTGAAATATGCAGGGATATGCGCCGATATGCAGCGAGTCAGGCACTTCTGGCGAAAAGTGCCTGAAATGAGAGGGAGCGGTTGGAAATGCGCCTCTGCTCGCTTCCCAAGGAAGCTTTGCTTGCGTCTTCGCTCTCCCAAGGAAAACGCCTTAACCTTTGGTAGCGTCATCCGTATCCCAAGGATCCCAGGGCATGAACGACGTTAAGACGAACACCGAAATAGGCCGTGCAGGGCACTTCACGCCCGTCGCCTCTGGGGACGGCGCCTACTCGACGTTCTCGCCAAAGCCCCTGCCGCCAGATCCTCCGCTTGTCGTTGACGCGGAGATTCAGCGCCTGTTGGATCGGGCAAATCAGGCTCTGGGTCGGCTGGACGGCATCACGCTCCTGCTGCCTGATGCGGACCAGTTTCTCTATAGCTACATCCGCAAGGAGGCCGTGTTGTCCTCGCAGATCGAGGGCACGCAGTCTTCGCTCTCGGATCTGCTCCTCTTCGAGCACGATGTCGTGCCCGGTGTTCCCGAGGAAGATGTTCGCGAGACCACCAACTACCTGGCCGCGCTGAACCTTGGGCTTCGGAGCATGGAGGAGGGCCTGCCTCTCAGCCTTCGCCTCATAAGGCGAGTTCACGGCGAGCTGTTGCGCGGCACCCGAGGCGGGGAGACCGGTCCCGGCGAGTTCCGCCGCATTCAGAACTGGCTGGGCGGCCCTGGTCCCGCAGCAGCCCGCTACGTCCCTCCGCCTGCCAACGAGGTGCCGGTCGCGATGGCCGACCTAGAGAAGTTTCTGCACGGCAAGCCCGTTGCCATGCCCGTCTTGATTCGAGCGGCATTGGCGCACGCCCAGTTCGAGACGATCCACCCATTCCTCGATGGCAACGGCCGGCTTGGGCGGCTCCTCGTGACGCTCATGCTCTGCAGCGAGACTGCCGACGGCGAAGAACGCGTCCTCTCACGCCCGCTCCTCTACCTGAGTCTTCACCTGAAGCACCATCGCGACACCTACTACGAACGGCTACAGGCGATTCGGACCGAAGGCGATTGGGAGGGCTGGCTTCGATTCTTCCTCGAAGGCGTGATCTCCGTTGCCGACCTCGCGAGCGAAACCACGAAACGAATCGTCGAGCTGATCGAGCGAGACAGGAGGCAGATCAACGCTCTCGGTCGCGCAGCGGGGTCGGCATTGCTTGTCTTCGACCATGCTGTCCGAGAGGTGGTCCTGCGGATCCCCGAAACCGTCGATCAGCTGCCGATCTCCGAGCCGACGGTCGCCACCGCGATCAACCACTTAGAGCGGATCGGCATCCTCCGCGAGCTCACCGGCCGCCCCCGCAACAAGATCTTCGCCTACGACGACTACCTGAAGATCTTGAGTGAGGGAACTGAGCCGCTGTAACCGACACCTGAGAAATTGGCAGACAGCTGACTTCCTCGGGTACCTCTACTGTTCCGGAGTAATACTAGAGTCGTCTATTCGCCAAGACAGACCGACCGAGTTCGGGAAGCCAGGCAGGGATAACGGTCAAATGAGCAAGGACGTCGACATTTTGAAAGTGGTTTCGAGCGAGTGGTCGTGAACGGTCCGGGGCCAACTGCCAGCTCGATCACTGTCGCAGAAACCCTCGAGCTGCTAGAGGGCCGCTTCGCTGCCATGGCAGATGGGATCGCCGACAACCGCTATGCCGTTTGGCTTGGATCGGGAATCTCGAAGCAGAGGTTTCCGGACGTCGGCGAGATCATTCGCCGGGTCTTGTCATTCCTGCACGCGCAGGGTGAGGAAGAGGAGTTCGACGGTCCCCATCGCGTAGCGCTGAATGAGGCGCTGGACATCGCCAACCTCCCTCAGCGAGAGCGGGACGCCATCGACCTCACCCAGCCCCCTGAGCAATGGCCCAACCTGGCCGAGGTTGAATCCAGGCTGTGGGACAACTACTCGCAGTTGTTCGACATACGCGTCGAAGGAAAGAAAGCTGACTACCTCCTCTGGGATGGACTCGATGTGCGCGGGGTCTACGGTGCGGACCTGACGCCAGACATCGAGCATCTCTGCATTGCAATTCTCGCCTCGGAGGGTGCGATCAGCGAGATCGCCTCGACCAACTGGGACGGGTTGATCGAGGGAGCTGCAAAAAGCCTGAACGGCAGTGTCGAGCAGTTGGTGCGATTGATCGTCCTGCCCGTGGATACACGTAAGCCTGGGAGCGCTCTCGACCTGCTCAAGTTCCACGGCTGCGCCGTCCTGGCCAAGCAGGACCCAGACACATACCGACCGGCACTGGTGGCTTCGCGCACTCAGATCACTCACTGGACCGACAAACCCGATCTCGAGCCGATTCGCGCCAGCATGAGGCAGTGGGCAACCTCCAAGCCGACCTTGATGGTCGGCCTCTCCGCGCAGGATCAGAACATCCAGCAGATCTTCTCCGCGGCGAAAGCCGACATGCCGTGGAGCTGGCCGGCTGATCCACCCGCACACGTCTTCGCGGGTGGCGCCCTCGGCCAACATCACAAGAGCATCCTGAAGCAGGTGTACGACTCCGATTACGAGGAGAATATGACCTCGATCGAGGAGGGAGCACTGATCAAGGCGTACGCCAAGCAGCTCTTCGCCGCGGTGGTCCTCTACGTCCTCGTCAAGAAGTTGTGTAGCTACATGCGAGAGGCTCATGCCCCACAATTAGAAGACTCGGACTTCGACGAGCTGGCGGAGGGTCTTGGTGTCCTCTGCCGGAAGGTCGCCGAGTCGGCAGACGGTCACCCGGATTTCATTGAACGGTTGATCGCCATCCAGCGTCGTGCCCTCGAACTGTTTCAGCAGGGCACCGAGCCGGACGCAACGGCACACGGATACCGTCCGATCGGCAATCTGCCGCGCCACCGGATTCCCTCCGATGCCGCATTGACAACCAATGGAATTCGCGAGATGGCGGCGACGCTGGCGGTTCTTGGTCGCGGCGAGGAAAAAGGGCACTGGACCGTGTCCCTGGGGCCTGTCGATGGGATCGAAGGAGCGGTGAAGGTTTCCGCCAAATATTCCGACAGCGCCTTCTTCTTCGCCGCGAACAGCAAGGCGGCGGTCCAGCTCCGCGCATGCATCACCGGTCCGGATGGAGATGTCGCCATCATCAACAGCACCGAGCCTGTTCACCGAAGTGTCCGTTCACCGGCCGCGAAATTCGGCCGCACCGGCGAATCGACCATCCGAGAAATCCACATGTCTGCGCTGCTCGAGGCGGCACCAGACGCTGGCTCTCTCGAACACCACTTCCGCCAAGAGGCGGCGATATGACGCAAGCAGGCCCCTTGAGGCGCGTGACCAAGGTGTTGGAAGACGCCTCCTACGTGCAGGTCAGCCAACCGACCGAAGTAGGTGGCATTCCTTTTGAGTTCGCCGCCATGCTCGCCGGGAAGAGCTCTCTCGACCTCGTCATCCTCGTCAACTCCGAGGTTGAAACGGACTTCGAGCAGACGCGCCGTCGGGTGGAGGGGCTGACGCGAGCGCTGGACCTCGTGCGCTCTCGTCGCTCCCTTACCGTCGTGTTCGTCGGACCCCCTCCAGACCCGAAATTGATCCGGGCGATAGCGACCGTCGCTCGCGTGCTTCGGGTCAGGACTGGCGACGAGGCGGACATCAGGACCGGAATCGCCGTGCTGCTGCCCCTCAAGATTCTCGAAGAAGAGGCTGATGGGGAGGAGAGTTGGCCCGTATCCCGGCAGGCGATGGCGGAGGCGATGTCGGAGGAGGCAAAATCCGTCATGGCCGCCGCCAAGACTGGCAGTACCGCCGTCGAAGCGGCGGTAGGCCGGGTTCTCGGCGAACCGCTCGCATCTGCTGCTGAACCGGAGTTGGAGGGTTCGTGACGACTCCCGAGCTACGCACCCTCACCATTACCGACTTTCGAGGCATCCGAGGGACGGCGCCGATCAATCTCAATGCTCCCGTAGTTCTTCTTCATGGCATCAATGGAGCAGGCAAGTCGACGGTGATGTCAGCACTTGAGCTGACTTTGAGGGGTGGCTTCTCCGGCTTGGAGAAGGCCGACCCCCGTCATCTCATACATCGCGGTGCCAGCAGTTCGACAATCCAACTCCTGACGGAGGATGGCTCCACGATCGATTACGAGATCAACGAGTCCGGGGTGACGGGCACGCCCTTGCTCGAAGTCGAGAAAGGCAATTATTTCGCTGAGCGTTGCTACCTGCAGCAGCGAATCCTCGGAAATCTCCTCGAGCTCTATGAGAAGCCCGCTGAGGACAAACCCTCGGTCCTGACCGAGTTCGTCAATGACCTTCTTGGCCTCGATGAACTCGAAGATCTGATCGATGGCCTCCACGTTGTCGGCCATAAGAGCCGGGTGCAGAAGCTGATCCCTGACTACGCAGCCCTCGAGCGGAAACAGGTACAGCTCCGAGACGAAGTCGAGTCGTTGAAGAAGACATCTCAGGGCCAGGTCGACCACCTGGTTGTCGCGCGCGGAGAGCTTCGCAGCCTCCTTGGTTCGCTCGACGCGCCGGCGACGCTGGTCGAGGAGTTGGACTCCGCGGCCGCTTGGCTGGAGCGGGATGAGGGAAGCGGAGACGAGGAGTGGTCCATCGTCGTCGCGGCACGACGCGAGCTGAACGCGTTAATCGCTCGCGCGGAGCGACTGGAGCAACGAGAAGAGGCCGGGACCCTGCGCGATCTGGAGGCCGCAGCCGCCACGGCGCGCAGCGAGGCGGATGTCTGGCGCCGATCTGAGGGTCAAAGCCTAGAGTCGCTGCTTGACAATACCCGCGAGAGCCTCCCCGGGATTCCGGCGTCGGGAGGCGCTGCGGACCCCGCCTCCGTCCTCGAGCACGCCCAGCAGCTCGCCCAGAAGGAGATCGCACGACTCGACGCACTTCTCGAGGCTGCCAAGAGGGCGGACGCCGAGTTGGAACGCCTCGAAGGAGGGATCAACGAGACCCGTCAGCGGCTCAACGGAATTGATGCTCAGCTCGGCGAGCTGAGGACGGCAACTGCTGCCGAGCAGCTTGGAAAGGCATTGGCGGCGCTCGTTCCCCACACCCATACCGAGGATTGTCCGATCTGCGGGCGGGACTACTCGGAGGTCTCCAGAGAACCGCTCTCAGCCCATCTCGCCGCCCGGGTCTCTGAGCTGGCCTCTGAAGCCGAGCGGCTTCAGGATCTTGCCAACGCCCGGATGGGGGCGGCATCGGAACTGCACAGCCTGCAGGAGCAGTACGAAGCCATTTCCAGAGAGCGCGTCGAGTCGTCGGTGAGGGACAAGTCCGCGGCGGCACTGCTGCAGATGGAAGAACTGCACCACACCCTGTCGGAGATCGCTCCGGGTGTGAGCTCTGGCGCCGCGATTCTCAAAGCCGAGGCCGAGACGGAGCAAGCCCTCCTTAGGGCCAGGGAGAAGGACGCCTCTCTGCTTCAGCTGCGGGGGGAAATCGACGAAGTGGCTTCGTCGCTGGATCAACCCCCTACTCAGACTGCGGCATCGGCTACGGAAAGACTGGCGTCTCTCTCAGCGTATGTGGAGGATCGCATTGCCTTCTACGAGAGGCGCTCGACCCTTTGGACCGAAGCCAGCGAAAAGGTCAAGGCGATGATCGTTGGGACCGATGAGTCCCGCCGAACCAAAGGGGAGTTGTCTGCGGCGGAAGAGAAGCTTACGCGCATCGCGATGGCCATCACCGAGCTGGAAACGCGCCGGACGTCGCTTAAAGCAGTGCGGAAGAAAGCGCTTTCCGCCCGCTCGCGGATCGTTCGCAGTGTCTTCACCAAGTCGCTGAACAACGTGTGGGGAGACCTCTTTCTGCGGCTTGCACCTGAGGAGCCTTTTGTTCCCGGATTTCGCATCCCGGCAGAGGGCGAGAAGGTGATTGCCTCCCTGGAGACCACGCATCGTGACGGCAGCCCCGGGGGCTCGCCGGGCGAAATGTTGAGCGCGGGCAACCTGAACACCGCCGCACTGACTCTATTTCTGGCGCTCAACCTTTCGGTGCCACAGCGACTGCCCTGGATTGTCCTCGACGACCCTGTCCAGTCCATGGACGAGATCCACGTGGCCCAATTCGCGGCGCTGCTGCGGACCCTCACCAAGGAACACGGGCGTCAGGTAATTCTCGCCGTCCACGAGCGCGCCCTCTTCGACTACCTCTCTCTCGAGCTAAGCCCGGCTGGACCGGAGGAGGGCCTTGCCGCCATCGAATTGACTCGCGGACCCGATGGATCCACCTCGACCAAGCCGCATTTCCATGCCTATGCCGAGGATCAAGCCTTTGCGTCTATCTGAGACCGGGGGATCCCGATTGGCACCGGACGAATTGAAATCGCTGCTAATCCGCTCGCATCCGCTCCTATTTCAGGCACTAGTGCCTGAAATAGGAGCGGATTCCGGAGGCGGTTGGAAACGGCTTCAGAAACCGAAGAAGCCCCCGTGCAGGCCATTCCTCCGATGGAGCTAGGCGGATTCGAACCGCCGACCTCCTGGGTGCGATCCAGGGCGGGCGCTGAGCGCGAGGTCATCAGAATATGCCGATTTGCAGCGTGTTTCTGATGGTCTTGGAGATGCAGCAGAAAGTGAAATATGCAGGGATATGCACCGATATGCGGGGAGTCAGGCACTTCTGGCGAAAAGTGCCT
>WUUC01214842.1_pt1 | contig 10266 bp, 7 predicted proteins | sample 6278441 | NCBI WGS metagenome assembly WUUC01 (sample SAMN13675441, study PRJNA597444) | soil metagenome | isolation source: soil | place: USA: Washington | collected 2017-10 | reverse complement strand
GAACTTTCAAACCGCGGACGAAGACGCGGCGCGCGTGCGCGCGTCGTACGGCAAGAACTACGAGCGCCTGGCGCAGATCAAGCGGCGCTACGACCCGACCAACGTGTTTCGCGCGAACCGAAATATCGATCCGGCCTGAGCGAACCTCTCGAGCGGGCGGGGCATCCGCTGCGGATCGTGCCGACCAAGCGTCGCGAAATGCAGCGCGGCTGGCTGCGATTGGGGGTGCGTGGATAGGCTCGAAGCGGGCCTGAAGTCGGCAACCACCCGACCAAAGTCATCCACTTCCGGTTCCGTGATTGAACGGCACACGCCCAGAACCTACGGTAATTGCAGCTCGAAATCGTCTTTCGGCTGAAGCCGTTGTGCTCCATCGCCCATCGCCATCACCTGCTGATTCGACCGTTCTCGACTCCGGGATACCGGGGCCGGCCGAGCCAGCCGAGCCCACGCAACCCGGCGTAGCGCCTCTGCTGATCGCGGGTCGCTACGAGCTGCTCGAGGCGATCGGCGAAGGCGGCATGGCGACGGTGCATCGTGCGCGCGATCTCGTTCGCGGCGAGCTCGTCGCATTCAAGCGCCTGCACACCAAGAGCAGCGCCGAGCCCGACCGAGTCGAAAAGGCGCGCCTCTTGTTCGAGCGCGAGTACCACGTGCTCTCGCAGCTCTCGCACCCGCGCGTCGTGCGCGTGTACGACTATCAAGTCGATGCCGACGGGCCGTTCTACACGATGGAGCTGCTCGACGGCGGCGACCTGCACGCGCTCGCGCCGATCGATTGGAAGCGAGCCTGCGCGCTGATGCGCGACGTTTGCTCGCTGATCGCGCTCGTGCACTCGCGGCGCCTCATCCATCGCGACATCTCGCCGCGCAACGTGCGCTGCACGAGCGATGGCCAAGCCAAGCTCATCGACTTCGGCGCGATGGTGCCGATGGGTCCCGTCAAGCAGGTCATCGGTACGCCGCCGATCTGTGCGCCCGAGGTGCTGAACCTCGAGCCGCTCGATGCGCGCGCGGATCTCTACTCGCTCGGCGCGACGCTCTACCACGCGCTCACCGGTCGCCACGCGTATCCTGCGCACGACTTCAAGCACTTGCGCCGCCTGTGGGAGCAGCCCATCGCGGCACCCTCGGCGTTCGTCCAAGGCGTGCCCGCGGAGCTCGACGCGCTCGTGCTGAGCCTCTTGAGCCTCGAGCCGGCTGCGCGGCCCGCGAGCGCAGCCGAGGTGCTCGAGCGCTTGTCGGCGATCGCGGGGCTGCCGCCCGACGAGCAGCTGCACGTCTCGAACGCATACCTCCACTCGCCCACGCTCGTCGGCCGTGCGGGCTCGCTCGGCCGCGTGCACAAGCGGTTGGCGCGCGCGATCGACACGCGCGGTAGCTCGACGCTCGTGCTCGGCGATCGAGGCGTCGGGCTTTCGCGGTTCTTCGCGGCGTGCGTGCTCGAAGCCAAGCTGATGGGGCTCACCGCGCTGCGGGCCGACGCAGCGGATGGTCAGCGCGGCGACTATGGTGGCGTGCGCGCGCTTGCAACGCAGCTCCTCGACAGCGCGCCCGAGCTCGCGCTCGACGCGGCGCGCCCCTTCGCGAGCACGCTCGTTCACGCAGTGCCCGAGCTGCTCGAGCGCTTGCCCGGTACGGTGGCCGAGGCGTTCGCAGACCCGCAGCAAAAGCGCCCGCGCGTGCAGCTAGCGCTGCGCGACTGGCTGCGCGCGGTGAGCAAGCACAAGCCGCTGCTGGTCGCGATCGACGACATCGACGCCATCGACGAGCCGAGCGCCGCGCTCGTGGCGTTGCTCACGAACGAGATCTCAAAGCACCCTTTCGCGCTCGTGGCGACGGCGCAGAAGGGCACCGAATACATGTTCGGCCCGATGAAGGTGCTGAGTGACGCCAGCGCCCGGCTCACGCTCGAAAACCTCGATGAGGCCGAGGTTGGAGATCTCGTGGGCTCGCTCTTCGGCGATGTGCCGCACGTGCATCAGCTCGCGCGCAAGGTGTTCGCGGTCGCGCAAGGCAACCCGCGCGACACGATGGAGCTCGCGCAGCACTTGGTCGATCGCGGTGCGATCCGCTATGCGGCGGGCTCGTGGTTACTGCCCGAGCGGTTCAGCGACGGCGACCTGCCGCCCAGCATCGCGCAGGCGCACAAAGCGCGCATCGCAGCGCTCGGCGGCGACAGCAAGAGCCTCGCGCAGGCGCTGGCCTTTGCGCCCGATCTGCTCATCTCCTTCGAGGAAGGCCAGCGCCTGGCAGGCCACAACGACGCCGCGCGCATGCTGCGCAGCGTCGACGAGCTGCATATGGCGGGCGTGATCGCGAGCTCCGCGCGCCGCTTCAAGCTCGCGCAGCTCGACTTCGTCGGGCTTCTGAAAGAGGACCTCAGTGACGCAGAACGCAATGCGATTCACCTGCGCCTCGCCGGGCTGTTCGAAGCGCGCGGCGCGACGTTCCGGTTCATCCAGCAGCTGATGCGCGCAGGCGAGGAGGAACGCGGCGTCGATGCGCTGCTCGAGCACGGTCGCGCTTCGCGCGCGGTCACGGACGTCGACCACGAGTCGTACACCCGCATGCTGCAAGCGCTGCCGTCCGATTGGTCCGAGACGCACCTGCACGCGATCAAAGTGTGTCGGGAGCGCGGCCGGCCCCGTGCTGACGTGCACGAGCTCTTCACGGGCATGTCGGACCTGGCCCCGGGCGGCATGGGCGACAGCGGCCCCACGCGCGCGATGCTCGCGCAGCTCAAGCTCGATGCGGGCGTCGACATCTATGCTTCGCTCGACCCCTCGATGGACGCGCTCGCGCGCTTGGGCAAGACCTTCGAGCTGGCGCAGCAGCGCTACCTCGCGATGCCCGAGAGCGAGCGCGTGTTCGAGCCAACGCATGCGCTGCGTCCGCTCGCGCAGGCCTGCATCCTCACCGGCGCGTTCGTCGCAAGCCAGCTCGACATCGAGCTTTGGGAGCAGCTGCCTTCGCTCAAGCCGTTCGAGCCGCTGTCTGCCGCGTTTGGTGTGGTCGAGCTCTTGAGCCAAGGCATCGGGACGCGCATCACGGCGCGCTACGAAGAGACACAAGCGGTGTACGAAGCCTTGATCGCCCGCTTGACCCAGCCGGATCGCGGAGGCCTCGACGCGACCTATCAAACCCAAACGATCACCGGCGTGACCTGCGGCCTGGGCATGATCGAGGCCCCCATGGGCCTTGCATCAGCGCTCGAGCGTGCGCGCGCGCTCGAGAGTTACTCGCTGTACCAAGCCAACGTCGTGCTGATCACGATGCTCTATCACCTGTGGCAAGGCGACGTGATCACCGCCGAGAAGCGCAAGCACGAGATCGAGATGCTCCGGCTGCAGCACGGCGGTCGAACCTACTTCGAGGGCGGCCACCTGATGGCCGAGGTCTCGGCGTATGCGCAGTCGGACGACCTCTTGCGCGTGAAGCAGACGATCGAGGGCATCGCGCGGATGGCCACGCTGCCGGCTTGGGTGCCGATCCTCGCCTACGCGCGCGGCGAGTATCACCGCATCCGGGGCGACTACGCGGCCGCGCTGCGCGAGATCACGCGGGCGCTCGGGCTCACCAAAGCCGGTCGACATCAGATGTGGTGCGAGATCGCGAGCGCACACCTGCGTGTGCTCGACGCGCTCGGTCAGCACGGGCAAGCCTGTGAGACGGGCGAGCGCTACCTGCGAGAAGCAGGAGCCGCACAGATCCAATTCGGGCAAACCACGATCAAGCTCGCGCTAGCCTGCGCGCACGCTGCAAATGGGGATCGGGCGCGCGCCGAAGCGCTGTGCGACCAAGCGATCGAGGCGCTTGACAAGCTCGGCTCGCGCGGCCTCAACCTGGGCGTCGCGTACGAGTCTCGCGCGCGCGTCGCGATTCGCGTAGGCGACCACGATGGCTTCGCCGCGTGGGCAAAGCGCTGCGGAGGCATCTTTCGCGCCTTCAACAACCGCGCGCTGATCGCCAAGCACGAGCGCTTGATGCGCGAAGGACGCGGCACTGAGGCCATCGCTTCGACCCTCGGGTCGGGCGCGCTGCGTACGGCGCAGGTGCTCACGACGCACCTGCCAGCCGCGCTCTCGGCCTGCCCGGGGCCGCGCGAGCGCGCGCGCTTGGGCTTGGAGTTTCTCATCGCGCGCAGCGGAGCGCTCGGCGGGTTCTTGTATGCGGTCGAACCGGCGGGGCCGTTGCTCGTCGCGCAAGTCGGCACGGATGCGCCGCCCAGTGGCTTGGCCGCCGCCGTCGCCGAGCGTCTGCGCCTCGAGATCGAGGACGCGGACACGACAGGGTCCGACGCGCCGTCGAAGGACGATGCTGGTAGCGCTCGAACGTCCGCGACGATGGTTGCGACGAGCTTCGGGGACCTGACATGCGGGGACGCTGCCGGCGCGGAGCGCGAGCTGCGCGCGTGCGTCGTCGGTCACGCTGCAAAGAGCGGCTTCGCCATCACTGGGCTCGCGATCCTGGCGATCGACCCTCACAAACCGTACAGAGCTCCGCTCGATGCCGCGGCGCACCTGAGCCGCTCTTGGTTCGATGCGGGCGACGTCACGTCGATCACGGCGTGGCTGTCATCCGAGATGACCGTCGACTGAGCGCACGTGCGAGACGCTCAAGTCTGCGCGAGCATCGGAAACTTGAACGGCTCATCCGGCAGGCGGTGCGGGCCGCGCACGAACAACGGCGAATCGGTGTAGTCCGCCTGAGGTTTGGCGTTGGGAAAGAACCGCGTCGGTGTGAAGCCTGTTTCGATCGCGGTGATCGGCTTGTCGATAAGCCGAGGCAGCTGCGGCGCGAGATCCGGCGTCGTGCTCGCGATCACGTCGTAGATGCGCAGCAGCTCGCCGCTCTGCTCGACCACGAAGATGACGTCGAGCTCGGCGCAGTAGCGCAGGCCCTTTCGATACAGGTTGGACCAGTACCAGAGCACCACCGTTCCGTAGTCGCTCGCGCCGAACAGCGTGGTGACTGGCTGCGCGCGCTTGGCGACGCGCAGCATCAGCGCGCGATCGTCTGCGCTCTCGATGTCCAAGGTGCGCAGCGGCGCGCCTTCCGGCTGCACGGCGCGCTCGACGCGAAACAGGTGCTCGTGCACGCGCTCGAAGCCAAAGCGTGGATAGAAGTCGAGCACGTGGTGGTTCGCGAACAGGAACACAAGATCGTCGTCGCTCGTGCTCGCGAGCAGCCGCGGCAGGATCTCTTGCTGCAAGCCGCGCCCGCGGTGCTCGGGTAGGGTCCCGACGGAGCCGAGCTGAAACCCGCGCACCGGCTGCCCGCGCAAGACGAGCTGCAGGCGGTAGAGCGAAGCGCTCGCGATCAGCTCATCGCCCTCGACCAGCGCGAACACGGTGTAGCGGTCATCCCAGCTGCCGTGCTCGTACCAACCGCGGAAGGTGATGCGCGGGAAGATCTTCGGCACGAAGCGCAGGAAGGCCTCGTGCCAGAGACGATCCTCGTGGGTGATGGTGATGGGCCGCAAGCTAGTAGTATCCCCGCATCGCTGAGGTGCTCGCTGGTAGCACGATGCGAACACCGCGTCGTACCTTGCCGTGCGCTTCGCCTCGAGCTTCGATCAGCGTCCAGGTCCCGTACGACAGCAGCTGCACCACCAGAAACGCGAGCGGCAAGGCGGTAATGTATAGCGCGTTGCCGGTGACAAAGAGCGACAGGATTGCGGCGATCGCTTCGAAGCTGAAGCCCGCGTACGCCCACTCCTTCAGCACGGGGAAGCGCCCCGAGACAATCGCGGCGATTCCCAGCAGCTTGGCGCCCGCCAGGAGCCTCAAGAAGTAGAGCGGGTAGCCGAGCGACTCGATGGCCGGCAGCATCGCCGACCCGTCGATCAAGTACTGCAGCGCGCTGAACGCTTGCGGCAGCGTGAAGAGCAGGGTCGAGGTCCAGTAAAGGAGTCGAAGGTGCTTGCGCCGCATTGCGGTCTGCATCGCACGCGCCGCGCCAGCGTGGTCCTCACTGTCGGGGTCTAACTCGCGGTTTGAGATGGGCCAGTAATGTTCTAGCGAGGCGCGCATGTGTCCCGCTCTTACCGCACGCGCGCGCCTTAAAGCACGATTGCGCGCGCGATACGGCACACCTGAGGCAACTCGGGGGCATGGCCCCATTCGTGCACAACGCCCTGCGAGCTCCAGAGGGGGCCGTTCACTTACTGGAGGCTGTGTATGCGTACTCGATTCAACATTCTTGCGACGGTCGGATTTGCGTCGCTCTTGCTCTGCGGCTCAAGCGTGGCGAGCGCCAACGAGCTTGAGAAGTGTGGTGGCGTCTACTTGGAGGGCGACGCGTCGTGCGAGTTTCGCCCCAAAGAAGAGTGCATGACCGAATGCATGACCACGAAGGTGGAGACCGCGTGCGTCGCGAAGATCTACACCTCGTGTGAGAGCAGCTGCACCGCCTCCGCCACCGCGACCTGCGAGACGAGCTGCACCGAGACGTGCACAGACGACTGCGACGTGGAAGCCGTGCCGACCTGCGCGGAGGTCTGCCAAGCAGACTGCGATTCGCGCTGCGGCGACCACTGCGAAGGCGATGGCCCGTGCAACTCGTGTTGCTCGCACCACTGCAACAAGAAGTGCGATAGGCGCTGCGAGGACGAGCCGCCGCCCGAAGAGTGCGAGCCGACCTGCGCGACGGCGTGCATGGGCTCGTGCACCGCGGAGGCGAACGTGGAGTGCCAGATCGACTGCCAAACGGAGCAGTACGTCGAGTGCGAAGAAGAGATGGTCGAGACGTGCGAGACCGAGTGCGACACCACCGGTGGCGCGATCTTCTGCGATGGCCAGTTCCTCGCTGCGGAAGACATCGAAGACTGCGCCGACGAGCTCGCGACTGAGATCGACATCGAGGTGGACGTTCGGCTCGAGGTCGACGCCGAGGTCGACGTCGACGTGAACGGAAACGATGACGACGGCGACAACGACAACGACATCAACTGCAGTGTCTCCGACGCGGGCAACACTCGCAGCGCGGCCGGCTCATGGATCGGCGTGCTCGGGATGCTGGGCTTGGCCGGCGTGCTCTATCGCCGCAACGAAAAGCGCTCGCGCACGCGCTAGCGCGCGAGCCCAAGCCCGTTGAACGGGCATCGTTAAAGGCCGCATGGCGCGCCGAGGATCCCTCGACGCTGCGCCATGCGGCCCTTCTCGTTGCGCGGTCGGCAAGGTCAGCCCGCGTCCGTTCGTGTAGACAATCACGCAACCAAAATACGGTCGCCCTGTGAAGTTCTACGATCGCTGCACCGCGGTCGCCTTTACTCTGGTGAGCGCCTCGCTCGGTGGGGCCTGCTTTCAGGGGAAATCGATGCGCGTACGCAGCGGCTGGCTGCTCGGTGTTGCTTTTTGCCTCGCTCTAGCATCTCAGGGATGCGGCTCGTCCCCATCTGCGGAGCCCGGCTCCGATAGCGGGCGGCCCCAGCCCGACGGGGGCGGCCGCCGCCCGACAGCGGCCACCACAATCCACCCGACAGCGGTGAACCCGACAGCAGCCGGCCGCAGCCGACCGGGCGCGTTTTCGGCGTCATCACGGACGTGCGCGGCAATCGGCTCGAGCAGGTCGAGGTCACGCTCGCAGGGCGCAGCGGGCGCACGGACGAGAATGGTCAATTTTCGCTAGGCGCGGTTCCGGCGGGCACGCAGCTCGGCTTGGTCGCGACGCGCGAGGGCTTCTCGAGCGGCCGCGTGCGCGTCGACGTGCTCGAGGAGCGCGAACAGCTGGTGAAGATCGTGATGCAGCGCGCGGAGATCGCGATGCTCGCGGATCCTTCCGTCGGCGGCACGGTGCAGACGCCGAGCGGCGTCACGCTCGACTTGCCCGCCAACGCGATCGTCGACGCCGATGGCCAATGCCAGCGAAGCGCGCATGCACCTCTTCGATGTGTCGAGCGGCTGCGACCCGATGGACGTGAACCAAGTCGGCAACGCGTACTTCGATTCGCTGATGCCCGGCCACGTGCAGTGGACGAACTACGGTGGCTCGCCGCGCATGATCGCGGTCGTGCTCGAGGACCCGAGGGCCGTCTCCGGCACGAGCGTCATGCTCACGCACAGCGTGCAGCCGGCGGCATCGGGCTGCGCGCCGGGCCAAGTCCTCGCGTGTGATCAGGAGCTGTGCTTGCCGGACTTCATGCTCGGGGATGACAATTCGATGGCGGCGACTGCGGCGGGACGGGCGGCACCGGTGGCATCGGCGGCGGTCCTGGTGGCATCGGCGGTGGTCCCGCTGGCTTCGGCGGTGGGCCTGCTGGCTTCGGCGGTGGGCCTGCTGGCTTCGGCGGCATCGGCGGCGCGCCGTAAGTGCTCTACTGTCGCCTCCTCATTCTGGAGGCTGCGACATGATGACCGTCAGTGAAGCGCTCGAGCGCCGCATCTCCGTGCGCGCGTTCAAGCAAGACCGCGTTCCCGAAGCTTTGGTGCGCGAGATCCTAAGCGTCGCGAGCCGCGCCCCTTCGGGCGGCAACCTGCAGCCTTGGAAGGTGATCGCGGTCGCGGGCGCCGAGCGCGACGCGGTCATCCAGCTCGCTGCGCGCACGCTCGCCGCAAACCCCGCAGGGGAGGTCGGCGATCGGCCCGTGTACCCGCCCGATCTCTTCGAGCCGTATCGCTCGCGGCGCTACAAGCTCGGCGAGGACATGTACGCGCTGCTCGGCATCGGGCGCGACGACAAGGCCGGTCGCCTCGGGCGCTTCGCACGCAACTTCGAATTCTTCGGCGCGCCGGTCGGGCTGTTCTTCGTGATCGATGAGCGCATGGGCCACGGCCAATGGGCTCACATGGGCATGTTCATGCAGTCGATCGCGCTCGCAGCGCTCGAGCGCGGCGTCAGCTCTTGCATGCAGGAAGCGTGGGCGGCCGTGCGTGTCTCGCTCAAGGCTCACTTCGCCTTGCCCGCGCAGGACTTGGTGTACTGCGGCATGGCGCTCGGCTACGCGGACGAGTCCGAGCCTGTCAATCGCTTGCGCGCAGACCGCGCGCAGGTCGACGAATTCGCGAGCTTGCGCGGGTTCTGATTACCGCGACGTCAGGCGCTCGATCGCCGCCGGGATCTCGCGCACCGCTTCGAGCACCAGCGTTGCGCCCGCCTCCTCGAGCTCGAGGCGCGTGCCGTAGCCCCACAGCACGCCGAGCGCCGCGATGCCGTGCGCCTTGGCGCCGATCACGTCGTGCTTGCGGTCGCCGATCATGCACGTCGACTGCGGCGCGATGCGCTCCGAGGCGAGCACGTGCGCGATCAGCTCGGCCTTTGCCGCGCGCTCGCCCGAGAGCTCGGCGCCGTACACGCGCGTGAAGAACGGCCGCAGCGCGAAGTGATCGATGATGCGATCCGCGAACACCGTCGGCTTGGAGGTCACCACCCACAGCTGCCGGCCCGCGTCGCGCAGCGCCGAGAGCACCTCGGGCATCTCGGGATACACGCTGTTTTCGTAGAGCCCGAGGGTGCTGAAGCGCTCGCGGTACACGCGCACCGCGCGCTCACACAGCTCCGGGTCGTCGCTCTGCATGAGCGCCCGAAAGCTCTCCTGCAGCGGCGGTCCGATCAGCTGCGTGAGCTCGGCGTCGCTGCGCGGCGGCGCGCCCAGCACCTGCAGCGCGTGTTGATAGCAACGCACGATGCCGGGCGCGGGATCGGTGAGCGTGCCGTCGAGATCGAAGAAGACGTGCTGCATGAGGTCCTGCGCGCTCGCCAATAGTACGCATCGACGCTCGATGCGGTAGGCGTTCGTTCGTATGATGCATGGGTGGATGCACCGATCCTCGTGTTCGACAGCGGCGTCGGCGGGCTGACCATCGTCGAGGCCATCGCCGCGGCGCTGCCCTGTGCGCCGCTCGTGTACGCCTGTGACAACGCCGCGTTTCCGTACGGCCCCAAGCCCGAGGACGAGCTGGTCGAGCGCGTGCACGTCGTGCTGGACGCGCTGGTCAGGGATTTTGCGCCGCGCCTTCTGGTGGTGGCCTGCAACACGGCGAGCACGGTGGCGCTGCCGCGCTTGCGCAGCCACTACACGCTGCCGATCGTGGGCGTCGTACCCGCGATCAAGCCGGCCGCTCAGCTGAGCAAGAACCGCGTGATCGGCCTATTGGCGACGCCCGGCACCGTGCGCCGCCCGTACACGGACCAGCTGATCGCGGAGTTCGCGGCGGACTGTAAAGTGATCCGCGTGGGCTCGAGCGACTTGGTGCTCGCAGCGGAGCAGAAGCTGCGCGGCAAGGCGATCGACCCGGCTTCGCTGCGCGAGCTGTTGCGGCCGAT
>WUUC01141632.1_pt1 | contig 10266 bp, 7 predicted proteins | sample 6278441 | NCBI WGS metagenome assembly WUUC01 (sample SAMN13675441, study PRJNA597444) | soil metagenome | isolation source: soil | place: USA: Washington | collected 2017-10 | reverse complement strand
CCGGCACCTCAGCGTGGTCAACGCCCTCGATGCGCTGCGCCGCCTGGTAGGTGATCTGGCGCCCTACGACGCCCAGGAGCTTGATCGCCGGGCCGCCCACAGGGATGCCCTACTATGATTACAGTGTTACAACATCGTGAAGAACACCGACCATCAAGCGCGCCGGGCGGGCGCCCACGGCGAAAACGAGTACGGTCGAGCAACCAACCACTGTGAGGGGAGGCAGCGATGATCCTGCTTCGTCGTCTGCTCGGTGACGTGCTGCGGCAACGGCGCCAGCGCCAGGGACGGACCCTGCGCGAGGTGTCGGCCGACGCCAGGGTCTCCCTCGGCTACCTCTCCGAGGTCGAGCGCGGGCAGAAGGAGGCCAGCTCGGAGCTCCTCGCGGCGATCTGCACGGCCTTGGAGGCGCCGCTCTCGGAGGTGCTGCGCGAGGTGAGCGACTCCATGGCGTTGGCCGAGAGCGTTGCCCCCGAGCCGATCCGCGCCGGCGCGATGGCGGTCGGCCCGCTGCCCCTGATCCCGGTCCTCGAGCGCACCGCCGCCGCCCGCCCTCGGGTGATCGATGCTCGGGTGATCGATGCTCGGGTGATCGATGCTCGGGTCATCGACAGGCGGGTGGCCGGGGTGGCGGCCTGATGACCCACCCGCGACCCGGCGGGGGCGTGGGTCGTAGCGGCCGCCCAGCGGGGTAGAAGGACGGGGCCAGCCCGCGCCCACGAGGTGGGTCGGACCCATCTGAGTGAGCGCCGGAGACTGTAAGTGACCCGCATTGCTGCCGTGGCACCCGTCGTGCCACCCCACCGCTATCCCCAGGCCGAGATCACCGACGCCTTCGCCCGGATCGTGCTCGCCCCGGACGCCCCGCGCGCCGTGCTCAACCGGGTGCATGCCGCCACCCGGGTGCAGACCCGCCACCTGTCGATGCCGCTGGAACGCTACGGCCAGCTGCGCGGGTTCGCCGAGTTCAACAACGTCTTCATCGATTCCGCCGTCGCGCTTGGCGGGCGTGCGGTCACCGAGGCCCTGGCCCTGGCCGGGCTCGACGCCGCCGACATCGACGTCGTCCTGTCCACCTCCGTGACCGGGATCGCCGCTCCAAGCATCGAGGCCAGGCTCGTGTCCGTGCTGGGCCTGCGGGAGGACGTCAAACGCATCCCGGTGTTCGGCCTGGGCTGTGTCGCGGGCGCGGCGGGCATCGCCCGGCTGCACGACTACCTGATCGGACACCCGGACGACGTGGCGGTCCTGCTCGCGGTGGAGATGTGCTCGCTGACCGTGCAGCGCGATGACGCCTCCATGCCCAACCTCGTGTCCTGCGGGCTGTTCGGCGACGGCGCGGCCGCCGTCGTCCTCGTGGGTGAGCGCCGCGCCCGGGCGATGGGCATCGACGGCCGTGGCGCCGGCCCGGGCGCGCCGGAGGTCGTGGCCTCCCGCAGCCGCTTCTACCCGGACACCGAGCGGGTCATGGGCTGGGACATCGGCGGCAGCGGCTTTCGGATCGTCCTGGCCGCCAGTGTCGCCGACGTCATCGAGGCCCACCTGGCCGATGACGTCCGCGGCTTCCTCGAGGGCTTCGAGCTCAAGGTCGCCGACGTCAGCCGCTGGGTCGCGCACCCGGGCGGCCCCAAGGTGCTCGAGGCGATGCAGCGCGCGCTGGACCTGCCCGACGGCGCCCTCGACGTCACCTGGCGTTCGCTGGCGGCCGTGGGGAACCTGTCCTCCGCCTCGGTGCTGCACGTGCTCGCGGGCACCATGGCGGGCCCACCGCCGGAACGCGGTACCCCCGGGATGCTGATGGCCATGGGGCCGGGATTCTGCGCTGAACTCGTTCTCCTCCGGTGGTAGGGCACCGACGGTGACCCGAATCGCCTTCACCGCGCTGATCGCGGCGGTCGCCTGCGAACGCCTGCTGGAGTTGGGCATCTCCCGGCGCAACGCCGCGTGGGCGATGGCCAGGGGCGGGGTGGAAAGTGGCCGCGGGCACTTCCCGGTCATGGCGCTGCTGCACACCGGCCTGCTTGTCGGCGCCGTCACCGAGGTCTGGCTGCTCGACCGCCCCTTCCTGCCGGTGTTGGGAGTGGGCATGCTGGCGCTTGTGCTCGGCTGCCAGGGGCTGCGCTACTGGTGCATCACCACGCTGGGCCGCCAGTGGAACACCCGGGTGATTGTCGTCCCCGGCCTGCCCAGGATCACCGGCGTCGGCCCCTACCGGTGGCTGCGTCACCCCAACTACGTCGCCGTCGTCATCGAGGGCATCGCGCTCCCGTTGGTGCACACGGCCTGGCTCACCGCGATCGTCTTCACCGCGGCCAACGCCGCGCTGCTCACGGTGCGACTGCGCGTCGAGGAAGCCGCGCTGGATGCGGCTCGGTGACCAGCCGCGACACGGCCGACTGCGCCGCCGACCGCGACGCTCAACTGGACGTACTCGTGGTCGGCGCAGGTCCCGTGGGGCTGGCCGCCGCGATCGAGGCGGCCCTGGCGGGGTTCCGGGTCGCGGTCGTCGAGCCCCGGCAAGACCCGGTGGACAAGGCGTGCGGGGAGGGCCTGATGCCCGCGGCGGTCGCCGCGCTGGCCCGCCTGGGTGTCGACCCGCCGGGGGTGGCGTTTGACGGCATCCGTTATGTCGCGGGCCGCCACCGTGCCGCCGCGCGGTTCCCTGACGGTCCAGGGCGCGGTGTCCGGCGTACCGTCCTGCACCAGACCCTGATGGCACGCGCCGCGCAGGTCGGCGTACGCCGGGTGGTTGGTCGCGCCCGCGACGTGCACCAGGACACCACCGGCGTACGCGTCCACGGGCCCGGGTGGTCCCGGGCGGCCCGGTGGGTGGTGGCCGCCGACGGTCTGCACTCGCCGCTGCGGCGCGCGCTGGGTCTGACCCGCTCGCCGTCGCGACCTGTGTGGCGAGCGGGCACGGCGCGCTTCGGCCTGCGCCGGCACTACCGCATCGCACCCTGGACCGACCTGGTCGAGGTGCACTGGGGGCGCGACGCGGAGTGCTATCTCACCCCCGTCGCCGACGACCTGGTCGGCGTGGCCCTGCTCGGACCCCCGGGCGCCTCCCACGCCGAGCGGCTGGCCGCGTTCCCCGAGGTACGCGCCCGCCTGGGTGGGGCCGCGGCGGTGGGGCCCACGCTGGGGTCCGGGCCGCTGCGCCAGTCGGTCGCCGGCCGCGTCCACGGCCGGGTGCTCCTGGTCGGAGATGCTGCGGGTTATGTCGATGCCCTCACCGGTGAGGGCATCGCCGTCGGGCTGGCCTGCTCCCGGGCCCTGGTGGACTGCCTCCTGCGCGAGGCCCCCCAGGACTACGACGCCGCCTGGCGCGCGGCCAGTCGCCGCTACCGGGTGATCACCGAGGCTCTGCTCGCCGCAACGGCGGTGCCGCCGCTGCGGGCCGCGCTCGTCCCCTCCTGCGCCCGGTGGCCGCGGGCCTTCACCGCTGCCGTAAGGCAGCTCGCCAGGTGAGCGCAGCGGTGCGGCGGGGCGCAGCCCGATCATCGTGGAACATCCGTCTGGCTAGGAGCGGCGAATGTTCCACGATAGAGCCCGTAGCGCGTGGCTGAGGCGCTCCTCTCGTCACCGTGGTTGGCAGCGAGGACACCAGTAGCTGGGGCGCTCCTTGCCCAGCGGTCCGAGCAGGTTGTGCATGATCCGGGTGCCACACCGCCGGCAGGGCTGCCCCTGGCGCTGGAACACCCAGTGCTGCCGGCCACGGCGCAGATCACCGGTTGTGCTCTGTTCTGGGTGGTAGCGATTGGCCAGCATGAGTTGGCGGGCCTTGCGGACGACGCCCGCGAGATCAGATACCTCACCGGCCGGTGTTTCTGGGTGCACTCCACGGAGAAACAGCGTTTCGGTCCGGTATAGCGTCCCGGCACCGGCGAGGTTGCGCTGATCGAGCAGGGCCGCCCCGATCGCCTCCTCGGGTTGGCGGCTCAACCGGCGCAGCGCCTCAGCCTCCACCCAGTAGCCCGCAGCGACGACGGTCCCACCATCACCGTCGATGCCGGAGCCCGCGCTGTTGCGCTGATCCCACACCGGCGGGCCGATCTCCCCGCCGGGATCTGCACCGAGGGGCCGTACGGCCTGGGCCGGGTCCCAGTCCGCACCGAGCAGGTCCGGGCCTAGGTGCCCGACGACGGTGTCCTCCGCGTCGGTGGGAATCAGCTCCACCACGGGCAGGCGGTAGCCGACGGCCTGCCACTGCGCGTTGACTAGCACGGCCCGCACCTGCCAGGCGGGGCCGCCGCGCCAGCGGTCACGCGGGCGGTAGAGGTGCCACGACCCGTCCATCCGGAAGTGCGTGTGCAGCGTCAGCGCGCCCTCGATCCGGGTGAGCAGGTGCTTGCCCCGCGATCGAACCGCCAGGACCGCACGGCCGCGCAGGTCGACCGTCGCCAACTGCGGCACCCGGAAGTCGCTGCGCAGCAGGACCCGCCCAGCGAGCGCCTCGTGCAGGCGCTGGCCGGCGAGCCAGACGGTGTCGCCCTCGGGCATGGTGTGAGCATCATCTCCGCCCCCGGGGGAACGTCCTGCAGGGAGGTCGCGCTGAACAAGTCATGGCAAGCCCGATGAGACTGATGACGAGGCGGCCGTCGGTGACCGCGGTGTTGCCCGGACCGGCTGTGCCTGAACACTCGCTGCCTGGATCCGCTGCCGCCGATCTCGACGCGCCCGCCGTGGTGGCTGATGAGCCGGTGACCACCACGGTCGAGCGCCGCGTGGCGCCCGGCTGCGAGCAGGAGTTCGAGAACTGGGCCCGGGGTGCCCTGGCCGCGGCCTCCCGCTCGGCCGGGTTCCTCGGCGGCGGCCTGTTACGCCCCGGCACGGCCGGTCGGGAGTGGCACCTGGTCTACCGCTTCGCCACCCCGGCCGCCCTGGCGGCGTGGGAGGGCTCGCCGGAACGTCGGCGCTGGCTCGATCGGGTGCCCGAGATCGCCGAGGAAACCGGCAAGCACCGGGTGACCGGCCTGGAGACCTGGTTCGAGTTGCCCGGCCGCACCGCGCCGGCCCCGCCACGCTGGAAGATGGCCATTGTGACCTGGCTGGGCGTCGTCCCGCTGGCCACCTTCTTCGGCTTGGTCGTCTTCCCCCTCATCGCCGGGTTCCCCACCCCACTGCGCGTCCTAATCCTGCCCACAATCTTCGTGCCCACGATGACCTGGTTGATCATGCCCAGGATGACCCGATTGTTTAGCCGTTGGCTTTATCCCCGACGCTGAGCCGTCGCCGTCGGTTCGACTGGGCCGCGCGGACGCTTTAACCTCCCAACAGCCATCTCGGCCGTCGCTCCGAACGGCGGCCGCCATCTCGCCGCGTCGGCGTGCCGTTGGAGGTAGGTGCGCCCCGGTCGGGGAGGATCGTGGGTGACCGCACAGGAACGAGGACGCCATGGGCTGGTTCGGCCGGGGCCGCCGTGATCGAGCGCCGCTCGAGATCGCTGCCCGCGACGCCGCCTTCCCGTTCCTCGATGCCGACCGGGCCGCCCGGCTGCGCATGCTCGTGCACCGGGCCTTCGCCGAGCAGGGCGTCGAGGTCGTCGTGCATGAGGACCACGTCGTGGATGTCAACGGCCGCCGGTTCGGGCTCGCGAACCTCGCGGCCGTCTGCCACCGCAGCGACAAGGACAAGCGCTGGCCGAGCCTGGTCGAGGACCACGTCGTGACAATCCTGCGCGCGGTCGACGCACCGGATCCCTTCGCCGATGCCACCTTCGAAGGCGTGCGCGCGAGGACCGTGTGCCGCGTCTATGACCGTGCCTCCCTCCCCGACCCACTGCTGCACACCTACGTCAGGGACCTGGCGCCGGGGCTGGTCGAAGTGCTCGCGCTCGACCTGCCCGACTCGGTGGCAGTATTTCGGGACGAGCACGTCGAGGCCTGCGGCGGTCTCCCGGCGCTGCGCGCGATAGGCATGATCAACCTCGCGGCCGAGCCGGTGGATCAGCACAAGGTCCTGCACACGCCCGAGGGCGCCGACTTGCACGCGTTCACCGGCAACTCGATGTTCGTCGCGAGCAAGGTCCTGCTGCTCGAGGTCCTGCTCAGCGAGGCCCTCGGCATCACCGAGACACTCGACGGCGTGCTGGTGGCCCTGCCCAACCGGCACGAGTTGGTGCTGCACATCCTGCGTGATGCCAACGCGGTGCACGCCCTGCACGCCCTCGCCGGCTATACCGCCGAGACCTTCGTCGAGACCCCCGGCCCGCTCACCCCGTTCGTGTACTGGTGGCGCAAGGGAAACCTTCTGCAGGTGACCGACCTCGACGCCACCGGCACGGTCCGGGTCGAGGTGACCGCGGAACTCGGCGAGGTCCTCGCCCGGCTGGCCGCCGTCGACCGCCCCGAGCCGGGCCCGGACGGGGACGGACCGCGGCCGCGTCCGAGCGACGGCTGACCGCCGACCCGCTCAACCACGCAGCCGGAGCCCCCGGGGCGTGGCGTGGAAGCCGGCGCGCTCTAGGGACTGCGCCAGCGCCGACCCCAAGATCCCCACTCCATCCGCCCGCTCCACGGTGAGGCGACCCAGCGCGCCGTCGCGGACGGTGAGCGCCAGGGCGTCCAACGCGGGCTGTAGCAGCCAGCTCTGCTCACTCCAGGTCAACAGGGACTTGCCGCCGCGCTCGACGTAGACGATGAGTTCGCCGTCGACCAGGACCACGAGTGCCCCGGCCTTGCGACCCGGTCGGTGCCCGGACCCGGTGGCGGCGCTGACCTGCACTCGGTCGGCTGCCCGGTTGGGTTCCCGGTCGACTGCGCCGTCTGGTTCCCCGTCCTGTGCTCGCTCGGATTCTCGGTTGGGTGTCCGGTCCGGCCAGGGCAGGGCTGCACCATAGGGGTTCGCCGGGTCGGTTGCGGCCAGCACCACGGCGCGCGGCTCGCCGTCTCGGCCGCGGCCCCGTGCAGCGTTGCCCTCGGCGGCACCGCCGCGACCCGGCCAGGCGCCTGTGCCGTCCCACGGTTGCGGCCCCCCGCTCGCCAGCCCCGCGAACCGGACGCCATCTCCCGCGTCGCCATCCTCGGTGGCACCGCCCCGGCGGCGCTCCGCGGCCGCGGCATCTGCCCGCAGCCGATCCACCGCACCGGTCTGGCCGAACTGAGCCGCGCCCAGGCCCTCCACGAAGTAGCCTCGCCGCGCCCGCCCGGTCTCCTCGAAGGCGGCGAGCACCCGGTAGGCGGCCGCGAACCCTCCGGCCAGGCCCTCGGCCACCACCGACCCGCGGGTGACCACCCCGTAGCGGTCGAGCAGCGTCTCGGCGCTGGCGTGCGCCCGGCGGGTCGGGTCCGCGTCCCGATCGGGCAGCAGGGACCACCGCCCGGAGACCGTCGGTGGGCCCGTACGGGTGGGCAGAGCCGGGCGCCCGACGCCGCCGTAGCGGGTGCGCGGGGTGGTGCGCCGGGGCGGTCGGTGGGTCGTCCGACCGCCGCCGATCAGGGTGCGGAGCGGTCCGAGGGTGTCGTTGGTGATCCGCCCGGCCCACACCAGGTCCCATAGAACGCCGACGAGCGCCTGGTCGTCGGTGCAGCCGACGGCGTCGGCCAGGGCCCGGAAGAACCAGCCGCCGCCCCGGGCGAGCGCGTCCAGCACGCTCTCGTGCAGGTCTCCCGCGGCGAGGTCTGGGTCCGGTGGCGGCAGCAGCAGGGGTGCGCTGTCGGTGAGCGTCAGGCTCACCCAGCCGTCGTTGCCCGGCAGGGCGCCCCGGCCGGCCCACAACACCTCCCCGCTCGCGCACAGCTCGTCGAGCATCGCGGGGGAGTAGCCCGAGACCCGGGCCGGGAGCACCAGGCTCTCCAGCGCCGAGGCGGGCACGCTCGCGCCGGACAGCTGCTCGACCGCCCGGATGAGCCCATCGAGCCCCCGCAGGCCCCCGCCGACGCCCTGCCACCGGGGTAGGAAGATGCCCAGCGTGCGGGCGGGCACCGGCTCCACCTCCTGGCGCAACGCGGCGATCGAGCGCCGCCGCAACGTCCGCAGGACTTCGGCTGCACACCACTCGATCCCTTGGCCGCCGGGGCGGAACTCGCCCTGCATCACCCGCCCGGAGGCACGCAGCCGGGTCAGCGCCTGCGTGGCGACCGCCACCCCCACACCCAGTCGACTGGCGACGTCGGCGGCGTGGAAGGGCCCGTGCGTGCGGGCGTAGCGGGCAACCAGGTCACCGAGCGGGTCCCGCACCGGCTCGAGGAAGGCCTCGGGGATGCCCACGGGCAGCGGCGCGCCCAGGGCATCGCGCAGCCGGCCGGCGTCTTCGATGGCGCACCAGTGCTCCTGACCGGCGATGCGGACCCTGATGACGCGGCGGGCCCCCTCGAGATCCACGAGCCAGCCCGGCTCCACACCGCGATCGGCGGCCTCGCCGGTGGTCAGGGGTCCGAGCAGACGAAGCAGGTCCGCGGCCCCCTCCGCGTCCCGGGCGTGGCGGTCCCCGGGCAGGTGCTGCAGCTCGCGCTCGAGGGTCTCCAGGGCACCCCCGTCGAGCAGTTCGCGCAGCTCGGCCTGGCCGAGCAATTCCGCCAGCAGCCCCGTGTCCAGCGCCAGCGCCTGGGCGCGCCGCTCGGCCAGCGGGGAGTCGCCCTCGTACATGAAGGCCGCGACGTAGCCGAACATAAGCGAACGGGCGAACGGGGAGGGGGCCGGGGTCTGCACCTCGACGAAGCGGACCCGACGTTCCTCCACATCGCGCATGATGCCCACGAGGCCGGGAACGTCGAAGACGTCCTGGAGGACCTCGCGCATGGTTTCCAGGATGACCGGGAACGAGGCGTACTCGCTGGCGACCGAGAGCAACTGGGCGGAGCGTTGCCGCTGCTGCCACAGGGGCGCCCGGCGCCCGGGGTTGCGTTTGGGCAGCAGCAGCGCCCGGGCGGCGCACTCCCGGAAACGCGACGCGAAGAGTGCCGACCCACCGACCTCGGCGGTGACGAGGACCTCGACGTCCCCGGGGTCGATGATGGCAAGGTCGGCCGGTGGCTCCTCCTCGGTGTCGGGAAGGCGGAGCACGATGCCGTCATCGGCGTGCATCACCTGCACGTCGAGCCCGGTCCGCTCGCGCAGCCGGGCGCCGATGGCCAGCGCCCACGGCGCGTGGACCTGGGCGCCGAAGGGGGAGTGGATGGCCACCCGCCAGTCGCCGAGCTCGTCCCGGAAGCGCTCGACGACGATCGTCCGGTCATCGGGCACGTGGCCGGTGGCCTCGCGTTGCTCGGAGAGGTACGCGAGCAGGTTGTCCGCGGCCCACTCATCCAGGCCCGCGGCGACGACCCGGGCCCTGGCGGCCGGTTCATCGAGGCGGCCGAGCTCGCGCAGGAAGGCGCCGACCGCCCGCCCGAGCTCCACCGGACGCCCGAGGGCGTCACCGTGCCAGAACGGCAGCTTGCCGGGTTGGCCGGGCGCGGGCGAGACCAGCACCTGGTCGTGCGTGATGTCCTCGATCCGCCAGCTGGAGGAGCCGAGGGTGAACACGTCCCCCACCCGGGACTCGTACACCATTTCTTCATCGAGCTCCCCGACCCGGGACCGGTTCGGGGGAGAGGTCGACCCCGACCCGCCGGAGCCGACGAGGAAGACCCCGAACAGGCCACGGTCGGGGATCGTCCCACCGCTGGTCACCGCGAGGCGCTGGGCACCGGGACGGCCGGTCACGATCCCGGCGACCCGGTCCCAGATCAACCGGGGGCGCAGCTCGGCGAACTCATCGGAGGGGTAGCGCCCGGACAGCATGTCGAGCACCGCCTCATAGGCCGAGGTGGGCAGCGCGGCGAAGGAGGCGGCGCGCCGTACCAGGGTGAGCAGGTCCTCCACCGCCCAGGGGTCCATCGCAACCATCGCGACGACCTGCTGGGCCAGGACGTCGAGCGGGTTGCGCGGATAGCGCATCTGTTCGATCATCCCGGACACCATGCGCTCGGCGACGACGGCGGTCTGCACGAGGTCACCGCGGTACTTGGGGAAGATGACCCCACGGGAAACGGCTCCCACCTGGTGTCCCGCGCGCCCGATGCGTTGCAGCCCGCTGGCGACCGACGGCGGGGACTCGACCTGGACCACGAGGTCGACGGCGCCCATGTCGATGCCGAGCTCCAGGCTGCTGGTGGCGACGACCGCAGGCAGCCGGCCGGCCTTGAGCCCCTCTTCGATCAGGGCACGCTGCTCCTTGGACACCGACCCGTGGTGCGCCCGGGCGATCTCGACGTCGGGGCCGGCTGCGGTGTGACCCCGGGTGGACCCGGCCTGGGCCATCATCTCGGCGGGCGAACGGCGCGG
>WUUC01103105.1_pt1 | contig 10266 bp, 11 predicted proteins | sample 6278441 | NCBI WGS metagenome assembly WUUC01 (sample SAMN13675441, study PRJNA597444) | soil metagenome | isolation source: soil | place: USA: Washington | collected 2017-10 | reverse complement strand
CGATTTCTTCAGGATTTCCGCCAGCACGCCGGGCGCAATCTTGCAACCGCAGCCGCCGCCATGGGAAAACGAGGTGAGCCTGGTGCCAGGGGCGATCGGTGCGGTCATGGTTCTTCGTGGTTCGTTCAAAATGAGTCAAAAGCGGTTCAATTGCGAGGGATCAGATTATCCACCAATTGCAGCACCGCCGCATTTCCGCAGCGATGGCGGAATGTGCGGCCCGGGATGTGCGGCCCGGGATGTGCGACCGGCATGTACGACCGGCATGTAGGACAAGTAATGCTGCCACACTCATGCAGCCACACCCGATCCTTTACAGCAATGCGCCGCGCGCGGCAACCGGCCATAGTGCCTCGACCTGGCCGCCCCGTATGCAAATCAACGAGTCATAGAGATTGACGGTGGGATCGCAATGGCCGGGCACCAGCATCAGCCGGTCGCCAAGCGCGGGTGTTGCTGCATCCTCGGTGACGAGCACGCCATGCTCGTCGGACGCTTTTGCATACTGCACATCTTTGCGCTGCCATACCGACGGCATGCCTGAATCGATACTGGACGCTTTTAACCCTGCATCCACGACTGCCCGATCGGCGCTGGCCCTGCTCATTACGGTTGTAAGCACGAAAAGTGCATGCTCGAATGCAATATCGTTCTGACCGCGCTGATTGTCGCCATAATCGCGGTCCATGAACACGTAAGAACCCGGCTGCAATTCATTGTAAACATGCGAATCGCGCTCGTGCAGGAAAGTCCCGGTGCCCGCACCGGTGACGATTTCCACTGCAATGCCGCGGGCTTCGATGCGCTCCCTGGTCATGCGCGCCAACTCGGCCGCGGTGGCAATGGCCGCCGCCCGCTGCTGCGATTGCCGCAGATGCTGGGCGCTGCCCTGATAGCAATGCAATCCTGCAAAGCGCAATGGCGCAGACGCGACGATCAATTCGGCGAGGCGCGCCGCCTCATCTCCCGGAGCAACGCCGCAACGGTGGGCGCCGACATCGACTTCGACATAGACATCCAGCACGATTCCCGCTGCCTGCGCAGCATAAGCCAGTTCTTGCACCTGCATCGCATGGTCTGCCAGCACGCCGATTTTCGCAACAGAGGCCAGTTCCATCAGATGGCGCACCTTGGATGCGCCCATGATCTGATTGGTCACAAGAACATCCTTTACGCCGGCCTTGACGAATACCGCGGCTTCGCTGACTTTCTGGCAACAGATGCCAATGGCGCCGAGCGCAATCTGGCGCAGTGCGATCTCGGGGCATTTATGGCTTTTTGCATGCGGGCGAAGACGGACCTTGTGCCCCTGCAATGCCTGCGCCATGCGTTGAAGATTGCGCTCGAATGCATCGAGATCAAGCACAAGCGCAGGCGTATCGATGTCGTTGAGAGAATCGCCGGGCTTGGCCGCATTCCAGGGGGTCATGGCTGGTCCTTGCTATTATTGAAAGCGCGAAATGGAAAAAGGTGCAAATCGTTTCATATCGACGTTGCCGCCAAATGCGCCGGCGATCCAGCGGCCGGTATTGATCGATCCGGTGACGCCCAGGTGGCCGTGGCCGAATGCGCACCACAGGCCGCTGTGCTGCGGCACCGGGCCGAGTACGGGCAGCGAGTCGGGCAGGCAGGGGCGATGCCCCATCCAGATCGATGGTTGTGCACCCAGTTGCAGATCTTCCAGGCCTTCCTTCGCATATTTGCCGAGCACGGTTGCGCGATGCTCGGTAGGCGGTGCGGACAAGCCGCCGAACTCCACCGTGCCTGCGATGCGCAATCCGGTCTCCATCGGCGTCATGAACACCTTTCGATCCGTCAGCACGACCGGTCTGGAAATCGAGACGCCCGGTTCGGCAACATGCATGTGATAGCCGCGCTGGCTTTCGAGCGGCACGCGCAGGCCCAGCGGGCGTAGCAATTGCGCAGACCAGGCGCCGGCTGCCACAACGATGCGGCCGGCGTTGTAACGCAGATACTCTCCCTGCACCTCCCAGCCGTCTTGTCTCTGGATCAGGCCGATCACGCGGTCGCGAATGAATTTTCCGCCGCGTTGCGCAATCGCTGCGGCGATGGCCTGCGCATAGCGTAGTGGTTCCGTGACGGCGGCTTGTTCCGGCATGAATACGCCGAGCTGGTAACGCTTGCTTACGGCCGGTTCGAGCTTATGCACCTCGTCGGCATTCAGGACCTCAATCTTCACGCCATGCGCCTTGCGCAGTCGCCAGCTTGCCTCATCCTTCGCCAGTGCCGCTTCATCGCGATAAAGATGCAGCTGGCCGGTTTTCACCACGCGTTGCGGACAACCGATTTCCTGCGCCAGCGCCTGATGATTCTCCACCGCGCCGACAAATAGCTGTTGCAAAGCGTCGGCAATTTCCTCGACGCGGCCCGGATTGGCTGAGGCGACAAAGCGTGTCAGCCACGGCGCGGCGCGCAGCCAATAATGAAACGGCACATGCAGCGGGCTATCGGCATCCAGCAGCATCTTGGCCGAACTCTTCAATATGCCGGGCATGGCAAGCGGCGCGACCGATCCTGCCGAAATCGCACCGGCGTTCCCCGATGAGCATTGGGAACCCGGCTCTGCCGGATCAATGATCTGGACGTTGTAACCAGCCTTGCTCAATTCATAGGCAACACATAAACCGACGATCCCGGCGCCGATCACGGCAACCGAATTATCCGGGGCAGAACTCATTCATGACTCCATTGATGAAACAAATAATTATGCAAATTTCAAAGCGAGTGAAAGACAGTCTCTCTCCGGCGAAAGCCGGAATCCAGTGGCGTTCATTGCTCGACCAGTGCCTACCATCCCACCCCATAACGCAACCCGAGCAGCATGCCCATGCCGGCGATGAACGGCAACCAGGGATTGCGCGACAAAACGGTTGCGGCAACCGCAGCCACAGCGGCGATGAGCTTGGGATTGAACGGCTGGAAATCATTATTGGTAACCAATATATCCGGCACCACGATTGCCGCAAGTGCCGCCGCCGGCGCATAGCGCAACGCGCGCTGCAGAACGGCGGGCAACGTCACGCGGCTGCCCAGCACGATGAAGCTCGCGCGCGGCAGCGTGGTCGCAAGGCCGATCAGGATGAAGATCAGCCACAGGGAATCATCGTAGCTCATGCCTGCTCCTTCCTGGACTGCCAGTGTTCGGCCATAAAACCGGCGAAAATGCCGGCGACGATGGCAACGATTACGCCCAGCTTGAGCGGCATATTGCGCAGGATAACCGCCACCGCGCCGCCGGTTGCCGCTGCCACCAGCATCGGCCGCAGCTTGGCCATTGGTGCCAGCAGCACGAGCAGCGCGATAGTGGCCATGAATTCGAGCGACCAGTTTTTTGGAATCGAGCCTGCCGCCAATATGCCGATCAGCACAAAAACTTGCCAGAGCAGCCATGCCCACAGCGCAGGCGCAAGGTAGTAGCCGAGCCGCCAGTGCTTGTCATCGACGGCGAGCATCTTCTCGATGCATACTGCAAACACGCCGTCGGTCAGCAAATGCCCCGCCAGCCAGCGGTTGGTCATGCCTACGCCGCGAAAGCCCTGGGCAATCGCCGCGCTGAAAATCACGAAGCGCAGATTCAGCACAAGCGCGGTGACAACAATGAGCCAGAGCGGCGCGCCGGTTGCAATCAGCGGCAGCGTGCCGAGCTGTGCGGTTCCGGCAAAGACGAGCAAATTCATGCCCATTGCCTGCATCGGTGTGAAACCGACGCTCACCATCGCCATGCCGGTCACCAGTGCCCAGGGTATCAATCCGACCGACAAGGCCAGATAGACCCGGAAGCCTTCGCGCGCGCCGGTCCAGAAACTTGCCTGCATTCCGTTCTTTCCGAATAGTTCGAGCAAAGAAATGTATCACGCGCGAAAATGCGCTGCTGACGGATAGTCCGGAGCGATGTGGCAGGCCTGTTTGCAGCGGAACGACTTTAGCGATATGCATCAAACAACGATACGATGACTATTTCGATACGGCGGCAATATGAATTGGCGATATGCAAAACGTAAGCACTGACCGGACAACCGATTTGGCAATGTTTGCCGGTGGATACATCGAGACAAAAGCCGCAGCGCCTTTACAGCGGCATTTTCAATGCGTCTGGCTCTATCGTGCGCCGGATGGCGCAACCGATTCGGTTTTGGTCGTGCCGGACGGCTGCGTCGATTTGCGTTGGGCCGACGGCAAGCTCATGGTGGTCGGTCCCGACCGGATAGCGAAAACAGAAACGGTCGTACCGGGTTCAACCGTGGTCGGCTTGCGGTTTCAGCCGGCAGCGGCGGCCCACTGGCTGGGGCTTCCCATGTCGGAACTGGTGAATTGCCGGGTTGATCTGGCAGACATCTGGGGCGGCGCAGCACGGCAGCTTATCGATACGATCGGTGAAAAGCGGGATCCCGCCATCGTTGCCGGGCTCCTGCAAAAGGTTCTCGCGCAAAAATCCGCAATGGTTGAACCCGCCAGCAAGGATATGGCTGCATTTTTTGCCATGCTGAACCGGGTATCTGAAAGTCAACCCGCCAGCCTGGCGAATGCGGTTGAACAGCTTGGTACCAGCGAGCGTACGCTGCGTCGGCGCTGCCATGAAGCTTTTGGCTATGGGCCCAAGACGCTGCAACGCATCTTGCGCTTTCAGCGGTTTCTTGCGCATGCCGGCAGCAGCGGTCTTGCCAATGGCGCAGCCGTTGCAGGCTATGCGGATCAGGCCCATCTCAGCCGCGAAGTCAGCCAGCTCACCGGCGTATCGCCGGCCAGGCTCATCGACTTGATTGTCAGATGAATGGCCGTTTTATTCAAGACGCCGCAGCGAACATGCACGAAGATGGCGAAAACAGATTCTGGAGCAAACCATGGCACATCTTTACGAATCCCGGACCATCAGCATCGACATTGCCCGCAACTGGAAGGAAGCCTACGATTTTGCAGCGGTCCCTGAAAATTTTTCCCGATGGGCATCCGGCCTCGGCAAATCCTTATGGCAGGAAAATGGGGAATGGCGGGCGCAGGGCCCGGAAGGACCAGTCAGGATACGGTTCAGCGAGCGCAACGCGTTCGGCGTCCTCGATCATGTCGTGACCACATCATCCGGCGCGGAAGTTTATATTCCGCTGCGGATAATCGCCAACGGTACCGGCTGCCTGGTCATGCTGACCTTGTTTCGATTGCCGGGCATGACGGCGGAAAAATTCGACGCGGATGCCGAATGGGTGAAGCGTGACCTGAACACACTCAAGACGCTGCTGCAAGCATGATCAACTGTTACGGAGAGAGTCATGGCAAGTTCGGCCAATGCCATTTGCATCAACTACGTGGAACTGAATGTCGCCGATCTGAGCCGGTCAAAGGCGTTTTACGGAAACGCGTTCGATTGGACATTCACGGACTATGGCCCAACCTATGTGGAATTTTCGGACGGCAGGATGAAAGGTGGATTGACGACCGGCGGCCGCCCGAATCCGGGCGGGCCGCTGGTGATCCTCTATGCCGACGATCTTGTCCGGGCCCAGGAGCGAGTGGAAACCGCCGGTGGCAGGATCGTGAAGCCGATCTTTGCATTTCCTGGAGGCCGGCGCTTTCACTTTACCGATCCTGATGGCTATGAACTGGCAATATGGTCGGAAAACTAGTCCGGGTGCAGGCTTTTAGCCGCCGGTATATTTAGCCACCGGTTTTAGCCACCGGTATAGGCGATGCGATAGATCACGCCATTCGCATCGTCGGCTACCAGCAGCGAGCCATCGGTATGCTGCGCAATGCCGACGATGCGGCCGAAGTGCGCCTGGTTATTGTTCACCAGCCAACCGCTGACAAAATCCTCCACGCGGACGGGATTGCCCTGATTGTCGAAGCGCACGCGCACGATCATGTAGCCGGCGGGCTCTGCGCGGTTCCATGATCCCCGCATTGTCACGAAAGCATCGTTCTGGTATTCCTCCGGGAACTGGTTGCCGGTATAGAAGATCATGTCGAGCGGCGACGCATGTGCGGTGTAGAGCAGCAACGGACTGGTCGTTGTGGCAGCATATCCTTCAAACGTCTGGCCGGGAGGCGGTTCGATGGTGCGGTTGAATCTGCGGTCCTCAAAGACCCACGGCCAGCCGTAATCGGCGCCGTTTTTCAGCTCGTTGAGTTCCTCGCGCGGTTGTTCGTCGCCCAGCCAGTCGGTACCGTGGTCAAACCCAAATAATCTCTGCGTCGTCGGATGCCAGTCAAATCCGATGGTGTTGCGCAAGCCCTTGGCGAATATGCGCCGGCCCGATCCATCCGTATTGACCTGGAGGAGTGTGGCATTTTCCGGATTGGGTTCGGGGCAGGCGTTGCAAGTGCTTCCCACCGACAAATACAGTCTGCCGTCGGGACCGAATTCGATGGTGCGATTGGGGTGCTGCCCGGCATCCGGCAAATCGTTGTACAGCGTTTCCAATTCCCCCAAGGTGCCGTCCGACTGTATGTCGGCCACGAACAATTCGCGGATATCCGCAATGTAGAGACGTCCGTCCTGCACTGCGAGACCATGCAGATCCGGCCGGCGCGCAACGATCTGTACGGTATCGGCCATGCCGGTATTGCCGCTGTCGCGCAGCAAAGTCACGGTGCCTGCGTCACGATCCGACACATAGATATCGCCGTTGGGCGCGACGGCAAGCATGCGCGGCTTGCCGAGGTTTTCAGCGAATTTGGTGACAGCAAAGCCGTACGGGACCCTGAGCTGCCTCACGCGCATGTCGGTCGCTTCTACCTGGGCCGGCCTGAAAACATTGCCTTCGACGGTAACCCTTGTCGGCTCATCGACTTGAGTGAAAGCAGGCTGCGTTGCCATCAGTGCTGTGGCCGCAATGAAAAGAGTGGCGGTTTTCATTGGTATTCTGGAAATAAGATGCCTTGCCCTTTTCCTACCGGGACAATAACGGCAACCGGTGGCAATGATGCATCAATGGTCATTGTCTGGTTACTACACAAAGTAGCAGCGACAGGCCGAACTCAAAACGTTGATCAGATTCTTGTTGAGCAAAGACAAACGCGATTCGATTAACACCGGCTCGACGGAACGTCTGACGAATGGCGGCGCACACGCCAGAACCTGCTTCATAAGCAGGAAGACCCGCGAAGGCAGTCTGGACGGATCCGGTGCAGGGCGAACGTGGGCCTCTCTATGCAGGTTATGAAATGAATTCCCGTACAAAAATCAGCGATGAGATATGGCCTGCATGCCTTGGGCCTGCATGCCTTGAAACTTCTTAACCTGTTCAAGCACCCAGTCGCGCAGGCGGCTTGCATCGATAAAGCGTGAATGATTTTGTTTTGAATCCAGAAACACCATGACGACCGGGCGGCCTCCGATCCTGACCTGCATCACCATGCAGCGGCCGGCTGTGCTCAGGTAGCCGGTTTTCTGCAATCCGATTTGCCAGTCGGCATGGCCGATCAGCCGGTTGGTGTTGACATAGCGCAGCATGCGTTCGCCAGTATCGACCATGTACGCGCCGGTGGTGGAATATTCGCCCAGAAGCGGGTGGGCAAGTGCGGCGACCACGAGCTTCGCCAGATCGCGGGCACTGGCGACATTCTGGTTCGATAACCCGGTTGAATCGACATATTGGGTATCGGTCATTCCCAACGCCTGGGCTTTCGCATTCATTGCGGCAACGAATGAAGCCAGGCCGCCGGGATAATTGCGGCCGAGCGCGGCGGCGGCGCGATTTTCCGAACTCATCAGTGCCAGCCGCAGCAAGACCGCTCGCGGCAGTTTCATACCTATGTGCAGTTTTGATAAAGTATGTTTTGCCTCTTCTGCATCCTCATCGGTGAGTTCCAGAAGTGCATCCATATCCAGGCCCGCTTCCACCACCACCAAGCCTGTCATCAGTTTGGTAATCGATGCAACCGGTAACGCGATGCCGGAATTTTTTTCGAACAACACATCGGTGCCGAGCTGGTCCAGTACAAATGCGACATTGGAACTGAGCATCAAAGGATCCTGGGTCAGATTCAATCCAGCCAGCTCGCCGGCCGTCATTACCGGCGGCTTGTGTGGGCTGTGTGGGATGCGCCGGAATGCAAGTTTGCGTTTGCCGCGCGCCTTCAAGCCCTTTTTCATGGCTTGTTTGCGGAATTTAGTGGGGGGCTTTGCCGCGTCGCGGTCGCGAACAGCCTTCCGCTTTGCATGAGCGGCAATGATCTTGCGCTTGGGGCCGGTTTTTTTCTTGCTGCTTTTGTAGGCAGTGCCGGATTTTGCCGTCAGTGCGGTTGCATCGGGTAACGCCAGAAAAAAGGCTATCAGGGGAATCAGTATTCTTCCAAGCACCGTTTTCCTCATTGCCAGCCTCTTGCCGCTCTAATCATTCTTCACGGCCTGCATATTTAAAGAGCTTTAATTGTCAGGGATTCCGGCGACAGGAGTGACTGCGTTTCATTACCTTTTCTGATTGTGGTCAATGTTATTCTTCCCGTGCGCATGAAAACATATAAGCAGGCATTTTCCCGGACAGGTTCATGCATACAAAAGTATTCCGGCTCGAATCCTCAATCGGAACACTTTGATGACTTCATGCTGTTTCTGCTCCTTGGCCGGGAGCCTTTAGCTGGCGCAGCCGATCACAACCTGCCGGGCGAAGCCAGAAAATTCATTTCTGATCGAGACACATGCGACCACTTTCACGGTGAGCCTTATGAAGGACGGTAGTCCGGGGGGCTGAGTGTGAAGGCCGGATCGAATAGAACCGATACTGTCGACTCGCCGTTGATTTTTTGTGCTGGCATATCGGTGAAGCAAGAACCAGCACGCACAAGGCACACATAATGCACACATAAGGCATGCATAAAAATGCCCGCATGTCTTTCGGCATGCGGGCCAAATCCACTCTTGGAGTGATGGAAGAGACTTGGGAGCTGTCAGGCAGCGATTATGCAATGTCAAAGTTGCGTTTCCAATGCCATATCTATGGGATGCATGAATCACTACTCGAGAAAAATATGACGATGACCGATATTCCTTTCGACACAACCGATTGGACTACTATTGAGCGTACCGAACATAAAGGCGAAATTGGCATGGCCTATTGGCGCACCCGCCATTTCGGCAGCATTCGGGTTCGCATGGTCGAATACACACCCAGGTATCTGGCGGATCATTGGTGCGTCAAGGGACACATTCTGTTTTGCCTGGAAGGTGAGCTCCGCACAGAGCTTGAAGACGGGCGCATATTTATCCTGAAACCGGGCATGAGTTATCAGGTCGCCGATAACGCGGAAGCGCATCGTTCGTCCACCGCAGTCGGCGCCAGGCTCTTCGTGGTTGACTGACGTGGATGACGGACGTGGTTGAGTGCGCGTGAATGCAGATTAAGGTAATCCAGGGATGGCATTGCGGACGATCGACGGTGGTGAAATGGCACGGCAACTGCTTGCGCTGGGAGTGCAGACCGGAGGGGTCTTGGTGGTCCACGCGGCATTTTCGAAAGTGGGGCCGGTCGAGAGCGGGCCGCGCGGCCTGATCGGGGCACTCTTGAAAGCTTTAGGTCCTGCGGGCACTCTGGTCATGCCCAGCATGACCGACGATGACGAGCATCCCTTCGACCCAACAGTGACCCCGTGTGCCGGAATGGGCGGTGGCAGCGGATACTTTCTGGAGGATGCCGGGCGTCATGCGCAGCGACTGCCCGCATGCATTCGCCGCGGTTGGCCCAAAAGCCGCGGAAATCACGGCGGCGCACCCTCTCGATGTACCGCATGGTTTGGACAGCCCGATTGGCCGTATCGGCTGTATCCATGCGCTCGACGGGCAGATACTGTTGCTCGGCGTTGGCCACGATGCGGACACGACTATTCATCTCGCCGAGAACATGGCAGGTGTGCGCTACCTGCAGCCCAAGCACCTGACGGTCCACAGAGATGGGCAACCGATGCGACTACAGCGAGATCGACCACTGTTGCAAGCACTTCCATCTGCTTGACGAGTGGCTGGAGCCGGGCTTGAGAATGATGAACCCGGTTTCGGGGCAGTAAAAAAGAGGCCGGCAAACTTTGCCGGCCTGTAGGACTTCTGCGGCATTCATCAGGCATGCCGCCGCTGGCTATTGTTTTTCTTCCAGCTATTGTTGTTATTCGTTGTTAGTGCTTACTTGAACTGCCATGCGCGCACGTAGTTCACTTCGTACGAGTTTTCCTTGCCCTGTGGGGTCGAGTCGTCCGGCGTGCCGCTGGCGCTGCCGTACCACAGGTCCAGCATCAGGTACATCGGATCGCTGAAGGTGG
>WUUC01204452.1_pt1 | contig 10267 bp, 10 predicted proteins | sample 6278441 | NCBI WGS metagenome assembly WUUC01 (sample SAMN13675441, study PRJNA597444) | soil metagenome | isolation source: soil | place: USA: Washington | collected 2017-10 | reverse complement strand
GAAAGGAATATTCGGAGGCAGGGGCGCGCATGCTCTTACCGCTGGGATTCCAGGCTGAGGTGGGTCAAATAGTGGCCTATCACCACGAACGGTTTGACGGTGTGGGCAACCCTCACGGCTTGCAAGGCGCCGGCATTCCTCTATTGGCGCGCATCGTCGCCATTGCGCAGGCCTTCGATAATCTCACGGTCGACATGCCCGGGCATCTCCCGCTATCTATCGATGACGCAATACGCCAAATTAGCCTACAAGCCGAAACCCACTTCGATCCCAAGTTAACTGAGGTGTTTGCCCGCGTTGTGCAGGAATGCAAATCCTCGTTGCCTGCCCTCGCAATTGCAAAAACATCGCCCGAGAATTAGGTCGATGGCGACGGCTTGCCCTTCACATTCCCGATCATTTCGGCAGCCGCCGCCCGTGCTCTCTTCGTAACCGTAATGCCGGCCAACATCCGCGCCACCTCTTCCTCCCGTTCTTTCGGCTTCAGGAGTCGGACCTGTGTAACCGTACGTTCCTGCCGGACGTCTTTTTCGACCACATAGTGGGCATGGGCCTGCGATGCCACCTGGGGGAGATGCGTCACACACAATACCTGATGGTGCCGGCTCAGATCTCGAAGTCGCGCACCCATGACCTCGGCAATCGCTCCTCCCACCCCTGCATCCACTTCGTCAAAGATGAGGACGGGTACCCGATCGCTTTCAGCTAAGATCGTCTTGAGTGCTAACATGACCCGAGACAATTCTCCTCCGGAGGCCACGCGCGCAAGCGGCTTGAGCGGTTCCCCTGGATTGGCCGAGAACAGAAATTCCACGGCATCTTGCCCTGTCGGCCCACATGCCGACTCACCCGGTAGCTGCGACACCTCCACGGCAAAGCGGGTGCGATCCATCCTCAAGGCAGCCAATTCTTTCGTCACGAGAATCGTGAGCCTCTTCCCTGCCTCCTGTCGCTTGCGAGAAAGCTGTCCGGCGAGATCGCCCGCACGAAGCGACGCCGCATCCACGTCATGGGCGAGTGTCTGCAAGTGGGTTTCGGCTGTATCCAATTGAGCGAGTTGGACACGCAAGGTTTCTTGCCACGCCAGCATGGCTTTCAACGATCCACCGTACTTCTTCGTCAGGCGATGCAGCCGATCAAGTCGTTGTTCAATTTCCATCAGGCGGGCAGGATTCACCTGTATCCCATCCCGGTAGTGACGAACCTGATCGGCCAAATCCCGTAACGGAATCTCGGCGTCCTCCACAACAGTCTTCCATCCGGCAATGGTGGCATCGACTGCGTGCATCTTGGAGAGGACCTTCCGCGCGGAAGCCAGTAAACTGAGAATTCCCTGGTCATCCGCATAGAGCAACTCATGTAGCTGATCGGATAGCTCTCCCAGCTGTTGACTATGCATGAGACGCGGGCGCTCTTCCCCAAGCCGCACATCCTCTTCGGCCTCCACCGCTGCATCAACAATCTCTTGAAATTGGAATCGCAACAGATCTTCCCGTTCTCGACGCTGTGCAGTCTGCACAGTGCTCGTCTGCAGGTCGGCCACCCGTTCCCGCCAGATATGGTAGGCGTCTTGATAGTCCCGCCGGATGGGCTGGAGCCGGCCGAACGCATCCAGTGACTCCAATTGAGCGGACGACGACAGCAGCGACTGTTGCTCATGTTGACCATGCACATCGACCAAGGCGCCGCCCAATTCCTCGAGCAAATGAACCGGGCAGAGATTGCCATTCAAATAGGTTCGATTTCGACCAGTGCGGGAGATCACTCGCCGAACGAGGATTTCCGTTTCGCCAGCGCGAGCAAACTCCTTCGCCTGCAGCATTTGAAGAGTCGGATGTTCACGCGACAGCACGAAGACCGCTTCAAGGTCGGCTTCTTCGGCTCTGGCTCGAATATGGTCGGATGAAGCGCGGCCCCCTATCAGAAGAGTGACCGCATCAATAAGGAGAGATTTGCCGGCTCCGGTCTCACCGGTCAATACGATGAACCCGGAGCCAAAACGTACAGCCAGCTGCTCGACGACGCCGAAGTTCGTAATGCGCAGCTCGGTCAGCATGCCGCTGAGCGTCAGGCGCTATGCTGCGCCGGAATGTTGAGTCAGGAGTGAATCGATGATTTCTTTAAACTGGCGCTTCGGCCGCGCGCCCACCAACCGTTCCACGGCTTGACCATTTTTAAAGAACAAAATGGTCGGGATGCTCATCACCTGATACCGCCCGGCGATTTCAGGGTTCTCGTCAGTATTGAGTTTGCGGACCTTGATTTTGCCCGCGTATTCTGTCGCCAATTCATCGACGATGGGAGCGACCATCTGGCAGGGACCACACCACACCGCCCAAAAGTCCACCATCACTAATTCAGATGCCTTCATGACATCCTCGTCCCATGTCGCATCGGTCGCTTTCAATGCATCGCCTGCCACAGCACCCCTCCTTACCGCGATGTTACAACCGCGATTCAGTTCACCATTCACTCACAACACTCATTCTGGATCAGCACCAGAACTGGTGAAAATCATCCTATACCAGCATTTCTCGGAGAGTCAAATCACGGCGCTTCCCAACGCCACTCGGATGGAACGCCCGACCACCAATCTGTTGACTTGGCCTTCCGCCAAGCCGCCTGCTCTTGCCACATCTGCCTGGCCACAGCCTCATCCAGCCGCGAAGCCATCGCACCGGTCACATCGGCCTGCCGCTGCACCGCCTGTTGAATCAATTCCTTGGCGATGCGCGCCAGCACATCCGGCGGATCAGCAAGATCTTCCGTTCGTCCCGTCACGAGATTCAGATAGAGTTGCTCGACGCGCACCCACTGATCGGTGTTCGACAAATGTTCAAGATATCCATCAAGCGCATGGTACACATAGGTGAGAAATATATAACTGCGGACGGAGGGAAGCTCGCGCACTTCGGCCTGACAGGCCTCCACCGCATGCCGGTAATCGCCGGCCCTGAGAAATACCGCCGCCCTCTGCAGGTTCGACAGGACGTCAGTCGCTTGGGAATCCGACAGTAGAGCCATGTGAGCCATAATGCCCATCACGAGCATCGTTGCGGGAAAAAGAATCTTCACGTCCTGCCTCGCGCAGCGGCCTCGATTTTGAAATGACGCATAGACTCGCCTCTTCCCATCATGCGGGTCGAGGCTCAATATCGACCCATCGGCATCGACTGCAAGGGCAGAGGATTCTGAGACCGCCCGTAGGGGCCACCAGGCGCGGCCCAAGGCAGGCCACGATCTCCAACCAACAAGGGTCCCAGCACGGTTCGCGCGACAATCGTGCCGAAATTCTCCGTCCATCCGATGCCCGTCATGCTCAACATGAATGAGTAGCTCTGTCGATCCGGGAACTGGAGGTAGTACAGGCCGAGAGACCAGCACTTGCAAGGGTTCTGATAGAGCGCCACCAGATCATATTCCGGACTGCGTCCGCCTTTGACATCATAATAACCTTTGGCGCCGATGGTCCAGCCCCACGGGGTTCGAAATCCTCCGCCCGCAGTCACAAATTGAATTTCATTCGTGGGTGCATAGACCTCGTTAAATGAGATCGGATTCCAAATATCTCCGCGCCTGACGCGATTCCCGTCCCGGCTGAACCGTTGGCCCACCTCTACGTACCAATAGTTGGATTGCTGGACCCGAAGATCCGTGTTCCACTGGCTGAAGGTGCCCCGGTAGGGATCCAAAAATGCATCGACCGTTAAATACGAGTTCGTCGGCGGCAGGATCTGTCCACCCACGACGTTTTGCGAGAACGTGTCGCCAGCGCTGGGAGGACGGAAAAACTCCGGCGCAGTGTTTCCAATCACCGCCCGCACCCACAAGTCGGACATTTTTCGCCCCTGCACGTCCACCGTCGCCGGCTGTAACGGCTGCGTGAGAGACCCGATGAAGGGCAATATGCCGGGGGTAAATTCACGCGCGCGCGTTTGCACCGCGCCCATGTGGTAACTCTGCGCCAGGGTCAGATCCAACCAATTAAACGATTGTCCGTTCAGCTGCTGCTCCAGCAATTTGGTCCGGAGGGAGTACGTGAGCAAATTTTTCTTCGGCAGATCATCGACCTGGTCGATCTGCGCGATCTTCGATTGATCACTTCCCGGCACGTATTCATACATCACGCTGGGTTCGATCGTATGCAAAAAGCTGCCGCCCTCACGTCCAGTGAAGCGCCGGCTTAACTTGGAAGTGGCGTCGATTGCTCCCCAAAAGGTCTCGCGATGCAGAGGGTTCGCTTCCTGAATCCCGCGCGTATAGTAGACCTCTTTAAACTTGAAATGCGGCGTGATCCCGACGAGATGCCCGACGTCGATCACCTCGGTGGTAATCCCCGGCATCAAGTCCATGCGATTCACCCCAAATCCCTGTTCACGATAAAAGTTCACGAAGTTGCTGTCGAGGTTGAGAAGAAACGGCATCCCGAACGGCGACGTATTCGGCAATATATAGCCGACCTCCGGAAGACGCTGGAACGTGTCTGGGCCGCCGGAATTCAACGGTTGGAGATACTGGCCAAGGAAATACGCGCTTCCGTACGGCAGCCGTTGCGTAGCCAACAACGTCGACTCTCCACTGGGTGAAGCTCGTTGCGTGCCTGAATTGCTGAGCTGTTGGAGATATTCACGATCCGACACGAAGGACGCCTGACCGCGGAGCATGAGGGTGTCCGTCACCTGCTGGATATGTCGTCCGCTGATCAAGCCTCGCACCCGCCGGTCGTCCGAGCTAACCTGATCCACCCCCGACACATTCGGCAATTGGGTCTGCTGGAGAACGCTCGCGAACCACTGCCCGGTGGATCGTCGATTCAGGTAATACCGATAGAGGAAATCGCTCCCGTAGCCGAGGTTCGAATAATACGACGGCGAAATCGTCAGGTCTTGACTGGGATTGATGGCCCAGAAATAGCCTTGTTGGTATCGCAGACCGAATCGGTTGTCGTAGCCTGGACTAGGAATGAGGAACCCGCTATGGCGTATGTCGAGCGGATAGGTCAATGTCGGTACCGGAATGATCGGCACGTCACGCATGCAGAGCCACCCCCGTTTCATGCCGACGCTTTCGCCTGTATTCACATCGAGGTCGTCGAACTTGAATCGCCATGCCGGAACCTCACCCTCTTGTGCATCGCAGTTGGTAAAGGTCCCTTCTTTGATCCGGTAATGGTCCTCCGACAGGCGTCGAATACTTCGTCCGGTGAAAAAAGAGTTGCTGGTCCGAACATACATCGACCCATGCGTGACCACGCCTGCTTCCGTGTTGACGTTCAGCTCCAACCGTTCTGACTTCAAGTCGGAGGTCGGATCGACGAAATGCACATGCCCTGTGGCCACCAGTGTCCCAGGGAGTGCGTTGATCGTCACGTGGTCGGCGGTAAGCCGAAGCGGACCTTGCGTGATCACCACCGATCCGTCCGCCTCGTATACCTCTGATTCCTGAAGCTGATCGATGCGTTCAGCCGTAACCGTGAGCGGTTGATTTGTCGGCGAGGGTGCCGTGACCGTCGATAGCGCCTGGGCGGATCCGCCGTCGTGCAGTGCGCAGAGGAATACACACAAGAGAAGTGTTGATACCTGGCGAGCGATCGCCCGCCACTGTCCCCGCGTCGAGTAGCGGTCTGGCCCCATCTCAGCCACGGATAGGTGAGAGGGAACACCCTCGAAGAAGGGCCTTGATCTCCCCGACCAGCATCAGAGAGCCGGTGACGCAAATCAAATCGGAAGGAGCGGCTGAGCGCTTCGCGCAGACCAGCGCATCGGCGGGCGTCAATGCCACCTGTGCGACAGGTATGCCATCGCCCAAGAGTTCGCGCAGCTCGGAACCGGTGGAGGCGCGGGGTACATCCGCCTGAGTCAGGATCAGGCTGTCGATCAGCGGCAATAACGGAGCGAGAAACTCGCGCGGACGCTTGTCGCGCATCATCCCGACGACCAGATGGATCCTCGCAACAGGCTGCGCGCGCCGCCATTCAGCGAGATATTCGGCCAGCACGACCGCGGCGGCAGGATTGTGCGCCCCGTCCACGAGGATTGTCGGCGCTACACCGACAATGTCCAGCCGGCCCTCCCACGCAACGTGCCGCAAGCCGGTGCGAACGGCCTCCTCCGAGACGACCAAGCCCCGCTCCCTGGCCAATTCGATCAACGCAATGGCGCAGGCCACATTGTCCAGCTGAAACCGCCCCCGCAGCGGACAGGACAGATGGTCGTACTCCGCTGCTATCCCGACATAACGACAGTCAGCCGGTGACGGCCCTTCACAACGAAACTCCCGATCCAGGGCAAAGACAGAAGCCGCTTCCGCCGAAGCGCGTGTCTCGATGACGTGGCGAGCCGGCGGGTCAAGACGGCCGATCACTAACGGCACCGCAGGTTTGATAATTCCGGCCTTCTCGAACGCAATCGCCTCGACGGTCGAACCGAGATAGGCTTCATGATCGAGACCGATCGTGGTAATGGCAGCCGTCATCGGTTCCACCACATTGGTCGCATCGAACCGTCCGCCCAAGCCCACTTCGAGCACCGCCACATCGATCCGGCACTCGGCAAAATGCTGACACGCCAGCGCCGTAGTAAATTCAAAAAACGTGGGGGCCAGATCGGGGGCCGCGGCGGCTTGCAGCGCTTCCACCAGCACCGTCACCCGCTCTTCTGGAACCATGACACCGTCGACACGAATCCGCTCACGAAAATCGATTAGGTGCGGCGAAGTATAGAGGCCCACGCGATGGCCTGCCGCCTGCAAGATGGACGCGACCATCGCAGCCGTCGATCCTTTGCCGTTAGTCCCGCCGATGTGGATCACGGGATAACGCCGCTGGGGCTCGCCAACCCTCGTCAGCAGGGCGCGGATCGTCTCCAATCCCAACTTGATGCCGTGCTGCTGGAGGCCAAAGAGAAAGCGCACTGTCTCGGAATACGTCATCGTGGCAATCCGGGGAAGGGCATTGGACTAGAAGTGACCGACCAACGTGCCAACCGCTTCTTTCAATTGCTTCCGCTCGACGATCATATCGATCATTCCATGATCCAGTAGAAATTCGGCCCGTTGAAACTGATCGGGTAATTGCTGCTTGATGGTCTGCTCGATGACGCGCGGGCCGGCGAACCCGATCAGCGCCTTGGGTTCGGCGATAATGACATCCCCCAACATGGCGATACTCGCCGTGACCCCGCCGAATGTCGGATCGGCCAAAATCGACACGAACGGCAGTTTGGCCTCACCCAACTTCGCCACTGCGGCGGATGTTTTTGCCATCTGCATCAGCGACAGGATACCCTCCTGCATGCGGGCTCCGCCGGAAGCCGTCACAAGGATCAACGGCATGCGTCCTTCCAATGCTCGATCGACGGCACGACAAATTTTTTCTCCGACGACCGAGCCCATGCTGCCGCCCATGAATCCAAAATCAAAGACGCACAGCGCCACCTTGCGCCCGTTGATTGCTCCCTGCCCGATGACCATGGCGTCTTTCCGTCCCGTCTTTTCCTGTTGCGCCTTGATCCGATCCTTATAGGAGCGAGTATCTTGAAACTGCAGGGGGTCCTGCGGCTCCAATCCGGCATCCCATTCTTTGAAGGTTCCGAGATCCACCAGCAAGTTGATGCGTTCAATGACCGAAATGGGAAAGTGATAGTCGCACTTAGGGCAGACTTTGTTGTTGCGGTCCACCTCCTTGCGATACACGATCTCCCGGCAGTGGTTGCACTTCAGCCACATCCCTTCCGCCGCTTTCGAACGTTTGGGGGGCTCTGCCTCTTCGGTCTTCCCTTTTTTAAACCAAGCCATCTCTGTCACCTATAGTTGGAGGGATTGGCCCTCTCTTCAAGCGCGGTCAAATGATGAATACCCAACCGCCCCAGTTCGTGTCTGATCTGCTCGCGAACGGCGGTTTGAGGTGATAGACAAAGACCGGCAACTCCGGCTTGGCCAACTTTGCAAATTCCTCGGCGAGCAGCGCAGGGGTGTGATGTTTGGCGATTCTTGCCAATTCGTCCATTTCATTGGGAAACGACGCTTCGATGAAGGCCGCCTTTAGCAGGGTCACATCCTTGGCCACCTGCCAGAGAGTGTGTCCGTCCGATAGGTGTCCCAGCCGTGTAACAGCGTCTGCGCCCTCTCGCGAAGGAGAAATCCCACCGTCGGCACGACATGGTTGACCAGGACGAGTTGGCCCGAGCCATGACAACCCAAGATCCGGATATCATGCCCCGGCTTTCCGGAAATGTCTGCGTATTCCCGCGCTTCCTCACGCTCTTGTCGGTGCGACATCTGCACTGCGCGAGAGAATAACATACCTCTTCGGAAGGCGCACACAGATTTGCAGGGATGGCTCGGCTGCCGTCCGAACCTACTTACGGGAGAGGAGGTTGCGTCGATAGGGTGATGCCGTCCAGGCGCCGGCACATAGCACGGCTTACGACCAGCCGCCGCCCAGTCCGATCCGCACCATCATCAACACTCCCAAACCGATGCTCGCGAGACAGGCCAATCCCTGCACCATCCAATAGGCTCTCGGGCCCACCGAGAGGGAATAGACGACCGGCAGACTGAGCACCGCTCCGACGCCGACCATTCCGAGAATCGACCCGACGCCGAAGATCACAATATAGCCGATCCCTTGACCGATCCCGGTCACCGCGGAAAGCACAATCAACATGAGGGCTGCAGATCCAGCCAGTCCATGCGTCATGCCGATCAAAAGCGGACGCAACGAGCCTTGATACCAATGTCCGTGGGCGTGATCGGCCTGCAGATGATGACTGTGCAAATGCACATGCGGTTGCCCCTCGTGGTCATGCGCATGGAGATGCCATTGCTCCCGATAGATCCGGCGAGCCAGCGAAAGCCCGAGACCCACCAACATCACTCCGACGGCAAACTCAAAGATAGAGGCCAACGATTCCGGAATCGTGAGGTTCAACGCCAACAGCACGATTCCCACGGACAGCAACATCAGCGTGTGCCCGAGTCCCCAAAAAAAACCGATAGTGGTCGAGGCCTGCACCGTCGGCCGTTCTGCCAGAACCGTCGACAGCGCGGCGAGATGGTCCGCATCCAGGGCATGACGGAGCCCCAGCAGGAATCCAAGGCCCAAAATTGTCAGGGTATGGGGATCAAACATCCACTGCTCCAAGAATGGTGCATCGACTGATCCGCCAGCAGGAGCAGCGCAAACTGACGGTCATCCCCCTCGCGCATGCATTTCCAAGTGGGGATCTTCGCGGAGGCGGTTGATTTCAATGAGCCGATGTTCCCGCAGTCCCAGCACTTCCAACGCTTTTCGTTCCTCGGCTCCCCGATCGGCCCGCCCTTGCCAAGCCTCGGTAATCAGGGTCTTTAATTCGTCGCGGGAACGGCCCGCCCGTAACGGCCCCCGCAGGTCGAGACCATCCTTGGCGTAGAGGCACAGGTACCACATCCCATCCGCGGTGAGCCGGCTACGGTCACAGGATTGGCAGAACGGCGTCGTGGTCGAAGGAATAATGCCGAAACTGGTACCGTCGGGTAAGACGAACCGTTCAGCCGGGGCTACCGAGTTCTCGATGATCGGCTTGGCCTCGCCGTAATGACGGCCGATTTGATCCAGCATCTCCGCTCGCGACAGCACTTTGCCCATGGACCAATTCGTGGCACCACCGACATCCATGTACTCAATGAACCGTACCTCGCCACCGACAGTCTTGCCGTACTCGATGAGATCAATGAGTTCGTCGTCGTTGTAACCTTTCATGACGACCGTATCGAATTTCAGGGATGGAAATCCGGCTTGCACCACGGCCTTGATGCCGTCGAACACCTGGTGGTGAAGATCGCGTTTCGTCAACGCGCGAAATCGGTCGGCGCGCAATGTATCCAGGCTGATCGTCACGCGATTCAATCCGGCGAACGACAGGTCGGCGGCCTGGTCCGCCATGAGCACGCCGTTGCTGGTCAATGCAATTTCGTTAATCCGGCGGTTCTCGGAGAGCTGTCGAACAAAACGTGGTAAATCTCGTCGCAGCAGCGGCTCCCCGCCCGTCAATCTCACCTTGTCCACTCCCAGCTCGGTGAAGACCGCCGTCAGCTCGGCCATCTCTTCGAAGGTCAGAATGGTGTCGCGCGGCAACCACGCATACTCGTCTTCAGGCATGCAGTACTTGCACCGAAGGTTGCAGCGGTCCGTGACGGAGAGGCGCAGACTACGGAGGGGGCGCCCCAACCGGTCGTGGATCGTGGGAGTGGGGGTATCGAGCGTGGTGTGATCCATAGTGACTCGAAG
>WUUC01223858.1_pt1 | contig 10268 bp, 4 predicted proteins | sample 6278441 | NCBI WGS metagenome assembly WUUC01 (sample SAMN13675441, study PRJNA597444) | soil metagenome | isolation source: soil | place: USA: Washington | collected 2017-10 | reverse complement strand
TTTGCTGCGCGATGCGATGCAGTTCGACCGCGAACTCGACGCCGATGACTCGGCGGAATGCTGCACGCGACGCCAGCAGTACGGCCCGTCCTTTCCCGGAGCCATAGTCGACGAACGTGTACTCGCTCACGTCGACCGGGAGCGCAGCCAGCGCGTTATGGAATTCGTCGGGGTCGATGGCGATGTGGTCGACGGCCTGGCTGCGCCGATGCGCGGGCACCGTAAGGAAGCGCACCGCCGTGACTCCGCCGGTGTCCACACCCAGATCGCCGTCGAATGCGCGGTCGACTGCTTGTTTGGCCTTCATCCATCCGCTGCGCGATTCGCGTAGCCGGTGCAGCTCGGCCAGCACGCGCGCAGTCAGTGCGCCGACCGCGCCCAGCACACCTTTTTCTTGCAGCACGTCTCCCCCTCGAGACAGCGCGCGCCTTAGCTCAGCGGGGCTCATCATGCTGCGGCCATCGTGCTCGGTGCGAACGAAAATTCCTACCGGAAACAGAGAAGCCGGCTGTAGGCGCGGCCCGCAAGTGATGCAGCGAACAGGCGGAGCACGTGCCGTGTCCAGGCTGTCTGCCGAAACGGCTCACAGACTTGTCTAACGAGGGGCGAGTGCGTGTTGTCGCAGACCGCAAAGATGTTGCTCCTTGGCCGGACCAGTCGAGCCTAGTAGGCACGCTCGGTGGCTCCCCGCGATGCTTAAGCAGTCAGGCCCGGCAGGAGGCCCTTGTGAAACGGGCGACCGTTGCCTTCTGCGGCACCAGACAGGTCGCCGGTCATGCCGAACTTCGTCGTGTCGCCGGTCGTGATGGCTTGCAACGTGGTGTACAGATCGCCCGTGGTGAAGCCCTTCATGTCGAGGTGCTGGCCAGTGCGCACTTTGCCGTTCAGGTCGCCGATCAGGACGACGGGAAGCTCGGTGGTGAAGTGCTGGGCGCCGTCGCCGAACTCGCTGATGGCGAGCACCAAGGTGTTCTGAGCGAGCGTCTGGCCAGGGCCGTCTTCGACTTCGCCCAAACGCTTCCACAGGTTTGCGACCTGCTGCATGTACCAGGTGAAACCCTTGGCCAGGTTGTCGATGCCGCTGCTGTCGTTGGCGGGAGGGGCCTCGTGCACCATGGCATGCCAGTCGTTGTAAGTCCGGCTGCCCGAGAGCACCGCGCGTGAGTCGCCGTCGAACAGAAACGGGAAGCTGGGATTTTGATACTCCACGAACTGCAGCGTGACCACCGGCGCCAGGTTGCAGGCCAGCGCCATCACGGTGTTCTCGATTTGCGCCGCCGCACTGACGTGTTCTTGGCTGAAATCGGCGGGATCGTAGCCAGCAGGTAGGCTGATCATCGGCTTTCCGCAGCTGGCTGCCGCGCCGCCGCCTCCCGCCGCGATGGCGCTCAAGCCGCGCACCTGCTCCATGTGGGCATCGAGGCGCACACGATCTTCCTTGGGAACGCGCTTGGACACGCGCTTGTAGCTCTCGGCCACCGCATCGAGCGCGTTCTTGCGACGGCTGCGGAACAGCTCTTCGGGCGTCTTGGCGGCGGGAGTCATCGCGGGCGTACCGGTGCCGATGCCGGAAAACAAGCTGTCCGCGGCAGCCTTGGGATCGGTCAGCACGGTGGCAGCCTGCCCAGGGGCGCGCCAGAAGATGGTGTTTTCGCCCAAGCCCGAAGCGGTGATGCCCAGGTTGATCACCGCGCGCGGCGCGCTGCCTTTCAGTTTGGGTCCGAGCACCCAGTCGATGGACGGACCATCGGCGGGCCCGTTCTCCGGCTGCTGGCCCTGCTTGACGCCTTGGAACGGCTGACAGGTGAGCAGGCTGCGCGCGGCGCCGTTGTGGCCATTGGTCTCGCGATTCATGGCATTGACGATGTTGTCGATGCCGCTGAGCACGTTGACCTTGCTCTTGTAGGTCTCGAGCGGGGAGAGGAGCGCGGGCAGCGTGGCAGAGAGCGCGCCGGTGGCGCCGGGCCGCCAGCGGTTCTTGAGCGTGCCGTGCGAGTAGAAGACCACGACCACGCGCGTCGGTCGCTTCTCTTGCGCTTTTGCCGAGCCGCCAGCGAGTGCGCTCAGGAACGGCAGGCTCAGGCTGACCCCGCCGATCCCCTGGAGGAACGCTCTACGGCCCATTTCGGACACAACGGAACGGTACACCTCGCCGGCTGGCGCGCCACCAGAAACTTGCGCCGTTTGTGGGAGAAACTGCGTGGCGCGCTGCGCCAACGCACGCGTTTCTTTCGCAATGATCGCTACAGAGCTGCGCGCAGCAGCGCGAGCAGCGTGGGCTGCAAGTCGTTGCGCGCGAGCACATCGCCGTGTGCGGGCACCAGGATGGCCGGCGGGTTCGCTTCTACTTCTTTGATCAGACTGTGGAGAGCCGCTACCCGGTTCCTGACGAAGAACTTGAAAAAAAGTCCGAACACCTTGAGGCCTGGCCCGGAGTCGGTGAGGCGGAACAGCAGCCGAGCCAGCCAGTTGCCCGGAAGCCGGGGCATGTTGGCGATCAGGTCGCCCACGTAGAGCAATGTTCCCTGGTTCGTGCGCACGCGCACCAGCACGTCGCCGACTTTGTCGCCGTCGATTTCCACCACGCTGACGCGATCTCCAAGCAGCGCCGCGAGCGCCGTGAGCGGCGCGACCGGTCCCACATCTTTGCCTTTCTTGCGAATACGAGCCGCCGCACGCGGCGCCGCGTAGGTCACGGCAGCCGGAAATGCTGCGCGAAAGGGCGACAGGCCCAGATGGTGCAGGCCGTTGTTCTCCAGCAGCGCAACGACCTCGCCGTGCCCCGCCAGCGCCTGAATGTCCGCGGAGGTCAAGCCGAGCGGCGGGCTGATGACCATCAGCTTGCCTTCGGGGAGGCCCACCACGAGTCCGTTCGCTGTGGCCGGTCCGAACGAATAACTGCGGACGAGCACGAGCGGCTGGTCGGCGAGTGGGGTCCAGCCGTGGTCCATCGTGGAGCTCGCTGCCGTGTCGGCGATCATGTCCCCTCCGTGTTTCGGGGCCAGAGCCTACACCCTGCGGGCGGCTCGACCAGCGGCGGCGTTGCACCAAGCCCAGGCTGGACGCCAGCCCCTCGGCCGGGAGCAGTGTTACGCCGTCAGGCCGGGCAGGAGGCCCCTGTGAAAGGCGCGCCCGTTGTCTTCGGCGGCACCCGACAACGCGCCGGTCATGCCGAACTTCGTGGTGGAGTCGCCGGTGGTGATGGCCTGCAGCGTCGTGTAGAGGTCGCCGGTTGTGTAGCCGGTCATGTCGAGGTGCTGGCCGCTGCGCACTTTGCCGCCCAGGTCGCCCAGCAAGACCACCGGGAGTTCGGTGGTGTAGTGATGCGCGCCATCGCCGAATTCGCTGATGGCGAGCACGATCGTGTTTTGGGCGAGCGTCTGGCCGGGACCGTCTTCGACTTCGTTGAGGCGCTTCCAGAGGTTCGCGACCTGCTGCATGTAAAACGTGAAGCCCTTGGCCAGGTTATTGAGGCCGCTGGTGTCGTTGGCGTCGCCGGCCTCGTGAACGAGCGCGTGCCAGTCGTTGTAGGTCCGGCTGCCGCGCAGCACGGCCTGCGTGTCGCCGTTGAACAGGAAGGGGAAGGTGGGGTTCTGATATTCGACGAACTGTAGCGTGACGACGGGTGCGAGGTTGCACGCCAGCGCCATCACGGTGTTCTCGATCTGCGCGGCTGCGCTGGCGTTCTCCTGCTCGAAGCTGTCGGGTCGGTAGCCGCTGGGCAGCACGAGCGAGGGTTTGCCGCAGCTGGCAGCCGCGAGCACGGCGCCGCCCCCAGCGCCGCCGCCCGCCGCCCCGCCGGCCAGGGCTTCGAGGTCGCGCACTTGCTGCATGTGCGCATCCAGGCGCGCGCGGTCCTCGGCGGGTACGCGCTGAGACAGGCGCTTGTAGCTCTCGCTGACCGAGTCGACCACGCTCTTCTTGCGGGCGCGAAACAGCTCTTGAGGCGTCTTGGGCGGTGGCGCCGCGGGTGTTGGCGCGGGGGTCCCGCTGCTGATGCCGGTGAACAGCGTGTCCGCCGCCGCCTTGGGATCGGTCAGCAAGGTCGCCGCCTGGCCGGCCGCGCGCCAGAAGATGGTGTTCTCGCCCAGGCCAGAGTCGACGACACCCAGGTTGATCACGGCCCGGGGCGCGTTGCCCTTCAACTTGGGCCCGAGCACCCAGTCGATGGACGGACCATCGGCCGGCCCGTTTTCCGGCTGCTGGCCCTGCTTCACGCCCTGGAAGGGCTGGCAGGTGAGCAGCGTGCGCGCGGCGCCGTTGTGGCCATTGGTGTTGCGGTTCATGGCGTTGACGATGTTGTCGATGCCGCTGAGTACGTTGATCTTGCTCTTGTAAGGTTCGAGCGGCGCAAGCAGCGCGGGCAGCGCGGCCGTCAGCGCGCCCGTGGCCGCGGGCTTCCAGCGGTTCATGATGGTGCCGTGCGAGTGAAAGACCACGACGACGCGCGTGGGCCTCTTCTCCTGCGCCCGCGCAGTGCCGCCTGCGAGCGAGCTGAGGAATGGCAGGCTCAAGGTCACCCCGCCCACTCCCTGCAAGAACGCTCTGCGGTCGAACGCTGCTTTCGTCATCGTCAATCAATCCCCCGTGGTAGTTCGAAAACGGAACCCGCTGGACAGCGCGACACTGGCAAACATCGAGCCGAGGTCGCCCTCGGTCTTGCCGAGGTCGCTGGCGACGTTGGCGTAGGTGCAGGCGTCGGCTGCGCCTTCGTTGCGGCCAAAGGCGTAGCGGAACCACTGGCGCCCCACGCACTGCTGCACTTGTTCACTGTCTGCCAACATGCCGGCCAGCTCCGCGGAGCCTTCGAATTCGCCCTGCATGTCGCCGGGCAAGCCGATGCGCCCGGACACGTCGACGTCGCCGCTCAGCTTCTTGCCCAGCGCGTCGAAGTCGTCGAGCGCGAGGCCGATCGGGTCGATCTGCGTGTGGCACCCGCCACACGGCGAGGTCTTCTGCAGGATGGCCGAGCGCTCGCGTCGCGTGGCGTTTTCAGGATAGCTGGGCTGCGAGGCCTGGGCGTTGGCGGGCGGCGCGCCGATTTTGCCGCACAAGAGACCCTTGAGCACGAACTCGCCACGGTGTACGTGCGACGGCTCGGTGGGGCCCGCGAAGCTGGCGAGCACGGCCGCGCGCGTGAGCACGCCGGAGCGCTCCGGGCCGAGCGTGACAGGTACCCAGTTGCTGGCCGTGGCACCCGGAGCCGAGGCGCCGTAGAGCTCGGCGAGCGGCGCGTTGACGAAGGTGTCACGTCCCGCGACCAGCGCCTCGAAGCCGCCCTTGCCCTTGCGCACTGCGGCCGTGACGAAGCGCTGCAGCTCCTCTGTGAGCGAGCGCGCGAGCGTCTCGTCGAGCTCGGGAAACAAGGTAGGGTCTTTGCTGCCGGCCTTGACGTCGTCGAGCTTGATCCACTCGCTCACGAAGCGCTTGAGCACGGCCTCGAACTTCGCGTCGGCGATCAAGCGCTCGGCTTGCTTCTTCAGGCCGGCGTCTTTGGTGAGCTCGCTGGCTGCGGCGGCGCGCAGCAGCTCGGCATCGGGTAGGCCGTCCCAGAGCAGAAGGGAGAGGCGGCTCGCGATCTCGTAGTCGTCGAGCGCGCGCTGGCCGCGCTCCAGCTTGCCGATCTCCGGCACGTAGATGAACTGCGGATGCTGCAAGATGGTGGACGCCAGCTCCCCGATCGCGGCGCTGAAGTTGCTGTGCTCGCTCATCGCGGCGTCGTACTGCGCCAGCAGCGCGCTCTTCTCCTCGCTGGCGAGCGGGCGGCGAAAGGCCTTCGTGGCGTACGTGGTGACGAACTGCTCGGCACAGGCGCGATTGGCCGTGCCGGCGCACGACAAGATCTGCGGGAGCTTACTCATGACCTGCAGCGCGGCTTCGTCTGCCGCGCCCGCCACACCCTCTGCAAAGCCCGCGGACAGCGCGTGCAGCTTCACGTCCGTGGAGTAGCCGGTAACCGAGACGCCGCTGGCCTTGGGATAGCTCGCGCTCGGCGTGACCTGACCAGCGAAGAGCTCGCGGACGCTGTTTGCGTACTGGTTGGGCGTAAGGGGGCGAATGGGGGCGCTCACCCCTACCGGCTCCCTCGTGCATTGCACGCTGGAGGCGATCACGTTGACGTCCGTGTTGGCGGGGTCGATGTCGTCGAATGATCCGCCGGGGGTGCCGCCTGAGCCAAGCGAGCCAAGGTGGCCTTCGGTCCCGGGGCCAGTGGGTGCTGCGATGTTTCCCTGACAGCCGAGCTGTTGCACCAGGGAGAAGATCACGATGGCTCGCGTGGTGCGTGTCATGTGTCCCCGTTAGTAGCCTCGTCTTCCGAAAACGGTCCAGCTTGTTTCGGCTTTTTTTGCCTCGGAGCCAGCTGCGTACATGTGCGAATTCAGGCGGGTTTTCGGGTTGTTGATGAGCAGGCGTCTGCGCCCAGAGTGGCGCAAGGGAGGCGTCTTGCGCCTCGGCGCTGACGGTGTGAGCGAAGCGCCCTGACCCCGTTGCGTCCCTTTTTGGGTGCAGTAAGGGACGGTCGGGCCTCGCTTAGGGCAAACCCACCGCCAGCTCGGCGGCCTCGGCCAGATCGACGCCGCGGCAAAAGCCGCTGAAGGCGGGATAGTCGGACGGTGTCACACGTTGTACGGGCAGCTGCAGGCGGCGCGTGATCTGGACCTGGTACGCCTTGGCGTCGACGTCGACTTTGAAGCGTGCATCGCCGAGCGAGAGCTGCGTGGCCTTCGGTAGCCCGCGCACCTGGGCGCCCTTGGGGACCAGCAAACGGATGCGCACTTCCGTCGCCTGCGCGGGTGCGACAAGCGCGGTGGTGGTGCGCTGGGCGAGGCGCGCGAACTGAGACTGCAGAGAGGATGGGAAGAGTCCCGGAATGCGCAGCTCGTCACCCACGCGATGCCCGAGGTTATCGACATTGAGCACGTAGTGGATGGTGAGGGGCAGCTCCGGGTCTTCGCGCGCATCGAACGACACGCTCTTCAAGCGCCCTCCCGGCACGACGTTGGCGGCGTAGGACTCCTCGAAGCGCGCCTGCAGCTCCGCGTGTGGCACCTCATCCAAGTCATTGCGCCAGGCCACCGCGCTCGGGCCGCGATGGGTCTCGCTCACGCTGATTTCAGCTTTGCCCTCCTTGTCGAGGCTGATCTCCACATCGATATCGCGTCGATCCTTTTCCGGCTCGGACTTGGGTGTGACCGCTCGCTCCGCCGCAAGGTTCAGAAGCAGCGCCTGTTCCCCGCGAATTTGCGGCGGCAAGAAGCCGAAAGGCGCGTGGCGTGCTCCCGCATGCAGCCACATGGGCCCCTTCTCGGTGGCCACGCGCAGCACGAGGTAGCCGAAGGTCTCCGGGTCGGGGAGGGCGGCACTCGAATGATCGGCCTCGAGACCGCGCACCAGAGCCAGCTCGCTCTCCACGCCCGCCAGCGACAAAACGTAGCGCAGCACGCGCTCGCGACTGCCAGTGCGCGCGGCCAGCATCGCGGGGGCGAGGCCGAAGACCTCTTCATTCGGCTCGATCTCGTCGCTGACGAAGCGGAACAGCTTCTGCGCGCGCACCGAAGCGGGCGCATTGCGGGCATCGCCCAGCAGCTGCTTCACCATCGCTGCGGCCTCTGGATCGTGGACGTCTTTGTCCGAGAGCAGGTCGCGCAGGCTCTCGACGTAGTGCTCCCAGCTGGCTTTGAAGCCGAGGTTGATCGAAGGCAGGTACTCGCGCGTGGCCACGCTGCCAGGCTCCTCGGGCAGCGGGCGGCTCTCGTGCGCCGCCCAGCGCAAGACGGTCAGCCCATCTTTCGTTTCGCGCACGGTCTTGGGTGCGGGGCCGCGCGGGTCCAGCACGGGCTCCACGCCTGCGGGCAGCACGACCACCAGCTCGCTGTGATCGAACGGCACTTCGAAGCTCTTGAAGTAAAAACGATTGCCCAGGTAGCCGCCCGGAAAGCCCAGCGAGGGAGCTTCGCCGCGCACCATTTCGAACTCGACGTAGTCGCCGAGCGCGAGATTGGGAAGCGACCAGGTGGTCTTTTCGGGGATGGGATCGGGCTCGAGCCGCTGGCCGTCGGTCTTGACGGTATGCAGGCTGAGCAGACGCGCGCCTTCAGGCACGGCGAACTCGCCGTTGCGATCTACGGCTTCCTGGCTCTGCATGCGCAAGACGTTGTGGGTGAGATCCGCGCTCGAGCCATCCGGGAAGACGCGCACCACGGTGTAGTCCAGCAACAGCACCTCGGGCTCTGCGTAGCTGCGGCCGGAGGCCTCGAAGGCCTTGATGATCTGCGCGCCGTTCTTGCGGAAGTCCTTGAACAGCCCGGCTACGCCCAGCGCCTCTTCAATGCGCGTCAGCTCGAATAGCGAATCGGGATTTTCGGCGATGGCGCGCGACAGATATTCCAGCGCCTGCTTGCGCTCGCCGCGCGAGAGCAACAGGTCGACCTTGTCGAGCACGGGTTCGGGCCGGTCGAACCAGAGTGCGCTGCGCTGTTCGCGCAGGCTGTGTTCGCGCGCCACGTCGCCCATCAGGCGCGCCTGTTCCAGCTCGGACTCGAGCAGCTGGCTGGAGTCGGGCGGATCGGCCAGCTGCCGCAGTCGCACGAGCTCGGCGGCTGCTTCTGTGTACTTGCGCTGCGCCTTGAGCAGCCCGAAGCGTGCGTTCGAGGTGGCGTCGCAGCCGAGCAGCGGCTCGATCAGCCGTTCGATGTCCGCCATGCGGCCGCGGCTGCGGGCGCTCGCCAGCGAAAGGCCGAGCACCGAGCAGGCGTGTGGCATGCGCTTCTGCAGCTCTTCGACGATGCGGTCGGCTTCCTCGACGTAGCCGCGCTGCCTCAAGTGCTCGGAGAGCGTGGTCTTGATGGCGTAGGCATCGGGGAAGTGCAGGGCCGCGGCGCGCAGCGCGTCGATGGCCTCCTTGGCGTGGCCTTCGGCGGCTTCGAGGTTGGCGAGGCCCACGGCCGGGTACCACGCCTCTGGGTTCGCCTTCGCCGCGCGCCGCAGCAGCTCGCGCGCGCGGTCTCGGCGCTGCTCCTTGGCGCGCAGCGGGTCGGCAAGAGCGGCCGCTGCTTCGAGCACCAGCCAGTGGGCACTGGGTTCGCGCATGCCTGCCGTGCGCAGTAGCTCGCGCGCGCTCACGGCGTTGCCGCGCGCGAGCGCCAGCTTGGCCGCCAGATAGCGGCTGAGCGGATCGTCCACTGCCGGTAGACGCGTGTGCTCGAGCGCCGCTGCGTCGCCTGCGACCAGGGCCAGCGACAGCGCAGGATTGGGATGCCTCGAGCCGAGCTTGAGCTTGATCTCGTGCACACCCTGGCTGAGCTCGAGCGGCAGGTAGCGCACACCGAAGGCGGGCTCCTTGCGCAGGTCCGTGCGTGCAAGCTCGCGGCCGTCGACCCACAGCACGAAGCTGTTGGGCGACTCGATGCGCAGCGCGTGCGGGCCCGTCTGCTTGGCCTCGATTTGCGCACGCACGATGCTGGTGCCCGGCAGCGCCTCGTGGGCGCCGCGTCCCAGAGACAGCACGCAGCGACGCGTCTCGAGGCTGCGCACGGGCTGTTTGCCGCGTCCCGGACCCAGATCGTATTCCTTGGCCAGCGGCCCCGGCTTCTGCGCCTCGAAATCCTGGTCGAAGCCTAGCAGCTCGCGCGGACCGAACGGGCCCGCCACCTCCGCCCGCTGCACGCAGCCCGCCGCCTGCGCGGCGGCCTTGGCGCGCTCGACGTCTCCGTTCAGCACCGCCTGGGCGAGCTGGTGCATGGAGAGCTGGTGCGCGCTGGTCAGCCCCAGACGCGCGCGTTTGGACTCGAGGGCGCTCAAGGCCTGGCGCACGCGGGGCCGATAGTCGTCGACGGCATCGTTCATGTCCGAGAGGGCCGCGAAGGCGCTCTCCGCCAACCACGGGGCCAGCGGATCCGGCGAACCGGGCGCCTGCTTCAGCACCGCCAGGTAAGCGTCGAGTGCCCGCTCGGGCCGCGCCTCGAGCACGTGCTCTTCGGCTTCGATGAAGGTGAGCCGGATGCTGGCGACGCCCAGCTCCTTGGCGCGCGCGAGCGCCTGGCGCGCGCGCACTGGATCGGCGCCGTCGAACAGGTGTTCGGCCAGCGCCAGCGCGAGCCAGGCTTGCTTGTCGTCGGGGTGGTCCGCCGCCTGCGCGCGCAGGCTGTCGATGGGACGCGCCCGTTCACGCCCGGTGCGCGGGTGCGCGCACGACGACGACAGCAGCAGGCAGAGCACGCTGGTGAGAAGCGAGCGCAAGCTCGGGCGCAAGGTCGCGGTGAGGAACA
>WUUC01013829.1_pt1 | contig 10268 bp, 7 predicted proteins | sample 6278441 | NCBI WGS metagenome assembly WUUC01 (sample SAMN13675441, study PRJNA597444) | soil metagenome | isolation source: soil | place: USA: Washington | collected 2017-10 | reverse complement strand
TCCAGGGCGTCGCCGCATCGAGCGACACGAGCTGGTCAGGCTTCGAGAACGGTTAGATCGTCCAGGGCGTCATCGCCCGCTCGATGTTTCGTAAAGTCCTGATCGCGAATCGCGGCGAGATCGCGTTGCGCGTCATCCGAGCGTGCCGCGAGCTCGGTATCGAAACGGTGGCCGTCTATTCCGAGGCCGACCGGGAGTCGCTGCACGTGCGCTTCGCGGACGACGACGTCTGCATCGGCCCCCCGCCAGCGCGCGACTCGTACCTCAAGATTCCGCGGATCATCGCGGCCGCCGAGATCACTGGCGCCGACGCGATCCATCCAGGCTACGGGTTTCTCGCCGAGAACGCCGAATTCGCCGAGACCTGCGCGGCGTCGAACATCGCATTCATCGGCCCCACCGCCGAGCAGATTCGGGTGATGGGTGACAAGGCCGCCGCTCGTCGCGCGATGGCCGACGTCGGCGTGCCGATCATCCCGGGCACGCCCGGCCCCGTCGACGATCCGGACCAGGCGCTGGAGTTCGCGGCGTCGATCGGCTTCCCGGTCATCATCAAGGCCGCCGCTGGCGGTGGTGGCAAGGGTATGCGCGTCGCCAAGGACGCCGACGACTTTGCCCGCTCGTTCCAGCTTGCCCGGTCCGAGGCCCTCTCCGCCTTCGGCAACGGCGAGGTGTACGTGGAGAAGTACCTCGCTCGGCCGCGCCACGTCGAGTTTCAGATTCTCGGTGACAAGCACGGCAACGTCATCCATCTGGGAGAGCGCGACTGCTCGGTCCAGCGCCGACACCAGAAGCTGATCGAGGAGGCGCCCAGTCCGGCCGTCACGCCGGAGCTGCGACAGGTGATGGGCGACGCGGCCATTGCCGGCGCGAAGTCGATCGAGTATGTCGGCGCCGGCACGATCGAGATGCTCCTCGACGCCGACGGGTCGTACTACTTCATGGAGATGAACACGCGCATTCAGGTCGAGCACCCGGTGACCGAGATGCTCACCGGCGTCGACCTGGTGAAGGAACAGATCAGCGTTGCAGCGGGCGAGCCGCTCTCAGTGCGTGAGCTGCCGCCGCTGCGCGGCCACGTGATCGAAGTTCGCGTCAACGCCGAGGATCCCGCGCGAAATTTCCAGCCCTCGCCAGGGAAGATCACGACGTTTCATCCGCCCGGTGGCCCCGGGGTGCGGCTCGATACGCACGTCTACAGCGGGTACACTGTGCCGCCGTACTACGATTCACTGCTCGCAAAGCTCATCTGTCAGGGCCGCACGCGCGCCGAAGCGATTGCGCGCATGCGTATCGCACTCGACAGCTTCATCATCGAAGGCGTGACGACGACGATTCCGTTCCTCGGCCGCGTGATGCAGAACAAGCGCTTCATCGCCGGCGAGGTCGACACGAAGTTCCTCGAGCGAGAGCCGGAGCTGGTGAAGGAGCAGTCGTAGGTGCGGTTGGAGGTGTTCTTCGGCTCGCATCAAGCTACTCCAAGCGATACTGCAGGCCGGCTCGTCGCCGTGATCGACGTGCTCCGCGCATCGACCTCGATTGCCGCCGCCCTCGCGAACGGCGCGCGCGCCGTCGTGCCGTTCGATACATCGGCGGAAGTCGTCGCGCGCGCGAAGACGCTGTCGCGCACTGACGTACGCCTGGCCGGCGAGCACAGGATGCTGCCGATTGAAGGGTTCGATTTTGGCAACTCGCCGCGCGAGTTCACGGCCGAGGCAGTCGCCGGCAAGACCGTGCTCATCAGCACGACGAACGGCACTGGCGCTCTCACCGCGGTACAGGGGGCGCGTGACGTGGTCGTTGCGTCATACGTCAACTTCACTGCGGTCCTCGCACTCATGCGAACCGCGCTCCGCGGCGGGACCGACGTCGCAATCATCTGCGCCGGACGAGGCCGCCAGTTCTCGTTGGAGGACGCCGGGTGCGCCGGGCGATACGTCAACCAGGTCACGCGGCGCCTCACAAGCGTCGAGCTCAATGACGCGGCGCTGGCCGCGAGCTTCATCGACAGCAAGTACGGGGACAACGTGATGCGGCTCTTCCTCGCCTCTGCCCACGGACGCGCGTTACGCGAGGCCGGATTTGCCGACGACCTGACAGTTTGCGGCACGGTCGACGCGTTCGGTGTTGTGCCGGTCTATCAGGAGCGGCAGATCACCAAGATTGGTCCGGAGCGGGAGCGATAGAGCATGCCGAGCAATCACCTTCGTCGCGAGCTCGCGGGAATCGCGATGATGCTGTTCGGGGTCTTCCTCGCCGGCGCGCTCAGCGTCCTCGCCTTGGCCGAGCTTCGGTCAGGTGTCGACGTGCGCGGGAGTGTCGGTTGGGTTGGATGGTACCTGGCCCGACCGCTCGTCATGTTGGTCGGCTGGCCGGCCGCCGTGATGGCTCCGCTCGCAGCCGGCGCGCACGCGCTTCGCGTGTTCGGCCGACTTGGGCCGAGCGACCCGACGGCGCGCGGACCGTCGTGGATGATATTCCTTGCCGGGCTCGCACTCCTGCTCCCGATTGGCGTCGGCCTCGCGCTCGGACTTCGTATCGGGAGCGATCACAGCTCCGCGGCAGGGCTCTGGGGCGGGCTGGTCGCGTCCTACTGGCGCGAGTGGTTCGGGGCGATGGGCGCCTGGGTCGTGCTCACACTGGCGCTCTCCGCGCTCACCGCAGCCACGCTGGCGTGGAACCCGGTCCGGATGATTGTCGGGCGCCGTGTCGATCCGCGCCAGGTCGCTGGCGCGGCCGACGTCGTCGAGGCCGCACCGCCGGCACGGCGCCGCCGGCGCAAACCCGCCGACCTTGCGACTGACAGCGGATCGCTCGCGCTCATGCTCGAGCCGCCGCCCGAGGAGATGCCTGCTGCAGATCCGGCGCTCATTGCCGACAGCCGCCCCGACGGGCGCGACGGCGAGCAGCCGATGGCAGGCCGGCGAAGTCGCAAGAAAACGAAGACTGACGCGGCGGTCGAGCGCGAGGAGGAGATCGCCGCTGCGATCGAAGCGTCCGGGCGAGCCACCGACGTCGGCGGCGACGAGCTTCCACCGCCGGAGCTTCTCACGGCAGCGCCGACACGCAACGTCGATGCTGGACGTCGTGAGCTCGATGCAATGGGGACGAAGCTCGTCGATGCCCTCCGCACATTTCGCGTCGACGGTGAGCTGGTCGGGCGCACGACGGGGCCCGTTGTCACACAATACGAGATCGAGCCGGCGCCGGGCGTGAAGGTGCGCCAGTTCGCGACGCTCGCCAACGATCTCGCGCTCGCCATGCGAGCACCGAGCATCCGTGTCGTCGCACCGATCCCTGGCCGTGGCGCCGTTGGGGTTGAAGTTCCCAATCCGAACGCCGAGATCGTCGCCTTCCGCGAGCTGATCGAGGCAAGAGACTTCCAGGCTGCACGTGCCGCGCTGCCGATTGCGCTGGGCAAGGATCTCGAAGGCAAGCCGGTCATCGCCGATCTGGCAAAGATGCCACATCTGCTCATCGCCGGCGCAACCGGCAGCGGAAAATCGGTGTGTGTCAACACGATCATCACCAGCCTCGTCTACCGGCATACACCGAAGACGCTGCGCTTCCTGATGGTCGATCCGAAGATGGTCGAGCTCTCCGTCTACAACACGCTGCCGCACCTCCGGCACAAGGTGATCACCGACAACCGGGACGCGGCTGCGGTCCTCAAGTGGGCGGTGATGGAGATGCAGGAGCGCTACGAACTGCTCGCCGCCAACGGCTGTCGCAACATTCAGGACTTCAACCGGCGATCGCAGGACGGCAGCCCGCTCCAGACACCGAAGCGCCCAGACGTCGCGTTCGAGGATCGTGTGTATCGCGGTGGCATCCTGCCGTACATCGTTGTCGTCATCGACGAGATGGCGGATCTGATGATGACGGTTCAGGGAGAGGTCGAAACTCCGATCGCGATGCTCGCGCAGAAGGCTCGCGCGATTGGAATCCACCTCATCCTCGCGACGCAGCGGCCGAGCGTGAACGTCATCACTGGGCTGATCAAGGCGAACTTCCCGAGCCGCATCGCGTTCCGCGTCGCGTCGCAGATAGACAGCCGAACGATCATCGACGGTGCAGGAGCAGAAGCGCTCCTTGGCAACGGCGACATGCTCTTCATTCCGCCCGGCAAGTCCGAGCCGTCGCGGCTTCAGGGTGCGTTCCTGTCTAGCGAGGACACCGAGCGACTCATGAAGTGGTATGTCGATCGAGCCGAGGCTCGACGCGCCGAGCGCGCTGCGCAAGGAGTCGTCATCGACGAGTCGGCGTTCGCGGAGCCCGACATTCTCGAGACGGTCAGGCAGCGCGAGGCGCAGGCGGCCGGCAACGCCGACGGCGAAGGAGTGGACGACGCGGAGCGCGACAAGCTGTTTCGCGAGGCGGCGGAGGTGGTCGTGCAGCATCAGCAAGGCTCGACCTCGTTGCTCCAGCGCCGGCTCAAGGTTGGGTATGGTCGTGCGGCCCGCATCATTGACCAGCTGCACACGGCGGGTGTGCTCGGTCCGCCCGACGGGTCCAAGCCGCGCGATGTCCTCGTCGGGCTCGAGGAGATCGAGCGGATCTGCGGATCGAGGGGCTGACGGACGCGGCCGGTTACCTATCGGCGCTGCCGAACGTCGGACTTGGCCATGAGAAGACTTCCCCCCCTCGCGATTATCGTCGGAATGGCGCCAGCCCTGGTCGGCGCGCAGCAGGGAACCGTCGACGCAACGGCGCTCCGTCCGACGCGGTATAGCTACGAGCTCGCCATCACTCGGGACGGCGCGACGCAGCCGCTCGGGTCGCAGACGATCAGCTTCACGGACGCCGTCTACGCCGGCTCACCGAGCTGGCTGATTCTCGAAGCGCGCGAGGGCGGCGGCATCCTTGGGCTCGACTCGCTCGTTGCGTCTCGCGATCGGCTCGTTCCGCTGCACTGGGGCGCGACGATCGGTCAGGCGAGACTCGCAGCCGAGTTCACGCGTGACTCGCTATACGGGGCGACGTCCTCGCCGCTCGGCCGCAAGTCGCTCGTTGGGCCCGCGCCGCGCGGCGTGATCGCGAGCGAGGGGATGCTCGACGGTCTCCTCCAGCTCGCGCCGATCGAGCTCGGATGGACCTCCGACGCAACGCTCCTGTTCGCCGACCTCAACGAAACACGCCTCGTTGCCGGCCGGCTCGCGGTCGAGCGCGAGGAGGACGTGACCGTCCCGGCGGGAACGTTCCAGGCCTGGGTGGTGTCGCTTCGAACCGGGAATGGGGAGAAGTGGTTCTGGGTCAGCAAGGAGCATCGCATCGTGGTGAAGAGCAGCCAGGCGCTCGCGCAGCTCAATGGGGCAGTGCTCGACCGCGTCCTGACGCGCGTTGACGATCTGACGTTGCTCCCGATGCCGGCCGTTCCGCTGCCTAGCGATCCGCCGGCCGACCCTACCCGCCGTCCGTCCGGGCCGCGCTAGCAGCCTTTCGCTCCGACGCTCGTAGCCGTGATGTCGCCGGCTCGGCCTCTGGACGTATCGTGCGGCCATGTCGGCGGCGAGGCAGGCACTCGGCAGAATCGGCGAGGCGATCGCGGCCCGATGGCTGCGGCGCCGCGGGTGGCGCGTCATTGCCGAGCGCTTTCGAAGCGGCCACCGCGACGTCGACCTCGTAGTCGAGCGCGACGGAACCGTTGCGTTCGTTGAGGTAAAGACTCGGCGCGACGCCCGCTTTGGCGATCCCGTCGAGGCCGTGTCCTGGCGAAAGCGTCGCGAGCTCATCCGCTCGGCGATGGTTTGGGCCGACCGGCATGGACCGCCGAATGTGTCGTACCGGTTCGACGTCGTGGGGGTGATCGTGAGCGGTCGCGACGCGCGAATCCGACACGTTGAGAACGCGTTTTCTTTGCCACCAGCCGGTTGATAAGCGCGGCGATGCTTCGTATTTTGTTCGGGTCCCGGAGCTGACGCGGCTCCGGTACGATTACGCCGCATGGCCGGTCTGGACCACGTCAACTCAAAGGGTGTGCAACAATGGCCGTTTCGACGATTCAGGACGACAAGAAGAAGGCTCTCAACCTGGCCATCGCGCAGATCGAAAAGAGCTGCGGCAAGGGCTCCATCATGCGACTCGGCTCGGGCGCGCAGCGTGCGCGCGTCGATTCGATCTCCACTGGCGCGATCAACCTCGACGCAGCGATCGGCATCGGTGGCATTCCACGCGGTCGTATTACCGAGATCTACGGACCAGAGTCGAGCGGCAAGACGACGCTCTGTCTGCATATCGTCGCCAATGCGCAGCGCGACGGTGGTGTCGCCGCATACATCGATGCGGAGCATGCGCTCGACACGGAGTATGCGCGTAAGCTCGGGGTCGAGGTCGAGAATCTGCTGATCTCGCAGCCGGACACCGGCGAGCAGGCGCTCGAGATCTGCGAGATCCTCGTCCGCTCCGGGGCCGTCGACGTCGTCGTCATCGATTCAGTTGCCGCCCTCGTGCCGAAGGCGGAGATCGAGGGGGACATGGGCGACTCCCACGTCGGGCTGCAGGCGCGACTGATGAGCCAGGCCCTGCGCAAGCTCACTGGTGCAATCGCGCGGTCGAAGACCTCAGTCGTCTTCATCAATCAGCTGCGCGAGAAGATCGGCGTGATGTTCGGCAACCCGGAGACGACAACCGGAGGCAAGGCGCTCAAGTTCTACGCGTCGGTGCGGCTCGACATCCGGCGCATTGGGCCGGTGAAGGAGAAGGAAGACGTCATCGGCTCGCATGTCCGGGTCAAGGTCGTGAAGAACAAGGTCGCGCCACCGTTCCGGCAGGCCGAGTTCGACATCATGTACGCCGAAGGGATCAGCCATACGTCGCTATTGGTCGACATCAGCGCCGAGTCGGGCATCATCGAGAAGTCGGGCGCGTGGTACAGCTACAACGGTCAGAAGATCGGCCAGGGTCGCGAGAACGCGAAGCTCTTTCTCAAGGACAATCCCGCGATGATGGCCGAGGTCGAGGAGAAGGTGAAGGGCGTGCTCGGCATCTCGCGGACGGCGGCGGCGGAGGGCGACGCCGCGCAGGAGTAGTGGTGCGCCGTTGACGCGGCGGGCGTCGCGCTTGGGCCGGGAAGAGGCTCTCTGGAATCGGTGGGTCCCGGAAACCCGTCGAGACTGGGGTGCAGCTTCCCGGCCCGTCACGCATCCGCCTCAACCGTCACCTGCACAGAGCGCCTTCGTTCGTAGACCTTATGTCAATCATCACCGGCATCGTCGCCAATCCGCGGAAGCCAGGACGGTTCGACCTCCTCGTGGATGGGCGAACCGAATCCACGCTGTCGATCGAAGCGATCGAGCGGCTCGGACTCGCGGTCGGCCGTTCGTACGACGGCGTGCGCGACCAGGTGCACCGCGAGGCCGCGATTCTCTCGACATACGATCGCGCCCTGAACCTGCTGGCATTCCGTGCTCGTTCGTCTCGCGAGCTGCGGCGTCAGCTCGTACGCAAAGGCGAGCCGGCCGATCAGGTGGACGCGGCAATCCAACGGCTCCTCGCAGCCGGCTTCCTCGACGATGATGCGTTCGCGCGGCAGTTTGCCCGCAGCAAGGCGCTGGGTGCCGGGATGTCACGCCGCCGAATTCAGCAAGAGCTGAATCGGCGCGGCGTCGCGCGTGAGATTGGAGACGGTGCGGTCGCCGATGTGTTCGACGAAGAGCAGCTGGACGAGGGCACCGTGATCGAGCAGGTCGCGCGAAAGAAGCTTCGCTCGCTGAAGAACCTCGACGTCGAAACGCGGAAGCGGCGGCTGTTCGCGTTCCTCGCGCGACGCGGATTCGATTTGGACGACATCAAGCGTATTGTCCACGCCGTGGGCAGCGACGAGGCGATCGCGCCGGGCTGACGCGGCCCCGTTCTCCTCGATACACGCACTGCCGCGCTCTATATTGCGGCCATGCGCGCTGCCGAGATTCGCGCCCGCTTCCTGGACTACTTCAGGCGTGAGGGTCACGCCGTCCGTCCGAGCTCGTCACTCGTGCCGGGGGACGACCCGACGCTGCTGTTCACGAACGCCGGCATGGTCCAGTTCAAGAAGGTCTTCCTCGGACTCGAGGAACCGTCGTTCGGTCGCCGGGCTGCAACCTCGCAGAAATGTGTACGCGCCGGCGGGAAGCACAACGACCTCGAGCAGGTCGGGCACACGGCGCGGCATCACACGTTTTTTGAGATGCTCGGCAACTTCTCGTTCGGCGACTACTTCAAGCGAGACGCGATTGCTTTCGCGTGGGAGTTCGTCACGGAGGAGCTGGCAATCGAGCCGTCGCTGCTTCGCGTGACCGTGCACCATTCCGACGACGAAGCCCGCGCGCTGTGGCAGCAGATCGCTGGCTTGCCCGACTCGCGCATCTACGGCCTCGGTGACAAGGACAACTTCTGGCAGATGGCGGATACCGGGCCGTGTGGTCCGTGCTCCGAGATCTACGTCGACCTCACGCAAGTCGCCGCCGACTGGCGCTTTCCCACGGCAGCCACTGGCGAGTGGACCGACGTTACGCGGTCCGAGTTCTCCGTCGAGGCGTTCGTCGAAGGGGCCGAGGCTGGACGCTTTCTCGAGATCTGGAACCTCGTCTTCATGCAGTACGACCGGCAACCTGACGGCACGCTCGTCCCGCTGCCAAAGCCGTCGGTCGACACCGGCGCCGGCTTGGAGCGCATTGCTGCCGTGATGCAGGGCGTCACGTCGAATTTTCATACCGACGTGTTCGCCCCGCTTCTCCGAACTGCCGAGCAGCTGGTCGGGATCGAGTACTGGGGTCGCGAGAGCGACGAGTCGCGCACCGGCGTGCGCATTCGTGGCGGTCAGGGTGGCAGCGACGTCGTCGCCAATCCGGTCGACCCGGCCTCGTTCCGCGTCCTCGCCGATCACGCGCGCGCAGTCACGTTTCTGCTCGCCGACGGCGTCTTCCCGTCGAACGAGGGGCGCGGCTATGTGCTGCGGCGTATCCTCCGGCGCGGTGTGCGACACGCGTGGCTGCTCGGCCGTCGCGAGCCGACGCTCGCTGCCCTGGTCGAGACGGTGGTCGAGACGATGGGCGATGTCTACCCCGAGCTTCGGCAGCGGGCACACTACCTCTTCGAGACGACCCGCGTCGAGGAGCAAGGATTCCTCGCGACGATCGAAGGGGGGATGGCTCGCTTCGACCAGATCGCGCCGCCCCACACGACTCAGGGGGGCGTCGACGTCCGCGGCACGATCAGCGGCGACGACGCATTCCGGCTCTACGACACCTACGGCTTCCCGATCGACCTCACCGAGCTGATGGCGCGTGAGCGCGGGTACACGGTTGACGTCGCTGGTTTCGAGCGCTCGCTGGCGGCGCAGCGGACGCGATCGCAGGAGGAGCGCCGATCACGGCGGATCGAAGTCGGTGTCGACGAGCTAGCGGACCTCGGTCAATGGGAGCGGGCGGCGCCCGACACCGATCCAGCGAACATCGCCTTCGTCGGCTACGAGCGCGTTGAGATCGACACCCAGGTGACGGCGGTGAAGCGGCTTGGCGGCGACCGGATCGCGATTCTCCTTCGTGAGACACCGTTCTACGCCGAGTCGGGTGGGCAGATCGCCGACAAGGGTGAGATCGTCGGCGACGGTTGGCGAGTAGACGTCGACGACGTGAAGAAGATCGGCGGACGCCCGGCGGCGGTCGGGACGCTGACGGGAGAGTTTCGGTTTGGCGGTGTCCGCGCGTCAGTGCCAGGCGAACGTCGACGCGACACGGAGCGCAACCACACCGCGACGCACCTGCTCCATGCCGCGTTGAGACAGGTGCTTGGCGAGGCCGTTCATCAGGCCGGGTCGCTCGTCGCACCCGACCGACTGCGCTTCGACTTCACGCACCACGGTCCGGTCGCGTCCGAGCGCCTCGACGCGATCGAGGAGCTCGTCAACCAGTGGATTTGGCGTGCGGCGCCTGTTACGACGGAGGAGCTTCCGTTCGCCGAGGCTCGCCAGCGGGGGGCGATGGCGCTCTTCGGCGAAAAGTACGGCGACGTGGTGCGCGTCGTGACGATTCCGAATTTCTCGATGGAGCTCTGCGGCGGCACGCACGTGCGCAACACCGCACAGATCGGCCTGTTCAAGATCGTCTCCGAGACCGGCGTCGCTGCCGGCGTGCGGCGTATCGAGGCGGCGACCGGTCCCGGAGCGTTCGCGGAGCTCCGCGAACGGGAACGCGTCGTGGCGCGGATCGCCGACCTCCTCAAGACGCCGCTCGAGAATGTCGAGCGGAGGGTTGGGGCGCTGGTGGAGGAGCGGCGGGCGCTCGAGCGTC
>WUUC01218728.1_pt1 | contig 10269 bp, 8 predicted proteins | sample 6278441 | NCBI WGS metagenome assembly WUUC01 (sample SAMN13675441, study PRJNA597444) | soil metagenome | isolation source: soil | place: USA: Washington | collected 2017-10 | reverse complement strand
CCGACTTTGGCGAGCTCGAGGTGCTCGGACGACGCACGTCGCGGCCGTTTTCGTTCAGCTTTGGTTTTGGATCGGCCGGCAATCGCGCCAACGTTCAGTCGCAGATCATCCACTCATTCACGCTGCGCGCGCGCGAATCTGGGAAGTTCAAGATCAACCCCGCCGTCGCAGTGGCGGGCGGTCGACGCTTCGCCAGTCAGCCGTTGACCATTGAAGCAACCGGAGCAGCGCTGCCGGGGCAGGCGGCGGGCGCGATCCCTGACCCGAACGATCCGCGTGCAACGGCTCCGCTCGCATCGACCACGCCGCCCGAGGGCCCGCTCGATGGCGCCAACTACGATGAGGACGCCTTCGTGCGCACCGTAGTCAGCAAGCACGAGGCGTTCGTGGGCGAGCAAGTGACCGTCACGGTTTACTTGTACTTGCGCGGCAGCGTCGCCTCGGCTCCCGCCATCACCAAGGAGCCCACGGCGGAAGGCTTCTGGATCGAGGATTTACTTCCGCCCAATCGCCCTTTGTCGGCGACGCGGCAGATGGTGAACGGGCGCGGGTTCAACGTGTACGTTTTGCGGCGTTTTGCGGCCTTTCCGCTGCGCACAGGTCAACTGACGATAGGTCCCACTTCGATCGAACTCGGCGGTGGGCCTTCGATCTTCGACATGCTCACAGGCCCCAGTCAGCCGCTGCGTCGCGCGGGCGTGCCCGTGTCGCTGACGATCAAAGAGCCACCTGCCGGCGGGGCCCCAGATGCACCTCTCGTGGTCGGTGAAGTGACGCTCGCCGCCACGCTCGATCCTCTGCAACTCAACGCGGGCGACGCCGCGACGCTGACGCTTACGTTGAAAGGCAGCGGCAATCTGAAAGCGGCGTCCTTCAGCGCACCGATGCTGACGGGCGTCGATGTGCTCAAGCCCGAGATCGACGACCGCATCAATACAGATTTCGACATCGTCGGTGGTGAACGAACGGTGCGCTGGCTGTTACTAGCCCGCACCCCCGGTGAGGTCACCATTCCACCGTTTCGCGTACGCCAGCTCAATCCTGAAACGGGCGAGCTCACGGAGCGCGCGACGAAACCGCTGACGATGTCCATCGGCGGCCAAGCGCAAGCCAGCGCGGATCCACCAACGCCGGCGACCAAAGGCGATGCAGCCGTGCCTGGCGCTTCCAATAGCGCTTCGCCCGAGATCGACATGAAGGCGTTCGGTCCCGTGCGCACGACCAGCGCATTGCTGCGACGCGAGCGGCCTTTTTACGAAGCCGCTTGGTACAGCATCCTACTGGCGTTGGCTCCTTTGTCCCTGGGTGCGGCGAGCGTGTGGTCGGCGTTGCAACGACGGCGCGCCGCGAAGTTTCAAGGCAAACGCGGTGAACGCGCTCTTCAAGAGGCTCAAGAAAAGCTCGAGCAAGCGCGTAAGGCGATGGACGAGGGCAACGCCAAGGCAGCCTGTGCGGCCGTCGCAGCCAGCCTGCGTTCCGCACTCGAAGCGAAGCTCGGCGAGAACCTCGGTAGCCTGACCTACCCCGCCCTGCGCGTGCATCTCACCGAGCGCGGCATGGGGGCCCCTTTGGCCGAGCGCATCGTGCGCGAGATCGAAGCCAACGAAAGCGCTGGATTCAGCCCGATATCCCTGAGCCAGCCCCAACTTGCGACCATCCTCGAGAGCAGCCGCGGCCTGTTGCGCGAGATCAACCGCTTTTCAAACGCGGAGGCTGCATGAAACGCCTGACATGGGTGCTCATGTTGGGCGTGAGCGTTCTGGCCCTGACGGCGCGCGCCGACTCGCTCGCAGAGACCTTCGAACGCGGCAATACGGCGTTTGCGCGCGGCGATTACGAAGCAGCGATCAGCGCCTACGAAACGCTGCGCGAAGCAGGGGTCGACGATCCAGACGTGTCCTTCAACCTGGCGGCCGCGCACGCGCGCCTCGGCCGCTACGGGCGCGCCATGCAGTTTCTCGAGCACACCCTTGCGCTCACCCCACGCGACAGCGAAGCGAGCCTTTCGCTGTCACGCGCAAGGCAGGCCTTGGGGCAACGTCAGGCGAGTGCCAGCGGGGAAGCTATCGTCGCGACACGCCCGCCGCTCGTCGAAGCGATCTTTGCCAAGGTCACCGCTGGTGAGCTCGCTGCGACGCTGTTGCTCTCGGCGTGGGCGCTGGTGATCTGCTTGTGGTCGCTGCGCTGGCTGAAACGCGAAGCCGAACGCTTGGCCGTGGGCATCGCCGCGGCGCTGAGTGCGCTGTTCGCACTGGCGGGAGGCATCGGTCTCGGCGCCAAAACGGATTGGGGCACGGAAGGTTCGCGTGCGCTCGTCGTAAATGAGGCCGCAGCGGTTCGCGATGGGCCGGACGAACATGCGACGCTACGCGAGGAGCTGCCCGAGGGTACGCGCGTGCGCACGCTGGGACGTGTGCGCGATTTCGTGCGGGTCGAGACGCCGAGTGGCGCTCACGCGTACATGCGCGCGACTGATGTCGGGGAGATTTGAGGCCGAATTGGCGCAAAGCGCCCGCTTGGCACCAGCTGTGCTAAAAGAAGCGTTCGCTGACGTAATCAGCGCCTATCCAGTGGAGAATGCACCGATGGCGAAGAAAGCCCCGGAGAAGATCTCGATTTTGGTCGCAGACGACGACGTAGACATCTTGGCGCTGGTCGTCAGCCACCTGAAGGGGCGCGCGTCGGAGATCCATCAAGCGTCAGACGGCGAAGAAGCGTTGAAGCTGGCGCGTGAGAAGCGCCCCGATCTCGTCGTGCTCGACGTGATGATGCCCGGCATCAGCGGCTGGGAAGTCTGTCGATCGATCCGCGACGACAAGAACCTGGCGCACACCCGCGTGGTGATGCTGACCGGCATCGGCGAGCGCCTCAACGAAATGACCTCGCCCCTGTACGGCGCCGATGCGTTCATCGACAAGCCGTTCGAGTTCTCGGATCTCGACGCCAAGATCGACGAACTCTTGAAGCAGGCTCGCTGAGCATCAACGCGTTGGTTGCGTGCTCGCTTCGTCCACCGACCATTCGAGCGCGTTGATGCGCTCGCGCGCGGTGCGAACGAAGCCATGATCGCCGGGAAGCATCGCCAGCACCTGCCGATATAGGCGCAGCGACTGGTCGGGCTTGTTGCCTTCCATCGAACGAGCAAGCGCCACTTTGCGCTGCGCATCGCTCTCGCAACGCCGCCCGTAAGTGTTTGCGCGCGCATCACGCGGTGCGAACTGGCGCGCTTCCATCAAGCGCGTGCAACCGCCCACCATGTCGCCACTGTCGAGCAGCACGCGCGCCAGATGGTAGAGAACTTCGCTCGCTTCGCTGCGCAGCTTTCTGGCGTAGTAGCCATCGCTGAGTTGGTCATCGAGTTGCGCCGCTTCCAGCGCCTCGGAGGTGTGGCGCACCAGATTGACTGGATCGTCAGGCAAGGAACGAAAGCGCTCGGCAAAGCGCCGCGCGTCGTGCGCCCAGCGCAAGAGATCGGCACGTGCATCGCCTTGCGCGCTCTCGGCAAGCGATGCTGCGCGACTTGCGGCTTCATTGAAGCGGCCCGCCTGGTACAGCGCGAGCGCCTCGGTGAGCGCAGGCCGTACGTCGATCGACCGGCGAAGCCCGGGGGCACGCGCGTCGCTCGCTTCACGCGTGGTTTGCGCGCGCGCGGTTCGCGAAACTGCTTCCGCTTGTGCATAGAGCGGGCTGTTCGGTGGGACGCTCAACGCCAACCGTTCGGCTTCGCGCGGATGATCAGCGACCAACGCTTCTTCGGCGCGCCGCAAGCGCTCCGCGTCCATCATCGTCAGTTCGATGCGATCCAAGTAGTCGAGCGTGCGAGCGTGACGCGGCGCGTTCTGCAAGATCTGCTCGAAGGTGCGCACCGCTGCGTTCCATTCGCCATGTTCATACGCTTCGACTGCTTGCGACATCAGGCCAGGATCAGCAGACGCGGGGAAGGTGCGATGCGGTACGTGCTGCGCGCCGGCTACCATCCACGCGACACCCACACTCGCGGCGAAGCCTGCGCCGAGTCGACTCCAAAGAGACAACCAGCTCGGGGGTACGACGACTTCATCGCGGCCAAAAAGCTCCGACGCTGAAACCCCAATCGCTTCTTCTGCCGCGTCTTGCGCGCCCATCATCTAGCGATGCTAGCAAGCTCGTGCGCGGTGGCGCAGTTGCTCTGTGAATCGCGACGGCACTCATCGGAACGCGCTCGCAAACGGGACCGCGTCACGGGTGCACGCACGGGGCATCTCGCCACGGCCGTTTCGCGTCTCGGGCGCTCTGCCGTTTGCCGCTTAATCCCGGAAAAATCCTGGGAGATCAGTTTCGATTGTTCTTCTTGGCGAGCAGACACACTTCTTCACGAGATCGCCTCTTGAGGCGGCCCGGTTGCTGCAGTAGTCAGGGCATGGTCATGCAAAGCACCCCGCGAGTTGGATTGCGCTCCCTGCCAAAGCACGACGCGGAAAGGTCGGGGCAGCGTGAATCATCGGTTTCTGCGCTCACGCCGCCCGCGGTCGACACACCTTCGTCGACGGAAGCCGATTGGTCACGCGAAGAGTGCGAACCCTTCGAGTGGAAGCCCTCGCGCCAACTGCTCGCTTCCGTGCGCGCCTATCAACGCGCGACCGAGCACGGGGGCGTTCGCGGCCGCATCCTGAAGAAGGCCGCCGTACTCCGCCACCGGTTCTGGTCGGCGGTCACCGGCGCAGACATTCCGATCAACGCGGAGCAAGTCGCGGGCGGTTTGTTGATCCCCCATCCCACGGGCGTGGTCATCCACCCAGAGGCCAAGATCGGCCCCAATTGCTTGATTTTTCAAAACGTGACGCTCGGCACGGGATCGCGGCCCGGCCTGCCCACGCTCGAGGGGCACGTCGATGTGGGTGCGGGTGCGAAGATCCTCGGCGGGGTCGTGATCGGCGAACACGCGGTGATCGGCGCCAACGCGGTGGTGATCGACGACGTACCGGCGGGCGCACACGCGACGGGCGTCCCTGCCGTCATTCACTATCCGCGGCGCTGAGCGCAGCCGGGCCCATACGTCCGCTTTCGCGTGTGCGTCCGCGGTCGTTGGGGGCTGCGCTGGGGAGGCTACGAGCCTTGCCGTAGGCTGCCGCGCGTGGTACTCGGGGGAGTCTTCAACCGGGCTAAACCATTGCGTATGCAGCGAAAACACGTCGTCGCAAGCATCGTCCTCGTCGGACTGAGCGCGTTACCGTTGTCCGCTTGCACCAAGAATAAAGCGAGCGAACCGAAGGCGAAGGGGCCCGAAACCAAGCATGGGCTCACCGCTGATCAGGCCAAGCAAGCGCTCGTCAGCATCGGGGACACCACGATCACGCTGGGCGACTTCGCCGAGCAGTTGGCGGAGAAGTCTCCTTACTTGCGCGCGCGCTATGCGAGCCCCCAGCGCCGTCGCGAGTTGCTGGAAGAAATGGTGAAGTTCGAGCTGCTCGCGCGCGAGGCCAAGCGCCGCGGACTCGACGCGGATGAAGAAGTCATCCGCACGAAAAAGCAGGTGATGATCCAGCAGATGATGAAGGCCGAGTTCGAGGACAAGGTCAAACTCGCCGACATCAGCGACCAGGAGATCGAGGCCTATTACAAGGCGCATCCTGAGGAGTTCAACAAGCCCGCGCAGGTCCGCGCCAGCATCATCCTGATCAAGGACGAAGCGAAGGCGAAGCGCACGCTCAAGCAGCTGACCGACAAGGCTGCCGACGGCAAAGAGAAGAGCGGCGACGACGGCAAGACGTTTCGCGACTTGGCCGTACAGCTCAATGAAGATCCTGCGACCAAGGATCGTTTCGGTGACTTGCAATTCTTCTCGAAGCCGAGCGAACGCTTGGCAGGAGATTCGGTGGTTCCGGATGCCGTGGCGGAAGCGGCCTTCAAGCTCGACAAGATCGGCGACGTCTACAGCGAGCCCGTGAAGACGGCCGAGGGCTTCTACATCGTCAAGCTCACGGGCAAGCGTAAGGAACTGGCTCGCACGCTCGAGCACGCGCGTCGTCCCATCCAACACAAGCTCTGGCGCGAGAAGCGCGAAGCTGCGGTCGACACGTTCGTCAAGTCACTGCGTGACAAAGCCAAGGTGGAAGAAACGCTGTCGATGTTGTCGCAGGTTCAAGTGCCCCAAGCTCCTCCGCCTGCGCCTGTAGAAGACCGTGCCGATGACTCGGACGCGACGCTGAGTCGAGACCCAGCGCGGCGTAAACCGGCTCCCATCAAACATCCATGACCCAACAAGCAGTAAGTCGATATCGATGCCTGCGAGCAGTCGCCCTGGTGCTGACGCTCGCTTTTACCGTTCCGTCGTTGCCCCATGCGCATGCCGCCGGAAAGTCCGAGATCATCGAGCGCATCGTCGCCGTGGTGAACGGCGAGGCCTTGCTCTTGAGTGAGTTGCGCAAGCGGGCAGCCCCGTTTCTGCCGCGGCTCCTTCAGGCGCCCGAAATGCAGCGCATGACGCTGATGACGCAGCTTTACGAAGAGCTGTTGACGCAGCTTATCGATGAACGCTTGCTCGAACAGGAATCACGAAAGCTGACGATCGCTGTGAGCTCGACCGATGTGGAGCGCGCGATCGACAATTTGCGGCGTCAGAGCGGCGTCGACGACAAGGCGTTCTGGGCCGCGGTCGAGGGCCAAGGTTTCTCGCCAGAGCAATACAAGAGCGATGTGCGCCGCCACTTGCTGCGCTTGAAAGTCGTCAATCAGAAGGTTCGCAGTCGCATCAACTTCACAGAAGAAGACGTGCGACGTAAGTACGATCAAATGCTGCGTGCCGCGCGCGCCTCTTCGCGCTTCTTAGTGGCGCACATCATGTTGCCATTCGAGGAAGGCAGCGCGACGAAGCTCGCCGAGGTGAAAGCTCGCGCGGATGCATTGCGCGCCACGCTCACGCCCCAGAACTTCGACGCGGCGATGAGCGAACACGGCGGTGGCGAGCTCGGTTGGGTGGAGCAGAAAGACATGCCCGAGTCGCTGTCGGGCGCGCTGCTCGATCTCGAGCCGGGCCAGATAAGTCCTGCGGTGCGCGGCCCAGCGGGCGTCCACATCTTCCTATTGCGCGAGCGCCAAGAGGGCGAGAAGACAATCGCGCCTTACGATCAGATGAAGAACGACGTCTACCGCGAGATGATCGATCAAGCGATGGCCAAGCAAGAAGTCGCTTACCTCGAAGAGTTGCGCAAGCAGAGCCTGATCTCGCGCCGCCTGTGATAGAACCGCTCGCGCGCGGAACGCCACTCAGCTGCTCCGCGCAGGGGGGCGAGAACGTTGGAGGGCGGACGCACAGCGCAATGTCCAAGTTGCGGCGCGCCCATCGCATGGACGCTCGGCTCGTCCAACGCGCGCGTCTGTAGCTACTGCCGCTTTTCGGTGGTGCGCACCGATCGCGACCTCACGGCGATCGGCAAAATCGCCGACCTGGTCCCCACGTCCGCAGTCCTTGCGTTGGGCGACACAGGACGCATTCACAACGAGCGCTTTCGCGTGCTCGGCAGAGTGCAGCTCGATCACGGTCGCGGGCCTTGGGATGAGTGGTACGTCGCCTTCGACGATACGCGCTGGGGCTTTCTCTCCCAGGCTCAGGGCCGGTGGTATCTGACCTTCGAACGTAGCGCGGACGGCCTACCGACTTGGGACGCACTCGAAGCCGGCGCTCAAACGCGTCTACCAGACACGGGCGAGACGCAATGGGTGGTCACTGAACGAGGGGGCTCTGCCTTACTGTCTGCAGAAGGGGAGCTTCCCTTCCCTGCAGTCCCCCTTTCTTCCGGCCGCTACGCCGATCTAGAGGCCGCAGGCGATGCGTTTGCGACCATTGACTTCAACGACGGAACCGCGCCTCCTCAACTTTTCGTCGGCAGGCGCTACCCGGCCGACGCCGTCGTCGTCGAAGGCGAGGCGCGCCCACGACCAAGCGAACATGTCCCGGTCGAAAAGCTTGCATGCCCGAACTGTGGCGGCCCCGTGCAGATCTTCGTTCCCGAAAGCGAACGGATTGGCTGCTCGAGCTGTGGTGCGCTGCTCGATCACACGACAGGCATGCTCGCCTTACTCCAACAACTTACGCCTGTAACACTCCAGCCCTTCGCACCACTCGGCAGCCAAGCATCGTTGTTCGGCAAGCGCCGCATGTTGATCGGCATGATGCAGCGCTCGCTGCGGGTCGAGGGCGAAATCTTTACGTGGCGCGAGTATCTGTTGCACGCCAATGATGGCTACTCGTGGCTCGTCGAAGACAACGGACACTTCATGTACCTGCGGCCCGTGAGCGCAGGGGCGGTGCGCAAGCTCGACAAGCACGCCGAATACGCAGGCCGACGCTACAAGCACTTCTCACGCGCAGATCCGAGCGTGGATTTCGTGGTGGGCGAGTTTTACTGGAAAGTTCACGCGGGCGACGTCAGTCACACAGTCGACTACGTCGCGCCCCCGCGCATTCTAAGCTTCGAGAAGAGCGGCGACGAGATCAACTGGTCGGAGGGCGAGTACGTCCCGGGCGAGGAGCTGGCGGAGGCTTTCCGCCTGAAAAGTGCGCTGCCGCGACCAGAAGGGGTTTCGCCCTGTCAACCAAATCCCCATGCCCTGCGCGGGCCAGCCTTGGTGTTCTGCGCGCTCGCGGCGTTGATGACGCTCGCGACCCTCTCCTTCGAGGTAGCCAACGATACACGTGTGCTGGCCGAGAAGAACATCGCACTGCCGCCGTCGGAGACCGCGATCAAAGCGGGGATGGCGCGCCCCGCTCCGCAATTTCTAGGGCCTTTCGAAATCACCAAGGGACCGACGACGATCAAGCTCGTCCTCGAGAGCACTCTCGAGAGCGGCTACACGGCCCTCGCCACGTCGTTGCTCAATGAAACCACGGGCGAGGTCGCCGAAGCGGAAGTGCTCGCCGAGTACTACCACGGGGTCACGGACGGCGAGTCCTGGAGCGAAGGCAGCCGCGATGCGACCGAGTATTACGGCAAGTTGGGCGCTGGGCGCTACGTGCTGCGCATCGACGCGAGCTGGGATCCATGGGGCGTCTATCTGACGAGTATGCCCGTCGCGCGCTTGCGTGTCGTGGAGGGCGAGCGGAGCCCTGGCATGTGTTTCGGCGCCTGGATCTTGCTCGCTTTGCCGTTGTTGTTTCGCCTGCTGCGCAGGCTGGCCTTCGAAGCTCGTCGCAACGAAAACAAAAGCCCATGAGGTGCTGAAGTGGTCCGACACATCCCTTATCTGCTGTTCGGTCTGATCGTGATCTCGGCCTACACGGCATCGGCGCGGATGGGCTTCCTGTTGGGAGCGTCCTCGCATACCGCGACACCTCCGAGTGTCCGTAGCGGTCCGGGAGTCGCGCGCGTCACGCCTTCGTTCTGGACCACAGGTTACCTGGGAGGAAAGTAAGCCATGGAAATCAAGCTCGACGCTGTACTGAACGGCATGCTGTCGTCCATCGTATTCACTTCGGTCGGCATCGCATTTTTCGTGCTGTCTTTCGTGGTGATCCAGAAGCTGCTGCCGTTCTCCGTGCGCAAGGAGATCGAAGAAGATCAGAACATCGCCGTCGGCATCATCGTCGCGGCATTGATTATTGGCATCGCCATGATCGTATCGGCCGCCGTTCACGGATGACTGGCGCGCGCAGACCTACCTTGCTGTACCTGACGGTCCTGGTGATCGCGACGGCGGGGCTCGTCTACGAGCTGATCGCGGGCGCGCTCGCCAGCTATGTGCTCGGCGACTCCGTCACCCAGTTTTCCATGACGATCGGCGTATATCTGTCAGCGCTCGGGCTCGGCTCGTATTTGTCGAAGTTCATCCGCGAGAGGATCGCGCAGCGCTTCGTGGAGGTGGAGCTCGCCGCGGCGTTGATCGGGGGCACCTCGGCGCCGTTGTTGTTCTTGGCATTCGGTCATGCTCAGTACTTCAGCGTCGTGTTGTACGGCACCGTCGTCGCGATCGGCACGCTGGTCGGCCTCGAGCTTCCTTTGCTGATGCGCATCTTGCGCGATGAAGTCGACTTCGAGAACTTGGTCGCGAAGGTGCTCACGTTCGACTATGTGGGCGCCCTGCTCGGTTCGCTGTTGTTCGCGTTGTTGCTCGTTCCAAACCTCGGACTAGCTCGCACATCCCTGCTCTTCGGCATCTTGAACGCCGCCGTCGGCCTGGCCACGACGTGGGTGCTGCGCGAGCGCATCTTCGCGCCGATGCGCCGAACGCTACGGGTGCGCGCAGTCCTCTTGCTAGCCTTACTGTGCAGCGCGTGCTTCTATGCAGACAAGC